>Ga0079224_100013743_pt1 | contig 11287 bp, 8 predicted proteins | sample Stecom2015_FD_80414 | JGI IMG/M metagenome (GOLD analysis project Ga0079224, IMG submission 80414) | Agricultural soil microbial communities from Utah to study Nitrogen management - Steer compost 2015 | ecosystem: Environmental > Terrestrial > Soil > Agricultural land | place: USA: Utah...
CAGATATCAGCCTGTCTGATATCTGCGGGCGAATGTATGAAATCTTCGAGCGTCGATGCAAGCCTTCGTGCATTTTCAGCTTGCGATCGTCGGAAGGCTCAGCAAGGTTGCTGGATTCTCGACGAGCATCGCGTGCAGCTCGGCACGGCTCAGGCCCGCTTCGTGCAACTCGTGAGCGGCTCGGGCGAGGAGGTCGTCGGGGAAAGGATGGTTGGCTTGGCCGCTATCGCTGCTCAATATGACCCGCGCCGCGCCGATCTCGCGGATGGCGTCGCAGTATTGCTGCACCGTGAAACTGGCGCGCGCGCCGATCATGAAATTGGCAACGAATTCGATATACGCGCCGAGCTCGGCCGCTTGTTTCATCTGCGCGACGCTCATGTTGATCGGGCGACCCATCGCGTGTGTTGCGACGATGCGCTCGATGCCCTGGCGCCTCGCTTCCCGGATGACGAGCAGCGCTTCTTCGGCTGAGACGTGGCCCGTCGCGAGCGCGAGCTGCGCGCTGCTGTCGCGAATCGGCGCGCGTGCGACCGTTTGGATGAGCTCGATCGTTTCCGGCAGGAGCAAGCCGTCTCGCGCAACGACGACCGCAGCGCGCTCCGGGCTTCGGGATTGACGCACGTAATTCTCGGCATCCCAAGTCGGCATGCTGACGATTCGCGCGAATCCTCCTTTCAGCTCGCCGAAGTGATGGACTGCTTCCGGGTTCAGGCCGCCGACGCTGAAGTTGCAACAGAGCATGCCGTGCACCTCGACATCGGGAACGGCCTTGCGGGCAAGGTAAGCGAGCTGCGCGGTCTGATCGTAGTGCTGCTTGACGACGAAGCCGCGCATGCCCGCGCTTCTCGCGCGACGCGCCATGTCGACGACGTCGAGCGCGCGCGCTGCCTGTCTGCTGTGAGGGCCGAAGCTGTCGGGATCGAGGTGGACGTGAATGTCCGTGGCGCCGCGTAGCAGTGCGCGTGCGGCTCGGCTCGGCTTCGAGAAGCTCGCCGTGGAGCTCGTGACTTGCGCGTACGGTGCCGTGCTGGTTGCGAGCGCGAGGCCGGCGCTCATCCCGATGAATTTGCGCCTGGTGATGCGCATCGTGACCTTGGACACCCTGTTCTCCCGGCCGTACAAACAAGCCGATGCGACGACGAGCGTTGGAACACGCCCGTCGCCGCGCCGAAGGATCGATCCGGCCTCGAGATCGAACCTAGAAGCTCACGTCCATGCCTAAGGAGTAGTGACGTCCGACCTTGTCGTAATAGGCACCGTAGACCGGCGCGTTGAGGACCGTGTACGGCGTCATCACCGGATCGCGATCGAGGGCGTTGCGGATAGCTCCGAACAAGCGCACGCGGTCGCTCAGATTGTAGGACCCGAACACGTTGAACATCACGTAAGAAGGAATGTCGTTCTTGCTGATCGTCGGATTCCCCGGTGTGTTGTAGAGGTTGTCCAAACGACCGGAGCTGACGTGGATGGCTTGCACCGTGGCAGACCATGTCGGCGTTCGGTAGCTCGTCGTCAGGTTGCCGCGGAAGTCCGGCACCGCCGCGAAATTGGCCGCTCCGTGCTCGCCGGCTCGGTTGACCGGCTCGGCGCCGGGCAGACCCGTGTCGACGATCGAATCGGTGACGTACGTGCCCGTGTAAGCGACCGTCCAAGTGCCGTAGCCGAGCGGCAGCGAATAATCGAGCTGCACGTCGTAGCCCTTCTGTTGGAAACTGCCGAGGTTGATCGAGCCCGCATCCAAGGCGGTCGGATCGCCGGCGTCGTTGAAGGTGAACAGATCGCAGAAGGAGCGAACGCCGGAGATACACAGGTTCGCGATGTTCGCGCCGTTCAAGTTGGTGATCGCCTTGTCGAGCTTGATGTCGTAGTAGTCGACCGAGAAGTTGAATCCGTCGAGCAGCCCGCTCGGCGAGAACACGAAGCCGATGGTCTTGGTGTCGCCTTCTTCGGCCTGTACGTTGGGGTTACCGCCCGCTGTACGTTGCGGGATCACGTAGTTGCGGATGGGCGGATTTGCGGATCCGATATCGTTGATGTTGATCATCGTGATGTTGTTCGTCACCGCGGCGCCTGGGCTGTACAACTCGTTGATGGCTGGCGCGCGAATATCGCGAGACTGCGTTACGCGGAAGCGCAGCGAATCGGACGGTTCCCAAAGGAGGCCGGCCTTCCAAGCATCCATGCCGCCGACCGTGCTGTAGTCGGCGTAGCGGTACGCCAAGTTGAGATCGATCTGCTGGGCGAACTGCGCCCCGCGAGCGAGCGGTACGATCGCTTCGACATAGCCTTCGGCCACGTCGAAGTCGCCGGAGTATGGCGAGTTGTTGCCCGTGAAATAGCCGCCTGCGGTCGCGATCGGATCCGCGGTGACGACTTCCTCTTCTTTGCGATACTCGACGCCCGTTGCGACGGCGATCGGGCCGGCCCAGGTGGAGAAGAGCTTGCCGTTCAGGTTCGCACCGAACGTCGTTTGCTCGTACACCACTTCCGCGTACGGATTGCCCTGGATGTAGTCGGTCGCTTCCTTCGATGGGCTGCCTTCGCCAAAGAGATTGAGCGGCACGCAGCCGGCAGCGGCGGGATCGAAGCGAGGATGACCGGGAATCGTCGCCGCGCAAACGATATTGCCGTTGTCGTCGCGAACGGCATCCACCGCAAACGCCAGATTGGCGCGGATCGGGTTGTTGCGAGAATTGTAGGTGTAGTCGTTGCGTCCGTAGGAGACGTGCGCATCCCAATCCCAGTCGGTTGCGAACGAACCTTCGAGGCCCGCCGAGAAGCGGGGCGACTTGTTTTCGATCTTGTATTTGTTGTTGCCAAGATCGTTCCCCTGACGCGTCATTCTGAAGCCGCCGACGCCTTCCGCGACCATCGCTTCGCTGACCTCGGTGGGCAGGAAGGCGTTTTCGGCTCGAATGAATAGTTGTGTAGCGGTCAGGCGCGGCTGAGCCGCGCTCAGAAATCCGTAGGATTGCGAGTAGCCGGCAGTGACATAGCCGTGCAGCGTGTCGCTGAAGTCATAGCCGTAACGCGCATAGGCTGAAGCTCGTTCGACGCCGGGCACCAATGAGACGCCCTTGGTAATGGACTCGCCTTCGCCCCCGATCATGGTGCTGGAGGTGGCGCCGGGGCCGAGCGGATAGCCGTATTGGAATGGACGAATCGAGCCGTCGGGGTCGAATGTATAGCCGGTCAAGGAGAAAGGTACGTTCGCGGTGTTGGTCTCGTTTCGGCCTACGTTGATGACGCCGCCGACGCCGAGCGCGGTATGGACGTTATTGCCCCAGGTAAGCGACGGCGTTCCCGGTGTCGCGACGATCATCGTTTCGCGACGGCCCCAGTCGCGAGCGTAGATGTCTTTCACGCCTTCCTGGTCGACCCAGTCGGCGCTGAAGACGAAGTGCCCGCGGCCATCCTGCGAGTTCCAGCCGCCGAGCACGCCGACGCGCTTTTGCTCCGCATCGCCTTCCTCCGAGATACCGCTCTGAGCGCGCACGCGGACGCCGTCGAATTCGCGGCGCAGCAGAATGTTTACGACACCGGAAACGGCGTCCGAGCCGTACTGCGCCGATGCGCCGCCCGTGACGACTTCGACGCGCTCGATCATCAAGGTCGGAATCAGATTGAGATCGGTCGTGGTCGGCACGGACAGATTGCTCGCCGGAGCGAACGGCACGATGCGCGAGCTGTCGACGAGGACGAGCGTGCGCTGTCCGCCGAGGCCGCGCAGATCCGCGGTCCATTGGCCCGGGCTCGCGGTGTTCACGGCGTTCGAGTTCGGATTGCGCGTTCCCTTGACCATGCCGGTCTGCTCGAGGATCTCGCCAAGGCCGGTGGCGCCCTGCGTATCGATGACGACGGAGCTGATGACGTTCGTCGGGGTCGGCGCCTCGTAGCCGTCACGCGCTACGCGCGAACCGGTCACTTTGATTTCCTCGAGCTCCGCAACGCCCGTCGGCGTGTCCTGTGCAAGGGCGGCCGTTGCGCTCAAGTCGAGCGTGAGTGCGGTCGCCGCGAGCAGCGCTCCACGAAATGGCGTAGCCTGTTTCGGAATCTGCCTCAGCATCTTTTCCCCCTCCCGCTTACGCGGAACTATAACTTCTTCGCCGCTGCGCCGATCGTGGTCGGGCGCTGTTGATCTGTCGTGAAGTATGTCAGCCGAGCTGATATCAGCTAAGATGATCTATGAGGCCGGGGATGTCAACGCGCCCCGCTGCGAATCGAACCGCTCGAAACCGAATACAATTAATCAGCCAAACTGATATGCAAACGACAGCGACTCACACGATCGACGGCGAGTCGGTCGAGGGCGTCGAGTTCTTCGATGTCATCAATCCGGCAACGGCGAGCGCATTCGCCCGTGCACCTGACGCGACCCCCGAGCAGCTCGATCGGGCGGTGACGGCTGCACGACGGGCGTTCGAGAAGTGGCGAGCGGTCCCGGGCGAGGAGAGAGGGGCGATTCTGCGCGGCTTCGCAGCGGCTATTCGCGCGCAAACTCAAGAGCTTGCGCAATTGTTGACTCGCGAGCAGGGAAAGCCTTTGGGGGCAGCGATCCGCGAGATCGAATCCACGGCGAGCCGAATCGAAGGGCTGCTCTCGTTCGAGTTGACTCCCGAAATGTTGCGCAGCGATGAACGGGGACGCGTCGTGCTCGACTATCGGCCGCTGGGTGTGGTGGGGGCGATTGCGCCCTGGAACTCGCCCGTGCTGCTGGGTGTGCAGATTGCGGCGCAGGCGCTGGTAACCGGTAACAGTGTGATCCTGAAGCCGTCGCCGTTTACGCCGCTCGCGACGCTCAAGCTGGGAGAGATCGCCGCCGAAGCGTTGCCGCGTGGACTATTCAACACGCTCTCCGGCGGTAACGACCTTGGCCGCTGGATGACGCAACACGCCGGCATCGACAAGATCGGTTTTGTGGGCTCGATCGCAACCGGAAAGAGCGTCCTCGCGAGCGCCGCATCGTCGAACTTGAAGCGGGTTTCGCTCGAGCTCGGCGGAAACGATGCAGCTATCGTGCTGGACGACGCCGACGTCGATGCGATCGCGCCGAAGCTCTTCTGGAGCGCGTTTCAGAACAGCGGCCAGCGCTGCATGGCGATCAAACGGGTGTTCGTGCACGAGTCGCTCGCCGAGCGGTTCGGCTCGGCGCTGGCGCGGCTCGCCAAGCAAGTGAAAGTCGGAGATGGCTTCGAGCCCGGCGTTGAGCTCGGACCGGTGCAGAACCGACCGCAGTTCGAGCGTGTGCTAGGTCTCATCGAGGATGCGATCGAGCGCGGCGGACGGGCATTGGTCGGCGGCGCGGCGCTCGACAGGCCCGGCTACTTCGTCGCGCCGACCGTTATCGCGGGTGTCGCCGAGGGCGTGCGGTTGGTGGACGAGGAGCAGTTCGGTCCGGTGCTGCCGTTGCTGACGTTTGCGGATATCGAGGCGGCCGTGACGCGCGCCAACGCAACTCGCTTCGGTTTGGGCGCCTCGGTATGGAGCGCGGATGCGCAACGGGCGGCGGACATCGCGCGCCGGCTCGAGGCCGGCACGGTGTGGGTCAACGCTCACGGCGGTTCGGATCCGGGCATCCCGTTCGGCGGATTCAAGGAATCGGGCCTCGGTCGAGGATTGGGCTCGATGGGGCTCAAATCGTACGTGGAACCGCGCGTTCTGCATCTGCCGTGATGCGCGCGTTCGAATGATCGCGGCGTCCTGATGGATGCCGTTCACATCACTCAGCGGGTGCGCGTACCGAGAGATATATACTGCCGCACCAACTGACAGGAAGGAGCACGATTGTCGGTATGTCAAAAGAACAGCGGACTTCTGCGAAAAATGCGCGAAATGACGCCCCCAAGGCCTCGTATCGCACGCTCTATCTCGTCAAGCAGGTGCAGTACAAGACGTTCCTGCGTCTGGAAGCTGCCCTGCAGCCCTTGGGCGTCACCACCACACAGTTCCGTATCCTGACGGCGCTATCGCGCAGCGGTAAGCGGTCGTCCGCGGAGTTGTCGCGTTTGTTCGGCGTCAAGCCGCAGACGATGATCAAGCAGATCGTCAATCTGGAGAACAACGGCCTGATCGAACGCAATCTCGCGAAGGGCAGCAAGCGCGTCCTCGAGGTCACGATGACCGAGGCGGGGCGGCGCGCGCTGCGCGCTTGCGACAAAGCGGCGACCGCGGTCGAAGCCGACATTTTCTCCTGCTTCGCGCCCGGAGAGCTGGAGAAGTATCGCGCGCTGATGGAGAAGCTGCTGGCCCACCTGCGCACCAAGCCGAAAGAGGCGTAGAGGGGCGCGTAACCCGTGCAGGTAATCAGTCGAGCTTATTATCAGCTTGGCTGATTTAATTTGATCAGCCAGGCTGATTAGCTTATCGTTCGCTCCTGAGCTTGCGACCCCTTGGGAGAAGACCAACTTGAGTACCTCTGAGCAACTCGCGTTCGAGCCGCCCCTCGCCAACGTTCTGGTCGAGCTCGACGAAGGCATCGCGTGGGTGACGTTGAATCGGCCGTCCAAGCGCAATGCGATGAGCCCGGCGCTGAACGACGAAATGGTGAGAGTGCTCGATGCACTCGAGATCGACGAGCGCGTCGCGGTCGTCGTGATCACCGGCGCCGGCGATTCGTTTTCGGCCGGCATGGATTTGAAGGAATTCTTCCGCGATCTCGATCCGCTGCCTTACCACAAGAAAATGCGCATCAAGCGCTCGGCATGGCAGTGGCAATGGAAGATGCTGCAGACTTATCCGAAGCCCACGATCGCGATGGTCAACGGCTGGTGCTTCGGCGGGGCTTTCACGCCTCTGGTCGCGTGCGACCTCGCGATCGCGGCTGAAGAAGCTCAGTTCGGCCTGTCGGAGATCAACTGGGGCATCATACCGGGCGGCCAAGTCACGAAGGCGATCACCTCCGTCATGTCGCACCGAGATGCCATGTACTACGCGTTGTCGGGCGAGACGTTCGACGGCCGCAAGGCCGCGGAGATGCGCCTCGTGAACGAGGCCGTTCCGCTCGCTCGGCTGAAGTCGCGAACTCGCGAGCTCGCATTGCTCTTGCGAAGCAAGAATCCGACGGTCATGCGCGGTACCAAGATGGCGGTGCGCATGGTGCAAGAGATGCCGTGGGAGGTGTCGAACGACTACTTGTTTGCGAAGAGCGCCGAAACGCAGCTCCACGATCCGGAGCGCGGGCGCTCCGAGGGTTTGACGCAGTTCCTCGACGACAAGAGCTTCCGTCCGGGCCTGTCGAGTTACAAACGACCGGAGTAAGGCGTGTCGATCAGTCGACTTCTGCGCCCACGTAGTGTGGCGATCGTCGGCGCATCTTCGACACCGGGGTCGCTCGGCGCCGGCGTGCTCGCGAACCTCGGACGATTCCGCTTCGACAAGCCGTTGTACCTGGTGAATCCTCGCTACGACCGCATCGGCGAGCGCGCTTGCGCGCGCTCGATATCCGAGCTGCCTGACGGAATCGACTGCGCGGTGCTCGCCATTCCGAAAGTGCACGTTGCCGACGCGGTACGTCGCTGCGCCGAGAAGAACATTGGCGGAGTGATCGTTCTCGCCGGCGGCTTTGGCGAAGTCGATGAGGAGGGCAGGCGCGCGCAGGAAGAAATCGCGGCGATCGCGCGGCGTGCCGGTATGGCGCTGCAAGGACCCAACTGCCTGGGCACGATCAACTATGTCGATGGCGTGCCGCTGATGTTCGGTGTGGCGCCGTTCGAGTCCTTCCGCGAGCGCAAGGGCGTCGCCGTCGTTTCGCAAAGCGGCGCGATGGCCTCGGCGGTGCGAGTGGCGCTTCTCGCGCGCGGCATCGGCGTGTCGTACTCCGTATCGACCGGCAACGAGGCGGCGCTGAGTGCGGAGGATTTCCTCGAGGAGTTCATCGACGATCCGCATACGCGCGTGATCGCGATGTTGATGGAGCAGATCCGTCGACCCGCCAGGTTTCTGGATTCGGCTTCACGTGCCCGGGCGGCCGGCAAGTTCATCGTCTTGCATCATCTCGGACGCAGCGCGGCCGGACGCGAAGCCGCCAAGACTCACACCGGCGCACTGTCCGGCGACTACTCCATCATGGCTGCGCAGGTGACGGCGCGCGGTGTGTGCCTCGTCGACAGCCTCGAGTTGTTGATCGACGTTCCGGAGCTGCTGATTCGAATGAAGAATCCGCTTGCGCCCGGAGGGACCGCAGTGGTCGGCGAATCCGGCGCCTTCAAAGGTCTCACGTTGGATTACTGCGAAGCGATCGGCTTGGAGCTGCCGCCGTTGTCCGCGTCGACTTACGATGCGCTCGCGAGTCATCTGCCCGCCTTCTCCCCGCCAAGCAATCCGTTCGACCTGACGGCGCAGGCGATGAGCGACACCGGCTTGTATCGCCGAGTGCTGGAGCAGATTGCCGACGATCCGGCATTCGGCAGCGTCGTGATCACAATCTCTTTGCCGAGCGCGGAATCAGCAAACCGCAAGATGCCGCATATCATCGATGCGCTGAGCTCGCTCGATGGCAATCAGGGTGTCGTGTTCGCGATGTTGGGCGAGGACTGTCCGATCCCGCTGACTCACGTGGACGAGCTGCGAGCTACGGGTACGCCGTTCTTCCGCTCGCCCGAGCGAGCGTTCAGAGCGTTGGCGGCGGTGAAGCGACTTGCGAATGGCACGAGCTTGCTATCGGCGGATGCGACGGGGTCGCGCGCGCGCGCGACACCGCTCGATCCGGGAACGCTCCCCGAATACCGTGCGAAGCAAATGCTGGCGCAGCACGGCTTGAAGATGCCGGCGGGCCGCTTCGTCGTCTCGCTGGAGGAAGCGCTCGCAGCTGCGCAGGAGATGGGCTTTCCGCTGGCGCTGAAAGCGCAGTCGAGTCAATTGCCGCACAAATCCGAAGCTGGCGCGGTGGTGCTGGATATTCGTGACGATGCTTCGCTGCGGTCAGCGTGGGCGACGATGCAGCAGCGGTTGATGACCGAGCATCCTGCCGTGAAACTCGACGGAATGTTGCTCGAGCGCATGAGCGAACCGGGCGTCGAGATCATCATCGGTGCGCGCAACGAAGGAGACTGGGGGCCGGTCATCATGGTCGGACTCGGAGGTATCCTCACGGAGTTGCTGCAGGATGTGGTCTTCATTCCTGCGGGTGTGGAGCGCGCGGAAATCGAGCACGCGCTGCGCTCGCTCAAAGGCGCGAAGTTGTTCGATGGCTATCGAGGCTCGCCGCCCGCCGATGTCGACGCGGCCATCAGCGTCGTCGAAGCGCTGAGCGCGCTATTGCTCCGGCATCCCGAGATCGTCGAAGCCGATCTGAATCCGGTCAGGCTTCATGCGCGAGGGCAGGGAGCGACCGTGCTGGATGCCCTCTTCGTCGTGGGGAAGTCGTGAGCGCGCAGGCATTGTCAGCCGGGGCGCCCATCGAGGTTTGGCGCGGCTGCGTCAACGCATGGGAATGCGATCACGTAGGCCACCTCAATACGCGCTATTACTTGGCGCGCGTCGAGCAGGCGCTGGCCGGTCTCGCGCGGCGGCTTTCGCTCGCGCACGTGAACGAGGAGACGGGAACGCACCGACTGGTAGTTAAGGCGCAGCACATGCGTTTCCTGCGTGAAGCGCGCGCCGCTGCGGCTTTGCACGCAACGGCGCAAGTGCTCTCCTGGAGTCGCAACGAAGCGGTCGTGCTGTTTCTCTTGCATCATTCCAACTCCGGTCAGATCGCGGCGACGTTCCGGTTGTCGCTCGCTTATGTCGAGCGCGGCAGCGGTCGCCCCGTGCCATGGCCGGAACAGGCGACGAGTGCGGCCGGCGCTTTGCTTTGCGAGGCGCCGCGCGAGGCGAGTCCTCGCAGCATTTCGCTCGATGACGTCGAGGTCACGGCTTCGTTGGAGCGAGCGCGGCAACTCGGGATGCGCATGACCGGCATCGGCGCGGTGACGCCGGATGCCTGCGACGCTCACGGGTATTGGCGTCTGTCTTCTTTCATGGGCCGCGTCGCCGACAGCATCCCGCACTTGAGAAATGTCGAATGGCGCGAAGTGCTCGCGAAGACGATGCCGGGCGGATCCTCGCGCGTCGGCTCGGCGCTGATCGAATTTCAGTCCGTGCACGTGCGCTGGCCCCGTTCCGGCGACGCGTGTGAAGTTCGCTCGGCGCTCGCGGGTTGCACGGACCGAGTCACGTATTCCTCCCACTGGCTGCTCGATCCGGAGACAGGCGCCCCTTGGGCGGCGGTTCGCACCGTGGGCATTGCGCTCGACTTGGATGCTCGGCGGTCGATTCCCTTGACCGCCGAGGCGCAAGCCGCATATCGCGCGGCTAGCGTGGAAGGCTTGGCGTTGTAAGCGGCGCCTGCTTCTTCAAGTGAAAGATCTCTCGCGCCTCCTCGGGCGTGGCGACGCTTAAGTTGAGGCATTCCAAAAGCCGGCGTGCGCGTTCGACGAGCTGTCCGTTCGTGGCAAACACGCCGCGCGAGAGATACACGTTGTCTTCTAACCCCACTCGCACGTGGCCGCCGAGCAATGCAGTGTGTGCGAGCATCGGCATCTGTTCGGGACCGATACCGAACGCTTGCCAGATGGCATCGGGCGGCAGCAGGTTTCGCTGATAGAGCAGCGGCTCGATGCCGCTCGGCGCGGTCCATTTGACGCCGAACACCATCTGGAAGAGCGGCGGGCCGTCGATCAGTCCTTCTTCGATCAATTGCTTCGCGAGCACGATGTTGCCCGCGTCGAACACTTCCAGCTCGGGCTTGACGCCGAGCTCACGGAAACGCTGCGCCATCAGGCGCATGGAGCGCGGCGTATTCATATAGATCGCCTCGAAGCGTCCGTAGTGGCGGTTGCCGGCGGTGATATCGAAGGAGGCGAGCTCCGGCAGGTTGCGTTCGATGTGGCGCATGCGCGAAGGCACGGGATAGATCTTGGAACCCGGACCCGGGCGCGATTCGTCTTCAGGATCGGGCACGAACAGCGCGCCCATGCCGCACGTCAGGTTGATGACGATGTCGACACCGCTCGAGCGCACGCGATCGACCACTTCGTCGAACAGTCTCGGATCGTCCGAGCTCATCCCCGTCTTCGGATCGCGCACGTGAATGTGCACGACGGAAGCGCCTTCCTTCGCCGCTTCCAAACAACTGTCCGCGATCTGGGCTGGGGTGATCGGGATGGCGGGATGACGCGGATGCGGGCGTCCGCCGCCGGTGACGGCGCAGGTCAGGACGACTTTCCGGCTCATTGCGATGCTCCTGAAGAAGTAGCGAGTAACGAAAGGCGACTCATGACTGAACGGCGATGCCGCTTACTCG
>Ga0079224_100013744_pt1 | contig 11286 bp, 7 predicted proteins | sample Stecom2015_FD_80414 | JGI IMG/M metagenome (GOLD analysis project Ga0079224, IMG submission 80414) | Agricultural soil microbial communities from Utah to study Nitrogen management - Steer compost 2015 | ecosystem: Environmental > Terrestrial > Soil > Agricultural land | place: USA: Utah...
CCGATGGTGCGGGTGCTTTCAGATCTTGGCAAGTTCCCATTGGTTCCGGCTGAAATGGTCGACCACGATCATCAGCTGATCAGCAGTGTGAAAGAGGAAGTATCCGTTGAATTCGGAAAGTATCTTGCGACGTCCTGCTCCGGTTGCCATAAGGAAAGCATGAAAGGTGGTGAAGCCCTTGCGCCCGGCCTGCCCGTTGTCGCCGACATCTCATCCACAGGAAACCCCGGCAGATGGACCGAGGACCAATGGATTACCACACTGAGAACAGGCGTTACGCCGGAGGGAAAAACACTAAATCCGGCTGAAATGCCCTGGCCCATGGCGAAGGATCTTACTGACGTGGAACTCAAAGCACTTCGAAAGTATTTGAATACACTCTGACAGTATAGAATCATACTAAGAATCAAATCCCGGAATTCATCGCCGGGATTTTTATTTTATGGCGCATTGTTGGCGTTCGGTATTGTGCAAATTCAATCTGCTTTTACTATGTAATTATCTTTATCTATCTTCGACTGATACAAAAGGGTATTAGCATTAAGGGTATTAGCATTGGCGGCAATCGATGAGCACCGGTTCGTTAACCTGATCAACGAGCACCAGGGATTAATTCACAAAGTATGCATCATGTACGAGAATGATCCCGAAGTGCGCAATGATCTTTTTCAGGAAATCGTACTCCAGCTTTGGAGGTCGTTTCCGACGTTCCGTGGTGAAGCGAAGATTACGACATGGATGTACAGAATCGCCCTCAACACAGCAATTTCGGGATTTCGGAAGGAGACCAGAAAAATCAAGACCGAGGACCTGCGTGAAGTTCACTTTAACATCACGGAAGGCAGCGACGATTCCGAAGAAAACCTCCACAGGCTACAGGTAGCTATACGTCAACTGAATGAGATTGACCGCGCTATGATCATGATGGCCCTGGAAGAAGTTCCGTACGAAGAAATTGCTGAAACCATAGGTATCTCTCAAAATAATGTTCGTGTTCGTATGAACAGGATCCGCGAAAAATTACGCAAACTGATGTTGGAGCGATGGAGTTAGAAGATCTGAAGGACATATGGAAACAACACACGGCCGTTTTCCCGCGTAAGAATGAGGCGGAGATCGCTGCCATGCTAAAAGGCACAAGCCGTTCAATCGTGGCGAAACTAAAACGAAGCGTGTGGTTTGAACTGATCTTCACTCTTATCGCCGGCATTGCGATGGTCATTTACGGAATGACGCTGCCTTCAGGCGCGATGAAGTGGATGTCAATCAGCATCCCCGTCATCTTCATTGCCTATGCCGTTTATTACATCAAGAAATTAATTCTGCTTTCTCGTTTTAATCCGCTTGAAGGAAACATTCGCTCAAGCATTGAAACACTTATCAACGACCTGTCAGCATACCTCCGGTTCTATCGCAGGAGTTATACGGTCCTTTACCCCGTTTACTTTGCGCTTGGAATTCTGTTCGGACTACTTGAAAAAGGAACTGTTGACATTATCGGCATATTGAGCAAACCAAAGACGATTCTAATGCTCTCCATCGTTGCCGTTATCTTCTATCTGACGAGTACCTGGGTGGTGAACTGGATGCTGAAGAAGTTGTACGGAAACCACCTGGATAAACTTAAATCGCTGCTGCATGACATCCATCAAAAAAATTCCGAATAAGATCCGCTTAACATTATTTATCGTCTGCGTTGCCCTCCAGACAGGTGTCGCGCAGAAATCCAATGAATCGCTGTTGTGGCGTGTGTCTGGCAACGGACTCGCCAGCCCCTCCTATCTATTTGGCACTTTTCACCTGATGGGCAGTGAATATATTGACAGTCTTTCTGTGGTAAAGGAAAAGTTTGATTCTGCAACCACCCTTGTTGGCGAACTCGTTCTCGATAATTCCCTCGCTCCCAAGATGATGATGGCCGCAACAATGAAGGATACGGTTTTACACGACCTCCTGACTGAAGAAACCTATACCCAAACATCCGAATGGCTCAAAGAACTCGGTGGAATGGATCTCACCATGTTTAACCGCTTCAATCCATCAATGATACAGATGTTAATCGTCACGCTGGTTCAGCAAAAGCTGAATGGAAAGGCAATTGTTCCAATGGACCTTCATTTTCAAAATCTCGCGCGCGATTCAAAACAACTTATCGGGCTTGAAACTTTTGACGAACAAACTGCCGTGTTATTCGGAAGTTCGTCTTATGTTCACCAGGCAAAACAACTTGCCGAATTTGTGAGCAAACGTGACTCATCGGTGACGATGCTGGTTACGATGAACCGGATGTACCGTGGCCAGGAACTTGACGCGCTGATGGCGATGTTTTCCGAATCGTCCTACTCAACTGCCGAAAAGGACGCGCTGTTGGATAACCGAAATAAGAACTGGATGAAAAAGCTTCCGGGGTTATTTGAAGCGGAATCCTGTTTTGTAGCTGTCGGGGCACTTCACCTTCCGGGGGAAAACGGCCTGGTTTCTTTGCTTCGAAAGGCTGGCTACACTGTAACGCCCCTGCCCCTCAATTGACGCCGGATTGATCCGGAGAAGTGATAATCGCGGGCCGGAACTATTGGTAGCAGGCGGAAAATAGCCTTACTTGCAAGCAATATTTCTACCTGCTATAAACCATGAAAAAACTGTCACTTCTCACGCTCTTTATTCTCGTTTCGTCTCTGGGGTTCGCATGGGGTCCAACCGGTCACCGCGTTACGGGAATGGTTGCCTCTAAATACCTTAACAAAAAAGCCCAACGTGAGCTCAAACGGGTACTCAACGGCCACTCTATTGCTATGGTTAGTACATGGATGGATGAGGTTCGTTCCGACAGTACATACGATTACATGGGTGATTGGCATTGGGTAACAATTCCTGACGGACAGACTTATGACCAGGCTGAAAAGAATCCGAAAGGCGATATAATCGTAACATTGGAGCGCGTGATTGCCGAATTAAAAAAAGGAAATCTCGATCCTGCGAAAGAAGCCGAGTATGTAAAAATTCTGATTCACCTCGTTGGTGACATCCATCAGCCCCTTCATGTTGGCGGCGGTAGCGACCGCGGTGGCAATGACGTGAAGGTGATGTGGTTTCGTGTCGACAGCAACCTGCACCGCGTGTGGGACAGTGATATGATAGACGATACAAAACTGAGTTACACAGAACTTGCGGAATCACTTCTGGAACCGGATGCAGCTACGATGAAAAAATGGCAAAGCACCAGCGTACGCGACTGGGCAAATGAAAGCAAGGACATGCGCAGGGAAGTTTATGATTATGACCGCACCCGACTGGGCTATGAGTATTCGTATCAGAAATTTCACCTGGTTCGTACGCGGTTGTTGCAGGCCGGCGTCAGGCTCGCAGCCATTTTGAATGACATCTACGGCTAAACCTAAAACCAGAGCTCCCATGAAGCAGATCATGATTCTCATTCTTGCATTTGTTGCAGCCGTTACATCGTGCGTTAACGTTCTTGCTCAGCAAACTTTTGCGGAAAGGCTGGGCTTTCCAAAAAATGCACGAGTGCTTATCATGCATGTCGATGACGTGGGTATGTCATGGGATTCTAACCAGGGTGCGATACAGGCGTTGGAGAAAGGCGTGGCTACATCCTTAAGTATCATGATGCCATGCCCGTGGGTACCGGGTTTCTTTCATTACATGCAGGATAACCCTGAAGTCGACGCGGGTCTGCACCTGACACTTACTTCGGAGTGGAAAGATTACAGATGGTCTCCCCTTTCGGGTAAAAGCACAACACCAGGGCTGGTTGACAAAGAGGGTGCAATGTGGGCCTCCGTCGCCGATGTTGTGACACATGCTACCGCTGACGAAGTAGAGAAAGAAATTCGCGCACAGATTGATCGCGCACGTACCATGGGTTTCGAACCAACTCACCTCGACACGCACATGGGCACTGTGTTCGCCAAACCGGAGTTCCTGGAACGCTACATTAAAATCGGTATTGAAACAAAAATCCCCGTCATGTTCCCGGGTGGACACAATCATCTGATTTTTGCGCAGATCAACGCGACACCGGAACAAACTGCATTTTTTCGTGGAACAGGCGAAAAGCTATGGAAGGCTGGTCTGCCTGTTCTTGATGATCTGCACAACATGAGTTACGAGTGGAACTACAACGACATCACCGGCAAGGATGACGACATCCGAAAATTTGCCACCAGCAAATACATCGAGACATTAAAGAAAACAAAGCCGGGACTTACGATGGTAATCATGCACTGCACCTCACCAACGGAGGTGTTTCCGCATATCTCTGATTCAGGCAAAATCCGCAGGGGCGACCTCCTCGCCATGACCGATCCGGTATTGCGCGAGTTCCTTAAGAAAGAGGGGTTTATTCTTACAACGTGGCGGGAAGTTATGGAGCGAAGGAAGAAGCTCAGCGAGTAAGCGGAACCTTCAGGATAATAGTTTCTTTTAATTCTTCCGGGTACTGAATACCGCCAGCCATTCCTCTGATCTGAAGGATCTGGCTGTTCGCAATAAAATAAAAATCGTTTCCAACGACGACGCCTGTCGTTGGAAGGTCTAATGCAGGGTGATTTGAAACGATCGCCCGCACTTCTACCACACGCGTGTATTCTTCATCACAAGTAAGTTCAAGAACTGCCTCCGGGAATGTAACATTCTGCACTGCGATGAGTTTTTTACCATGACGATACAAACCATCAATGCCGATAAGCAGGAATTTTTCATGAGCAAGTGTTTCCACCTTACCCGTTTTGCGATCAATCGTAACAAGTCCGGATCTGCCCGCGATGGATACCAGCAACCTGCTTTCATCCGGAGTTAACGTAATTCCATTTGGGTACCGCAGTTCACCCGGTTTTATAAATTCCTCGAGAGCGTCTGCTGAATCACCGATCACATAAACAGCACCGCCGTCGCTGTCCGTGACATATGCAACTCCGTCCGAAGTTATTACGATGTCGTTGAAGAGATGCTTCTTCTTTCCGCGCAGTTCGTATTTTTTCTCGATACCACCATCACGAAGAGAGAACACGTAAACTCTCGACACAAACTCAGTTGTGTCATACGCAGGTGAATTGGCGCACACCCAAAGTTTTCTGCCTGTGGGATCAACTTTCATTCCCAGAATCTCACCGAGCGATACGGCAAAATCGCTGGCTTTTCCACGCGCATCGACTTTAACAATCTTTTGTTTGTGAATGCTGCCTACGTAGAATGACTTTTCCTCAGGATCATAGGCAATGCCCTCGGTGATCAGATCTTTTTCGGCAAGCTTGAACGCCTCTCTGACAGCGGTTTTCTGACTGAAAGCGTCGACAGAAAACAAAGCAACGACTATGCAAAGAAGAGTTCCGAATACAAATGGTTTGAAGTACCTAGAAGCCGTCATCTTCATCAGCAGGAGGTGTATCTTGTTTAGTCGGCTCAACAACGGGCAGTTCCTGGGCTTCCTGCTCCTGATCCTGTTGTTCCTGATTTTTGTTTCGCTTCTGACGCTTCTGTTTCTTCGGCTGCTCTTCGTTCTGCACAGGCCCGAATCCTTCGTCGGCGGGCTCCGGTTCAGTCTTACGTCTGTCGGTGTCGGTAGGGATTACTGCAGGAACGTAAGGCGTTGGGGACTCCTGCTGCATCGACGGCGGCGACTCGTATAAACTGTAAGGCACATCATTTCCGAGGTAATTCTTTCTGAATTGATTTATGAACGTAAGCGTTTCATCATCACTACCCGGAATAAAGGCAACCTCTCCGATCTTCGTTTTACCTGCATTAGTCTTCTTTGCAATAATCGTGTTGAATTCATCATGAGAAGAATGAATCAGCAAACGGTTATCCTCAAATCCGAAATAATACCATGCTTCAGGCGAAGCCTTAAAGAAGACATGGAACACGGGACCACCATCTTCGTTCTTGCGCACCTCCATGTATCCCTCAAAGGCACCATTGATGTCGTTGCGCAGGATGTTGGAAATACCAATTTTGCCTTCGCTGTAAAATGCTTTACGCTCAGGTGACCATTTCAGTTGCACGTTAGAGAACGCGATAGGTTTTGCCAGTTGTGGTATCGTGCCAAGTGAGACATACCCCTGCTGGCTTCTTTGCTCAAAATCCTGCGTAGGCCTTTCGCCAATAAGATCAGCAATCTTGTATAGTAACTCGGTAGGATCGCCGAGCCCTTCATCTGCACCTTCATTTTGAATTACCTCCTGAATGCGCTTTCCCATCAAATCAAGCACAGCGGCAGGCACCTCACAATCAAGCAACAGAAATGAATTCATACTGATCTCACCGGTGTTCATGTTACCCTGCCCGATAGCTGTTGCGCTGACGTCAAAGCCTTTTGTACCCCGAACCAGTTTCACAGGACCTTCAAACCGCACGCGGGTATCCTCATCGTTGTAGGCGAACACCTTTCCTGAAAGTTTGTTCCCCCGTGCTTTTTCGATGTCCTCAATCTTAAATTCCGAGGTAGCCGTGTCGTAGTGCAGCATGCCACTGGGCAGAAAGAAATCGTCATCGTCGATATTCTTCTTCTTGGTAAGGAACGTGATGTAAAGCTCGCCATCGTTTTGTCCAAAATGCAGGCCGGCATTCACCTGATCGCCTTCTTCGGTAACTGCTTTTTCAAAATCAACCAGGATATCGGTCTCATCACCGCTTTGTTCATACTGAATCCAGGCCGTTGGTTCTTTGATATTCCTGATATCGAGCTTCAGGAATCCGCTTAACTGGAGTGCAGGACGCGTCGAATACATTGTCATGTCCCCTTTATAGAACATTCCCGCGCCAAGTACCAGATGGTCTTTGTCCGTCACAGCACCTGTTGCCACGGTTTGCATCGTTGCCCCCGTTTGCACGCGTTTCGAGCTCCGCCTCGTTTTTTCCTCGGTGCTTATTGGCTCAAGGTGAAAATCAGTCATCTTAATCGCAAACGTGTCACTGAGGAGGTTAACATATTGGTATGTTGCGTGTCCGGAAAATTCCTTTCGTGATTTAATATCCACAACACCTTCCGTCAAACGGTGATAAGCATTGAGTGTATCAAGAATAATTGTGGTATTTGTCAACGTACCGATCTTCGCGTTTTCGAGAATCAGAACCTCGTTGTTTTCCGGCGTGATCATCGCATCAGCCACGATTATATAAGGGATTCCGCTTACCTTCAGCTCCTGCGTCTTCAGATCGTACACTGCTTTCTCGGCATTGAAGCTAAGCGAGTCGAGATCTTCTCTGGTCGTATAGAAGTACGAATCTTCAAGGGGCTGATTCGGATCTTTTTCCATGGTGATTTTTTGTTCATCAACATCCCACCGCATTCTCGAAATGGATGTCTTGAACTGTGCATATGGGAAATCGATTGCTGCCTCACCGGCAACTTCCGGACTTACATCGGCGTAGTTTTCTTCAAGGTTGAAGCGCATGCTGACATTCGTACCTGTAAGCAGGGGTTTTTCCGGATCCTCTGACTTAACTTTTAATCGCGCATGGTTAGCACCAAACTCCTTACCGGAGAAATTCATATAACGCGAAACAAGTTCCGTTCCGCGGCTTTCAAATTTGCCTGCACCTCCAACACCTTCTTTTGAAATCGTTACGGTACCACGCATCTGTGCCGTGGAATTATAAAACTCAAACGGTGCGTTTAAGTTCTTTAGCTCCATCCTGTCTTGCTTCGGATACCATTTCATATTGTAGTTGACCATCTTGGCCTGCGGGAAAAGGACTGCGCCAAATTGTTTTTCCTCAATGGTAGCCAGTTCTCCGCGACCCAGCACGGAATCAGGATAAAACACAAAGTCAGATGAATTGAGTTTTGCCGCGAGATATTCAATCGAACCATTGGCACGCAAACCCCGGTTATCCATAGACAATGAGCCTTTCACATTACCGTCGCCGTTGTACAGCCGGTACCCTGCCTGCGGAATATTGTGTGTAAAACCAAGAGACTTATCCGGTTGCGTATGCAATTTCTCTTTAAATGCCGGGAAGATTCCGCTTGAATTGAACGTACCATCGAAATTGATCGAACTCGGATCCGCGTCGTTGAGACTATCGAGTTTAAAAGGCGGTACTACAAAAAACACGGACTTGTCATACGCGCCGGAAAGAACTTCCGGCCTGTCGAAATAGATTACACCACCAGCGCTCGCGTCGAGACGCGGAAACTGCGGTATTTTTTCCTTTCCTGATTTGTTTCCGCCCTTGCTGATGTACAACGTTCCTGATGAACTGGACGGGCTTCCCAGTCCGCCAATGGCTGCTGCACTTGAATCCGCACTCACCATGGAATTATTAACCTTCCTCCTAATCATCTGACCGCGTGAGTTCTTCTCCATCACGTAAAAATTGATGGAGTCTATATGTTGAAGATTAATATAAAAGCTGTCATACTTCAGGAGAAACCCTTTTCCGCTGATTTCAAAGTTTCCGGCATTGATCGTACCATCAAATTTGATGTCGCGATTTTGAAGCAGAGTCACTATACTGCTATCAGGCGTAATACGAACGTTGAGCGAGTCACTCACTTTAAATTCGTCTACACCTCGGACCGTCATGTAGCCGTCTCTGTAATTTATCGTGGCATTGGCCGCGCTGTCAATTACCGATAATATTTTCAGGTTATCGTAGTCGCTTTCACCACGTGCGCCCTGGTACAACAGGATGAGCTTGTTCTTAACGGTAACCCTATCAGTTTTTACATCATAAAAAAGGAGTCCCTTTTCAGAAAGAAATTCGATCGCTGCCTTGATGTCACGCGGCTCCATTCCCGTGGAAAGGGCGAGGTCGCCAGAATAAAACTCACGCACATTGTTCCGCAGACAGTAGTTAGCGACAAGCGCAACCGGGTGAAATTTGAATCCCTGCCCTTTCAGAAGGCGGTAATCTTCCTGATCATAATAGTCAACCGACTCAATCACGAGCGGCACCGTATTACGCGCACCATCGATTGAAAGGTTCATGCTGTCGGCAGCCAGGTCCCATCGGATAACATCTGCTGCAAAATCGATATTGAAGAAGGATGATGAGTAAGGTGTGTGCTTCATCCCTCCTTTGTCCTTTCGGATGATCAAACGTTGAATCGAATCACCGCTTGATGAATATTTGAATCTCACACGCGGGTGAAAAATTGAGTCCTGCCCGTGAAATACGGTTACCTTAGCCTGATTGGAGATGATACTCGACTCCTTGAAGATAAACTCATTTGAACGTCCGACGAATTTGCGATCACCATTGTGAAAAATTTCGACTTTGGCTTCGTCATGATTCACCGAAGCGCCTGAGATTGCATTTCCGAACAATGAGAAACCTCCCGTGTATTTTACGTTGGGGTCAGCGAGCCCTTCAATTGCAAGTGAACTTTGAAATGATTGAAATCGCGGATAGGACGATAAGGCAGAATCTGCACGCGCGACGGACTTGTATTCAAAAACACCCGGTATATAGCCCGGTGTTTTCCCTTGATAATTCAGTTTGGCAAGTTCGGACCGAAACTCAGGGCGCGTGACCTTAAAATGGTAAACAGTCAATTCGCAGTCAACCACATCCTGACCGAGGCCTGCAGATTCCCAGCTGAAATTTCCTTGTTCGCCAACGAACAGGTTGTCACGGAACGAAAACACGCCGGTAGAGTTCTTCAAAAAGACCGAGTCATAACGCGTCACAAAATTCAGAGTGATACGCGAGAAACGAATAACCGGACCTTCTACAATCGGCGGAGGAGGCGGATTCATCCAAAGAGGAGCTTCGGCAAAGTAGTCTGCCGGTGCACTCGATGTTGTATCGTATTCGGGCCATGAATCAGAATCAGATTCAGGCCAGTCATCTGATGAACTTGTGTCCTGATAAGAATCCGTACTTTCATCGGTTGGCGTCGAAGGATAGTCTGCGCCTATTTCATACGTCGGTGCAGGTTCGATATAGTCAAAAACGTATTCATCGTCGCGTGCGTAGAGTCGAAACGATTTATCGTAGTTCAGTGCGTGATGTTGAAAAAAGGTGCGACTTGTTTTTATAAAAAGCTGTGCGCGTCCGGGCGTTTCGTTTTCGATCACTTTACCAGCCACGCCGAGGAAGCCGGCTATTTGTTGAGGCGATGCCTGGTCAATCGTGATTGCGTTAGAAACAGCAGCGAGATAGTTTACGATGTGCGGTCGCAACGCAAACCGTTTCTTTTTCAACATGCGGACATGCCGTTGGATAATGACTTGCTGATCCGGCGGAAACTTCGCCCAAGCCGAGGCAAAACTTGCTCCGGTTACCGTAGCGTCCAGGTTCTTTGTGTTTTCCAGAACAATGCGAACGCTGTCAGGAAAAGAAATGGGAACGGACGCGGCAGACTGTTGCTGCGCGAACGCTGAGCTCGCAAAAAATAGCAGGATGCCCGGGATATATAGCCCTATGTGCCTCACAAGAAAATAAAACCTTGAAATTCGGAAATAATGGGTAAATAAGCTAAAACACGTCTTCAAGCTTAACGAAGATGTAAGAAAAAACGTGTTAACGCCCGGCCCCGAAAGAAGGGAAACGGGATTATTTCTGCATCACCGATTCGGGGGTATGCTGGACGGGCAGGGAAATAATGAACGTCGAGCCTTCACCAACTTTGCTCCGGGCTGAAATAAAGCCATTGTGCTGTTCTACAATCTTCTTGCACAGCGCCAATCCGATCCCGGTTCCCTCAAACTCTGAATTGCGGTGCAGGCGTTTGAACATCCCGAAAATTTCTTCGGCGTATCGCTGGTCGAAGCCTATCCCGTTGTCTTCGATAAAAATCCTGCAATAGTTTTTGGTGTACTTGCCGGTCCAAACCGGGTTTTTGGGCGCTACATCAGCCTTGATCTGAATTTGCGGCGGGACGTCCTTTTTACTGTATTTCAGTGCGTTTGCGATAAGATTCTGAAACAGCGGCTTCATCAGACCTGAATTCACCTCAAGAACCGGCAGGGGAGAAACAGCCACCGTTGCCTGCCGTTCCCGAATCGCCTCATCCATCTCACCAACTACTTCCGACACAATTTTATTAAGATCATTCTGCGAAAACTCAACCTTCTCTGACGAAATCTTCGAAAACGTAAGTATGTCCGTAATCAGGTTCTGCATGCGTTCCGCCGCCCTCTGAATCCGGAATATATTCGCCTTACCGTCATCATCGAGTGTGTCCTTGTATTTCACATATAAGCGGTCGCTGAAAGTACGGATTTTGCGAAGGGGTTCCTGCAGGTCGTGCGACGCCATGAACGCAAACCGGTCGAGATCCTTGTTTGCCGATTCAAGACTCGCTATGTTTTCAAG
>Ga0079224_100013745_pt1 | contig 11286 bp, 12 predicted proteins | sample Stecom2015_FD_80414 | JGI IMG/M metagenome (GOLD analysis project Ga0079224, IMG submission 80414) | Agricultural soil microbial communities from Utah to study Nitrogen management - Steer compost 2015 | ecosystem: Environmental > Terrestrial > Soil > Agricultural land | place: USA: Utah...
ACCCGGAACACCCGGCGGGAAAACCGGTCGGCAGGTAACAGCGATGAATTTAAACGAGGTCTGGTCATGGTGTTTATGGTGACAAAAGCCAGATGAACGAATCATGAATGAGCCTATCACGATGCTGAAAGCCCTGCCCCGCTAATCTGGGCTCAAGCTGGTAGCCAACAGGGCAGAACCGGCAGTTTTCCAAACACAGAGAAGCAAGGAGAACACCATGAAAAAGACTCTGACCATCGCACTGATCAGCGGCCTTGTCGCCGCCCCCGCAGCCTTCGCCAAGGGCAGTTTTGACGATGCCGAACGCATGTTGCAGGTTGGCAGCGACTACGGGATCAGCCATTTCCAGAGCATCGAGTTCGATGACGACCATGATGATGACATCGAGCTCGAAGGCTGGATGGGCCAGGACTGGTTTGTGGAACTGGACCTGAACGGCAACGGCGAGATCGACCGGGAGCAACGCCGCAAAGCCAAAGGCGAGATCTACGGTGTGAGCGCGGACGACGTGCGCTCTTATCTGAAAGCCGCTCAGCAGCAGGGAATGGCCACGATCGAGGAACTAAAGGTCAATCGCAATGGCGATATTGAAGTGGAAGGCGATGATGAAAACGGTGCGGAACTGGAATTGAAGTTCCGGATCGGAAGCCTGGAGCCATTGAAGATCGAAAGGGACAAGTGAGCAAGCGGCCGCAACCCGGTCAGGCACAATGCCTGACCGGGGGCATGTTAAATCAGGCGCTGACCGAGGGCAGCCCCGACAACGCCATGGCCAGCTCCTGCTCGCCGTACTCATGGTCGCTCAGTTCACCGGCAAAATACGAAGTATAGGCCGCCATATCGAAATGCCCGTGACCACAGAGGTTGAAAAGGATCACTTCCTCCTTGCCCTCGCGCTTGCACCGCAACGCCTCATCAATCGCGCCCTTCACGGCATGATTGGCTTCAGGGGCCGGCACGATACCTTCGTTGCGGGCAAACAGGATACCCGCCTCAAAACACTCACGCTGGGTGTAGGAAACAGCATCGAACAGTCCCAGCTCCTTGGCGTGCGACACCATGGGAGCCATTCCATGATAGCGCAGGCCGCCGGCATGGAACCCCGGCGGTGTAAAACCTGAACCCAGGGTATGCATCTTGGTCAGTGGTGTCATCTGTGCCGTATCGCCGTAGTCATAGGCGTATTTCCCCCGGGTCAGTGTCGGGCAAGCAGAGGGTTCAACCGCGACAATCCGGGGATTCTCGCCCCCTCTCAGCGCATGCCCCATGAACGGGAAAGCAATACCCGCGAAGTTGGAGCCGCCACCAGTGCACCCGACGATCACGTCTGGCCAACAATCGGCCATCTCCATCTGTTTCATGGACTCAAGGCCTATCACCGTTTGATGCAACAAGACATGGTTGAGCACGGAGCCCAGCGCATACTTGGTGTGCAGATCCTGAACGGCCAGTTCCACCGCCTCGGAAATCGCAATACCGAGACTGCCGGTGTGGTCGGGGTTTTCCGCCAGCACTTTACGGCCAAATTCCGTCATTTCTGATGGCGAAGCAACACAATTGGCGCCATAGGTCTCCATCACCGCGCGGCGATAGGGCTTCTGGTTATAGGACACCCGGACCTGAAACACGGTCACATCAATGTCGAACAGGGAGCCTGCAAACGACAGCGAGGTCCCCCACTGACCAGCACCAGTTTCTGTCGTCAGACGCCGAATACCGGCCTCCCGGTTAAAAAGGCCTGAGGAATCGCGGAATTGGGTTTGTGACTGCCCGCAGGACTACCACCCTCGTACTTGTAGAAGATCTTGGCCGGGGTGCCCAGGGCTTTTTCCAGCCGATGCGCCCGAAACATGGGCGCCGGCCGCCACATCCGATAAACATCGCGAACGGGCTCCGGAATCTCCACTTCCCGTTCCGTAGTCATTTCCTGTTCAATCAACGACGCAGGAAACAATGGCTCCAGATCCGTTGGACCGACCGGCTGCTTTGTTCCCGGGTGGAGGACGGCCGGCAGGGGTTCGGGGAAATCCGCCTGCAGGTTGTACCAATACCTGGGCATCTGTTCTTCGTCGAGCAAGAACTTGGTTTGCATGGTGTCAAGACCCTGATGTTGTGCCAATGATTGGCTGAGCATAGCCATTCCAGACAGACATAAAAAGAGTGTACAGCGGCGCCCCGGAAAGAACTGCGCGTTTACATGGGCAACCAGTTTTCCAGCATGTCCACCAACCAGGGCACGAGCAGCGCCGTGGCGAATGCCGAAAGTGCCATGGCCAGGCCTGAAAACGCGCCCATCTGGGAACTGACCTGGAATGCCCGGGCGGTGCCAATACCATGGGCCGCCACGCCCATGGCAATCCCTTTTGCGGTGTCATCTTTCACGCGCAACCATTCAAACAGTTTGGTGCCCAGCACCGCACCGGTGATACCGGTCAATACCACCAACACCGCCGTGAGCGATGGCAATCCACCAATTTTCTCGGAAATACCCATGGCCACCGGCGCTGTTGCCGATTTAGGCGCCAGCGACATCTGGATTTCCAGGGAACCCCCCAACAACCTTGCCAGGCCCACCGAACTGCCAGCAGCAATAACCACCCCACTGATCAACGATATCGCGACCGGCAACCAGAGTTGACGGAGCCGTCGAAACTGCTGGTACAGCGGAACCGCCAGTGCCACCGTTGCCGGCCCCAGCAGAAAATGCACGAACTGACCGCCCTCAAAGTAATCGCTGTATGAGGTGCCCGTTGCCAACAACAGGAGAATCAGCATCGCCACCGAAGTAACGACGGGATTGGCCAGCGGGTTGGAATGTGTTTTCAGATAGAGCCGGTAGGCCAGCCCGTAGGCCACCAGAGTAATGGTCAGCCCTAGCAGTGGCGACGCCGACAGGTAGACCCAGATGTCGCGCAAACCCGGTTCATTCATGCTGCCCACCTTGTTCTGAAACAGGACGAACAAACCAGCGCGTCGTCAGTTGCATGATCAACGCCGTGGCAACCATGGTGATCACCGTGCTCAGAAACAGAGCCAGGGTGATCGGCAACCACTCATCCGCTATACGCCCGAAGTGGGTCATCATCCCCACGCCCGCAGGCACGAAAAGCAGGGATAAATGGCTAAGTAACGCACTGGAGGCTTCGCTCAGGGAATCCGGGGCATTACCTCGGATCATCAAGGTCACAAACAGCATGACCATACCCAGCACCGGCCCCGGAATCGGCATCCCGAGAAGTCGCACCAGAATCTCGCCGGTCAGTTGATAAACCAGCAGTAACGTCACACCGTTCAGGAACTTCATGAATCAGGATTCCCCTCCTGCATGTGCCACGTTGCTTTTGGGAATCACCCGCCGGCCATACATCGCCAGCAGGAAGCCAATGGGGAACATAAGCACACCGTAGACAGCTGCGGGAATCGACATGGTGCTGGACTCCAGCAACGTGAGGGTGACCATCAAACCAATGGTGCCGTTCTTCACGCCGAGTTCCACCGCCACCGCCAGAGATTCCCGCTGGGTCAGTCCGGCCACCCGGCCCGCCAGCAAGCCCAGGGCGATACCAGCCACATTGAGGGCAATGGTGGAGGGGCCTGCCTGCTTGAGAAGATCCCACATCTGGTCCCGAACGCCGTACAGCAGCGCCACAATCAGCACCGCCAGCACGATGCCGCCAAAGATGCTGACCAGGCTCTCGGCCTTGCGCGCAAGTTCCGGTTTACGGGTTCGCACCAGCATGCCGATGGCCACTGGCAGCAAAACAATGACCACCAGCATGACAATGGTCTTGCCCACCGGCAGCGAAATGTCCTCTTCCGTGCCCATGAAATGCTGCAGCGCCATGTTGGTAAACAGTGGCAGGGTAAGAATGGTGATCAGGCTGGCCGATACCGTCAGCACGATGGAGAGCGCAATATTGCCCCGGGCCAGAAGCACAAACAGGTTGGACGTGGTGCCTCCGGGGCAGGCCGCAATGATCACCAGACCAACGGCTATGGCCGGCGACACGCCGAACAGATAGGCCAGCCCGAATGCCACCACCGGCATCAGGAGAATCTGGGCGAAGGTGCCCACAATCATGCCCTTCGGATACACCGCCACCTGGCGGAAATCCCTCAGGGTAAGGGTCATACCGATACCGATCATGATAATGAACAACGCAATCGGCAAACCTGCCGAGATCAGCGGGCTGGATTCCACAAAGCCTCCGAATATTTTTGTTATCAGTTTCTATGGCCGTAGAAATTAGCACACGAACCTTGTCACCGGGAGCATGGGTTCGCGACATTATGTAACCGTTAAACCCTGCAAAAAGATGGGAGCCCAATCCCGGTTTTGATCGTGTGCACCTGCGGATATCAGTATACTTGCAGGAAACAACCAAAACACAAATGACTGGCGGAGAATGACAAGGAATGAAACGTCTCGGAACCCTGGATGCCTCCTGGCTGGCGGTTGAATCTGAAGACACCCCGATGCATGTGGGTACACTTCAGATTTTCTCACTGCCTGAAGGCGCACCAGAAACCTTCCTGCGTGACATGGTCACTCGAATGAAAGAAGCCGGCGATGTGGCACCACCCTGGGGATACAAACTGGCCTGGTCCGGTTTCCTCGGGCGCGTGATCGCCCCGGCCTGGAAAGTCGATAAGGATATCGATCTGGATTATCACGTCCGGCACTCAGCCCTGCCCCGCCCCGGCGGTGAGCGCGAACTGGGTATTCTGGTATCCCGGCTGCACTCTAACCCCCTGGATTTTTCCCGGCCGCTGTGGGAATGCCACGTTATTGAAGGCCTGGAGAACAACCGTTTCGCCCTTTACACCAAAATGCACCACTCGATGATTGACGGCATCAGTGGCGTGCGGCTGATGCAAAGGGTACTCACCACCGATCCGGAACGCTGCAATATGCCACCGCCCTGGACGGTACGCCCGCATCAGCGTCGTGGCGCAAAAACCGACAAAGAGGCCAGTGTGCCTGCTGCGGTTTCCCAGGCCATGGACGCCCTGAAACTGCAGGCAGACATGGCACCCAGGCTATGGCAGGCCGGCAATCGCCTGGTGCATTCGGTTCGCCACCCGGAAGATGGACTGACCGCACCCTTCACCGGCCCGGTTTCGGTGCTCAATCACCGGGTTACCGCACAGAGGCGTTTCGCCACCCAGCACTATCAGCTGGATCGGCTGAAGAACCTGGCTCATGCTTCCGGCGGCTCCCTGAACGATATCGTGCTTTACCTGTGTGGCACGGCGCTGCGGCGCTTTCTGGCGGAGCAGAACAATCTGCCCGACACCCCACTGACGGCCGGTATACCGGTGAATATCCGGCCAGCAGACGACGAGGGTACGGGCACCCAGATCAGTTTCATGATCGCCTCGCTGGCCACCGACGAAGCCGACCCGTTAAACCGTCTGCAACAGATCAAAACCTCGACCCGGCGGGCCAAAGAACACCTGCAGAAACTTCCCAAAAGCGCACTGACGCAGTACACCATGCTGCTGATGTCACCCTACATTCTGCAGTTGATGTCGGGTCTCGGAGGGAGAATGCGGCCGGTCTTCAACGTGACCATTTCCAACGTGCCCGGTCCTGAAGACACGCTGTATTATGAAGGTGCCCGGCTTGAGGCCATGTATCCGGTATCGCTGATCGCTCACGGCGGCGCTCTGAACATCACCTGCCTGAGCTATGCTGGTTCGCTGAATTTCGGTTTTACCGGCTGCCGGGATACGCTGCCGAGCATGCAGAAGCTGGCGGTTTATACCGGTGAAGCTCTGGATGAGCTGGAATCGCTGATTCTGCCGCCGAAGAAGAAGCGCGCCCGAACCCGGAAGTAACCCGAAACGGGGTCAGTCACTTTGCCAGTGGCCGGCCCCGACAAAGATCATCTGCAGAAATCGGGTGGTGCGTTTTCGCACCTGCCCGATCTGATAATCGTCGTCTTCGGAAATGCTGAGCAGATCGGTCAGACTGAAGGCGACGGTGCGCACCACCAGATCGCAGGTCAACTCCAGATCGGCATCGCTCAGGTGTTCCATCAGCCGGAGCCGGCGCAAGTCATTGGCCAGCTCACTGGCGAAAAATCGCATCTCGCTGCGAATCCCTTCCTGAACAGCCCGGCTCTCGCCTGCCAGCCCCTGAGCCATAAACAGAAAGAAGCTCCGGTTGGCCTGGGCGTGCGCCACAAAGATACCGACAGATTCCTCAATCAGTTTGTCGGCCTGCAATACGTTGGCCCGTGCCTCCCGCATCATCCGCCTGAGCACCAGCCCGAGCTCATCCACCAGCTGCAAACCCAGGTCGTCCATGCTGCGAAAGTGGCGGTAGAACGACGTTGGCACCACGCCGGCCTGCCGGGTCACTTCGCGAATGCCCAGGCTGGCAAAATGTCGCCCCTTGCCCACCAGAGTCAGCGCGGCGTTCATTAGCTTCTCTCGGGTTTCGCCCGGCCTGCGTTTCTGTCTGTCTGCCATGGTCTACCTATCACTATCGTTGCGGTAACAAGTGTACACATCTGATCAAAGAAAAGTCCGAAAAATTTGTCATTTCGAGCCAACGAAGGGTGCTCCTGATTGTTACGGCAACAGCCCTTGTGTACAGTCGTACACATAAGTGAACAAGTGTACACATCGTTATCAACGATCAGGTACAAACCTTGGAGAAAACGCATGTTGGCAAAAATGAACCAGACCCGTGCCATGCACTGGCTTGGCCGACAATTACTGAATAGAAGCAACCCTGCCAGTTATTTTGACCCACTGGCAGAGGCCATCAACCCCATGTGGATACAGGCGTACACACCTGCACGGGTAGAGCGCATTCTGGTCGAGACCCACGACACCAAAACCTTTGTTCTCCGGCCTGCCAGCCGATGGACTGGCTTCCGTGCCGGCCAGCACGTGAACATCTGTGTTGATATTGACGGAGTTCGGCGCCAGCGTACCTTCAGCCTGTCCAGCTCTCCCCTGCTCTGGCAGAACGATGGCATGATCACACTGACCATCAAACGCCTGCCCGGAGGGCTGGTCACCAACTGGCTCCACGATCATCTGGAAGAAGGTTCTGTGCTGGGCCTGACCGAAGCCTTTGGCGACTTTCTGATGCCAGCCGTGCCAAAACCGGTGCTGTTGATTGCCGGAGGCAGCGGCATTACGCCGATTCTGAGCCTGCTGGAGACCATGGCGGCGGAACACTTCCGGGCGCCAGTCACGCTGCTCTATTTCGTGCGCACCAGGGATGATGTCATCGCCGGTGAAAAGCTGGAAGCACTGGCGGCTCGTTACTCAGCGCTCTCGGTCCAGATCATATGCACCCACGAAAGCGACGAACCGCGCTACCTGAACGACGCCGACCTGGATTCCGTGCCCGGCCTGAAAGCCCGGGAGGTTTATCTGTGCGGACCGGGCGGGCTGATGGATCTCGCCAATGAACTGCTTTACCAGCGTGGTCTGTGCGAAGAACAGGTGCACTGCACCTTTTTCGCCCCCCCGGTATCCGCCAGTCTCGACAATGAAACACTCGGCGGCCAGGTGAGTTTTGCCCACGCGCATCTCGATGTGGATTCTTCCGGCGATGCCACTCTGCTGGAGATCGCAGAAGCGGCGGGCCTCAAACCTCAATACGGCTGCCGTATGGGCATCTGCCACCAATGCAGCTGCCGGAAAACCAGCGGTACCGTGATCAATCGGCTGACAGGTAAAGCCTCCGGCCCCGGAGAGGAAAGCGTTCAGCTCTGCATTTCCGTACCCCGTGGCCCCGTGACTCTGGAAGCCTGACACACAGAATTCGAGCGCGGCCGTTTAAAGCCGCAAGGAGACAATATGATCAAGCTTGACGAACAACAGCTCAATGAACTCCAGAGCGATCTGGATGCCGTACGCGATGAGGTATTGGCCGATCTTGGCGAGCGGGATGCCCGCTACGTTCGCAAGATGGTTCGCCTGCACCGCGCTCTTGAAGTCGGCGGCCGGGTGATGATGCCCTTTGGTTTCATTCCACCCGTGTTTGTCGCAGCAACAGCCACCCTCGGCGTGGCAAAGATTCTGGAAAATATGGAAATTGGCCACAATGTGATGCACGGCCAATACGACTGGATGAATGATCCCACCCTCAACTCCCAGACCTACGAGTGGGACACCGTCTGCACCAGTGAATCCTGGCGCCGGACTCATAATTACGAGCACCACACCTACACCAACATCATCGGCAAAGACCGGGACTACGGCTATGCGGTGCTGCGCCTGAGTGACGACGAGCCCTGGAAGCCCTGGCACACACTGCAGTTCATCAACTACATTCTGCTGAGCGTGTTCTTTCAATGGGGCGTGGGTTTGCATGAACTGGAAACCGAGAAGCTCCGCCGCCGTGAGATTTCCTGGCGCGAAAAGCTGCCGTTCCTGAAAGATTTTGCCCGTAAAGGTGGACACCAGGCGTTCAAGGATTATGTCTTCTTTCCATTACTGACTCTGCCGGTGGCCCCTATCGTGCTGGCCGGCAACGTCGGGGCCAACCTGATCCGGAACCTCTGGGCATCAACGGTGATCTTCTGCGGCCACTTCACTCAGGATGCGGAAACCTTTACCGAACGGGAATGCGAAGGTGAGAGCAAAGGCCACTGGTATCTGCGCCAGCTTACCGGCTCATCGAACTTCACCGGTGGCCGCTGGCTGCATATTCTGAGCGGTCACCTGAGCTACCAGATCGAGCATCACGTATTTCCGGATCTGCCAGCACACCGATACCCTGAGATTTCCGAGCGGGTACAGGAAATCTGTCGCAAGTATGGCATTCACTACAACACCGGTTCATTCCTGAGCCAGTACAAGACGGTACTGAAACGGGTACTGCACTATTCGTTACCGGAACGCCCGGCCAGAAGCTCGGTCAATGCCTGACCAGAGGCTTTCGGGCCGCTGGAGGCCAGCTGGCGCACCGTTACCCGGTTGCGCCCGGCCTGCTTCGAGCTATAGAGAGCCTCGTCTGCGGCGGCAATCACCTCATCCGGTTCAACCCGGCTACCGCTCGGTATCGTAGCCAGGCCGATACTGACAGTGACCGGGATGGCTTTTCCGTCCCAGGTAAATTTCATCTCACCCTCCACTTTTGACCGGAGGGATTCTGCAAGATGGCGCGCGCCGTCAGCATCGGTATAGGGCAGAATAATCGCGAATTCCTCTCCCCCGTACCGGGTGACAATATCGGTTTCCCGCCGAACGATGGCAGTCAGCATGTCGGCCAACTGGCGCAGGCAGGCATCGCCGGCCAGGTGCCCGAAATCATCATTGAACGCCTTGAAGTGATCCACGTCGATCATGATCAGCGCCATCGGCCCCTGCCTGCGGGTTCGGGCCGTTTCTTCCGCCAGCCGGGTATCGAAGTAACGACGATTGAATACGCCGGTCAGGCCATCGGTGGAACTCAGCGCCTCCAGCTGACGGTTCACCTGCTCCAGCTCGGAGGTTCGTTCCGCCACCCGGGATTCCAGCCGCTCGTTCATTTCCTGCTGCATGCGCTGGGTCTTGAGGTTCATGTGGCGCAGACGATCTGCCAACGCAATGGACAGCAGGATGACCTCAAATGCCGAGCCGATCTGAATCCCGAATTCGGTCACGAAATTGGCCGGTACAACCCCAAAGGTTTTCAGGGTATAAAGCAACATGCCAGACAACAGCGCTGTCCAGGCCACCATGAAATACCGGGCGGGGCGAAACCGCCGGTACAAACACACGCCACCCGCTGCAATCACCAGTGCAACAGCCACGGCAGCCACAAAGGTGTTCAGGCGGATGACCGGGCCATACTCGGGCGAAAGCAGGGCCGCCGCGCCGGCAACCACAAAAAACGCCATAAAAGCTTTGAATACCCGGTTCAGCAACGGCGCATTTTCCCAGAGCGCCAGGAATGACCGGGAAAAACCGAGCACACAGAACATCCCTGCTGCGATCAAGAAGGCCACAGCCCGGTTATTCCACCAGGGCATTTCCGGCCACAGATGCTCGAAGGCCAGACCGTTGAGCGTGAATTGCAGCGTGCCATAGGACAGGATATAGGACACATACCACAGGTAGTTGGTATCCCGGAACGAAATAAAGATGAGCAAATTGAAGATCACCATGGACACCAGCAGCCCATAGTAGAGCCCCAGCAGAAATCGCTCCTGATGATCCGTCTGGGCAAACACATCGGAATGCCACAGCAGCATGCGCATTTGCACCGCACCACTGGTTTTCACCCGGAAATACAGGTCCGCACTCTCGCCTGGCGGCAGCATCAACTCGAAGTTGATGTTGTGGTGGTCCCGGGGCCGCATGGTGAACGGCACCGAGTCCCCAGAGATCTGGCGGGTAAAGCGCCCCTGCTCGGTAACGACAAACAGCTCCATTTCATCGATGATGGGATACAGACCTTCAAGCACCCAGCGGCTGTTGGGGCTGGAGCGATTCTCAACGCGGGCATGGAACCAGTAAGCCGAATCGGTGAAACCGAAATTATAGGCTTCGTCAGGGAGCTGTCCGGAGCCGATCTCAGGCCAGCGCTGAATTACATCGGAGATATTGAGGGAGGAGGAAACATCCTCGTAGTAGGTCAGATGCCGGGATATATCAAGCCGCCCAGCGCCCTCAGTAAGGACCACCGTTGCAGAATCCGATGCGCCATCGGCCTGTGTCGACACGGAGCACAGGGCCAACGCCGCCAACAGCAGAAACTTGAACAAACCAAGCCCCTTTCAGGAATTGTTATTATTGATGACCTTGGCCGATTGTAGCGCCGAAACTGGCACTGTGAGCGCTATATATGGATTATATTCGTAAGTTTTTGTACAGCGTTACGCGATCTGGAGCAGGCGCAGCAACTGTGGCCGATGATGATCCTGAATCACGTCTGCCAGCGTGTATTTATCCAGCACATCCAGGAACGCCTTGAGCGCCTCGCCGAACATGGACTTCAGTCCGCACACTGGTGTGATCTTGCAGGCATTTTTAGAGGAGAAGCATTCCACGATACTGAGATCCTGCTCGGTCTCGCGCACCAGGATTCCGATATTGATATCCTGAGGCGCCATATGCAGCCTCATTCCGCCCTTCTTGCCACGGATGGTCTCGATGTAGCCTTTCTTGTTCAACTGGTGAACCACCTTCATCAGGTGATTCTTGGAGATGTCGTAGCTGTCGGCAATTTCCTGAATGGTTGCCAGACGATCACCCTCTGCAGCCAGATAGATCAGCACTCTGAGTGAATAATCGGTGTAACGGGTGATGTGCATTCATAACTCCAAAATGACA
>Ga0079224_100013746_pt1 | contig 11286 bp, 10 predicted proteins | sample Stecom2015_FD_80414 | JGI IMG/M metagenome (GOLD analysis project Ga0079224, IMG submission 80414) | Agricultural soil microbial communities from Utah to study Nitrogen management - Steer compost 2015 | ecosystem: Environmental > Terrestrial > Soil > Agricultural land | place: USA: Utah...
GCGCTCGGCGGGCGCGCGCTCCGTCTCGCTGTCGGACTTCGCGTCCTTTCGTTTGCGTTTGTCGGGTTGTCCGTTCATGTCGTTCTCCGCTTTGCAAGGGGACCGCAAGGGCCATGCCGAGGTTGTGGATAAGGTTGTGGAGGATCGTGTTCCAGGATTTGGAACACCGCCGACGGCAATGTGAGTTTATCCATAAATCGATCAAAAATTCATACGGATCACGGAGATAAGTGAAATATCTAAGGTAGATCCTCGTTAAAGATCTTGGGAGACGCGCATGACCAGTCCGGTGGATATCCGCGCTAGGCAGAGGGGCGAGGGCACGGCCGTGCCGCCTTCGGCTGACGCTCACGTCGTGATGAAATCCCCGCCGTTCGGGTGGAGCACCTGACCGGTCATGTATGACGCATCGGCGGACGCGAGGAATACGTAGCTCGGCGCCACCTCCGAGGGCTGCCCGGCGCGCCCCATCGGCGTGTCCTTGCCGAACGATGCGACTTTCTCCTCGTCGAACGTCGCCGGGATCAGCGGCGTCCAGATCGGCCCCGGCGCGACGCCGTTCACGCGGATGCCGCGCTTCACGAGCGATTGCGACAGGCTCCGCGTGAACGACACGATCGCTCCCTTCGTCGCCGAGTAATCGAGGAGCCCGGCGCTGCCGCGGTACGCCGTCACGGACGTCGTGTTCACGATCGCGCCGCCCGGCTGCATGTAGCGAAGCGCGGCCTGCGTGAACAGAAAGTACGCGTAGATGTTCGTCCGGAACGTCTCCTCGAGCTGCTCGAGCGTGATGTCCTCGATTTCGGATTGCGGCCATTGCACGGCGGCGTTGTTCACGAGCACGTCGATCCGGCCGCCTGCCGCGCTTGCGACCTCGTCGATCGCGCGGCGCGGGAAATCGGGGTCCTTGACGTCGCCTTCAATCAGCATGCAGCGCGTGCCGTGCGCTTCGACGAGCTCGCGGGTCTTCTCCGCATCGCGTCGTTCCTCGCGAAAAAGCACGGCCACGCTCGCCGCGCTCTCGGCCGCGAAAATGCACGGCGACCGCGCGGCCTATGCCGCTGTCCCCGCCGGTGATCACGCAATGCCTGTTCTCGAGCCTTCTCGATCCGACGTACCCGTCGCGAATGATCTCGGGCTCGGGCCGCATGCGGTGCTCGTCGCCGGGCTGCTTCTCCTGGCGTTGCCGCGGGAAACCGTTCTGCTGCGCGCTGCTCATCTGTCATCCCTCCTCGAGTTGCTCGGCCTCCGCAAGCGCCGTCGAGCCTCCGGCTTCGTCGAGAAACCACGCCGCGCACCAGCCGGGAATGTGCTCGGGCAGAGGTGAAGGAAGCGGCACGCTCGACGGGAGGAGACGGCCGCGCGGCCACGCGTCGCTCATCACCGGCGAATCGCCGAGATTCGCGACGAGCCCGAGTCGTGTGCCGTCCGCAAGCGGCCACGTTGCCGTCAACGCGCGATCGGCGAGCATGCGTCCTTCGGCGCGGCGCGCCGGAAGGCGAGGGGTCACGACCGCGTGCCGCAGCGCGAGGAGCGCCGCGTAGCGTTCCGCGGCGTCGGCATGCTCGGGCCGCGTCCGTGCCGACCAGTCGATGCGCGCGGCGGCGAACGTCTTCTCGTCGTTCGGATCGGGCAGGCTCGCGAGGTCGTGGGCCGCGAAGAACTGCGCGAACTCGTCACGACGGCCCTGTCGGACGGCCTCGGCGAGCTCCCCGTCGAGGTCGCAGAAGAACGGGAACGGATTCGGCGCACGAAGCTCGTCGCCCATGAAGATCAGGATCGGCCCCGGCAACAGCAGCAGGAGCGTTTCGGCGGCGCGCATCGCATCGGGCGACGTGAGCATCGACAGGCGCTCGCCGAACGCGCGATTGCCGATCTGATCGTGGTTCTGCAGGAAGGCGACGAACGCGGCCGGCGGCAGATCCCGCGACGGCTCCCCGCGCGACCGGCCTCCCCAGTGCCTCGATGGTTCGCCCTGGTACGCGAAGCCTTCGGTCAGACAACGCAGGAGGCGCCGGGCCGGCTCCTCGTAGTCCTCGTAATAGCCGCTCGTCTCGGAGGTCAGGAGCACGTGCATCGCGTGATGGAAGTCGTCGTTCCACTGCGCGGTGTACGTCCGCGGACGGCCGTCCGGACGGCGCGCGAGATGACGTGCCTCGTTATCGCCGTTCTCGAGCACGAGGTGCACCTCGCGCTCCGTGATGCGGCGCTCGACCGTCTCCGCGAGCTCCGTCAGCACGTGGGGCTCGGAGTCGTCGATGATCGCGTGCACCGCGTCGAGGCGAAGACCGTCGAACCGGTACTCGACCAGCCAGAAGAGCGCGTTCTCGATGAAGAACGCGCGGACCGGCGCGGACTCTTCGCCGTCGAAGTTGATCGCGTCGCCCCACGGCGTCTGGTGGCGCTTCGTGAAGAACTGCGGCGCGTAGTGGGGCAGGTAGTTCCCCGACGGTCCGAAATGGTTGTAGACGACATCGAGGAAAACCATGAGCCCCAGGCGGTGCGCGGTCTGCACGAACGCCTTGAGATCGTCCGGGCGACCGTAGCTCGCGCGGAGCGCGAACGGCAGGACCGCGTCGTAACCCCAGCTGCGGCGTCCCGGGCCTTCGGCGATCGGCATGAGCTCGATCGCGGTCACGCCGAGGCGAGCGAGCTCCGGCAGCTTCTCGGCCGCCGCGGCGAGCGTGCCGTCCGCCGTGAACGTTCCGACGTGCAGCTCGTAGAACACGGCGTCGCGCCACGGCCGGCCGCGCCAGTCGCCGTCATGCCACTCGAACGCGGTCGGATCGACGACCTCGCTCGGCGCATCCGGGCCTTCCGGGTTGAAGCGGGACGCGGGATCGGCGACGGGGCGGGGCAGGCCCTCGATCGCGAAGGCGTAACGATCGCCGGGCGCGGTGCCTTGCACCACACGCTCGTGGAAACCGTCGGGCCGGCGCTCGAGCTCGAGCCGCCGATCGCCGAGCAGAAGCTCGACCCGCTCGGCCGCTGGCGCCCAAAGCCTGAAGCGCGCGCCGCCGGTCACGAGCTCGGCGCCGAACGGCATCGAATGCATGCACCTCATCCGTTCGCCTCCAGTCGAAGCAGGGCCAAAGAGCGGCCGTGGAGCCGATAGGGCGCGCGTACCGGGGCCGTGGCGGGCCGCGGCTCGAGCGCGGTATCGATGACGCGGTGCCATACGCCGCTCCGATCGGGCAGCGTGAAGTCGATCGGCTCGTAGTGTGCGTTCAACAGCAGCAAGAACTCGTCGTCCTCGATCCGCCGCCCGTACGGATCGACGTCGAGGCAACCCTCGGCATAGAGCAAGAGCCCGACGCAGCGCGCGAACGCGTTCCGCCAGTCGTGCTCGGACATTTCCTCTCCCGTGGGAGTCAGCCACAGCATCGACTGCCCGATCGGCTCGCCGCTGCGCCGCACGAAGCGCCGCCGGCGAAATGCCGGATGCTCGCGACGCAGATGCACGAGTCGGGCCGTGAAGTCGACGAGCGCTGCGTCGATCCCGTCCCAGTCGACCCAGCTCCGCTCGTTGTCCTGGCAGTACGTGTTGTTGTTGCCTCGCTGCGTGCGGCCGAGCTCGTCGCCGGCGAGCAACATCGGAACGCCGTGCGACAGGAGCAGCGTCGCGAGGAAGTTCCGCTTCTGACGGCGGCGGAGATTCAGGATCTCGGGATCGTCCGTCGGTCCTTCGACGCCGCAATTCCAGCTCTCGTTGTGCGTCTCGCCGTCGCGGTTGCCGTCGAGGTTCGCGTCGTTGTGCTTCTCGTTGTAGCTGACGAGATCGTCGAGCGTGAAGCCGTCGTGCGCGGTCACGAAGTTCACGCTCGCATACGGCAGCCGCCCGCTGCTCTCGTAGAGATCGCTCGAGCCGGTGAGGCGGTACGCGAGCTCGCCGAGCACGCCCGGGTCGCCTTTCCAGTAGCGGCGCACGGTCCGGCGATACTTGTCGTTCCATTCGGCCCAGCCGACCGGGAAGTTGCCGACCTGGTAACCCCCTTCGCCGAGGTCCCACGGCTCCGCGATCAGCTTGACCTGCGACAGCGTCGGGTCCTGGTGGATGATGTCGAAGAACGTGCCGAGACGCTCGACGTCGTGCAGCTCGCGCGCGAGCGCGGACGCGAGGTCGAACCGGAAGCCGTCGACGTGCATCTCCGTGACCCAATAGCGGAGGCTGTCCATGATGAGCTGCAGCACACGCGGGTGCGTCATGTTCAGCGTGTTGCCGCAGCCCGTGTAGTCGACGTAGTAGCGCGGATCCGTCGGCGACAGGCGGTAGTATGCCGCGTTGTCGATGCCCCGGAAGCAGAGCGTCGGACCGAGGTGATTGCCTTCGGCCGTGTGGTTGTAGACGACGTCGAGAATGACTTCGATGCCTGCCGAGTGCAGCCGCCGCACCATCGTGCGGAACTCGTTGATGTGGCCCGTCGCCGTGTAACGCGCATCGGGCGCGAAGAAGCCGATCGTGTTGTAGCCCCAGTAGTTCCGCAGACCCTTCTCGATGAGATGCCGGTCGTCGACGAAGCTCTGGATCGGCATCAGCTCGACCGTCGTCACGCCGAGCTTGAGCAGATGATCGATGACCGGCTGCGTGCCGAGGGCGCCGTAAGTGCCGCGCATATGCGGCGGCACATCCGGATGACGTGCCGTGAAGCCTTTCACGTGCAGCTCGTAGATGACGGTATCGCTCCACGGGACCGAGGGACTGCGGTCGTCGCCCCAAGTGAACGCGGGATCGATCACTTCGCAGCGCGGCATGCCGGCCGCGTTGTTGCGGCGGTCGAACGACAGGTCCGCGCGCGGATGACCGATCCGGTAACCGAAGTGCGCGTCGCTCCACCTGATCGTGCCGCGGATCGATTTCGCGTACGGGTCGAGGAGCAGCTTGCTCGGGTTGAAGCGGTGACCGTCGGAAGGGGAGTACGGCCCGTGGACGCGATAGCCGTACAAGAGCCCCGGGCGCGCGAGCGGCAGGCAGCAGTGCCAGACCTGGTCCGTGTGCTCGCCGAGCGGGATCGTGATCGGACCCACTCGGCCGCTGCGCTCGAAAACGACGAGATCGACCCGTTCCGCGTGCTCGGAGAAGAGCGCGAAGTTCACGCCCTCGCCGTCCCAAGTCGCGCCGAGCGGGTAAGGCTTGCCCGGCCAGACCGGCGTCGCGGGCGTCACGCGACCTTGCGGGCAGCGGCGGCCTTCCCCGACGCCGGCGTCCTGCGGGTCACGAGGACGATGCCGCGCGGCGACACGTAGTGCCGGTAACGTTCCGCATCGTCGAACAGGTCGCCGCCGAGCACCATGTTGTCCGGAATCACGCAGCGGCTGTCGACGACGACGCGATCGAGCGAGCAGTTGCGCCCAATCTTGACGTCCGGCAGCAGCACCGAGTCTTTGATGCGCGAGTGCGCGCCGATCTCGCAGCCCGACGACACGACCGAGTGGAGCACGTCGCCGGCGACGATCGCGCCCTGGCCGATGATCGACGCGTGGACGCGAACCGTGTGACTGACGAAGGCGGGCGCCGAAGAGCGGACATGCGTCCAGATCGGCCATGCGGGATCGAAGAGATCGACCTTCGGGCCGTCCTCCCGCAAAAGGTCCATGTGTGCGCTCCAGTACGCGTCGATCGTGCCGACGTCGCGCCAGTAGCCTGGGCCCGTGCCGTTTCGTGCCCTGAACGGATAGCCGTGCACCCGCGCCGTCGAGATCGATTTCGGCAGCAGACTGTAGCCGAAGTCGTGCGCCGAGTCCGGATCGGCCGCATCGTCCTCGAGCAGCTCGAACAGCGTGTCGCGCTCGAAGACGTAAATGCCCATCGATGCGAGCGTCATGTCACTCCGTCCGGGAGTCGGCTGCGGTCGATCCGGCTTCTCGTCGAAGGACCGCACGCGGCCGTCGCGATCCATGCCGATGATGCCGTACGTGCGCCTGGCCTCGTCGATCGGCACCTCGACGCAGCCGACCGTGATCTCGGCGCGGGCGGCGACGTGCGCTTCGAGCATCCGCGAGTAGTCCATCGAGTACACGTGGTCGCCGGCGAGCACGAGCACGTGATCGGGGTCGAGCGCCTCGATGAGGTCGCGGTTCTGGTGCACCGCGTCGACCGTGCCCATGTACCAGCGCTCGCCGCAGCGCTGCTGCGCGGGCCAGATCTCGATGAACTCGCCGAGCTCGCGCCGCAGGAAATCCCATCCTTGCTGCACATGCCGAATCAGCGACTGCGACTTGTACTGCGTCAAGAGCGCGATCCGCCGGATGTCCGAATTGATGCAGTTCGACAGCGTGAAATCGATCGCGCGATGATGGCCGCCGAACGGCACGGCGGGCTTCGCGCGCCACTCCGTCAGGCCCTTCAGTCTCGTACCGTTTCCCCCCGCGAGGATCAGAGCCAGCGTGCGGCTCGTTTCGCGGCGCGAAGCGGAACGGCTGCTGTTCTCCATGCGAGCAAATCCTCCTGCGCGTGCTTGCAAGGTTGCGGGCACGGCATCGAGTTGCAAAACGACGTGAGGTGTCCCAAGTTTTGAGTCGTCCGCATGCGGTCACCTGTCGGCCGCGCGGATGGCGCGGACCGGCACCTCCCGGCCCCCTCGGCCGGGCGCCGCCTCCACGCCTCTATCGAAAGCCGACCTGCCGCGCGAAATGCTGTTAAAGGGTCGAGACCCCCCGGTAGCGAAGCAAACCCCGTGCCATGCCGACGCCCGCCGCGCGGCACTGGCATGGAACTTGGAGCTCGAACTCATGCGGTCGAGACGGCTGACGGTGCAACGCCCGGTCGCGCCGAGAGGGAGCTGCGGCGTGACGGTGGCCGCGGCGCTCGGTGTGTTGCTTGCGGGCGCGTGCTCGGTCAATCCCGCGACCGGGGAGCGGCAGCTCTCGCTGATCTCCGAGCAGCAGGAGATCGCGATCGGCGGCGAGGCGGCCGGACAGGTGGCCCAGCAGATCGGCCTCGTCGAGCACGAGGCATTGCAACGGTACGTCGAGGACGTCGGTCGGAGGCTCGCGGCCGTGAGCGAGCGACCCGACTTGCCGTGGCAGTTTCGCGTCGTCGACGATCCGACGCCCAATGCGTTCGCGCTGCCGGGCGGGTATATCTTCGTCACGCGCGGCCTCGCGACGCTCCTGACGACGGAGGCCCAGCTCGCCGCCGTGCTCGGTCACGAGATCGGCCACGTGACCGCGCGGCACTCGGTCGCGCAGATGAGCCGCGCGCAGCTCGCACAGCTCGGTCTGGGCCTCGGCATGGTGCTGTCGCCCGACATCGCGCAGCTCGGCGATCTGCTCGGCAGCGGGCTGCAGCTTCTGTTTCTGAAGTACGGCAGGGACGACGAGCGTCAGTCGGACGAGCTCGGTTTCCGCTACATGCTCGAGACGGGCTACGACGTCGAGCAGGTCGACGACGTGTTCCGCGCGCTGCTCGCCGCGGGCGAGCAGGCCGGCGCGAGCCCGCTGCCCAGCTGGTTGTCCAGCCATCCGACCGAGGCGGAGCGCATTCGAAATGCGGAGGCGCGGGTCGCGGCACTGGGGAGCCCGCCTGCGGAGCTACGTGTCGAGCGCGACGCTTACCTCGACGCCATCGACGGCACGATCTACGGTGCGAATCCCCGGCACGGGTTCTTCCGCGACGACTGGTTCTATCACCCCGAGCTGATCTTCCGATTCCGTATCCCGGAGGCGTGGCAGCGGCAGAACCTGACGAATGCCGTCGTCGGCGTGAGTCCGGAGCGCGACGCCGCCGTCGAGCTCACGATCGTTCCGGTCGCGTCGCCCGCGGACGCGGCGCGCGGGTTCTTCGAGAACCAGAACGTGCAGCTCGTCGGCAGCGCGCGCACGGAGCTGAACGGAAAGCCTGCGATCGTCAGCGAGTTCCGCGCACAGGCGCAAGGCGGCGTCGTGCGCGGCTACGTCGCGCATATCGCGCATGGCGAGGCGGTCTATCAGCTCGTCGGGTACGCGCCCGAGCAGGCGTTCGGTGCCCGGGCGGCCGTGCTCGAGCAGATCGTCGGCAGCTTCTCGGACGTGCGCGATCCCGACGTGCTGAACGTTCAACCGAAACGCATCGAGATCGTGGAGCTGCCGCGCGCGATGACGATCGACGAGTTCGCACGAGAGTTTCCGTCCGAGATTTCGAACGACGAGCTCGCGCTGATCAATCAGGTCTCGCCGGGCGACAGCATGCCCGCCGGCACGCGCGTGAAGCGGGTCGTCGGGGACTGATCGGATCGTTCCGTCGTTCCTTTTCTAGAGGCGATAGACCGCGGCCGAGTCGTCGCCGCCGCGAGCCTCGTCGAACGGGGCGGCGTTCTCGAAGCGCTCGGGGACGACGTCGACGACGAGCGCCTCGTTCTCGGTATCGAGCCGTACGGACTCGGCCGGAACCACGTAGCGGCTCTTCGGCATGCCGAGCGCGCCCGTGCCGATCGACAACACGAAGTAGCGCGCCCGCTCGAGCTTCGCATCGAGCAGCACGTCTTCGAGCGTGCCGAGTCTCGCGCCGCCGGCGTCGAGCACCGTGTAGTCCTCGAGGCTCCTGGCCGATATCACCGCCGACATTCTTCCGTTCATCGGAAAGCTTCCTGCGATAGTCGGGGTTGGAAGCAAGTTGCATGCCCGCGGTTGCCGCTCGCGAGGTGCCATGGCACGCTTTCTGCACCGCCTGCCGAGAAATTGGGAGAAGAATAGTGAGCACGACATCACATGCGACGGGCGTGCACGTCGCGGATCTCGATGTGTCGCGGGACGAGCCCGGGCCGAGCGTCGAGTCGGAGCACACGGCCGGCGCGCCGGAGGCGGACTTGGCGGAGACGCTCGAGCAGAACCTCCGCAAGGTTCGCGAGTACGTCGAAAAGAATCCGATCCAAAGCGCGGCGATCGCGTTCGCTGCGGGAGTCGTGCTGAGCAGTCTGCTCCGCCGGTGAGCGCGTCATCGGCGACGCCGCCGTCCGGGCGCGAAGCAAACGCGGCGCCGGACGAAGGCGGGAGCCCGGCCGGCGAGCAAGGGCCTGCCGCCGCGGCGGCGGGACTCGTGACGGGGGCGCTGGAGCTCACCCGCGACGTCGTCGCGCTCGCCGCCGCCGAGCTCAGGCTCGCGGCGTTGAGCGGCGTGACGATGCTCATGCTCGTGATCGTCACCGCGGCGCTGATCGTCGTCGCGTGGACCTTCATCGCCGCTGTCGCCGCGTACGTGCTCGTTCAGCTCGGCTTGCCGTGGCCCGCGGCGGGCCTGCTCGTCGCGGCGGTGCACGGCGGCGCCGCGTATCTGCTGTGGCGAACCGTCGTGCGTCTCTCTCGTTCGCTGACTCTGCCGGAGCTCAGGCGGAGCGTGCTGTCCCAAGAGGATTGATGGCGTTCTGGTTGCGATCCGAGGAGCGGCGGATCGCGGCGCGTGGCCGCCGCGTGCGCGCGGATGTCGCCGCGCTCGACGATGCGAGGCGCCGATTCGCGAGCAGCATCAGACGCGAGCTCGCGCGGCCCAAGGTGCTGCTCGCACTCTTCGCGGCGGGCCTCGGGTTCGGCTTCGCGCGGCGCGGCGCGGCGCGTGCGGCGACGCGATCCCCCGAGGCCGGCGTTCCCGATTCGGAGCGGACGGGACGCCTCGCCAAGCTTGTCGCCGCCGTGCTCGCGGGCGTGCGGATCTATGCAGAGGTGCGCCGCGCGGCCGGACTCGTGGAGCGGGGGGCCGCGCCGCAGCGCGACGCGGGCGGCGGGATCGGCTCAGCCGCGTTTCGACAGGATGCGTCCGACGACTCGCAGCAGGATGAGGCTCACGATCGTCACGAGCACCGCGAGTAGGAGCTGACCGAGGCCGACGGCGATACCGATCGCGGAGACGAGGAGCAGCGACGCGCCGGTCGTCAGGCCCTCGATGATGCGCGACTCCCGATGTCTGAAGATCGTGCCCGCGCCGAGGAACGCGACGCCCGTCACGATCGCCTCGACGATCCGCAACGGGTCGGCCCGCAGCACCCCGGGCAACGTGTTCTCCGCGAATCGGTCGACGAGCAGATCACCGAGCCCGATCAGGAGTGCCGCCGCGGACGCGAGCAGGGCGTGCGTGCGCAGCCCCGCCGGACGATTCGCGAGCTCGCGCTCGAGCCCGACGATGCCGCCGAACGTGCCCGCGATCAGCACTTTGATCGCGATCTCGACCTGCGCGAGCCAGTTGGTCTCGAAGAGTTCCAAGCGCGAGCGACGGACTCTTGAGTTTCGCGCGGCCGGCCGCGATCAGGAGGCCTTTTCCTGCTCGTAGACGTGCAGCCGGTTGTACAGCGTGTTCAGGCTGATGCCGAGGATCTCGGCGGCCGCACGCTTGTCGCCGTCGAAATGCGCGAGCGTGCGCATGATCAGCTCGCGCTCGATCTCGCGGATCGATCGCCCGACCTGCAGACCCTCCAACCGGTTCTGCTGACCGAACGGGCTTTCGAAGCGCTCCGGCAGCACGACTTCACCGTCATCCGAGTCCGACAGGATGAACGCCCGGTGGATGACGTGCCTGAGCTCGCGTACGTTGCCGGGCCAGTGGTATGCCTCGAGGCGCTTGATCGACTTATCGGACAGCCACCGGTGCGGCCCATAGCGCTTCGCGAGCTCGCGCAGGAAGTGGTTCGCGAGCAGCGCAATGTCCTCGCGCCGCTGATGCAGCGGGGGCAGGCTGATCGGGAACACGCTGAGCCGGTAGTACAGATCCTTGCGCAGCGCCTTGTTCTGAATCGCCTCGTTCGGAACGCGGTTCGTCGCCGCGATCACGCGCGTCTCGACCGGGATTTCCTTCTCGCTGCCGACCGGCAGAACCTTCCGCGTCTCGAGCACACGCAGGAAGTGCGGCTGGAGCTCGACCGGCATCTCCGTCAGCTCGTCGAGGAACAGCGTGCCGTTGTGCGCGCGTACGAAGAAGCCGGAATGCTGGCGCGTCGCGCCCGTGAAGCTGCCTTTCTCGTGGCCGAACAGCTCGCTGCCCGCGAGCTCCCGCGACAGCGAGCCGCAATTGACGGCGACGAACTCGCCGCGGCGACGGCTCTCCCTGTGGATCGCCTCCGCGACCAGCTCCTTGCCGGTGCCCGTCTCGCCGAGGATGAGCACCGGGCTGTCGGTGCACGCGATCTTGCGGATCTGATTGTAGACCTCGTGCATCTGCGGCGATTCGCCGACGAGCAGCCCGAAGTGCAGATCCACGTCGTCCTCGTCGTACGTGCTCTGCTCGAGATCCCGCAGCAGGCTCATCAGCTCGCGGTTGTCGATCGGCTTCGTCAGGTAGGAGACGGTCGGCCCGCTCAAGTTCTTGATTTGCGACTTGATGCC
>Ga0079224_100013747_pt1 | contig 11285 bp, 10 predicted proteins | sample Stecom2015_FD_80414 | JGI IMG/M metagenome (GOLD analysis project Ga0079224, IMG submission 80414) | Agricultural soil microbial communities from Utah to study Nitrogen management - Steer compost 2015 | ecosystem: Environmental > Terrestrial > Soil > Agricultural land | place: USA: Utah...
ACCCCGGTCACGCCACCGGCGCCGGCGGGCACCTGCGGCTTCTGCATCCTGGGCGCCGTGCCCCTGGGCGGGTCCGTCTCGGGCACGATCCGCGGCGTGGGCGACGAGGCGATCAACTACCACACCTACACGGTGGAGGTCCCCGCCGGCACGCCCACCCTCACCATCGTGCTCACCGCCGACTTCGACGTGGACATCGCCATGAAGTACGGCTCCGAGATCCAGAGCTGGGGCGACCAGGGCGACTGGGAGTACCGCGACATCACCGAGGCCAGCGGCGCCACCTTCGAGGTGGCCCTGCCCACGCCCGGCGTCTGGTACATCGACGTGATCTACGCCTACCCCAGCGGGGTCGCTGGGTACTCGCTCTCCGCGCGCTGACGCTGGTACTATGGGGCCCGCTCCTCCGGGGGCGGGCCCCGGTGCGTGCGCCCGTAGCTCAGCTGGACAGAGCAGGGGACTCCTAAGCCCAAGGTCACAGGTTCGAATCCTGTCGGGCGCACCAACAGCGCTCCCCGCGTTCGCGCAGGGGAGCGTTCGTCGTGATGGGCCGCCTCGCCCGCTCTCACGGCGCTCACCGGGGCCGAAGTTAGAAGGGACGCCGTGCCGCTCCTCCTCATCGCACTGCTGGTCACTCTGGTCCTGTCCTGCGCGAACGCCCAGGGCGCCGCGCCCGCGGTCCAGGTGGGCGTGATCGCCTCGCGCTCCGGGGAGGCGCGCGCCGCCGGCGCCTCGCAGTCCCTGGCCGCCGCCGGGTGGGCGAGCGAGGTCCGGGCGAACGGCGGCGTCTTCGGCTTGCCCGTGGAGGTGGAGGTGCTCGACGACGCGGGCTCCCCCACCCGCGCCGCGGAGCTGGCGCGCCAGCTGGCGGAGGACGGCGCCTGGGCCGTCGTCTGCTGCACCACGCCGGCCGCCACGGCCGCCGTGAGCGAGGTCGCGGAGGAGGTGGGCCTCCTCCACCTCGCCCTCAGCGACCCCGACCCGCTGAGCCTCGCGACGCGCGGCGGCGGCTACTGGACGTTCGGGCTCTGGCCCAGCGAGGTCGACGCGCTGGCGGCCATCGTGGCCGACGCCCTGGCCGCCGGCCGCGGCACGGTGGCGCTCATGACCAGCGACGACGCCTACGGCGACGACGTCGAGGCGACCCTGCGGTCCCTGCTGGAGTACGCCGGCCTGCGCCTCGCGCACGTGGAGCGCTTCCCGGCGGGCGTCCACGAGCTGAGGCCGGAGGCGCTCCTGGTCGCGACGAGGCAGCCGGGGGCCGTGGCCGTGTGGGCGAGCGGGCCCGACACGGCCGTCGCCGTGGCGGCACTGCGGGCGCGGGGCTACGAGGGGATCGTCTACGCGCGCTCGGCCCTGGCCGCCCCGGCGAGCCCGCGCTTGCCGGCCGCCACGTACGAGGGCGTGCGCTTCGCGCTGCCGCCCGCCTACGTCGCCGACGCCCTGCCCGCCACGCGCGCCTGCGCGCCGCAGGTCGCCTCGGCGCGGGAGCGCGTCGCGCAGCTCTACGGCGGCGTGGCCGACCTGCCGGCCGCCGCCGGTGTGGTCGACGCCCTCGACCTCGTGGCGGCGGCCTTGGAGCAGCTCTACATGCTCCAGCTGCCGCCGGGCAGCCCGCTGCCCGTGCTGCGCCAGGCGCTGCGCGACGCCACCGTGGGCCTGGCGCCCCGCTGCGGCGCCTCCGGGTCGCTCGACCTGCAGGAGGGGCGGTCCAGCGCGGTCGTGGCGAGCTCGCTCGTGGCCGCCGAGGTCGGGCCGGGCGGCGCCATGCGCCTGCCCTAGGCGGCGCTCGCGCCCGCTGCCGGGCCTCTCGGGTGCTGGCAGTACAATCCGGTCAATGAGACGAGAGCTAGAGAACCTGAGCCAGGAGCTCGACGCCCTGGAGCGCAGCCTGTCGGACCCGGCGCTGCTCGCCGACCCGAGGGGCTACCGCCAGGCCGCGAAGCGGCACGCCGAGCTGAAGGAGGTCGTGGACCTCTGGAGGCAGCGGGAGGCGCTGCAGCGCCAGGCCGACGACGCGCGCACGCTCCTGAGCGACCCCGACCTGGCCGACGAGGCCAGGGGCGAGGTCGAGGCGCTGACGCGGCGCATCGAGGAGCTGGACGGCGAGCTCGACCGGCTCCTCCTCCCCAGGGACCCGTACGACGAGAAGAGCGTGATCGTCGAGCTGCGCGCCGCCGCCGGCGGCGACGAGGCCTCGCTCTTCGTGCGCGAGGTCCTCGACATGTACCTGCACTACGCCGCCAGTCTCGGCTACCGCACCGAGGTCGTGGACTCCACGCCCACCGAGGTCGGCGGGCTGGCGAAGGTCTCCTTCGAGGTCGTGGGCGACGGCGCTTACAGCCACTTCAAGTACGAGTCGGGCGTGCACCGCGTGCAACGCGTGCCCGCCACCGAGTCGCAGGGGCGCATCCACACCAGCACGATCACGGTGGCCGTGCTGCCCGAGGCCGACGAGGTCGACGTCCAGCTCTCCCCCGCCGACTACCGCGTCGACGTGTTCCGCTCCAGCGGCCCCGGCGGCCAGTCGGTGAACACCACCGACTCGGCTGTGCGCGTCACCTACAAGCCCGGCACGCCCGAGGAGATCGTCGTCACCTGCCAGGACGGCAAGTCGCAGATCAAGAACAAGGAGAAGGCGCTCCAGGTGCTGCGCGCCCGGCTCCTCGAACGCGAGCGCATGCGCGCGCAGGACGAGGCGCGGCAGGCGCGGCTGGTGCAGATCGGCACCGGCGAGCGCAGCGAGCGCGTGCGCACCTACAACTTCCCGCAGTCGCGCGTCACCGACCACCGGATCGGGTTCACCACGAACGACCTCGCCGGCGTGTTGGCGGGCAACCTGCACGAGCTGACGGCGGCCCTGCAGGCCGAGGAGCAGGCGCGCGCCCTGGCTGGCATGGCCGTGGGCGGCGAGGCCCGCGCGCTGGCGGGGTCCGGTGGCGCGGCGTGAGTTCGTCGTTGCCGCGGCCATCCTCCTGGACGCGCAGGGGCGCGTCCTGCTCGTAGGCAACGACTGGCAAGGACACGGACGGGTCCGCTACACGCTCCCCGGGGGCGTGGTCGAGCGCGGGGAGTCGACGCTCGACGCCCTCAGGCGCGAGGTCCTCGAGGAGACGGGGCTCGAGATCACGAGCGTCGAGCACCTGGCGTACGCCGTGCACGTCGAGGACAAGCGGCGCAACGACCGCGCCGTCTCGTTCGCGTTCAAGGCCAGCTACTCGGGGCTGCTGAACCCGAAGGACCCCGACGGCTTCATCGTCGAGGCCAGGTTCTTCCCCCTGGACGAGGTGAAGGCGCGCGTGCCGATCCCGCCGCTGCGCGACCCGCTGGTGGCGTACCTCGGCGACCGCGTCGCGGGCCGCTTCTACTCCTACGCCGGCTGGGACGGGCGCGGCGCCAGGCGGGTGTGACCGCGGCACCGAGCGGTCCCCGGCGCGGCGCCGGCGGGCCTCCCCCCGGAAGAGTCCCGTGCGCGCCGGCCGGGTCGCGGGGCGCCGCACCGCGCCTGGTATCCTCGCCCTCACCCGCGGAGGCGAAGAGAGCATGACTACGCACGCACGCCCGAAGATCCACTGGACGAAGGTCGACGAGGCGCCGGCGCTGGCGACCTACTCGCTGCTGCCCATCGTGAGGGCGTTCCTGGGCGCCGCCGGCATCGAGGTAGAGACCAGGGACATCTCGCTCGCCGGTCGCGTCCTGGCCCAGTTCCCCGACCGCCTGCGCGACGACCAGCGCGTCGAGGACGACCTCAGGTTCCTCGGCGAGCTGGCCAGGACGCCGCAGGCGAACATCATCAAGCTGCCGAACATCAGCGCCTCGGTGCCGCAGCTGAAGGCGGCCATAAAGGAGCTGCAGGAGCAGGGCTTCGACGTGCCCGACTACCCCGACGAGCCCGCCACGGCGGAGGAGCGCGAGGCGCGCGAGCGCTACGACCGGGTCAAGGGCAGCGCCGTGAACCCCGTGCTGCGCGAGGGCAACTCCGACCGCCGGGCGCCGCCGTCGGTGAAGGCGTACGCGCGCAAGCACCCGCACTCGATGGGCGCTTGGAGCCCCGACTCGCGCTCGCACGTGTCCACCATGGGCACGGGCGACTTCCGCTCGACGGAGGTCTCCACCACGGTCACCGAGGCCCAGGCCGGCGACGCGCGCATCGAGCTCGTCGGCGCCGACGGCAGCGTGACGGTCCTGAAGGACCGCGTGCCGCTGCAGGCGGGCGAGGTAGTCGACGCCGCCGTGATGGGCAAGGCGGCGCTGCGCGCCTTCCTCGCCGAGCAGGTGGAGGACGCCAAGCGTCAGGACGTCCTCTTCTCCGTCCACCTGAAGGCGACGATGATGAAGGTCTCCGACCCGATCGTCTTCGGCCACGTGGTGGAGACCTACTTCGCCGACGTCTTCGCCAAGCACGCCGAGACGTTCCGCCGGCTGGGCGTGGACCCGGACGAGGGGCTCGGCGCCCTGTACGCCCGCCTGGCCGAGCTGCCGGAGGGCGAGCGGGCGGCGGTCGAGGCCGACCTGAAGGCGGCCATGGAGCGCGGCCCGGCGCTGGCCATGGTCGACTCCGACAAGGGCATCACGAACCTGCACGTGCCCAGCGACGTGATCATCGACGCCTCGATGCCCGCCGCCATAAGGAACTCGGGCCGCATGTGGGGCCCCGACGGCCGGCCGAAGGACACGAAGTTCGTGATCCCCGACAGCACCTACGCCGGCGTCTACCAGGCCGTCATCGACGACTGCAAGGCCAACGGCGCCCTCGACCCGCGCACGATGGGCTCGGTGCCGAACGTCGGGCTGATGGCGCAGAAGGCGGAGGAGTACGGCTCGCACGACAAGACGTTCGAGGTGGGCCGTGCGGGTACGGTGCGGGTGGTGGCGGCGAACGGCGAGACGCTGCTCGAGCGGGCCGTGGAGCCCGGCGACGTGTACCGGACCTCGACCGTGAAGGACGCGCCCGTGCGCGACTGGGTGCGGCTCGCCGTGGAGCGCGCCCGCGCGACCGGCGCGCCGGCGGTCTTCTGGCTGGACCGCGACAGGCCGCACGACGCGCAGCTCGTCGCCAAGGTGGAGCGCTACCTGCAGGAGCACGACCTCACCGGCCTGGACGTGCGCGTGATGTCGCCGGTGGAGGCCACGCGCTTCTCGCTGCAGCGCATCAGGCAGGGCCTCGACACGATCTCGGTGACGGGCAACGTGCTGCGCGACTACCTCACCGACCTGTTCCCGATCCTCGAGCTCGGCACCAGCGCGAAGATGCTCTCGGTCGTCCCGCTCATGAACGGCGGCGGCCTGTTCGAGACCGGCGCCGGGGGCTCGGCCCCCAAGCACGTGCAGCAGTTCCTGGCCGAGAACCACCTGCGCTGGGACTCGCTGGGCGAGTTCCTGGCGCTGGCCGCCTCGCTGGAGCACCTGGCCGCCCGCGCCGCGGAGCCGCGGGCCAAGGTCCTGGCCGACGCCCTCGACCGCGCCACCGAGCGCTTCCTCGAGGCCGAGCGGTCTCCCTCGCGCAAGGTGGGCGAGATCGACACGCGCGGCAGCCACTTCTACCTGGCGCTGTACTGGGCGCAGGAGCTCGCCTCGCAGACCGACGACCCCGACCTCGCCGCGCGCTTCGCCGGCCTGGCCGAGGCGCTGGGCGAGAACGAGGCTCGCATCCACGCCGAGCTGCTGGCGGTGCAGGGCCGGCCCGTGGACCTGGGCGGCTACTACCGCCCCGACGACGCCAAGGCGAGCGCCGCCATGCGTCCCAGCGCCACGCTCAACGCGGCGTTGGCCGAGCTAGAGGCCGCGCTGAGCGGCGCCTCCTGAGGGCAGGCGGACCGGGGTCGCCTGGCGCGCGGCGCCGGCGGCGCGGCCGCTGCTAGCATCGCCGCGGTGGTCGAGAGCGACGTCTCCCCCGACCGCGCCTTCGAGCTCCTGTGGGCGGCCGGCGCGGCCTCGCCGACGGGCAGCGAGAGGCTGCCCGCCCCCGCCGCCCTGGGCCGCGTGCTGCGCGAGCCGCTGGCCAGCCTGGTCGACCGCCCCGCGGCCGACGACTCGGCCCTGGACGGCTACGCCTGCCTGGTGACCGAGAGCGCGGACGCCTCGCCAGATAGACCGGTACGTCTACGCGTGATCGGCCGGTCCCACGCCGGCGCGCCGTACGACGGCGCCGTCGGCCGCGGCGAGGCCGTCTACGTGGCCACCGGAGCGCTGGTGCCGCGCGGCGCTCACGGGCAGGTCGGGGTGGTGGGCGTCGAGCACGCGCGCGAGGAGGGCGACGCCGTCGTCCTCACGCGCCCGGCGAGCGCCTCCGCCGTCCGTGCCAGGGCGCGTGACCTGCGCGCCGGCGAGGTCTACCTGCGCCCCGGCGACGAGCTCGGCCCGGTGCAGGTCGGCCTCGTGGCCGGCATGGGGCACGCCGAGGTCGAGGTGGCGCGCCGGCCGCGGGTGGCCGTCGTCTCCACCGGCGACGAGCTCGTGCGGCCCGGCACCGTGCCCGGCCCCGGCCAGCTCTACGAGTCGAACCTGCCCACCTTGGTGGCCGAGGCGACCGTGTGCGGCTGCGAGGTCGTGCGGGCGACGGGCGTGGGCGACGACCCGGCGGACCTGGAGCGCCTGCTGGACGAGCTCGCCGACGCCGGCGTGGACCTGGCGCTGACGATCGGCGGCGTCTCGATGGGCGAGCGCGAGCCCGTGCGGGCGGTCCTCGAGGCCTCCGGCGAGCCGGTCTTCCGCCGCGTGACGGCGCGCCCGGGCGGTCCCCTCACGTTCTTCCGGCGCCGCGGCCTGCCGGTGCTGGCGCTGCCCGGCAACCCGGTCTCGAGCCTGGTGTGCTTCCACCTCTTCGCGCGCGCCTACCTCGACGCCGCCTCGGGGCGCGCCGCGCCCTCGCCCTACCGGGCCCGGCTGCGGGCCAGGCTGGCCGGCGACCTGCGCCCGGACCGGAAGACCGTCTTCCACCGCGCGCGGCTGCGCGTGGACGAGGACGGCGCCCAGGTGACGCCGTACTCCGACCAGTCCTCGGCGGTGTCGCGCTCGCTGCACGAGTCGGACTGCCTGGCGGTCGCCCCTCCCGGCGGCGTGCGCGCCGGCGAGGTGGTCGAGGTGGTCCCGTTCCGGTGGCGGTGACCGGCGCCGGCGTACGGCTCGCCCCGACGGAGGTGGCGGCGTGACGCGGCCGGCGACAGGCGACCCGCAGCCGCTGGACGAGGCGTTCTACGCCCGGCCCGCCGACGTGGTGGCCCCCGACCTGCTGGGCAAGGTGGTCCTGGCCAAAGACCCGGCGACCGGCGCTTTCCGGGGCGGCCGCATCGTCGAGGTCGAGGCCTACGTGGGCGCGGAGGACCTGGCCTGCCACGCCTCGAAGGGCCTGACGCGCCGTACCTCCACCCTCTTCGGCCCGCCCGGCCACGCGTACGTCTACCTGATCTACGGGATGTACCGCCTCTTCAACGTGGTCTGCCAGCCGGTCGGGGTGGCGCACGCGGTGCTCGTCCGCGGCGTCGAGCCGCTGGGTCCGGAGGCGTCCGAGCGGGTGGGCGCGCCGCTGCTCGAGCCCCCGTCCGGCGCCCGCGGCGACGGCCCCGGACGGCTCACGCGGGCGCTCGGCATCGACCTGACGCACGACAAGGACCCGCTGTACGGCCCGCGGCTCTACCTGGTGGACGGCCCGCCGCCCGGCGAAGTGGCGGTCACGCCGCGCGTGGGCGTGGCGTACGCGGGCAGCTGGGCCGACGCGCCCCTGCGGTACCTTGACGCGGCCAGCCCGCACGTGTCGAGGCCGCCGCCTTCGCAGGTGGGCAGCGGCCGACGCCGGGAGTGACGGACGGGACGCGCGTCCCGGAAGCGCGACCGCGAGCCGCGCTACGCGAGCGGCACGGGTGCGGCCCCGCCGGGCCGGCCCGCCTCAGTCCTCCTCGGGGAACTCCTCGCGCGGGCTGCGCGAGACGTCGCGCACCCCCTCCTCGAACGGCTCGATGTGGACGGTCATCTCGAGGCCGTCCACGGCGGAGCGCACGCGCCGCTCGACCTCCCTGGCCACCTCGTGCGCGTCCTCGACACGCATGTCGCCGTCCACGAACACGTCCACCTCGGCGAAGCGCGCGCTGCCTGAGCGCCGCGTACGGAGCCGGTGGTAGCCCAGCACGCCGCTCACGCCCTCGATCTCGCCGATCACGCGCGCCTCCTCGGGCTCGGGCAGGCGCTCGTCGAGCAGGCGCGACAGCGAGCGCCGCATCACGCTCACGCCGGTCACGACGATGTTGCCTGCCACCACCAGGGCGACGAGCGGGTCGAGGGGCAGCCAGCCCGTGAGCCGCACCAGGGCGACGCCGAGGACCGTGCCCACCGACGTGAGCACGTCGGCGACCAGGTGGCGCGCGTTCGCCTCCAGCGCGTCCGAGCGCTCGCGGCGGACCACGTGCAGCAGGCGCAGCGCCAGGGCGCCGTTCACCACCGCGGCCACGCCCGCCAAGCTCAGGCCGAGGCCGACCTGGTCCAAGGGCTGCGGCTCGAGCAGCCGCCTCACCGCCGTCAGGCCGATGACCCCGGCGGCGAGGATGATCAGCGCCGCCTCCAGGACGCTCGACAGGTACTCGGCCTTGGTGTGCCCGTACGGGTGCTTGTAGTCGGGCGGCGCGGCGGCCACCCCGACGGCCACGGTGAGCACCACAGCGGCCACCAGGTTCACCAACGACTCGGCGGCGTCGGAGAGGAGCCCGACCGAGCCGGTGACCAGGTAGGCGCCGAACTTCAGCGCCAAGATGACGACCGCGCCCGCCAGGCTGAGGGCGGCCGCGCCGCCCTTAGCCGAGGCTCCGCTCGTCCTCGTGACCGTCGTCCTCCTCGAGCTCCTCCAGCTCGTCCTCGTCGCCCGAGGTCTCGAAGCCCTCCACGACCTCGCCGCGCGCCAGCCGCTCCATCAGCTCCTCCAGCTCGGGCCCCTGGTAGTCGGTGACCGTCTCGGCGATCAGCTGCATAGCGGCCTCGGCCTGGTCCTTCGGCACCAGCACCTGCGTGGCCGTGACGTTCGTCGCCCCCAGGTGCGAGACGGCGTCGGACTGCAGGTCGAGGCCCCGCACCATCACGACGAACCCCTCGTCCTCCAGCAGCGCGGCGACCATCTCGGCCAGCGCCGCCGCGGGCGCCTCGTCCACCACGGTCCACTCGTCGCCGTTGACGACGACGGTCTCGCCCTTCAGGCTGCGTGCTTCGGTCACGGCCGTCCTCCCAGGTAGGCGAGCGCCAGCTCGCGGTAGGCGCGCGCGGCGACGTCCAGGTCGGACGCCGCCACGCTCTCGCGGGTCGTGTGGGCCAACTCCTCCTCGCCCGGCCCGAAGCCGATCACCGGCCGGCCGCCCAGGGCCAGGTGCGGGGCGTCGGTGCAGAACCACCACACGCCCTCCTCGAGCTGCCGGCCGGAGCCGCGCAGTGCGCGCTGGAGGGCGGCGCGCGCCGTCTCCACCGCCACGTGGTCGGCCCCGACCAGGTAGGCGGGCGAGTGGTGGGGGCGCTCCTCCACCGTGCCGTCGGGCCGCGTGACCGTGGACGCCGGCACGGAGAAGGCGACCTTGTCGTCCGGTGCGGCCGAGGCCAGCAGGGCCAGCACCTCGTCGGGTCCCTGCCCCGGCAGGGTGCGCACGTCGATGACCAGCTCGGCGCTGCCCGGCACCACGTTCGTGGTCCCGCCGGGCGAGGTGCGCAGGCCCGTGGGCGTGGCGGTGGCGGCGCCCAGCACGTCCGAGGCGGGCAGCTCCAGCCGTTCCAGGGCGGCCACGTACCGGGACGCGGCCAGGAGGGCGTTCTCCCCCAGCTCGGGCCGCGCCGCGTGCGCGATCGCGCCGGTGAACGTGGCCAGCACCTCCACCCTGCCCTTGTGGCCGAGCTTGAGCCGCAGGTCGCTGGGCTCGCCCAGCACGGCGAGGTCGTAGTCGAGGGTCGCGGCGAGGTGCATCGAGCCGATGCCGTTGACCTCCTCCTGCACCACGCCGGCCACGACCAGCGTGCCGCCGAAGCCCTCCGCCGCGGCCGCCGCCGCTCCGACCGCCATGCAGGCCAGGGCGGCCTTCATGTCGACCGTGCCGCGCCCCCACAGGCGGCCGTCCGCGACGACGCCCTCCAGCGGGGGGTGCGGCCACTCGTCGGGGTCGCCGGGGTCCACGGTGTCGAGGTGGCCGGTGAGCAGCAGGGTCGGACCGGGCCCGCGCGAGACGACCCCGATCGCGTTGCCCACCTCGTCCACGTAGGTCCTGTCGAAGCCGAGCTGCCGCAAGGCGCCCAGCAGCACCGCGGCGGCGGCGCCCTCCCGTCCGGAGGGGCTCGGCGTCCTGACCAGCTCGCGGGCGAGCTCAAGCGGGCTCGTGACGGGCATGGACGGCATCATACGTGGGATCCCGCGCACGCCAGGGACGCCCTCGGCCGTATGCTCACCTCCGACCGGTGAAGGCTAGGCGACTGCGCACGAGGGGGCGGCGATGACCGACGCGGCGGCCGCGGGCGGCGCGTGGGCGTGCGCCGCGTGCGGGCACGCCAACCCGGCGCGCCCCGGCGTCTCCGGACTGACCTGCGATGCGTGCGGCGTGGCCCGGACGGGCGTGCTGGAGCCGCCGCTCGACCTCCCGCCGCGCCCCGGCTGGGCCGAGGTACCCGGCTTCTGGTACGCGGTCGGGTGGCTCGCGCTGCTCGCCCTGGGAGCGGCGCTGCTACTGGCCGACGGGGCACGCGCCGCACTGGGCCTGGGCCGTCAGTGGGTGCTCCTCGAGATGGCCGCGGCGGCCTACGCCGCCGGCTCGTCGCTGTTGTCGGCTGCGTGGGACAGGTGGTTCAACCAGGTCGAGCTGGTCGTGCCGCCACGCGCCGCCACGGGCGACGAGTTCACGGCCGAGCTCAGGCTCGTGCCGTACGTGCGCCTCGACCGGGTGTGGGTGACCCTCGCGCTGGTCGACAGGTTCTACGAGCGCTCGGGCCAGTCCGGCGTCGAGCTGCGCTCGCGGGGCCTCGGCTCGTACCGGCTCCTCGCGGGCGGCGCGCTGCCGGGCCGGCGCCCCTCGGCCTTCGAGGCGCGGTTCCTGGCGCCCTTCCCCGCCACCCGCCACAGCGACGTGCGGGCCGAGCTGGCGGCTGACGTGCTCGACGTCGTGGGGACCGTCGTGCCGGCGCTGCGCTGGAACGCCACCAACCTGCGCGAGCACGGCGGCTACGTGGTGGTGGCCAGCGTGCGTGTGGGCTGGCTGCCGCGGCGCCTGGTGAAGCGCGTGCTCGTCTACCACATCGGCGACAGGCTGCACGTGGGCTGACCGGGCCGACCG
>Ga0079224_100013748_pt1 | contig 11285 bp, 9 predicted proteins | sample Stecom2015_FD_80414 | JGI IMG/M metagenome (GOLD analysis project Ga0079224, IMG submission 80414) | Agricultural soil microbial communities from Utah to study Nitrogen management - Steer compost 2015 | ecosystem: Environmental > Terrestrial > Soil > Agricultural land | place: USA: Utah...
GGGCCCGTCGATCAGATCGCCGAGGATGTCCGGACCGCGCTCGCCGAGCAGTACCCGGACGATCAGGCGACCGGCTTTCGCGTCGGTGAGCTCCGCGGCGCCTTCGTGGTCACCGGGCCCCTGTAGATCAGTCCCGCAGCTCGGCTCCGGTTGCGAGTCGGACCTCGACCTCGACGCCCGACAGCGCCGCGACCCCCGAGAGCTCGTCGATCGCCAGCTCGTCGGTCAGGTCGTTGATGCTGGCCCCGGCCCGTTCGTTGGCGACCTGCATGCGGGTGCCCTCGCGGCCGTGACCGAAGCCGTGCGGCAGGCTGACCACGCCCGGCATGATCGCGTCGCTGGTCTCGAGCGGCACCTCGATCGCACCGACCCGCGAGCGGACCTCGACCCGATCGCCGGGCCGCAGCGCGAGCTGCTCGGCGTCGTCGGGGTGCATCAGCAGCGTGCACATCGGCTTGCCCGCGCTCAGCTTGGCAAGGTTGTGCATCCACGAGTTGTTGCTGCGCAGCAACCGACGGCCGATCAGGGCGAAGCGCGGCCGGGCAGGGCAGGGCGGCCGCGAGGTGCTCGCGCCGATCGGGAAGCTGCGCTCGAGTCGACCGAGATCCTCGATCAGCTGCGGCGGCGCGAGATCGATGCGGCGCTTGCCGGGCAGCCGCCCCGGCAGGCAGGGCTCGAGCGGGCCGAGATCGATCCCGTGAGGGTGACGCGCGAGCGTGGCCCGATCGAGCCCGGCCCGATCCCCGAGCAGCGGCCGCAGCACGCCCGAGACCAGCCGCCCGTGCGGTCCGAGCCGGAGCCCGAGATCGACGATGCCATCGGGCCCGAGCCGCGCGAGCAGCTGGTGGATGCCGTCGTTGACCAGCGAGTCCTGCCCGCGCAGCCGCAAGAGCCGGGTCCACAGGCCGTGGATGATCTGCCAGTCGTGCAAAACTCCGGCCGGGGGCTCGAACAGCGGCGGCGACCACTTGGCGGTGTTGCGAACCGCGAGCAGGTGGAAGACCAGATCGTAGTGGCTGCGCTCGAGCGGAGAGGTGGGCGGCAAGATCAGGTCGGCGTGGCGGGTGGTCTCGTTGAGGTAGAAGTCGAGGCAGACCACGAAGTCGAGCTTGTCGATGGCCGCGTCGATCGCCGCGCCGTTGGGAGCCGACAGCACCGGGTTGCCGGCCAGCGTCAGCAGCCCGCGGATCGGCGCGAGCGGGGGCTCTTCACGACTCGCAGCCCCGGCGTCCGATCCAGCGCAGACGTCCTCGGCGAAGCTCGCGATCGGCAGCTCGCCGCCGAACTCCGGCAGCTCCCGGACCCGACTGCGCCAGCGCCCGAACGCGCCGGGCCCCACGCCGACGCCCCTGGGCATGTTGAGCACGTCGATGGCCGGGCGGGGAAACATCGCCCCGCCCTCGCGATCGAGCGCCCCGGTGAACACGTTGAGCAGGTTGATCGCCCAGTGGGCGAGCGCGCCGAAGCGCTGGGTCGACGCGCCGATCCGGCCGTAGACGACCCCGCGCCGATCGACCAGCTCGCGGGCGAGCTCGCGGATCCGCTCGGCGTCGATGCCCGTCGGTCCGGCCGCTCGCTCCGGCGAGAAGCGCTCGACCGCGGCCCGGATCCGCTCGGCGTGGACCGACATCCCGAGCAGCCGCCCCGGCCGCTCGCGGCCCTCGACCAGGATCACGTGGACCAGCGCCAGCAGCAGCAAGGCGTCGGTCCCGGGCCGCACGAACAGGTGCGCGTCGGCGAGCGCCGCGGTCTCGGTTCGGCGCGGATCGACGACCACCAGCTTGCCGCCGCGACCCTGGATCGCCCGCAGCCGCCCGCGCATGTCCGGCGCGCTCATGATGCTGCCGTTGCTGACCAGCGGGTTGGCGCCGACGATCAGCAGATACTCGGCGCGATCGAGATCGGGGATCGGCAGCAACAGCTGATGTCCGAACATCAGGTACGCGACCAACATCTGCGGCAGCTGATCGACCGAGGTCGCCGAGTAGCGGTGCCGGGTCCGAAGCGCGCGCAGGAACGGCGGCGCGAACAGGACCGTCGCGTGGTTGTGAACGGCCGGGTTGCCGAGGTACACCGCCAGCGCGTCCTTGCCATGCTCGACCTGGATGCGGTGAATTCCCTCTGCGGCGGCGTCCAGCGCCTCGTCCCAGTCGATCTCGCGCCAACCACCGGCAATGCGGCGGAGCGGTCGGCGCAGACGATCGGGGTCGTCGTGCAGTTGCGCCAGCGCCGGAGCTTTCGGGCAGATGTGACCCCTGCTGAAAACATCGTCCTGGTCACCACGGATGGCGATGATGCGATCCCCGTCGAGCTCGATGGCCACCCCGCACATGGCCTCGCACAGGTTGCAGGTGCGGAAGTGAGTCGCCCTCGAGTTCATCACCAGGAGTATACGGTCGCAAAACGGGCTATGGTCCCGTTCGAGGAGTCCGGTGGTTTCCGAGCCGTCGCACTTTGATCCAGACGACATCGCCCGAGACGACGAGCTCCTCGCCGGGGCCGTCGAGCGAATTGGGCCAGCCCTGGACTTCTGGTTTCAGCCGGAGATCCGCGGGCTCGAGCGGATCCCCGAGGGCCCGGCGCTTTTGGTCGGCAATCACAACGGCGGGTCGATGTCGCCCGACTCGTTCGTGATCGGCGTCGCGCTCTACCGGGCCCACGGCGTGCAATCGGTGCCCTACTGGCTGGCCCACGACATGGTCGTGAGCCTGCCCGTGTTCCGCCAGATCGTGCCGCTCGGGGTCGTGCGGGCCTCGAGCGCGATGGCCCACGCGGTGTTCTCGGCCGGTCGCAAGGTGCTGGTCTACCCCGGCGGCGAGCAGGACACGCTGCGGCCCTGGGCCGAGCGCGATCGCATCATCTTCGCCGGTCGAACCGGCTACATCCGACTGGCGCTGCGCGAGCGCGTGCCGATCGTGCCGATCGTGGTCGCGGGCGCTCACGAGGTGTTCGTGGTGCTCGGCGGCGGGCCTGCGCTCGCGCGGCTTCTGCTGACCAAGCCGCTGTTTCGGGTCAAGACCTGGCCGCTGACGCTGAGCCTGCCGTGGGGCCTCACGCCCGGACCACCGCCGCTTTACCTGCCGTTCCCGGTCCGGATGATCGGCGAGGTGCTCGATCCGATCCTGTTCGAGCCCAGCGGACCCGATGCGGCCGCCGACGAGAGCTACGTGCGTCGCTGCGACGACCTGGTCCGCGCGCGCATGCAGGCAGCGCTGAGTCGGCTGGCGGCCGAGCGGCGCGAGACCGGGCGCTACTCGTTCTCGGGCCGTCGCTGGGGCGCGGGGGATCAGCCCGAAGAAGAAGCGGGCGAGTGAGGGCCGCGGTCGCGCTGCTGCTCGCGACCCTGGGCTGCGAGCAGGTCGAGCCGAGGCCCGCTTCGTCCGAGCCTGCGCCGATCGAGACTCGCGAGCCTGTCGAGAGCGAGCCCGTCGAGAGCGAGCCCGTCGAGAGCGAGCCCGTCGAGAGCGAGCCCGTCGAGAGCGAGCCGCCGTGCGAGCTCGTCGATCCGCCGCCGAACATGATCGATCTCGCCAAGGCGATCCCCGACGCGATCATCGTCGCCGGCTACCAGCGCTTGGACAACTTCACGGGCGCGCCGCTGCCCGGCTATGAGGCGCCCGGCGCCTGGCTCGAGCAAGCGGCCGCGCACGCGCTGGTCGAGGCCGCCGACGCGCTCGCCCGCGACGGCCTGCGGCTGATCATCTACGACGGCTACCGGCCGCGCTCGGCCAGCGAGGCGATGGTCGCCTGGGCCGAGGCCAACCATCGCCAGGAGCTGCTCGACGACGGCTGGGTCGCGCGACGCTCGGCCCACAACCGCGGTCGGGCCGTCGATCTCGGGCTCGCCGATCACCACGGGACCGCCCTCGAGATGGGCTCGGCGTGGGATCAGTTCGATCGCACGAGCCACGTGCGCGGCGTCGACGGTGAGCCGCTCGAGCGCCGACTGAAGCTGCGCGCGGCGATGGTCGAGGTCGGATTCGTGCCCTACGAGCGCGAGTGGTGGCACTTCGGCTATCGCAGCGACACCGTCGCGCCGGTCCTCGATCAGCCCTACGCCTGTCGCTAGCGACTCGGCGACTCGGCGACTCGGCTACTCGTCGCTCGACCCCTCCGACGGGGCGGGCTGCTCGTCGCTCGGCTTGCTCGGATCTTCGCCGCCGCCTTCACCCTCGGCGAGGATCTGCTGGTAGAGCTCCTCGCGGTAGACCGGCAGTCCGTTCGGCGCCGAGATCCCGAGCCGGACCTGACGGCCGCGGATCTCCCTGACGACAATCTCGATGTCGTCTCCGATGCGGATCTTCTGGCCGGCCTTCCTGGTCAGTGTCAGCATGCTGCCTCCGTGGCGGCTGCCCAGCGTCGCTGGCGACGCTTTCGAGAGAACCACAATCGCACGATCGCAGTGCGGCGCAATCATCCAATTCGATTTTTTTGCTCACCCGAGCATTTTTCGAGGCCGCTGGTTGCGCCTGAATGCAGGCTTCGGGTGTCGACCGCTGTACGCACGCGCCCGTGCGCATTCGTCCGGGCGATCCGAGCCGTGGTCCTACGGATCACTCCGGCGGCATGAATTCGTCGCAGGTGGTGTCGATGACGTCGACGGCCGACTGGAAGAACGCGTTGTAAGTGTTCGCGCAGATCGATCCGAAGAACCCGTGGTCGCCCCACGAATCGAGGAAGGCCCGCAGCCGCGCCGAGGTCTCGGCTCCGCCGTTGCAGATCGCGTTGGGCAGGTCGTCGTCGCCAAACAGGCCGAGCACCACGATCGCCTGGTCGTCGCCGTTCTTGGCGTTGATCAGCGCCTGTCGCCAGGTCTCGACGGTGCCCGCCGATCCGTCTCCGGCGTTGTCGTCCTCGTCGGTGATGATCGTGACCACCAGGATCGCGTCGTCGCGCAGGAAGCCGTCGTTGCAGGTTCCGGCCGTACCGGTCCCCGAGATCGCGTTGACCATCGCCTCCATCGGTCGCTCGGGATCGTCGGTCGATCCGGTCCCGACCCGCGCCGCGCATTGAAAGGCGCTGACCAAGTTGGGCTCGCTGCTGTCGAAGAAGCGCTTACCGGTGGCGAAGTTGCAATCCGTGTTGCTGGCGTCCTGGCCCTTGGGATGGGTGACGCCGGCACCGAGGACGTCCTCGCACTGCTCCGGGACCGTGACGCCGCACTCGTATCCGAAGCACAGGCCCGGGAGCGGAAACGGAAACCCGCAGAGCAACGGGCAACCGGCGTACACCCACGCGTCGGTGTCGATGACCATCACGTGGTAGTCCTGCGCGTCGGACAGGGTCGTGCTGATCGAGTTGATGAAGCTCGGGAACGAGGCGGCGAGGTTGTCCTGCTCCTCGAGCATCGAGCCCGAGTTGTCGATGATGAACAGGAAGTCGACCTTCTTGCAGCCGGAGCCGTCGTGGGCGTCGCCGGCCGAGCCCATCTCGTCATCGTTGCCGAGCACGTCGAGCTTGGGTCCGGTGGTCGGGTCGCCGTCGCCGGTCGGGTCGCCGTCGCCAGGGTCGCCGTCGCCGGGATCGTCGGTGGTCGAGTCGTTGGCTTGGGTCAGCGTCACCCCCGAGTTGCTCGACGAGTAGACACTGCCGCCGTCGTCACCACCGCAGGCGGGCAGCAGCAGGATCAGGGACACGAAACTCGACAGCTTGTAGTTCATCGCGGATCTCTCGAAGACAAACAATCGATGGCGACCGCACGGTATCACGACCGGCGTCCCGTAGTGGATCGCCCCAAGGTCCCAAAAATGAGCGTGAACCGGCGTGTTTCGACGGTTGCCGCCAGCGTATCGGCAGCCGCCGAAACTTCGCCGAAGTTCGTCCAAGAACTCACGAACGCGGTGAGCCTGTACCAAAGGACGCGAGGCGTCCAAGACCTGGCACGGCACGTGCTCTCCAAGCTGGTGCGCCCGAAAGACGCGCACGAGAGGACCACCCAATGACAGCCACGTCGACCCCGCTGACCGTGTTGATTGCCGCCCAAGATCCCACCCACAGCACCGCGCTGGCCGACATGGTCCGGTCGATTCGACCGGGTGTGCGCACCTTGCAGTTTTCCGGCGTGTCCGAGTCCGACGTCCCCAGTGTTGCGATGGTCGTCGAGCCGGCCGGGCCGGAGCTCGGCGAGCTCTCTGATCGAGTGCGCGCCGCCCATCCCGATGTGCCGCTGGTGGTGATCGCTCCGCGCTTCGACGAGCGCGCGATCGAGGTCGCGGCCGGAGTCGAGGCGACCGCGATCGTATCCAGCCCCTGTGAGCCCGGTGCGCTGTCGCGGGTGCTCGACGATCACGAGCGAAAGGTCCGCTACGCGGGCCGTTGCCGCGGCATCGAGACCGCCGAGCTGCTCCGGCTGCTGACCGCCGCGACCGACCACGGGGTCCTGCACGTGGCGAGCGCGGCCGGATCGGGCGCGATTCATCTCGACGAAGGGCAGCCGGTCCACGCCCACACCGCCAACAACCGGGGCGTCGACGCGGTCCGCGAGATGCTCGGCTGGGCCGACGGCAAGGCCACCTGGATCGCTGGACGCAGCGCGAGCGCGCGGACCATCGTCGCGCCGATCGACGGTCTGATCGAGCGGCAGCTCCCGGAGCGGCCGACCACGGGCAAGAGCGAGGACGCCCCGGCCGACGTGATCGACAAGCTCGATCGCCTGGCGCAGACGCCGGACGTGCTCGCCGCCTACCTGCTGCGCAACACCGAGGTCATCGCCGGTCGCAACTCTTCGGATCTCGACGACGCGGCCATCGGCCGCGCGCTCTCGCGGCTCTCGCAGGTGTTCCACGACATGGATGACCAGCAAGGCGACGGCATGGGCTCGGAGATCCAGGCGACCGTCGGCGACCACCGCCTGGTCGTCGATCGGCTGGGGCCATCGCGGCTCGGCTTTCAGATCGGCGTGGTGGTCCGGCAGGCCACGCCCGTGTGCAAGAGCCTGCGGCGGCTGCTTCGGCAGATCGATCGCAGCTTCCGCAAGTCGCTGCTGACCGGCAGCCGCCCGGCCACCTCGGCGTCCGAGCCGGGGATCCCGGCGTTCCCCAGCCAATCGAACTTCCACCGGGTCGCCTGAGTCAGTTCATGCCGACGGCGGACCTGCTGACTGACTACGCGCGCTCAGGGCAACGCGCCCCAGAACGTGGTGTCGTTTACTCCGCCCAGGGCGACGCGCTCGCCGAAGCCGTCCAAGACCGCGATCGAGCGGGGCTCCGGTCCGTACTGTTCGAGGGTCCCCGCAGTGGGGTCGAGCACGTGCAGCGCGGGCCGGGTGATGCCGTCGTCGACGGTGGTGAGCAGACGACCGTCCGGTAGCGGGACGAACCGGTCGCCGAACATCGAGCAGTCACCCTCGAATTCGGCGAGGATCTGTCCGTCGAGATCGATGAGCATCCACCGATGCTCGGGGAGCTCGGCGTCGGGAACCACTCCGGGGATCGGCGCGGCGAAGACCAGCGCGACGCCGCTGTCGAACACCGCCGCCACGCGATCCGACATGAGCACGCTCATGATGGGCGCCTGCAACCCCTCGTCTGCGGTCCAGCGGTGGAGCTCGCTGACGTAGCGCGAGCACGAGTCCGTCGCGCACAGATCCGTCCTCCAGCCGAACCATGCGGCCGCGCGGGCGGAGGGCGCGAGGCCGAGACTCAGAACCTTCTCGTACTCGCCCAGGCTCATCGGTTGCTCGGGAGTCGCAGCAGGAGCGAGGATGACCTCCCCGTAGCTGCTGGCGAGCAGGCTGCCGTCGGTCGCGAGCGAGGTCGTGGTTACGGACCGGTCGGTGAGCTGCGTGAGCTCGGGGACTCCCGCTTGGTAGTGGACCAGCCACAGGTCGCCTGAAGCAATGAGGAACGGTGGTGCTCCGGCGCGATGCGTCTGCAGGAGCGTCGCACCGGATTCGAAGCTGGCGAGCAGATCACCGTCGGCAGCGTATACGTGCGTGGCGATCTGCTCGTGGTCCGTTCCACCGTACGCGTGATGGAGCACCACGCCGCCGCGGTGATCGATGTCGAGCCACTCGAACTCATCGTAGAAGTTGAAGCCGGACCCGACCTTCCAGATCTCTTGCACGTCGGCGTCGGCGATCATGATGTCGCCGGCTTCGGTTGCAAACACCAGGCGGGGGCTCCCGAGGGTCCAGCGGTCGCTGTTGTATGGTGAGAACCCGATCGGCTCCCACTCGTGATCGAGCGTGAAGAACCGCGGCCCGTCGGCGCCTTGGGAGTACAGCCACGCCCCCAACCCGGGGATCGCAGAGCGCATGAACGAGTAGTAGCCAACGTTGCCGGAGATCTGCCGGAACTCGCCCGATCGCACGTCGAACAGCACGAGGACGTCGCCGTCCTCCGCCAGCGTCCAGGCCGCGAGGTTACCCGTGGGGCTGAACCTCGGATTCCAGACCGGGCCCGGGACCGTGGTGCTGGTGCCGTCCGGCAGCAGCAGCTCCGACGCGCCTCCCCCCGCGAGGAAGTGCCCGCAAAGACCCAGGATACCTCGCGCGAGCTCCCGCAACGGTGGCGCGGGTGTGGGCGTGCACCACTCGTCGACCGCGATCGGCTGGTCGAGGGCGTTGGGGTCGGGACCAGCCGAATCGGGCTCTTCCCTGCCACAACCCGAAAGCACGACCACGACCACGACGAGCGTGGAGCGCCAGCTTGGCATGGGTACGTGGTGCCACCCATGCCCTGAATCGATCACGAATTGGCGTCAGAAGGTCCAGGCCTTGACCGCGTCGGGCTGCAGCTCGATCGCGTGGGCTTGGCCGTGGTCGTAGCGGATCGCGGCTGCAATGGTCGCGCGCGGGCGCGGGACCGGGGCGGTGATCATCGTGGTGCCGTCGTCGAGCAGCTCGATCGCGGCCGGCTGCTCGATGACCTGATCGGCGTACGAAAACGCGATCGTCTGCGCGCCGCCGAAGTACTCGGGCTCACGGCCGCCGGGGGTCGTCCACCAGTGCTCGATGCCGTCGTTGAACAACAGGCCGATCAGCACCTCGCCGTCGGCGGCCGGGTCGGGGGCCGCACCTTCGTAGTCCCAGCTGGTCAGCGTGCGGATCTGGTTGAAGGTCTTCGACCACGTCCAGTCCGACACGAAGTTGGGCCCGCAGTAGGTCATGTAGTCGTAGGTGCCGGTCGGGCTGTGGAACCGAAACAGGCGAATGCCGAAGCCCCACACGCCGATGATGCCGTTCTCGTACGGGTAGCTGGGATCGGTCCCGGCCGCGCCCCCGCCCGAACAGTAGACGTGCGCGCGGCCCTGGTTGTGGCCGAGCTCGTGGACCATCGTGTGATAGCTGTAGTTGGCGGCGCCCGCCTGCCAGATGCCCGACGACACCCGCTGGTAGGCGGCCTCCTTGGTCGGCGGAGCGAGGCCGGGAGCGATGCCGCCGGCACCGTCGATTCCGCCCGTGCACGGGTCGACCAGCGCGTAGTAGTAGGCGTTGGGCGGCGCCGCATCGATGACCCGCAGCTCCTGCAGCGGCTCCCACAGCTGCGCGAGGCTGGTCAGCGTCGAGTTCCACTCGATCGGGCTCTCGCGGCGGAAGTCCCAGATGACGTCCTGGACTGGGTTCTGCTCGTGGATGAAGTCGCGGAACCGAAGCTCTTGCTCCTCGGTGATCTCGGCGGTGTTGGTGTTGCACGAGCCGGTGTTGTAGTGGACCGGGACCAGCACGACCTTGAGCTCGGCCGGCTCGGACTGAATGCCGATCTCCTCGAGCCCACCGATCGGCGACTCGATGACGGTGGTCGACTCGCGTTGATCCTCGAAGCCCGGGCCGGTCTCCCATAAGGACATGTGATACTGGACGCCGGGCGGGAACTGGGCGGCGACCAACGCGAAGAAGAACGAGCGATCGAGGTCGCCCGGATACGAGGGGCCGGCGATGTGCTTGATGTCGTTGAGGACGTCGGTGGTCCCGTCCGGGTAGCGCAGCTCGAGCTGCGCCCGGATGTCGCGCGCGACCCAGTCGTCCGGGATCTCCCAGAATCCGCGCAGCAGCGTGTCGCGGCCCGAGACCACGTAGGTGTTGCGCTCGGCCGGTCCGACCCACACGCCCGAGTTGGCGATCGGCACGTCGACGCCCTGGTTGACGACCACCGAAGAGAGGTTGATGTCACCGCGGGCCGGGATCTGCTGCCACTCGGCCTCTCCGTCCCCGTCGCCCGCGGTCTCTCCGTCTCCGTCTCCGTCCCCCTCACCGGATTCGGTCTCGTCGGAGTCGTTGCCGCTGCCGACAGCGATCACGCAGCCGAGGTTGAGCAGGGACAGGGCCAGCAGCGATGCCCAGCCGGGATTCGACGCAAGACGGGTATTCCCAAGTCGCATGGGTACGGTTATACACCCGCCGTCGAGTGGGTTGGGATGCCCGGCAACGCTGAAGTGGAGATCGGCGGCCATGACGTCAGTGATGTGGCCAACGGCCATTTCCAAGATGTTTCCATCCTCCTAGACCCAAGCGAACTCTGGCGTTTCCCGCCCGGCCAAAGCTCACGGCTTCTTTGCCGCACTTCCCATGTTCGGGGTTGGCAAAAATTATCGCACGGGTATGGTGGATTTGTGATGCAACGAGAGCCCGCGCGATCCCCCCATATCGTCGTGCTGTTTGGTTGTGTTCTTGCGCTCGGGGCTTGTGGCGTGGAAGCCGGTAATTCGGATCCCGAGCCAGACCACGAAACCAGCGAAGGAGACGACGAAGACGACCAGCCGAGCGAAGAGACAGGCGACGAACCCGCGCCCGAGCCGACCCTCGCTCGCGGCATCTCGATCGACGAGGTCGAGATCAACCAAGGTACGCGAATTCCGATCGGCTTCGGCGGCGACTGGGTCGATGGCCCGGAGCGGATCGGCTACCTGATCGCCTCGCGCGACTCGCTGATGCGCATCCATTATTCGGTCGACGAGGGCTGGGAGCCGCGCGAGATCGAGGCTCGCTTGACGCTCAACTACGCCGACGGCACCAGCCAGACCTTGTCCAAGACCAGGCTGGTCGAGCACGGCTCACAGCCGAAGGCGCTCGACGGCACGTTTTGGTTCGGGCTGGTCGCCGAGCAGGGCCAGACCCTGGCCGGGACCACCTACCAGGTCGAGCTGTGGGAGACCGAGGCAGGCGCGGGCGTGCAGCTCGAGGAGGGCCTCAACGTCAACCCGGCCGAGGGCCAGCGATTGATCGGCTTCGAGACCATCCCGATGCAGATCAAGGTCGTGATCGTGCCGATCGAGTACAACAACAAGGTCCCGAACCTCACCGAAGAGGTCACGCAGCAGGTCGTCAACAACCTCTACGAGCAGAA
>Ga0079224_100013749_pt1 | contig 11285 bp, 9 predicted proteins | sample Stecom2015_FD_80414 | JGI IMG/M metagenome (GOLD analysis project Ga0079224, IMG submission 80414) | Agricultural soil microbial communities from Utah to study Nitrogen management - Steer compost 2015 | ecosystem: Environmental > Terrestrial > Soil > Agricultural land | place: USA: Utah...
GCAGAGCGCCGCGATGGGCGGCGCCATCGATACCCAGGGCCATGCCGCTGACAATGGCAAAACCGGCGGCAGCCAGGGCTTGGGCAAAGTCCTCCGCCAGCTTGAGTCCGGCGCGGCTGGCGTGGCGACTGCCGACAATGGCGATCTGGGGCATGGCCAGGGTCTGGGGATCCCCCTTGACATAGAGCAGGGGCGGCGCGCGGTGGATTTCCCGCAACAGGCCGGGGTAGCGGGAGTCGGCGGACGACAGCAGATGGGTGCCCGCCTCCCGAAGACGGGTGCTGGCCTGGTGGAGGCGGTCCAGCAGCTGGTCCCGATTCCGGAGGTAGTGCCTCAGGGGGGCGGACAGCTGCTCGGGTTCCCGCCCCGGATCGGCGGCAAAATAGCCGGCAAAACTGCCATGGCGGGCAATGATTTCCCGCAGCACCCCGGGCTTTTGCTCCGCCAGCAGGGTAAATAGAAGAGCGGCGTCCTGCTCGGTCACCCTATCCTCCTTGAAGCCCTGAGCCTGGCGCCTGCGGCCAGGTTCGGGTGTCAGTTCCGCTTGGTGCTTATTTACACATAGGTCAGATTGAAAGGCTACAGGGCGGTGGTGGCCGAGGGCCCCAAAATGTCGCCCAAATTTCCGACGTGTGAGTAAGGACTGCAGGGCCCTTTATAGCCCGACCGCCAACGTGGTTAAGGTTTTCGCGATACCCCGTAAATACGCCCTGGGCTTAAGAAAGCGTCATTCGGATCAGTTGCCCCTTACCCCATCAGGGTAAGCGCACCTCGTCGCCCACCGCCAGGGGCCGGTCCGCGGTAAGCACCAGGCCAAAGCTCATTTTCTCGAAGGCGCGAAACACCATCAGCAGGCCGGCCCGTTTGGAGGGCAGGGTGAGGGTTTCACCGGTCATGCGGTCCTTGACGGCCTCCCCCTTCTTGTAGATGGCCAGCAGATTGCCGGTGTCCAGGCCTTCCCGCAGGCCGCGATTGATGGCGACGACACTGAGGGTGCCCACCTGGCTCACACCACCTTCCACATCGATCAGCTTGCCGCGGATGTCGGCATCCGGAGCCACGGGGAAAAAGGTGGGATCGAGGCGGCGCTCTTCGTGCACCAACAGGCGGTCGCCGACGCGAATTTCCCGCTCGCTGCGGGTGGCCTGCAGGGTGGCGACATCGCCATCGGTGGCCTTCACCTGACCTGAACCTATGTCCTCGGCCTTGATCCCCAACACCTCTCCGGTGGCGTCGTCCACATAGGGCGCGCCCTGGCGGTAGACGCCGTAAAAATCCACACCTGTTTGCAGGGCACCGCGAACGTAAAAGTCGTCGCCGCCACCGGACAGCAACCTGCGTTCGTGGCCCGCCAGCACATAGGGGGCGGCTTCCAGTTCGCCGGGCTGAACCACCCGGGTCCGCGCCAGGAAGGTGTTGACGATATCCAGGGGAATGGCGGCAATGGCCTCCTGGTGGGGAATTTCCTTGATCCTGGGCACCAGCTTCACGATGCGCCCCGAGGCCGGATAGGAACCGCCACCGGCGGCGGGCCCCGAGGTGGCCACCCCCTGGCCGTTGCGCTCGATGGTCAGCCGGGGCTGGCCGTCGACATAGACCAGGGCGATCACATCACCGGGGTAGATAAGGTGGGGGTTGTCGATCTGGGGATTGGCCTCCCAGACTTCGGGCCACCGCCAGGGATCGCGAAGAAACATCGCCGAAATACCCCACAGGGTATCCCCGTCCCGCACTGTGTAGCGCTCTGGCACTCCGTCCCGAATGGCGACATCCTCGGCCAGGGCCAGGGCGCTCAACATCCAGAGTCCCAACAAGGTGGCAACTATTTTTTTCATGGTGACCCTTCCTGTCCGCTTTTCCCCAATAATGTATACTTGTGCAACCGTGGCAGTGCGAAAAGAAACCGCCGAAAATCGGTTTGGTAAATCCCTTTGAAACCCAATGTTAGCAGTGGTTTATGCCATTTTGCTAGAATTTCATCACAAAGACTATGGCAATCCTGACAATTCTCGAGTTTCCTGACCCCAGGCTCCGCACCCAGGCCCAAAAAGTCCAGGTGGTGGATGACCGCATCCGCAACCTGGTGGACGATATGTTCGAAACCATGTACGCGGCCCCCGGGATTGGCCTGGCGGCAACCCAGGTGGACATCCACCAGCAGGTGGTGGTGATGGATATCTCGGAAGAGAACAACCAGCCCCTGGTTTTTATCAACCCCGAGGTGGAGGTTATCGGCCCCGGCGAGCAGGACTATCAGGAGGGCTGTTTGTCGGTTCCCGGGTTCTATGAAACCGTGTCCCGCCCCAGCCAGATCCGGGTCAAGGCCCTGGACCGGGAGGGCAAACCCTTCGAACTGGAGCCGGACGGCCTGTTGGCGGTGTGTATCCAGCACGAACTGGACCACCTCAACGGCAGGCTCTTCGTCGACTACCTGTCCGCCCTCAAGCGCCAGCGCATCAAGGCGAAACTGGAAAAACTCCATCGCAAACAGGCCTGATCATCCCATGCCAGACTCCACGCCCGACTACCGGGGGTTGCGCCTTGTCTTTGCCGGCACCCCGGATTTTGCCGCGACCCACCTGCGGGCGCTGGTGGCGGCAGGCGCCAACATTGTCGCCGTCTATACCCAGCCGGACCGGCCCGCCGGCCGGGGCAAGAAACTCGCCCCCAGCCCGGTAAAGCGGGTGGCGGAAGCCGAGGGCCTGGCGGTCCTGCAACCCCCGAGTCTCCGCGACCCCGAGGCACAGCGCCAGTTTGCCGCACTCGGCGCCGATGTCTTTGTGGTGGTGGCCTACGGGCTATTGATCCCCGACGCTGTGCTCGGCGCCCCCACCTATGGCTGCATCAATGTCCACGCCTCCCTGTTGCCCCGCTGGCGGGGCGCGGCCCCCATCCAGCGGGCCATCGAGGCGGGAGATGGGGAGTCGGGCATTACCATAATGCAGATGGACGCCGACCTCGACACCGGCGCCATGCTGGCCAAGGTAAGCTGCGCCATCGCCCCCGATGAAACCGGTGGCAGCCTCCACGACAAACTGGCGGAGCTGGGACCACCGGCACTGCTCGCCACCCTGACCGCCATCGCCGCCGGCACCGCCAACGGGGAAAAGCAGGACGACAGCCAGAGTTGCTACGCCCGCAAGCTGACCAAACAGGACGCCCAGCTGGACTGGCGCCGGCCCGCCAGGGAGCTGGAGCGCCAGGTTCGCGCCTTCAACCCCTTTCCCGTGGCCTTTAGCCCCCTCGGCGACACCCAGATCCGCATCTGGTTGGCGCGGGCAATGGAGGAGAACCCGGGCGCCCCACCCGGCACCATTGTCGACTCCGGCGCCAACACCCTTGGCGTTGCCACCGGGGAGGGCATTCTGGTCATCGACCAAGCCCAGCTGCCGGGCAAAAAGCCCATGGCGATGGCGGATATCCTGCGGGGCAATCCCCAGCTTTTTACCCCCGGCCGGGTCTTTAGCGGAATCCTGCCATGAAGGTGCGGGAAGCCTGCGCCCGCGTCCTGGCCCAGGTGCTTCGCGGCGAGGGCTCCCTCAACACCCTGCTGCCCCTGTACTCGGCAAAGATTCCCCCGCGGGACGCCAGCCTGCTCCAGGAACTGTGCTTTGGCACCCTCCGCCACTATCCGGCGCTGCAGGTGGTGCTGGAAACATTGCTCGACACCCCCCTGAAAGCCAAGGATGCGGACATTACCGCCGTGCTGCTGGCGGCGCTGTACCAGATCCGCGAGCTGCGCACCCCCAGCCACGCCGCGGTCAACGAGTCGGTGGCCGCCAGCGGGGATCTGAAGAAGCCCTGGGCCAGGGGCCTGATCAACGGTGTATTGCGCCGCTATCTGCGGGAGCGGGAAGCCATCGATGCCACTTGTGGCGAGGACAGCAGCTATCAGCACCTGCACCCCCAATGGCTGGTGGACCTGCTGCGACAGGCCTGGCCGGACAGCTATCGGCAGGTGCTGGCCGCCAACAACCAGCGCCCCCCGATGACCCTCAGGGTCAACGGCGCCAGAACCACCAGGGCTGACTATCTCGACAAGCTCGCCGGCCAGGGCCTGGCGGCGCGGCCGGCGCCCTTCGCCCCCTGGGGCATCTATCTCGAAGCCCCCTGTGCCGTGGACCTGCTGCCCGGGTTTGGCGACGGTCTGGTCAGCGTCCAGGATGAGGCCGCCCAGCTGTGCGCCGAGCTGCTGGACCTGGCCCCCGGCCAGCGGGTACTGGATGCCTGCTGCGCCCCCGGCGGCAAGACCTGCCATATGCTCGAGGTGCAGCCGGCACTGGCCGAGCTCGTCGCCCTGGATATCGATCCCCAGCGCCTGACCCGGGTGGAGGAAAACCTGAACCGCCTCGGCCTCAAGGCAACCCTGGTGGCAGCCGATGCCAGCCGGGTTGGTGACTGGTGGGACGGCCAGCCCTTCGACCGCATTCTCCTGGACGCTCCCTGTTCCGCCACCGGGGTGATTCGCCGCCACCCGGATATCAAGGTGCTGCGCAAGGCCACCGATATTGTTAAGCTGGCGGCCATCCAGCTGGACCTGCTGCGGGCGCTGTGGCCGACCCTGGCGCCGGGGGGCCAGTTGCTTTACGCCACTTGTTCGGTGTTGCCCGCGGAAAACGACGCTGTGGTCAGCGCCTTCTGCAACGCCGAAGCCAACTGTGAGATCATCCCCCTGGTGACGAAATGGGGGCTGCCGACAACCTGCGGCCGCCAGCTATTGCCCGGGGAGGGCGCCAACGACGGCTTCTACTACGCACTGCTCACCAAGCCAGCAGGGGATAACAGGCTATGAAGATTGTCATTATCGGCGCCGGTCAGGTGGGCGGCACCCTGGCGGAGCACCTGGCCAGCGAAGCCAACGACATCACCCTGGTGGACACCGACATCGACCGCCTCCACGAGCTCCAGGACCGCCTCGACATTCGCACCGTGGCCGGCATGGGCTGCCACCCCGATGTGCTGCTGCGGGCGGGCACCGAGGACGCCGACATGCTGGTGGCGGTGACCAACAGCGACGAAATCAATATGCTGGCCTGCCAGGTGGCCTATTCCCTGTACAAGACCCCCACCAAGATCGCCCGCATCCGCGCCAGCAGCTATGCCAACCCCCGCTGGCGGGACAAGCTCTACACCCCCGAACATATCCCCGTGGATGTGGTGATTACCCCGGAGCAGGTGGTCACCGACTATATCCAGCGCCTGATTGAGCAGCCCGGATCCCTCCAGGTGCTCGACTTCGCCAATGGCATCATGCAGCTGGTGGCGGTGCGGGCCTTCGAAGGCGGGCCGCTGGTGGGCAATCAATTGCGCTCCCTGCGGGAACATATGCCCAATGTGGACAGCAGGGTCGCCGCCATCTTCCGCCGCGACCGCCCCATAGTGCCCGAGGGGAATACCGTGATCGAGTCGGGGGACGAGGTCTTCTTTATCGCCGCGAAAAAGGATATCCGCAGGGTGATGGGGGAGTTGCGGCACCTGGAAAATCCCTACAAGCGGCTGATTATCGCCGGCGGCGGCAATATCGGCTATCGCCTGGCCCACGCCCTGGAAGGCGATTACAACGTCAAGATCATCGAGTTTTCCAAGACCCGCTGCGCCTACCTGGCGGAGCAGCTGGAAAAAACCGTCGTCCTCAACGGCTCGGCCACCGACCAGGAGCTGCTGCTGGAGGAGAACATCGACCGCACCGACCTGTTCCTGGCCCTCACCAATGACGACGAGGTCAATATCATGGCCTCCCTGCTGGCCAAGCGCCTGGGCTGCCGCAAGGTGATGACCCTGATCCAGAATCAGGTCTACGCCAACCTGGTGCAGGGGGGCGAGATCGATATCGCCATCTCCCCCCAGCAGGCCACCACCAGTCTGCTGCTCACCCATGTGCGCAAGAGCGGTGCGGTGAACGTCCACTCCCTGCGCCGCGGTGCCGCCGAGGCCATGGAGATCATCGTCCACGGCGACGCCCGCAGCTCCAAGGTGGTGGGTCGCGCCATCGGTGACATCAAGTCACCTCCGGGCGCCACCCTGGCGGCCCTGGAACGCAACGGCGAGGTGGTGATTGCCCACCACGACACGGTGATCGAGAGCGGCGACCATGTGATCGTCTTCGTGGTCGACAAGAAGCAGGTAAAGGATATCGAGCGTCTGTTCCAGGTCGGGCTGACGTTTTTCTAAGCGCAAGAGTCCAGGAGCCGCATCCCATGCACTTGTCCATGGTGTCAAAAATTCTCGGCCTGTTTCTGATGCTGTTCAGCATTACCCTGCTGTTTCCCATCGTGGTGTCGGTGATCTACCAGGAGCACACCGCCCAGGCCTTCTTTTTGTCCTTTGCCCTGACCTTTTCCCTGGGTTTGCTGATGTGGCTGCCCTACAGTCGCACCCTCAACGAACTGCGCAACCGGGACGGCTTTATCATCACCGTGCTGTTCTGGGTGGTGCTGAGCGTCACCGGCACCCTGCCGCTGATGCTGGTGTCGGAGGCGCATCTCACCTTCGCCGACGCCCTGTTCGAGTCGGTCTCCGCCATCACCACCACGGGGGCCACGGTGATGACGGGGCTCGATCAACTGCCCAAGTCCATCTTGTATTACCGCCAGCAGCTCCACTTTCTCGGCGGTATCGGCATTATCGTGATCGCGGTGGCCATCATGCCTCTGCTGGGCATCGGCGGCATGCAGCTGTACCGCACCGAAAACGTCGGGCCCTCCAAGGAAAGCAAGATGACCCCGCGGATCGCCGAGACCGCCAAGGCCTTGTTTATCATCTATGTGGCCCTCAACATCGTCTGCACCCTGGCCTACTGGCTGGCCGGCATGACCTTCTTCGACGCCCTGACCCACAGCTTTTCCACCATCGCCACCGGCGGCTTTGCCAACTACGACGCCAGTATCGGCTACTACCAGAGCAAGCTGATTTACAGCCTCTGCATCTTTTTCATGGTTATCTCGTCCCTGAGCTTCGGGCTGCACTACTACGCCTGGATTCGCGGCAGTGTCTTTCACTACTGGCGCAACCCGGAGGCCAAGGCTTTTCTGCTGGTGACCCTCGGCGGCTCGGCTCTGGTCTGCGGCTATCTCTACCTCAACAGCCAGTACGGTCTCGGCGACAGCCTGATCCACGGCACCTTCCAGCTGGTGTCGATCATGACCACCACCGGCTTCGCCACCGACAACTTCAGCGCCTGGCCCAGTTTTCTGCCGTTTTTCCTCCTGGTGATGTCCTTCTTCGGCGGCTGTGTTGGCTCCACCACCGGCGGCGTGAAAATGGGCCGCATGGTGATCATGGCCAAGCAGGTATTGCGGGAGATCTCCCGCCTGGTGCACCCCAACGGGGTTTTCTCCATGAAAATGGGCAATTGGGCAGTACCCACCCGGGTCACGGATGCGGTATGGGCCTTTTTCGGCATCTACCTGGTGGTCTACTACAGCATTGTGCTGCTGCTGCTGGCGGCGGGCCTGGATTATGTCACCGCCTGGTCCGCCACGGCAGCAACCCTCAACAACATGGGCCCGGGGCTGGGGGACGTCGCGTCCCACTTTGGCGATATGAGTACTTTCGTGAAATGGATACTCTCCGCCGCCATGATTCTCGGCCGCCTGGAAATCTTTACCGTGCTGGTGCTTTTTACCCCCATGTTCTGGCGGCGCTGGGGGGCTTCCCGTGGCCCGCCCGCAGGAATTCTGGCCGTTCGCAACCGATCTCTACGGCCGCCCAGGGGTGGCGCAAGCCTGCCTGTGGTTGCAGGACAACGCCGGCCTGGACGTGGTGATGGTCCTATTTTGCTGCTGGCTGGGAAGAAGCCGGGGGGCGGTCGAGCCGGAAGGCTTTGCCGCCCTGCTCGACGGCGCCCGCCAATGGTCGGCCGGGCTGGTCACTCCCCTGCGCCAGGGTCGGCGCTGGTACCGGGAGCAGACTGTTGCCACCTTTGATGGGGCTTGTTACAACCAGCTGAAAGCCGCCGAGCTGGCTGCGGAGCGGGCCCAGATGGCCTGGCTGGAGACCTGTACCAGCGGCGCGCTGCGGTTTGCCGCCGGCCCTGGTGCGCACGCAGCAGCGGCAAATTGCGCGCTTTACCTGACCCTGGCGGAGCTTGCGCTGGATCAAGAAGGACGCCGGCGACTGGCAGGCATTATCGAACAAAGCTGAAATAGACTTGATACTGGGGGGAAAACCCGTAGCATCAGTGTGGACTTGCCAACCGACTGCTGACGATGACCAAGACAATGATCGCCCGCGCCCTGCTCTGGGTATTGGCGTTGATGCCCCTGCTGGCCGCTGCCATTGCCCTGCCGGAGGGCAGTTTTCGCAACGGCGCCGCCGCGCTCAGCAGCCTGGGCCGCCTGACCGCCATCGGCGGCCTGGGGATGTTCCTGGTGGCCGCCATCGTGAGTTTCCGCATTCCCGGCTTCGACCGGGTGTTTGGCGGCCTTACCACCCTGTGGCAGACCCATCACCTGCTCGGCGCCTGGGCGTTCCTGCTGCTGCTGGCCCACCCCCTGCTGCTGGCCCTGGCGGCAACGGACATCTCCCTGGCCGCCGGGGTGGCGGTATTGCTGCCGAAATCTGGCGGCACCGCCACCTGGCTGGGCTGGGGCGCACTGCTGGCGATGATGGCCTTCCTGGCCCCCAGCTTCGCCTTTTTCGGCCGCCCCCACTACCAGCGCTGGAAGTGGCTGCACCGGCTGTCGGGGGTGGCCGCGGTGCTGGCCCTGGCCCATACCTTTATGCTGGCGCGCACCCTTCCCGAGCCCTGGGATACCCTGATGTGGGTGACCCTGGCCGCTGCGGCCCTGGCGGCCCTGGGCTACGGCCTGGTGTTGTCCCGCCGCGCCAATCGATACCGCTACCAGGTGGCGGAGGTGGCCAGGCCCGCCAACAATGTGGTGGAGTTGAGCCTGGTCCCGGAGGGCAGGGCGTTGAGCTATCAGGCTGGGCAGTTCGTCTACCTCAGCCCCCTCGACCCGGGGCTGGCTGCGGGCTGCGGAGAAGAGCACCCCTACACCCTGTCCTCGGCACCGGGTGAACCCGTGTTGCGCATCGCCATCAAGGATCTCGGCGACGCCAGCCGGGCCATCCAGACCATTGCCACCGGCACTGAGGTGCGGATCACCGGCCCCTATGGGGCCTTCTTCCCGGATCGCGACGATGCCCCTGAGCTGTGGATCGCCGGCGGCATCGGCATCACCCCCTTCCTCGCCCGCACCCGCGCCCTGGCGCAGCGGGGCAGGGCGGTGAACATTCAGCTGATCTACTGCGTCCAGGACCAGGCCCGCACCCTGTTTGGCGAGGAATTGACCCGGCTGGCGGCGACGATTCCCGGTTTTGTCATCACCCTGCACTACTTTTACCGGGACGGCCCCCTGGACGGCGACTTTGTGCGCTACCACTGCCCGGACGTCAGCAGTCGCCAGGTCTATGTCTGCGGCCCCACCCCCCTGCTCGACCTGGCCCGCCAGGTGGTGCTGGGGGCCGGACTACCCCGCGCCCGTTTTCACAGTGAGGAGTTCAACCTGTTATGAAAAAGCTCTGTTATTCCGCCTTTATTGCCTTCTGGTCCAGCATCGCCACCCTGCTTGCGGTGCAGGTGATGGCCACCGACAGTCCGGCCGGGGAGCAGGCCACCGCCACCTTCACCCTGGAGGAGGTTGCCGCCCACGCCAGCGCGAACGATTGCTGGGCCGCCATCGCGGGGGGAGTCTACGACCTCCCCCCCTACCTGCCGAAGCACCCGACCCCGCCGGCGATTCTGGCTGCCTGGTGCGGCCAGGAGGCCACCGAGGGCATGCGCACCAAGGGCTACGGCCGCGACCACAGCCCCATGGCCTGGGAGATGCTCGAGGCCTATCGGATCGGCGACCTGGCGGAGTAACGACAATGACGGTCCATCAGCGCAGTAGACAGTGGCTGGCGGCGGGTGTCGCCATCGGCATCCTGGTGATGACCGCCCTCTTGACTGTCCCGGAGTGGGTTGCGGCGGACAGCCCCCAAACCGGCTCTGCCCCCGGCAATGAAAGTTGCCTGATGTGCCACAGCCAGCTGGCAGCGGGGAGCAGCAGCCACCGCGCCCACGGCCTGGGACCTGACCCCAGGGGCAGCCAGGCCACCGTCGGCTGTATCTCCTGCCACGGCCCCAGTGCCGAGCACGCCGCAGGGCCCCGCAACCCGCCCACCATCACCTTCCCCAAGGGAACAGGGACCGAGGGCGCCGATGACGGCACTGGCGGGGATAGCGCCTGCCTGTCCTGCCACAGTGACGGCACCACCAGCCACTGGGCCTTCGGCGAACACAGTGCCGCCGGGGTGGGCTGCGCCAGCTGCCACAGCATTCACACCGCCAGCGATCCGGTTCAGGAGCGGGGCGGTCAGTTCCAGGTCTGCACCAGCTGCCACCAGCGGGAGAAAATGGAGCAGATGACGTTCTCCCGCCACCCCCTGAAGGAGGGCCAGGTGCAGTGCAGCGACTGCCACGCCCCCCACGGTGGCAGCGCCCTCAACGACCTCACCGCGGCCACCCTCAACGACACCTGCGACCAGTGCCACGTCGACAAGCGGGGTCCCTTCCTGTTCGAACACGAGCCGGTACAGGACGACTGCGGCCACTGCCACCTGCCCCATGCCTCGGTCAACGACCACCTGCTCAAGGCCCGCCAGCCCATGCTCTGCCAGCAGTGCCATATCGCTTCCCGCCACCCGGGCACGGTGTACGATTCCGCGCGGCTGATGCAGCGGGATATCAATATCATCGGCCAGTCCTGCACCAACTGTCACAGCCAGGTGCACGGCGGCAACCAGCCCGCCAATTCCACCTTCAGGCGCTAGGAGAGGCCCGTATGACCGATAGGAGTGGCATCAAAGCCCTTATTGTCAGCCTCGCCCTGGTGCCATTGGCCGCCTCGGCCGGGCAAGGGGAGGACGTCAGGGCCTGGCTGGAGCTGGGGGCGGGTGCCGCCAGCCATGGCAACGGCCGCTTTGGCGAGTTCCGCGAGCCCCTGAGGGATGACGCCCTGTTCGGCCTCGGCGCCCTCGGCATCACCTGGCGCGATGCCCTGGACCCCTACAGGTCCGCCCGTCTGGTGGCGGAATCCAGCCTTCCCGGCCTGGCCCTGGACGCCGACTACCGCCGCCAGGGGGAATACCAAATCGGCTTTGACTACCGCCACTTCGAATCCCTGTCCCGGGAGGACTACACCACGGTGTTCCCCACCCGGGGCACCGACTTGGTCCTGCCACCCGGCTACGGCGGCGCGGCCGGCGCAGAGCGCTTCCGCGGTGATGCCGGGGTGCGCCGC
>Ga0079224_100013750_pt1 | contig 11285 bp, 5 predicted proteins | sample Stecom2015_FD_80414 | JGI IMG/M metagenome (GOLD analysis project Ga0079224, IMG submission 80414) | Agricultural soil microbial communities from Utah to study Nitrogen management - Steer compost 2015 | ecosystem: Environmental > Terrestrial > Soil > Agricultural land | place: USA: Utah...
CGCCTTCAGCGGCCAAATGTCCTCCTTCGGGAGATAGATAGATGTTAAACGCGCACCAGAGTTACAAAACCGCCGCTATCGCCACCGCAGACCGGGGCAAGTTGGTCATCATGATCTACGACCACTGCATCAAGTGGACGAAGAAGGCGGAGGAGGAATTGGCCTCCAGCCAGGTGGAGAAAATGGTCCGCGCCGTGCAGCGCGTCCAGAACGGCCTCACCGAGCTGATGTGCGCCCTGGACATGGAAAAGGGCGGCGACATAGCCAAGAACCTGTTCCGGCTCTACGAGTTCTACTCGCGGCACCTGACCGAGGCCATCAAGGACCGTTCCGCCGGCCACCTGCAGGAGGTGATGGGGATGATGAGCGCGCTGCGGGAGGCCTGGCTGGTGGCCGTCGAGAACGTGCGCCGCGAGGATCACGGATCCCTGTCGGAAAAAGCGGGCTCGCAACTCTCGCTGGTTTCCTGAGGCCGGGCAGGATTATGAACCCTTCCACTCATAAACTCGTGGCCGAACTCGACGTCCTTTACGGCCTGTACCAAATGGCCGTGGACCTCACCAAGCGCATCGCGCCCGACGATGAAGACAAAACGAGGCGCGTACTGGAGGCCCGGCAAAAAATCCTGGACCATACCGCATCGGCCGCGGGGGAGGTTTCCGCGCTCCTGGACGCCTTCCGCGCCGAGAAGCTGATTCCTTCCAACGAACGGGCCCTGGTGGACGAGAAGCGCAATCTGATCCTGGACATGGGGGCGCGGATGCAGGCGGCCGATCACCAGATGCTGCGCCAGATGCACGCGAAGCTTTCGGACATCCGCCGCGAGCTGGCCGGGCAGACGGAGCGAAAAAACGCACTCAAGGCATACATCCAGGCGCCGCAGGCGCAAATGCTCGTGCATTGACCTGACCGGGAGCCTCGCCCGGGAACGCTCCGGGCCCGACCTCCTCGACTTCCCCGGCTATCCCCGCGAATCGCCTTGATCGTGGGACCCGGATTCGTCCGCATCCTCCCCGAGGGCGGCGGCCGACAACAGATCCAGATCGGCCGCGACCGAGGGCGAACCCCTGAGCTTGACCCCGGGCGGCGGCCCCAGCAAGGCAAAGGCTTCCACGAACTGTTCGATGGACAGGTCCTCGGCGCGGGCGCTTTCGCCGACCCCGACCTTGAGCAGCGCCTCGGTCACCTTGTCCTTGGCATAGAAGGGGAGCAAGGCGTTCGAAAGCTTTTTCCGCTTCTGCGAAAAGGCCACATGGGCGAAACGCAGGAACATGGGATCGGTGGTGTGGGGCGCCGGCAGGGGGGTGAGGCGGACCGTAGCGGAAAAAACCTTGGGCCGGGGGCGGAACGCGTCCTGGTGGACCTTCTGGAGGATTTCGGCGGTGGCGTAGTTCTGGATGAATACGGTCAGGAATCCGAAGTCGCGGCTATGCGGCCTGGCGCAGATGCGCTTGGCGACCTCGAGCTGGACCATGATATTCATGGCCTGGAAGCGCTGGATGTGGGGCAGAAAGCGGAACAAGATGGGGGCGGCCCGGTTGTAGGGGAGATTGCCCACCACCAGGGGCTTGGACGCTTCGCGCTTGAGGATCTCCTCCACGTCCACGCGCGTGGCATCGGCGTGGATGACTTCGATGTTACCCCATTCGGAGCGGTTCTTCAGATGGTCCACCCACTTGGGATCGATTTCGATGGCGGTGAGCTTGGCGCAGTCCGGGGCCAGGCGGCGCGTAATGGCGCCGGCGCCGGGTCCGATTTCGATAACCCAATCCTTGGGCCGGCATCCCACGTCTTCGGCGATTTTGCGGATTACGGTATCGTCGATGAGGAAGTTCTGGCCGAATTTCCAGCGTTTTTTACGATCGTCGTCTTCAGGAGGGAGTCTTCGCATGCGGTGCTGTGGGTTGCCGTGGGGTGGAACCGATGCAGACAGGCCGGCTTGGCCCCTGAATGCCGGGGGCCGAAAGGTAATAAAAGGATACCGTACTCCGAGCAATATCAATCGGTTGGAGCAAAAAATATTCGCCCTCCGACTCGCTTGACTTCCCCTTTTTCGTATAATAATCCGGCTGCCGGCGAATTACCCGGCATGGAACCGGCCCGGCCTTCGGCGAGGTTCGTGAGGAATTTGCATGTTGCGTTCACTGGGCCAGGCGTTTACCGCCTCGGTAGGCTGCTTCTCATGCCCCCTGCCGGAGGGTGGAGCGCATCTTGGCGCCTAAGCATTGCCCGCATCCGGGAACCCGCCGCGCATGGCCCCAACCCGTTTCCCTCCGCAATTGCCTCTCCGCCCTGCTTTTGATCGCCATGAACGCCGGCCCCGGCGGCGCCGTTTACATCGAAGAGCGGTCGTATCTCGACGTTCCCGAAGCCGCCAGACCCTTGGACGAACTGCTGCCCACCCGCGGGGTGGAAGGCACGGAGGGACGCGGGCTTTTGCAGGTGAACAGCGCCTACCATAAGCGCCGCCACAACATCAATTTCGAGACCCGCCAGGTCGAAATCATCCGCTACGTGGGACTCCCTCCCGCCGAGTCGGCTCCGGGGTCCCAGGACACCATCCCATTGTGGCAGGCCTATTATCAGGAACTCAACTCCTATTCCGTGGACATGAGCGAACTGGCCCTGCGCCGGCTCTGGCTCAACCAATTCATCGGCCAGGAGGACGCCTCCCAGGCGGGAGGGGCCGGCATGCTCGACATCGTGCTGCCCGTGAACGTGCCCGACTGGATGAAGCGCATAGGGGTGGACAAGCCCCGCCTGCGCATCAACGGCTCCTATAAACTGGTGGTGGCGGGCACCCGGCTTTCGGGCAACGGGGTGCCGGGCGGCGGGGACACCTGGTTCCCCAGCCTGCACATGGATCAGCAGCCGGCTTTTTCGGTGAAGGGCTCGATCGGCCGCCTCATCAATATCGAAATCAACAGCGAAGAAGGTTTCGGCACCAATCTCAAGGAACAGCTCAAAATCACCTACAAGGGCGAGGGCGACGAACTCGAGGACGACATCATCCAGGAAATAGAAGCGGGTAACACCTCCCTGTCCCTGACCGGAACCAGTCTTACCGGATACACCGAGAGCCACAAGGGGCTTTTCGGCCTCAAGATGCGCCTCAAGTTCGGAGGTTTGGAGGTGACCACGATCGCCTCGCAAGAAGGCGGCTCCCAGGAAAGGCAGAAGCTGGGGGTGGGAACGGTGATTTCGGACGCCGTCCGCGAAGATCGGGACATCGACCTCCACCGGCACTTCTACCTCAAGCTCACCGACCGCGAGGCCTATGGCGACTACCGCAACTGGATCGGAAACCCCGGGCGCTACGTCAGCGAGGGGCTGGGCCGGCGGCCCGTAAGGGTGTTCCAGTCCCTTTTGCAAGGTGATGACCCCAAGATCACCAATCTGACTACGGCCTGCGTTTACAACCGCGACGGCGGACGCATGGGCCAGTTCTGCGAAACCGGCCGCTGGCGGGAGCTGCCCGCCCAGGAATTCCATTACGACGAAGAACTGCGCATGCTCACCGTGCCGGGGGGCAACCGGAACGTCTCCCTGGCCGTGCGCTGGGCCGGGGACTGGATCGGGTCGCCTTCGGACCTGGAAAACATGGTTCTCATCCACTCCCGCTCCCTGGTCGGGGTTCCCGAGCTCGACAATCTCATGTGGCGTAACGTCTATGCCATCAGCCGCATCAACAGCCAGGACAAGGAAAGCTTCCGCGTGCGCATGGTGATGAACTCCGACAGCTCGGAACGCCGGATGGACGACACCGTCACTTTCATCCGCCGCCTGGGCATGGAAAGAATGGACAAGCCGGGCGTGATCAACATCGACGATCGCAGGATTTTCAACCTGGAGCAGGGCTACATGGTGCTTCCCTGCCTGGGCGGCAAAGACGAAGCCGACGACGCGGAGAATTGCCTGACCCCCATGCGGCGCGTGAATCCGGATACGCGCATCTACACCGACCCCATAGACGAAATCCAGTCCGGGTCCACGACCCATAAATTCGTGCTCACCGGCAAGCAGCGCAAGTCCACCTTCGACGTCCGGGAAACCTCCCATGCGGTGAGCGGATCGCAATGCATAGACATAGAGAAGGACACGGAGCGGCTGGTGCTCAACGGCTCCACGGTGCTGAAACGCGGCGTCGATTACGAGGTCCTGTACGAAACGGGCCAAATCACCCTGCTTTCGCCCCAAGCCAAAGACCCCAACGCCGACATCGATGTCAGCTACGAGTGCAACCCGCCCTTCCAGATCCAGGACAAAATCCTCCTCGGCACGCGCCTGGAATACAAGCTGGACGGGATTTCGGACGAAAGCCTGCTCGGAGCCACCTTGCTCTACAAGAGCCAGACCACCACCTCGGAGCGGCCGGAACTGGGGCGCGAGCCTTTCAACCAGTTCCTGTGGGGCTTCAACGCACGCCTGGCCGGCAACCCCAAATGGATGACCAGCGCCGCCAACCTCTTCCCGTTCGTCCAGACCGAGGCTCCCTCCAAGATCAATTTCGAATTCGAATTGGCGCAAAGCCGCTACAATCCCAACACCAAGGAAAGCGCCTACCTCGACAATTTCGAAGGCAGCGAAAACGTCCTGCCCATGCCCATGCACATATACAGCTGGTTCAAGGCCTCGCCCCCGGAGTTCGGCGACAACGGCCTGCCCGACGAGAGCCTGGACTTCAGACACCAGGGCGATTTCGTATGGCATTCCAGCGAGCAGCAAGTCTATTCCGCCATCTACGGGAGAACCGGCAGCAATTATACCGACAGCCGCGAGCAGCCCCTGCTCAAGCTGAGCCTAAGGCCCAACGACAATCTGGAAGGCCGATCCTGGGGCGGCGTGATGCGCGCCCTGAGTCCGGGACTTTTCAACCAAAGCCGCAAGCGGACCCTGGAGGTGGTGGTGCGCGGGCGCGAGGGCGTGCTGACCGTGGACATGGGCCAGATTTCCGAGGACATCAGCATTTGCGGGATTAACAACGCCAAGCCCGACGGCCGCCTGCAATCCGAGATCGAGGTGGGCGTGGAAATCATCAACAATAACGACGCCGGCCTGGACGGCAAGAAAGGCGCGGCGGAAACCGGCGTCATCTGGGAATGCAAACCCACCTGCTATTCCATTCCGGTAACGAACGATTTGGATCCCGGGCGGGACGACTGGGTCGAACCGGAAAGAGGTAGCACCGTTGAGCCGTACAAGGTGAACGGCACCGAAGGCAATTCCAGGGGCACGTCGGGATACGCCTACGACACGGAAGACTTGGACCGCTCGGGCGTGCTGGACACCAAGAACAGCTACATCCGCTATGTCATGCACCTGGACAGCGCCTGCGACAGCCGCTCCTATTGCGAGGAGTTGCAGCCCGGATGGCGCAAATACCAGATCCCCCTGTACGGAACCGGGTACCGGATCGGCGCGACCTCCGGGGAGAGCGAGGCGCAAATCCTCTCCAACGTCAAAATCGTCCGCGCCTGGCTGGGACGCCTGCCCTCCCGGGTTACGCGTTCCGAGGTGCTGCTCGCAAGACTCAGCCTCATGGGCAATACCTGGGAGGAAGGCGACCGCAACCGGGATTTCGAAATCGATTCGGACCGGTTCGCGACCGGCGATCTGGGCGACAGCGCGGCCATCCGCGTGGGTCCCGCCATTCCCGACGACAATCGCCTCAAGGTCACCGTGGTCAACAAGCAGGAGGAGAAAGCCTACCAGCCTTCCCCCAACACCAAAATCGAGCGGGACACCCGCACCGACGAACCCATGCCCGAGCGGTCCCTGGTGCTCAACTACGAAAACCTGCATCCGGGCGAGGTCGTGCACGCCACCCGCCTGCTGGGCAGCGAGCCCAAGGATCTGACTCTTTACGATCGCCTCCTTTTGGAAGTGCACCCCGATTCCAATTGGGTGAAGGGGATCCGGGATTATCAGGGCGGCCAGAACAAGGTGAGCCTGGGGCTGCGCCTGGGCAAGGATCAGGGTAACCGGGATTCCAAGGACTATTACGAAATCCGCATCCATATGGACACGGCAGGCCAACTGGACGAGAAGCACGTTTCCCTTTGGGAAAGGAACTCGTTCAACGTGCGCATGCAGGAGCTGAGCAATCTCAAGAACGACCCCCTATACCGGGGCTTCCCGGGCCGGCCCGTGAGCGGAAGGGCATGGCACTCCGGACGCCAGGACTCCTCCTTGATCCTGTCCGTGGTCGGCAACCCCACCCTTTCGCGAGTGGATTGGATGCGCCTGGTCGTGTACGTGGACTCCGGCGCGGGCGAAAGGCAGAGCGGGGAAATCTGGGTGAACGACCTGCGCCTGGAAGGGGTGGATCGCTCCCTCGGCAGCAGCATGCGCACCCAACTCCAGCTCGAGTTCTCGGACTTCGTGAGCGTATCGGGAAACCTCACCTACCGCAACGGCGGCTTCACCACCATGAGCGAGGCCAAGACCACGCCGGCCGCTTCCAACTCCACCGTCGACTACAACACCAATATCAGCGTCTTCGCCAACAAGGTCTTTCCCGACCAATGGGGGGTGAGCATGCCCCTTTCCATGCAGTACAGCGGCGCCATATCCCGCCCCTTCACCCGGCCCACATCCGATCTGAACCTGACGGGCACCGATTTCATGGATATCATGCGGGACGCCTGGGAAGGGAACCTGATATCCCCGGACAGTCTTGACGACGTGGAAAACCGCCGCTCCCGCATTTACCAGTCCACGACGTTCGGGGAAAGGTTTTCGGCCTCGTACAAAAAGGAGCATCGCTCCGAGAACATCCTGACCCAGATCTTCCTGGAACGGCCGGATCTCCAGTATTCCTATGCATCCTCGGACCGGAACGAATTCTTTTCCTCCAACTTATCCCGGAACTACAATACCCGGGTGCTCTACAGCCTGTCGCCCTTCGAGAACAAATCCTATAAGCCCCTTGCGTTCTCTGAAAAATGGAAATACATGCCGTCTTTCCTGTCCGGGATGGATCTGACTCCGTATCCCGACAAGCTCAACCTCACCGTAGCCGACCTGTCCTTCGTGCGCACCGAAACGGTGAACAAGCCGCGCGACGAAAACGACATCCCCCTGAACCACGACCCCTTGTATTCGGTGGAACTGACTCATGGGGTGGATCTGGAATGGCGCCTTCTCTCCTTTTTCAGTTTCGGCTACCGCCTGTCGGCGGACCGGGATTTCGACGACGACCACGGATGCTTCGACAAAACCTTTTTCGGCCGCGACGACGGCGGATGCGATGGCGGCTTGTTCGCGAGGGATCTGGTTTTCGACCTTGACGGTCCCGAAAGAGGGGCGGGCAAGGAAGGGCACGCCTACAAAATCCTGAACCGCGAGCGCAGCCGCGCCCAGAGCTTCCACACCGATTTCAACCCCAATATCTTCTCCTGGCTGACCATGGGGGCCAATTTCAATTCCGGATTCCAGCAGACCCGGAACGATTCGGTCCAGGACCGCTATTCCACCAGCAAGAGTCCGGAGCATTTCACCGCCAACGCCGATCACGATATCAAGCTGAACGCCTCTCTGAGCCTGGCTGCGCTGATAGGCCCCGCCGGCGACGGAAAGGGGCTGCTCGGGTCCATCCGCAAGCGGGTCGAGGACTGGCGCCTGCGGAATTTCGACCTTAGTTATACCGTCTCGCACAAATACAACGACGAACAATACACCTACGCCCATTTGCGCGACCACGCCTCGCCCGCATCGTACTACGCTTACCAGATGGGCTTGGTTTACGACGATATCGGCTCCCTGGCGCGCACTCTTTTCGAGGGAGAGCCCCAGCCGGAATGGATGGACTTCATGATGGCCCCGGATCCCGCCTTGGGCGGAACCAGCTTCACCCATGGGGTGAGCCGCAGCTGGGACGGCGGCACGGGCATGACCGTCCCCTGGCTGGACCTGGGCCTTTCCATGAACCTCCGTTACAGCAAGCAATACACCCTGCACCGCTCGCTGACCGCGAGCGACACCTCGGTGGTGTGGCCGGACGTCACCGTGACGGGAACATTCAACGATTTCGCTTCCAAGCTGCCCTTCCTCCGCAAGACCTTCCGGTCCATGACCTCGACCACGACCTTCAACTTCCGCAAGGAAGACAGGCACGCCCTTTTCTCCTCCACCCCGGAAACGGAAAAGGTCTCTTTCCGGTTCGATCCGCTCATGCGCCTGGCGGCCACCACCAACAAGGACGTGCGCGGCGAACTCAGCTTCAAGGGCGGGTTGGACCAGGAAGTCGACTTCGACAAGGCGCCCGAGGATCCGCGGGAGGTGCGGCACTACCTTCCGGGCACCAAAATGACCGCCTATGTGCGGGATCCGGAAAGGAGAACCGAACGGGACGTGTTCAACGTGGGCGGCGACGCCTCCATCGCCTACGACGTGGAGACCCAGAAAGGCCTTCAGTTCTGGCGCTATTACCTCAAATTGGAGAACAACCTCCGGCTCAGGATATCCGGCGGAACCAACTACACATTCACCGAACGCAAGCTGCACGGAGGAGACTCCCGCAAGGATCAGGATCTGCTCACATGCAGTATAAAACCCGAGGTTTCCTACAACTTCACCAACAATGTGGACGCGATGTTCTTTACCCTGTACAAGTACGATAAGTTCTGGCACACGGCCGACGATGAATCCACCCACGAACTGACCGTCCATGGTGAGTTCACCATGCGGTTCTAGGGCGAAAACCCCTTTTTCCGGTTTTTTAGGGGGGTCCTCTCGATAAAGCCCTAGTATATTTATCTTTACAACCGCACATGCCGAAGTTCGACCTGGCCGCAACGACCTGGTTTCTTCCGCTTTCCGAAAGAATTTCACTATCCAAAACACACCCGAACTACCAGTGGAGACAATGGATAAAGTCATCAAAAAGGGCGGCAGGGCTTCCTCCAACCAGCTCAACCGCCCGCTCAAATCCAAGCGCGAAATCCTGATCAATGTCAGGCCCTATGAAAAGCGCATCGCCATCCTGGAGGACGGACGCCTCGCGGAAATCGTTTACGAGCGCCCCGAAAGCAACCGCCTCGTCGGCAATATCTATAAAGGCGTGGTCAACGCCGTGCTTCCCGGACTGCAAGCCGCCTTCGTGGACATAGGTCTCGAAAAGGCCGGATTCCTCCATGTCGAAGACGTGGCCGGACGCCCCAATCTGGACGATTACGACGATGACGACGGCGACAAGCCCGCCCCCCGCCAGGACGAGGGGAAACCCATCGACAAGCTCCTCAAATCCGGCCAGGAAATCCTGGTCCAGGTTACCAAGGAACCCATCAGCACCAAGGGCCCGCGCCTGACCGCCCACCTTTCCTTCGCGGGCCGCTTCCTGGTCTGCATGCCCGGCACCGACTTCATCGGCGTCAGCAAAAAGAGCCGCGACCCGCAACAACGCCGCACCCTCAAAAAACTCATCCGCGACCTCAAATCCCCCGAATGCGGCTATATCGTCCGCACCATCGGCCTCAACGAGAACGAGAACGAGTTCGCCATCCAGATGAAGCAGCTCGAATCCAAATGGGAGGCCTGCAAGGCCCAGTCCGAACTGGTGCAGGCCCCTTCCCTGGTGCACCAGGAATCCGATTCCAGCGAAACCACCCTGCGGGACTACTTCTCCGAAGACGTGGACGCCGTCTGGATCGACGACAAGTCCGAGCATAAGACCGTATCCAGCTTCCTGCGCGTCCTGTCTCCGGACATGGTCGAAAAGGTGAAGCTGTACGAGGGCGACCTCTCCCTGTTCGACCATTTCGGCATCGAAGAAGAGCTGGAAAAGACCTTCGCCCGCCGCGTGCAGCTCAAGCGAGGCGGCTACCTGATCATCGACCAGACCGAGGCGCTGGTTTCCATCGACGTCAATACCGGCGGCAAAGTGCGCGGCCGGGACCAGGGCAAGAATATCGTCGAAACCAATATCGACGCAGCCTGGGAGGTCGCCAAGCAGATGCGCCTCCGTGATCTGGGCGGCCTCATCGTGGTCGATTTCATCGACATGGATTCCGAAGAGGACAAAGAAACCGTGGTCCGGGAGTTCAAGAAGGCCATCCGCATCGACAAGTCGCCGGTGTCCTTCTCCAACCTTTCCCAGTTCGGCCTCATGGAAATCACGCGCAAACGCGTCCGTCCCAACGTGGTCAAGGAACAAAGCAATGTGTGCCCCACCTGCAAAGGCGACGGCTATATCCCCTCCAAGGAATCCGTAGTGGGGTCCATCGACCGCTGGCTCAGGCGCTTCCGCGCCAAGCGCGGAGCCAAGGAAATCACCATGGCCCTGCATCCCGAAATGATCAGCCACGTGGTCGAAAACCGCGCCGTCATCTTCAAATACTGGGAACGCACCCACAGCACCCGCATCCAACTGGTCGAAGACGAAAACTCCAACTTCTCGGAGTTCCGCATCTTCGCCACCGGATCCGGCGAAGAAATCACCCAAGCCGCCGAGGCCCGATAACCGAAAAAATTCCCGGGAACCGAAAACTCCCGGCGAGGGCAGCAAACGCAAGGCACCCTCCCTCACCAAACGAAGAACGCCGCCCCCGGACTCAACCCCGAGGCGGCGCGCCTTCCAGGGATCCTGATCCGACAATCGACGGACCAGGGTTTTCCCGGACGAAGCGTTGAAAAGACATAAGGCTCCCCGCGGTGAAGGGAGCCGATCGACAGAAAGAAAAGTCCTTCCCGGCGCAAATGCCGGAACCGGCTTTTCTCGAACGAAGGATAGACAAAGACATAAGATTCCCCGCCGAAACGGCTTCCGCGGCGGCCTTATGGAAAAGGAATTCGCTTCCAGGCGCCGAGGCCGGAGCGGGGTCCGATCGCAAAGCAGTCCGAGGAGCCGCGCTGGTGCGCGGCGACGAGGACAATGCCGCGAGCGGGCCCCGATACGGCCTCCGCGACGGAAGCGGGCGAAAGTGGCGGAATTGGCAGACGCACCAGACTTAGGATCTGGCACTTCGGTGTGGGGGTTCGACTCCCCCCTTTCGCACCAATAACGCCGCCCGCGCCAAGCGCGGGATGGGAAACCGATCCGCGCCTGGCGCGGATCAATAAATACCCGCCCCATCGGCGGGTCGCCGCCGAATCCGGAAGGAAACGGGGCGAGTTCAGAAAGGAAAATGCAGTGAAAGCGACGAGCAGCGAACCCACCAGCACCGAGCGAGTGCTCGAAATCGAAGTGGATCGGGAACGCCTGGACAGGATTTTCGAGCAGAAGGTCAAGAAGGACAGCAAGGAAGTCCGCAACAACGGATTCCGGCCCGGGAACGGTCCCAAGGACG
>Ga0079224_100013751_pt1 | contig 11285 bp, 9 predicted proteins | sample Stecom2015_FD_80414 | JGI IMG/M metagenome (GOLD analysis project Ga0079224, IMG submission 80414) | Agricultural soil microbial communities from Utah to study Nitrogen management - Steer compost 2015 | ecosystem: Environmental > Terrestrial > Soil > Agricultural land | place: USA: Utah...
CCGGCGGGGCCGGGTCAGCCGCGGGCGGGGGCGCTCTCCTCCTCGGCGATGTGCAGGGCCGCGACCAGGTCCCGGTAGAGCTCGTCGGAGCGGAGCAGCTCGGTGTGGGTGCCCTGGGCGCGGACCCGGCCGTTCTCCAGCACCACGATCCGGTCGGCGTGGATGACGGTGGACAGCCGGTGGGCGATGGTCACCACCGCGGCGCGGTCGGCGTGCCGGCGCACGCTGCGGGTGACGGCGGCCTCGGTGATCGCGTCGATCTGGGCGGTGGCCTCGTCGAGCAGCAGCACGTCGGGGGCGTGCAGCAGGGCGCGGGCGAGCGCGATCCGCTGCCGCTGGCCGCCGGAGAGCGAGTCGGAGCCCAGCGGGGTGTCCAGCCCCTCCTCCAGCGCGTCGATCTTGTCGGTCAGCCTGACCTCGCCGAGCACCCGCCGCAGCTCCTCCTCGCCGGCGTCGGGCCGGCTGAACAGCAGGTTCTCCCGGATGGTCCCGGGCAGTACCGGGGTGTCCTGCTCCACGTAGGCGAACCGCCGGCGCACCTCGCCCGGGGTGAGGCCGGAGTAGGGGACGCCGTCCAGGTAGAGCCGGCCCTCCTCCGGTTCGAGGAAGCGCAGCATCAGGGAGAGCACCGTGGTCTTGCCGGCGCCGGAGGGCCCGACGATGGCGGTGTGCCCCCGGGCGGGGACGGCCAGGTCGACCCCGCGCAGCGCGGGCTCGGCTCCGGGGGCGTAGCGGGCGGTGACCCCGCGCAGCTCCAGCAGGGCCCGGCCCGGTGCGCCCCCGGCGGGGCCGCCCGGGTGCGGCTCGGGTCCGGGGCCGGCGGCGGGCTCGGCCCCGGGCTCCAGCGGCAGCGTCTCGGTCTCCCGGATGCGCCGGGCCGCGGCCACCCCGGCCTGCAGCGAGGTCAGGCTCTGGGAGAGCTCGGTGACCGGGTTGAGCAGGGTGAACGCGTACAGCAGGAAGGCCACCAGGGTGGACACCTCGATGCCGCCGGTGGTGATCCGCATCGCGCCGACGCCGAGGATCGCGATGATCGCCAGCTGGATCCCGGTGCCGGCGATGGTCCAGGCGGCCGCCTCGTGCCGGACCGAGCTGATCCCGTACCGGGCCGATTCCTCGGCGTCCCGCCCGATCCGCTCGGTGATCCGCTGCTCGGCGCGGGCCACCTTCACCGTGCGGATCGCCCGCAGCGAGCCGTCCAGCAGGCCGCCCATCCGGCCGAGCGCGTCCTGGGCCCGCTCCTGGGCGCGGGCGATCGCCGGCATCAGCAGCAGGAACAGCACCGTGACCACGGCCACCGCGGCCGCGGTCACGCCGAGCAGCGGCAGGTCGAGCACGGCCATCATGACGAGCGTCCCGATCAGCAGCGCGCCGCTGTTGATCAGGTTCACCACGCCGGCGGAGGCCGCCTCGCGGAGCAGCACCGTGTCGGAGGTGACCCGGGTGACCAGCTCGCCGGTGCTGCGCCGGGTCAGCGGGACGAGCGAGGCGCGGAAGTAGCGCCGGACCAGCGAGCCGCGGGCGTCCAGGATGACCCGCTCGGCGAGGGTGCCGAGCAGGACCCAGTGCCACATGCCCACCGCGCCGCCCACCACCAGCAGTCCGAGCAGCAGCAGGATCGGGGTGCGCAGGTCGGCGTCGGCGGACAGGTTGTCCAGCAGCAGCTTGGTCACCATCGGGGTGGCCAGTTCCAGGGCCGAGCCGACCAGGGCGAGCACCAGGCCCAGCAGCACGGTCCGCCGGTGCGGGTGCAGGAACGACCAGAGCAGCCGCAGGTTGGGGAAGCGGCCGGGCGGTGGACCGGGCGGGGCGGATGGGTCGGGACGTGCCGGGATTGAATCGCTCATGCTCGAAATTAGGTCATGAGTGCCCGATTATTGTCAAGCGATTACCGACGGGGCTACGATGCGCCCATGGCGAAACGGGCTCCGGTGGAGGAAGAGACGAGGACGCGGGCGCGGACCCGCCGGGCGATCCTGGAGGCGGCCGTGAGCGTGCTCGGCGAGCGCTCCACGGCGCCGCTCTCCGAGGTCGCCCAGGCCGCCGGTGTGGCCCGCAGCACCCTGCAGCGCTACTTCCCGGAGCGCTCCGACCTGCTCGCCGCCCTGGACGACCACGCCGACGAACTCCTTCGCGAGGCCACCGAGCGGGCCCGCATCGCCGAGGGGTCCGGGGTCGAGGCCTTCGTGCGCCTGGCCGCCGAGTACTTCCCGCTGCGCGACGCCATCATGCTGGCCTGGGGGAGCGGCGACGACTCCGGCGAGCCCGATTGGCTCGACGACCAGAGCGAGTACGACCGGGCCCTCTACGCGCTGATCGAGCGGGGCCACGCGGACGGCACCATCGACCGGCGGATCGCTCCGGTCTGGGCGCAGCAGCTGCTCTGGGCGCACCTCTACTCCGCCTGGACCTACACCCGGACGGCCCCGGCCTCCCGGCACGAGGCGCTGACCGCCTGCCTGTACTCGCTGGTCAAGGTGGTCTGCGTGGGCGATCCGGCGAAGGCCGCCGCGGGCCTGGTCCCGCTCCCCGCCGAGCACTGACCGCCGCCGGGCTCCGCTCCGCGCACCGGAAACGGCCGGATGTGGCCGATATCGGCCGTTCGGGAACCCGGCGGGTCCGGGTAGGCATATGTGCCGTTTCTCCAGGGAGGTTTCCGGGACGGGGAGGGGCGGCCGGCCCCGCGCACCCCGCACCGCGGCAGGGGCGGACTACCGGCGGTGCCGGGCGGAGGGTAAGTTCGTGTCGTCACCGACAGAGCCGAGGACGACCGTGACACCGAGTTCCCCCACCCGGTTCCGTCCCATCGCGCGCGCCCTGGCGGCGATCGGCTGCGCGGGCGCCTTGGCGGCCGCCGCTCCGGCCGCCGCGGACGCCGCGGGCTCCGCATCCCCCGGAGCCGACGCGGAACACGCCGCCACCGCCAGGATCGCCGCCGTCGAATGGTGCGGCATGGGCACCATCGGCGAGGTCGAGACCGACCGCGGCGGCGGCCCGGCCGCCGCGCACTGGGACGGTGCGGACGACGGCGCAGAGGGCGACCAGCACTTCCGCTCCGCCCCCGAGCGCGCCTACAGCCGGGTCTCCGCCGACGGCGCCGCGCTGAGCGCCCGCGCGTCGATCACCGACGCCCGCTTCGACCCCTCCTGCGCCCTGCTGCCCGCCCCCGGCGACGGGCCGGACCAGCGGCTGGCCGAGGCCGTCGGCGCCGAGGACCTGGCCGCGGTCGACGCGGTCGAGTCCCGGGCCCGGTGGACCGAGGAGCACGGCGCCACCGCCGACCTGGAGGTGCGCGGCCTGGAGGTGCTCGGCGAACCGATCGACCTCGCGGCCGCCGAGGGCGGTGCGGTCGAGCGCACCTTCACCGCCGAGGGGCCCGCCGGGCCGGTCGAGGTGGACCTCACCGCGCGCGCCTCGGTGCACGACCTGCCGGAGGGCGGAGAGGCCGCCACCGCGGCCTGGGCCGGCCTCACACTGCAGTTCGACGTCACCGCGGCCGGCGGCGCGGAGCAGGGCGAGGCGGCCGACGTCAGCGGCACCTACCGGGTCGACCTGGCCGGGACGGGCGTGCACGGCGGCCGGCCGCTGACCGAGCCCTCCGCCCCCGGCTCCGAAGCCGGCGGATCCGACCCGAGCCCGCAGCCGGCCCCCGGCCCGGAGCGCGCCCCGCGGACGGAGCCGACCCCCGACCGGGGCGGCGAGGAGTCCGGCGGAGGCGACCGGGAGGGCGGGGAGCGGGCCGCCGAAGAGCCCGGAGCCGATCGCTCCGGAGACCCCGACCGGTCCACCGGACCGGGCGGCGGGACCGGCTCCACCGCGCCGAGCCCGAGCGGCACCGCCTCCCCGAGCCCTTCGCCGTCGCCGCAGAGCCCCACCGGAGCCCTTGGAACCGGCGGGCTCGCCCTGGACCCCGACGCATCCACCGGCGGCAGCGGCGGCGGCAGCCTGCCGGTCACCGGCCAGGCCCTGCTCGGAATGGCCGCCACCGGCCTGGCCTCGCTCGGCGCCGGCGCGGCCGCGCTCTACCTGGGCCGCTCCCGCTCCTCGGCGGGCGGAGACGACTGAGCCGCCCCGTCGGGCCGCGCCGCGGGAGCCGGCGGGCGCGAAACGGAGCCGCCCCAGCGCCGGCTCCCACGGCGCGGACGGATCCGTCCGGCGCGGGCCGACGGTCCGCCGGGGCGGAGGCGGCGCTCACCCCGGGACCGCTGCGCGCCCGGTCGCGGTGCCGCCCGCCCCGGCTCCGCGCCCACCCGCTTTGAGCTCCGGATCGCCGCTCCTCCCGGCCCGCCGGCCGGTACCGGAGAGCGGCCCCGGGCGGGTCGGCACCGCCGGGCCCGGTGGCCACGACGGCGGCGCCGAGCCCCGGCCTGCCGCTTCTGCCCGGCCCCGGGCCCGGCGGTCCGGCACCGGGCGTGCGTTCAGGTCCGGGAAAGCAGCGAGCCCGGGTCCGGCGAGACCGGTTTCACCGCGAGGCGGCGGACCCGGCCGCCCTTCTCGGAGACCGGCGGGTATGCGGCCCGTCGCCTGGGCGTTCGATCGCGGGGCGCCCTCGTTCCTCTGCCGATTCATCGACCGGTCCCGGCCCGCGGATCTGTACCGGTGAGCGGTGCCGGACCGGTCGACGGACCAGCGGAAGGCGGTCGGTGCCGCGGGCGGGAAGGCGCGGGCCCCGCCCCAAGGGGAAACCGGTGCCCCGCGGGCCGAACCGGGTGACCACCTGCATGCCCGACAGCCCCTCGGCGAGTGCCGGGTGTTCGTGAGGCCCCGTCCCGACCGGCGGCGCGTCCGCCGTCCTCTTCCCCGTTGACGCGTCGACCGGTCCCGGACCGCGGGCCGGCGCCCGGTCGGCGCATCGACGACAGGCGGGCGCCGCCTCGCGGGCGGCAGAACGCGGGCCGGCGCCCCGATGGAACGGCGCCTCGTGGACCGGGTGACCGCCCGCATGCCGGACAGCCCCTCGCGGCCGCCCGCCGCCGGAAACGGCAGCGGCCCGGCCGCGTCAGGCGGCCGGCCGGTGCGGGGTACGGCGGCGCGGGCGGGGGCCGCGGGCGGCGCGGCGGCGCATGTCCCACATGCACAGCGCCATGGGGGCGGTGCGCACCCGGCGCGGCAGGCGCGGGTAGACGGCGCGGACCACGGCGACGAGTCGGTCGAAGCGGCGCTGCGAGCGCGGCCCCCAGGGCAGGCCCAGCCCGTCGCGCACGTGCGCGGGGAGCAGGCCCGCGGCGAGGAACCGCTGCACCCGCACCGGCGGCACCAGCAGCGGGTTGCGGGGGTGGAAGAGGTCGCGGGCGATGCCGCGGGCGGCCTCTCCCGGGCGGAGCGCGGCGACCGCGCCGGTCCAGTAGCGCTCGAAGTCGGCCCGGGTCGCCGGCCAGCGGTCCGCCGGGCAGCCCAGCGCGGTGGCGTACACCGCCGCCTGCCGGTAGGCGGCCTCCCTGCGCTCCGGGGGCAGTGGTCCCAGCGCCGTCTCGTAGAGCCGGAGGCCGCCCTCGTACAGGGTGGCCGCGACCCAGACCTGGAGTTCGGGGTCGCGCGCGTCGTAGCCGGGTCCGCGGACCCGGGCGTGCGCCGCCCGGACGGCGCGGGACACCCGGTCGACCTCCTCGGGGGTCCCGACGGCCATGGTGTAGACGAAGGTCAGCGTGGCGCGCAGCCGGTCCAGGGGGCGCTGGGCGAAGTCGCTGTGGTCGGCGACGCCCTGCCCCACCCCGGGGTGGCTCACCTGCATCAGGATCGCGTAGGCCGCCCCGCCGAGCACCGCCGCCTCGCCGCTGATCCGGCGCAGTTCCGACCGGTCGTCGTCCGCTCCCGCTTCCATGGGCCCGATGCTACGGGTACCGCCCCGGCCTGCTCGGGCGGCTCTCCGGAAGCGGCGCCGTCCGCACATTCCTACCGGTCGGTAGGGGGTTGTCGGGGTGGGCGCCGGACTCTAGTGTGACTCGCACCACTCTAACCGAACGCTGTTAGGAATGTCGGAGCGAGGAAGGGTCCCGCATGGCACTGCGCACCTCCGGACCGGCCGCGGCGGCTCGCGGCGAAGGGGTCCCCGGCTCCCCGCGGGCCTGGTTCATCGTCGGGATGCTCGTCATCCTGATGGCCCTCAACTACGCGGACAAGCTGGCGTTCGGGCTCGCGGCCAACCCGATCATCGAGGAGTTCGGGCTCACCGCGACCCAGTACGGCTTCGCCAACAGCATCTTCTACGTGCCCTTCTTCATCGCCACCCTGGTCGTCGGGTTCTACGCGAACAGGACCACGACCACCTGGCTGCTGGGCGTCATCGCGGTGCTGTGGGGCGTCGCCCAGATCTCCATGGTCTTCGCCGCCGGGCTCGGCATGATCCTCTTCTCCCGCCTCCTGCTCGGCGGCTCGGAGGGACCCACCTACGGGCTGGTCAACCACGCCGCCTTCAAATGGCTGCGGGAGGCCGACCGGAGCCTGGCCAGCTCACTGCTGTCGGCCGGCGGCTCGCTCGGCGTCATGATCGGCGCCCCGGTGCTGACCTGGCTGATCGTCGAGCACGGCTGGCGGGCGGCGTTCATCGCCTCCGGTGTGGCCAGCATCGCCTGGTGCGCGGTGTGGATGTTCGTCGGCAAGGAGGGGCCGCTCACCGGCGCCGGGGAGGGCAAGGCGGAGCAGGGCAAGGGCGCGCAGGGCAAGGCCGCCGAGCAGGGCGGGGCCGAGCTGGACGGGGCGGCCGGCCCGGAGCCGGCGGCGGCCCCCGCCGCGGAGCCCGGCTTCTGGCAGATCGTGCGCACCCCCACCTTCATCGCGGTCTCCCTGGCCGCGTTCGCCGCCAACTGGGGCATCTCGGTCAAGCTCGCCTTCATGCCGCTCTACGTGCAGAACGTGCTGGGCCTCACCGAGCACCAGACCAGCGTCTACCTGATGGTCAGCCAGCTCTTCACCATGCTCTGCGTCTACGTGGGCCTCGCCTTCCTGATCAAGGCGCTGATGGGCCGGGGCGTGTCCAGCAGGGCCGCGCGCGGCGTGCTCGGCGGGGTGTGCCTGCTGGTCGCGGGGGTCTCGCTGTTCGGGTTCGTGCTGCTGCCACTGGTCCCGCTCAAGCTCGGAGTGAGCATCCTCGGCGCCCTCGGGCTGATCGCCTTCCCGGTGGGCAGCACCGTCATCGGGCAGATCGCCCCGACCGGCAAGCGCGCCGGGGTGCTCGGCGCCTACGCCGCGGTCTACGGCGTCGCCGGCGTGATCGGCCCGCTGGTCACCGGGCTGTTCGCCGACGCGGGCGCCACCCAGGCGGCCGGCCTGGACAGCGGGCTGCTGTTCTGGGGCGGGCTCACCCTGGTCTGCGGGGTGGTCGCGGTGGCCTTCACCCGGCCCGAGCTGGACGCCCGCAGGCTCGCCGCCGGCAGGTAGCGGCCCGCCGGTCTCGAGCCGCCGGTAGAAAGGGCGACGACCTGGGCATAACCACCGCCGACGATCGCGATGACGGGGGAGACCGGGATGTCACTGACCTTCGGCGGTGGTCCGCTCAGCAAGAACGCGCCCGGCACGGTGAACTACACGCTCTCGGCGCCGCACCACGCGCTGTTCATGCAGCCGTTCCCGCGCCGGGTGCGGGCGGTGCTGGCCGGCACCACCGTGCTCGACACCGTCCAGGGCCACCTGCTGCACGAGACCAGCCTGATGCCGCAGCTCTACGTGCCCACCGAGGACCTGCGGGGCGGCAGCCTCACCCCCAGCGACCACACCACGCACTGCCCCTACAAGGGGGACGCGGCCTACTGGCACCTCACCGTCGGCGAGCGCACCGTGCAGAACGCGGTCTGGGCCTACCCCGACCCCAAGCCGGAGGCGTCCTGGCTGCGCGGCCTGTCCTCGGTGTACTGGGAGGCCGCCGACGCCTGGTTCGACGAGGAAGAGGAGGTCCGCGCGCACCTGCGGGACCCCTACCACCGGGTGGACACCCGGCCGGCGAGCGTGCTGGTGCGGGTCCGCCACGGCGACCAGGTCGTCGCGCTGAGCGGGAATGCCAGGGTGCTCTCCGAGACCGGGCTGCCCAACCGCTACTACATCCCGCCGGACGACGTCCGCACCGACCTGCTGGTGCCCAGCGGGACCGACTACCACTGCCCGTACAAGGGCCAGGCGCGCTACTGGCACCTGCGCACCGGCGACCGGGACCTGGTCGACGCGGCCTGGAGCTTCACCGCGCCGCTCTCCGACGGCAGGGACGTGCGCGACCACTTCTGCTTCCTCCACGACGAGCTGGAGATCACCACCGAGCCCAAGTGAGCCCGGCCCGGCCGGGCGCGCACCGCCGTCCACAGCGCGCCGCGGAGCGGTCCCCGGCCGTCCCACCGGAGCGGTACTGTCGCATGCGTGCCTGAACTCCCCGATGTCGAGACCCTGCTGGACGCGGCCGTCACCGCCCTGGGCGGCACCCGGCGCGAGGGCCAGGCGGAGATGGCCGCGGCCGTCGCCGACGCCGTCGCCGCCCAGGAGCACCTGGTGGTGCAGGCCGGGACCGGAACCGGGAAGTCGCTGGCCTACCTGGTGCCGGCCGTCCGCCACGCCTTCGCCGAGGAGACCACCGTCGTGGTCTCCACCGCCACCCTCGCGCTGCAGCGCCAGCTGATCGAGCGGGACCTGCCCCGGCTGGCCGCGGCGCTCGCGCCGCTGCTCGGCCGCGAGCCGACCTTCGCGATCCTCAAAGGGCGCCGGAACTACCTGTGCCGGCAGAAGCTGAGCGGCGCCGGGGAGGCCGCCGAGGACCCCGACACCGAGCTCTTCGACCCCCGCCAGCTCTCCGCGATGGGGCGCCAGGTGAAGCGGCTGCACGAGTGGGCGGAGGAGACCGAGACCGGCGACCGGGACGACCTCGTCCCCGGCGTCGGCGACCTCGCCTGGCGGCAGGTGTCGGTGGCCGGCAACGAGTGCATCGGCGCCGCGGCCTGCCCGTTCGGCCAGGAGTGCTTCGCCGAGCTGGCACGCGAGGTGGCCGGCGAGGCCGACATCGTGGTCACCAACCACGCGCTGCTCGCGATCGACGCCATGCAGGGCTACCACATCCTCCCCGAGCACCCGGTGCTGGTCGTGGACGAGGCCCACGAGCTGGTCGACCGGGTCACCTCGGTGGCCACCGCCGCGCTGGGCGACCGGGCCGTCTCGGCCGCGGCCAAGCGCGCCGCGCGCCTGGTCGAGCCGGACGCCACCGAGCGGCTGGGCGAGGCCGCCGACGGGCTCGCCCTGATGGTCGCCGACCTGGACCCCGGCCGGCTGGACCACATCGACGAAGGGCTGGCCGGCGCGGTCGCGGCGGTGCGCGACTCCGCGCACGCCTGCATCACCGCGGTCAAGTCGGTCAGCGCCGAGGGCGACGCGGACACCACCGCGGTCCGCCGCCGCACCCTGGCCGCCCTGGACGAGGTGCACGACGCCGCGGTCCGGCTGCTGGAGTCCTTCGAGCCGCCGCTGCGCGACCGCACCTCGGTGGTGTGGCTGGCCAAAGGGCCGCGCACCGCGCCCGCCCTGCACGTCGCCCCGCTCGGCGTCGGCGGGCTGCTCCGGGAGAAGCTCTTCGGCGACCGCACCACCGTGCTCACCTCGGCCACCCTCGCGCTGGGCGGCGGCTTCGGCGCGCTGGCCGCGCAGTGGGGCCTGGGACGGCGGACCGACACCGCCGCCGCGGACGGCGGGCAGGGCGAGGGCGGCGAGAAGGGCGCGGAGCGGACCGACGACGCCGACACCGCGGCCGGCGAGCCGCGCTGGCGCGGGCTGGACGTCGGCTCCCCCTTCGACCACCGGCGCAGCGGCATCCTGTACGTGGCCCGGCACCTGCCGCCGCCCGGCCGGGACGGGCTGGACGAGCGGTACCTGAAGGAGATCGAGGAGCTGATCGGAGCGGCCGGCGGGCGCACCCTGGGGCTGTTCTCCTCGATGCGGGCCGCCTCCGCCGCGGCGGAGGAGATGCGCGAGCGGCTGGACCTGCCGATCCTGTGCCAGGGGGAGGACTCCACCGGTCAGCTGGTGGAGCGCTTCGCCGCGGACGAGCAGAGCTGCCTGTTCGGCACCCTTTCGCTCTGGCAGGGGGTGGACGTCCCCGGGCCGTCGCTGCAGCTGGTCATCGTCGACCGGATCCCCTTCCCGCGGCCGGACGACCCGCTGGCCTCGGCGCGGCAGCGCTCCATCGGGGCGCACGGCGGCAACGGCTTCATGGCGGTGGCGGCCACGCACGCCGCGCTGCTGCTGGCCCAGGGCACCGGGCGGCTGCTGCGCTCCACCGACGACCGGGGGGTGATCGCGGTGCTCGACCCGCGGCTGGCCACCGCCCGCTACGGCGGCTTCCTGCGCTCCTCGCTGCCGCCCTACTGGGAGACCGGCGACCCGGAGGTGGCCCGGGGCGCGCTCCGCCGCCTCGACGCCCTCGCCGCAGAGCGCCGGCCCGCCCCGGCGGCGGCGGGCTGACCGCAGGGGCCCGCCCCCGCCTGCGCCGGGCCGCCTCGGAGCCCGCCGGGTATGCGGCCGGCCCCCGTCGGCGATCTAGCGGCGCAGCCGGTAGCCGAAGAGCCGGACCGCGTACCCGGGGGACTCGTCGTCCTCACCGGGCTGGAACTGCCAGCGGTCGTCGTGCTCGCCGGTGGCCAGCTCGCTCCAGACCAGGTCGATCAGTTTCAGCCGGGCGACCACCGATGCGCCCGGGTCCAGGACCACCGAGTAGGAGCGGTCGGCGAGCCGCTGGGTCACCATCCCCACGGGCTGGCCGTCCCAGACGGCCGGCACCGGGGCGTGCCCGATCTCGACGTCGCAGAGACGGAGCTGCTGGATCTCCTCCTCCAGGGCCTCCCCGGCCATCGCGTCGTCCAGCTTCAGGGCCTCTTCGAGCTCGTCGCGGTCGGCGTCGTCGCGCAGGTAGGCGTGGTAGGTGCGGTGGCCGCAGGTGCGGCAGAGGCGCCGGACGACGCACCGGGCCAGGCCGTAGGCGGACTGCGCCTCGCCGATGCCCTGGTAGTCGCTCACCTGGCGGCTCCGGCCGCATTCGCAGCACAAGGCCGTGAGATCCCGCTTCATTCCTCAGTCCCCCTCCCAGGGGAGTATGCGATGGAAGCGGCCGGTAAGGGAACCGCCCTGCTCGGCGAGATGCTTCAAACTTGTGCCGATCAATGGCCAAAAAGCCGCGTATTGCCCGAATCGCACCTGTCGGTGCCCGCCTTTCGGCGCCGGTGTGAGATAGCTTGCCCTCCACCCGGTGCCGGGCGCCAGGGCCCGGGCGTCACGCGCCCCCCGCGGCCTTCCCGGCCTTCTCCGCGGGCCCGCCGTCCGCG
>Ga0079224_100013754_pt1 | contig 11283 bp, 6 predicted proteins | sample Stecom2015_FD_80414 | JGI IMG/M metagenome (GOLD analysis project Ga0079224, IMG submission 80414) | Agricultural soil microbial communities from Utah to study Nitrogen management - Steer compost 2015 | ecosystem: Environmental > Terrestrial > Soil > Agricultural land | place: USA: Utah...
CCGAGCTTCTGCTTCATGCCGCCGGACAGCTTGCCGGCCGGCCGGCCGGCGAACGGCGCCAGGCCGGTCCCCTGCAGCAGCCCGCCGATGCGCCGCTCGCGCTCGCGGCGGTCGTGGCCGAACAGGCGGCCGAAGAAATCCACGTTCTCGAATACCGACAGGGTCGGATACAGATTCCGGCCCAGACCTTGCGGCATATAGGCGATGCCGGGGCCGACCGCCTGCCGGTGCCGGCGGTCGGCCATGTCACCGCCCAGGACCCGAACCCGGCCTTCCTGCACGGTGCGGACACCGGCGATCAGTGCCAGCAGGCTGGATTTCCCCACTCCGTCCGGGCCGATCAGCCCTGTCATGCAGCCGGCCGGCAGCTCCAGGTCGACGCCCTGCAGCGCGACCTTGCCGCGGTAGCGCAGGCTCAGCGCGTGCGTGGTGACGACCGGCGCTTCCATTACGGCAGCTTCACCTGCAGCTCCGGCGGCCACTCGACGGCAGGATCGACACGCACATAGCCCATGCCCGGCAGGCCGGCCTTGACGTTGCGCAAATACTTGCGCAGCAGCTCGGGCGGGATCTGCAGCCGCACCCGGAACATCAGCTTCTGCCGTTCCTCGGCGGTTTCCACCGTCCGCGGCGTGAACTGGGCGACATCGGCCACGAACGACACCGTCGCCGGCACCACGTACTGCGGCGCCGCATCCAGCACCAGCCGGGCTTCGGCGCCGATGGCGAGCCGGCCGGCCGCCTCGGTCGGCAGGAAGATGGTCATATACACATCGGTGACGTCGATCAAGCTGACCACCGTCCCGCCGGCGCCGAGCACTTCACCGGGCCGGGCCACCAAATATTGGATCCGGCCGTCGCGGGGCGAGCGCAGGGTACTGTCGGTGATCTCCGCCTGCAGGCGCTCGACGGTCGCCTGCGCGGCCTGTACGTTGGCTTCTGCGCCAATGACCTGTGATTCGGAGGTGGTGACGGCTGCCCGCGCCGCCTGCATCTGCGCCTGGGCGGCTGCAAGCGCGGCACGGGCTTGGTGAAAGGCGGCAGTGTGGTCGTCGAGCTGCTGCTGGGGCACCGCATCGGTTTTGGCCAGTGCCTGGGTACGCGTCAGCCGGCGGCGGGCCGCTTCCAGCTCGGCCTCGCGCTGGGCGATGACGGCCTCGGCGGCGGTGCGCTCGCTCTCGCGCTGCGCGACCTGGCTGCGGGCGGTGGCCACCGCGCTCTCTGCCTGCCGCAGCTGCGCCTGGGCCTGCCGCAGCTGTGCTTCCAGCACTCTGGTGTCCATGCGAGCGATGACATCGCCCATGCTGACGAAGTCGCCTTCCTTGACGGCAATGTCGGCAAGCCTGCCTGCCATCTTAGTGGCAATATTGATCTCGACCGCCTCGACACGACCGTTGCCGCCCGCCAGCCCCGCCGGCAGCTGCTCGCTCTGGAACAAGGGCTTGATCAGCATGACGGCGACCGCGATCGCAGTCACAGCGATCGCGAGCCGCCACACCCATTGTTTCTTGGACATCATCGGGTCACCGCCGGAGTTTCGCGTGTAAACGCGCTATTAAGCATAAGGCCAGCCAGCGTAGCGGATCCGGGTACGCAGTCGGCCTCGCCGCCGTCGGCACGCTGGATGTTGCAGCCAGCCGTCAGCGCATGTCGAACAGCTCGCGATGAAACTGCCGGGGTGGCAATCCCCTGGCCGTCATGGCGTCGTACAAGCTTTGTCCGAAGCCGGCCGGACCGCAAAACCAGATATCCGCCTCCTTCCACTGCGGAAGAATCGCAGCCAGACGATCCAATGTCAGTAGACCGTCCTGCGGTGTCACCAGCAGATGGAAGCGTACGCCGGCCTGCTCAGCGAGCTGGCGGATATTGTCGATGAAGGCCGCATCCGGGGCACTGGTCGAGTAGATCAGATCCACCGGTACGGCAGCATCGGTTGCTGCCGCACGCGCCTGCAGCCCGGCGATGAATGGGGTAATGCCGATCCCCCCGCCGATCCAGAGCTGGCGGCTGCACTTGCCGCGGAAGTCGAAACGACCATACGGCCCTTCGACGGTGACGGTCTGCCCCACCCGCAGCATCTCAGGCAGCGCGCGGGTGTAATCGCCCAGCCCCTTGATGCCGAATACCACCTGACCGTCCTGCCGCCAAGCCGAGGAAATGGTAAAGGGGTGGGCACCTTCGCGGCCTTCAAAGCGGACGAAGGCGAACTGGCCGGCCTGATGTCCGGGCCATGCGGTATCGAACCGCACGCCGACTTCGAGGACCGCATTGCCGAAATACTGTTTGAAATACTCCACCCTGCCAACGGCGCGGCGGGAGTGGCCGATGCGGCGGAACAGCGATATCACCGCCGCTGCCGAACCGCCTGCGAGCAGCACGGCCGTGGCCGGCCCGATGGGAGCGGTCCAGTAGGCAGGCGGCATCAGGACGATGGCGTGGAAAGCCAGTAGCAGGTAGACCACCGCCATCAGCCGGTGGGTCTTGAAGAACAGGTGGTAGGGAAAGCGCTTCCACAGCGCGATGACCACCAAGACCAGCAGCAGATAGAAGCCCCACTCGCCGACCTCGGCGCCGATCCCGTGCCAGTCGGCGAACGGGTTGGCGCCCGCCGGTCCGCCGCCGGCGCGGCGCACCGGCGGCGCCAGCCAGCCCTGCCCCACCATCCAGCGTGGCACGATCTCCAGGAGCCAGTGCACCAGCCCGATGGCGGCGGCACCGATCCCCAGCCATTTATGCAGGCGATAGAACTTATCGAGGCCGCCGAGCAATGGTTCGATCTGCACTGGCCGTGCAGCCAGCACGATGCTCGCTGACATGAACCCGATCGCCAGCACGCCGGTGAAATTGATCAGCGTTCTGCGTACCGGCCAGAACCCGGCGGTCAGAGCGCTGTCCGGCAGGCTGAGCAGCCACAATGTCGTGAGGATGATAGCGATGCCAGCGAAGGCCAGGCGCAGTCGAGTAATTCCCACAGCGTGCTCCTGTGTGCGATGTGACCGCTCCACCGGCGCGGCTGCCGCTGCCGACCAACGCGCCGCAGGCACGTGCCGCATGGCTGCGAGCTGATGAAGTCCGGGCAGGACAGGCTTTATCCGGCATCCTGCTGGTGGTCAGTCTGACCCGCTGCCAGCGCCTTCACCTTGCACCAGATCAAGGCGGCCGGCATTTTGCTGGCGTCGGTCGGGCCGCTGGCTGCGCGTGACGCCGGCTGGGCACTGCCGGCGCCCAGGCTGGGGCGGACGCTTGCCATGCTGCAGCTGTGGATGGTGCAGCCTACCGTGCCGGTTCAGGCGCTGCCTCCGGCACCCACCCGAGCCGTCTGATCACGAGTTTCTCCAACTCCGCTACCCCGAACACCAACAGCCCCGCTGCCAGGACCTTGAGCCATTGCAGTGCGGTCAGGCCAGCCGAACCGAACACCGCCTGCAAGGGCGCAGCATAGGTGAATGCCAGTTGCAGGGGGATGCAGACGGCGATGGTCAGCAGCACATAGCGATTGCCGGTGAGCCCCTCCTTCGTCGTCACCGGTGCGTAGATGTGGCGGCTGTTCAGCAGGTAGAAGGCTTCGCCGGCGACCACCGCGTTCACCGCCATGGTTCGCGCCACATCCAGCGTCGCGCCGTTTTCCAGCTCCCAGAGGAACACACCGAGCGCGCCAATCATCATCAGCACCGAAACCATCACCACCCGCCAGACGAAGAATCCCGACAACAGCGGTTCGCCGGGCGGCCGCGGCCGGCGCGCCATGATGCCCTGCTCCGCCGGCTCGAAGGCCAGCGCTATGCCCAGCGTCGCCGAGGTGACCATATTGATCCACAGCACCTGGGCCGGCGTCAGGGGCAACGTCAGCCCAAGCGCGATTGCCACCAGTACGATCAGCGACTCGCCGCCGTTGGTCGGCAGCATGAACAGGATGAATTTCTTCAGGTTGTCGTAGACCGCCCGCCCCTGCCGCACGGCGGCGGCGATGGTGGCGAAATTGTCATCGGTCAGCACCACGTCGGCGGCTTCCTTGGCCGCCTCGGTGCCCTTCATGCCCATCGCCACCCCGACATCGGCGCGCTTGAGCGCCGGCGCATCGTTGACGCCGTCGCCGGTCATCGCCACCACCTGGCCGTCGGCCTGCAACGCCCGCACCAGCCGCAGCTTGTGCTCGGGGCTGGCGCGGGCGAATACGTCCACCTCCATCGCTACCCGGCGCAGCTCGGCGTCGTCCACCAGCGCGATCTCGGCGCCGGTCATGGCCGGCTTGCCGACGCCGATGCCGAGCTGGGCACCGATGGCGCGCGCCGTTTCGGCATGGTCGCCGGTGATCATCTTGACCCGGATGCCGGCACGGTGGCAGTCGCGCACGGCCGCGATCGCCTCCTCGCGCGGCGGATCGACGATGCCCACCAGAGCCAGCATGGTGTAATCGCTCTCGACGTCGTCGAAGCCCAGCTGCCCCCCAGCCGGTGCCGTCCGCTTGCAGGCGATCGCCAGCGTGCGCAGACCGTGGGCGGCGGTATCGGTCGCCATGCGCCGCCAGTAGTCGACGTCGAGCGCTTCCTCGCCGCCGTCGGTCCGCTGGCGCGAACAGATGTCGAGGATGCGCTCGGGCGCGCCCTTGACGAAGATCCAGGGCTCGCCCGCGGCAGTGCAATGCTGGGTCGCCATGAAGCGGTGCTCTGACTCGAACGGGATCGAGTCCAGCCGCGGCAGCGCCAGTTCCTCGGTGGCACGGATCAATCCGGCCTTGCCGCCGAGCGCCAGCAGCGCGCCCTCGGTAGGGTCGCCCTCCAGCTGCCATTGCCCGTGCCGCTCGCGCAACCGGGCGTCGTTGCACAGCAGGCCGGCTCGCACCGCCAGCAACAGCGCCGGGTGTCGCTCCGGATTGACCGGCTCGCCTTCGCTGGAAATGGCCCCGACCGGCGCATAACCGACGCCGGAAACCTGGTACAGCCGGTCAGCGGTAACCAGCCGCTGCACCGTCATCTCGTTGCGGGTGAGCGTGCCGGTCTTGTCCGAGCAGATGACCGTCACCGAACCCAGGGTCTCCACCGCCGGCAACCGCCGGACGATGGCATGGCGGCGGGCCATGCGCTGCACCCCCAGCGCCAGGGTGACAGTCATGATCGCCGGCAGCCCTTCCGGTATGGCTGAGGCGATCAATGCCACCGCCATCATGAACATGTCGGCCGCCGGTATGCCGCGCAGCAGGGTCCCGAAGGCGAAGGCCACCACGGCGAAGACGAGGATGACGACCGCCAGCCAACGGCCGAAGCGGTCGATCTGCCGCAGCAGCGGCGTGGTGCTGCTGGGAATGGCCGCCAGCATCGCGTTGATCTTGCCGAGCTCGGTGGCGGCGCCGGTCGCGACCACGACACCACGCGCCTGACCACGCACCACCAGCGTGCCGGAGTAGGCCATGCCGAACCGGTCGCCGAGCGGCGCCTCGGCGGCAACCGGCTCGGTGCTCTTCTCCACCGGCAGCGATTCGCCGGTCAGCGCGGCTTCTTCGATACGCAGGTCCCGGACGGCCAGCAGGCGCAGGTCGGCCGGCACCCGGCCGCCGGAGCTCAGCAGAACCAGGTCCCCCGGCACCAGCTCGGCCGCATCGACCTCCCGCCGGCTGCCCTCGCGGATCACCGTGGCGCGGGCAGACAGCATCTGCCGGATCGCCTCCAGCGCCGCCTCCGCCTTTCCCTCCTGGATGAAGCCGATGACGGCGTTGATCACCACCGCCGCCAGCAGCACGCCGGTATCGATCCATTCGCCGAGCGCCGCGGTGATTGCGGCGGCAGCGAGCATGACGTAGAGCAGCACGCTGTGGAACTGCAGCAGGAAGCGCCGCAGCGGCCCGCGCCGCCGTGGCGGCGCCAGCCGGTTGGGGCCGTGCCGGGCGAGGCGACGGCGGGCCTCGTCCTCCGTCAGACCGGCCGGACCGGTCTGCAGGGCTTGCTGGGCCGCATCGGCGTCGACGGTATGCCATGGCGCCTGCGACAACGGCGGGTCCGGCCGGGTCAGAGCGTCATTCATCGAGCCCTCAGCCGTTGCTGATGATCACTTTCAGCGCCTGCTCCCGGGCGGCGTTGCCGAATACTTCATAGGCCTGCAGGAACTGATCGAAGCCGAACCGGTGGGTGATCAGCTGCTGCGGCTGCAGCGTCCCGGCCTGGACCGTCTTCAGCAGCATCGGCGTGGTGTTGGTATTCACCAGGCCGGTGGTGAGCGTGATGTTCTGGATCCACAGCTTCTGGATCTGGAAATCCACGCTCTTGCCGTGCACGCCGATGTTGGCGATGTGGCCGCCGGGGCGGACGATGTTCTGGCAAAGGTCGAAGGTGGCCGGGATGCCGACCGCCTCGATGGCGACGTCGACACCGTCCTTGGTCGAGCCGAGGATGGCCTGGGCAGCGTCCTGCTTGCCGCTGTTGATGGTCTCGCTGGCGCCGAAGGTTTTCGCCAGCGCCAGCCGCGAGTCGTCGACATCGACCATGATCAGGCGCGCCGGCGAGTAGAACTGCGCGGTCAGCAGAGCGGCAATGCCGATCGGCCCGGCGCCGACGATGGCCACCGTATCGCCCGGCTTGACCGCGCCGTACAGCACGCCGATCTCGAAGCCGGTCGGCAGGATATCGCTGAGCATCACCAGGGCCTCCTCGTCGACCCCGGCAGGCAGGTGATAGAGGCTGTTATCGGCATGCGGGATGCGGACGTACTCGGCCTGGGTGCCGTCGATCAGGTGGCCGAGTATCCAGCCGCCGTCTTCGCAATGCGAATACATCTGCTGCTTGCAGTATTCGCATTTGCCGCAGGAAGTGATGCAGGAAATCAGCACCCGGTCGCCGGCCTTGAAATTGCCGACCGCGTCGCCGACCTGCTCGACGATGCCGACTCCCTCGTGCCCCAGAACCCGGCCGCTGGTCACCGCCGGCACATCGCCTTTGAGGATGTGCAGGTCGGTACCGCAGATGGTGGTCTTGGTGATGCGGACAATCGCATCGGTCGGACGCTCAATGGCCGGCGCCGGTACAGACTCCCAGGCTTTCTGACCGGGCCCCTTGTAAACCAGCGCTTTCATGGTCGATGCGTGAGCCATGCCGATTCCCTCCGTGCATGAAGTATTGATCAGCCCCTGCGTCGACACGATATGGGGACAAGCGCCATGTTCATGATCCGCCGGCGTGGAATTGCGCCGGAACGCGGCGTTGCCTGTCGCCACGCCTGCCCGCACGGATTGCCAATGGTTCCACCGGCGCGGAAGCGTCATCGCCATGAATCGTCCGTCAGCAAAGCGCCAGTTACGGCTTCTGGCAGCTCTGCTGCCGCCGCTCGCGGCAGCCCTGCTGCAATGGCTGGCGTGGCCGCTGACAGCCCCCTTCCCCTGGCTGCTGTTCAGTCCCGCCATCTTCCTGAGCGCCTGGATCGGCGGCTTTGCGGGTGGCGCAGCGGCGACCGCGGCATCCATTGCCCTGGTGCAGATCGTCTTTATCCAGCCGTATTTTCCGGCCTCGGAACAATCCAGCGTCCTGGCCGGAGCCATCATCCTGGCCGCCAGCGGCGTGCTGTTCAGCGCCTTCCACGGCCGCCTGCATCGTGGAGAGCAGCGTCTGCGCCAGAGCTCGCGGCGGCTGCAGCTCCTGCTCGAGTCGGTGCCGAAGGGTATCGTCGCCGTCGACGCCGAAGGGACCTGTACCTTCATCAACCCGGCTGGACTGAAGCTGCTGGGCTACCACAGGCCGGACCAGCTGGTCGGCCGGCCGCTGCCGCCGGTCATCGCTGCGAGCGACGCTGACGCCGGGTCCCCGGATGCCGACCCTGTCGTTCAAGCCCTCCGCCAGGGGCGGGAGCAGCAGTTCGACAAGGTGCTGCTGCGGCGCGCCGACGGCGGCACCTTCCCTGCCAGCTGCCGCATTCAGCCGCTGCGCCACGACAGCCGTTTCGACTGCGCATTCATCATCTTTTCGGACATCAGCGCCCGCCTCGAAGACGACGAGCGGCTGCGCCAGGCGGCGATCGTGTTCGACAACACGGATCAGGCGATCGTGGTGACCGACCCGCACGGCGACATCGTCCGGGTCAACAGCGCCTACACCCGTATCACCGGCTACCGGCCTGACGAGGTGCTTGGGAAAAACCCGCGTCTGCACCAGTCCGGCCGCCACGACAAGGCCTTTTACGCGCGGATGTGGGGATCGCTGACGCGGACCGGCCAGTGGCAGGGCGAGATCTGGAACCGCCGCAAGAACGGCGAGATTTACCCGGCCTGGGAAAACATCAGCGTGGTGCGGGACGAATCGGGCCGCCGGACCCACTACGTCGCCCTGCTCTCCGACATCTCCAGCATCAAGCAATCGGAAGAGCGGCTCCGGCGCCAGGCCCACCACGACGTCCTCACCGGATTGCCCAACCGGCTGTTGTTCACCGCCAGCCTGGAACATGCCCTGGAACGGGCCAAACGTCACCAGCGGCGGCTGGCACTGCTTTTCCTTGACCTGGACCGCTTCAAGCACATCAACGACAGCTTCGGCCACGCCGCCGGCGACAGGCTGCTGCAGATCGTAGCCGAGCGGCTGAGCAGGAGCGTGCGTGCCGAGGACCTGGTCGCCCGTCTCGGCGGCGACGAATTCACCGTCATCCTCGAGCAGATCGGCGATGCCGATGCCGCCGCGCTGCTGACCCGGAAGCTCATCGAAGTCGTGGCACAGCCTGTCGATATCGAAGGCAATGAGATACGCACCTCGACCAGCATCGGCATCGGCCTTTATCCGGACGACGCCACCAATGCCGACGACCTGATCAAGGCAGCCGATACCGCCATGTATCAGGCAAAGGCGCAGGGTCGGCACACCTTCGCGTTCTACACCGCCGAACTGACGGCCGGATCGCTGCGACATCGGACGGTCGAACACGAACTGCGCCGCGCGCTTGCAGAGGGGGAGCTGGAGCTCTACTACCAGCCGCAAATCGAGCTGGCCAGCGACCGCCTGGTCGGCCTGGAAGCGCTCCTGCGCTGGCGCCACCCGCAGGAAGGCTTGCTGCTGCCTGAACGCTTCATCCCGATTGCCGAGGAAAGCGACCTGATCGCCTCCCTGGGAGAATGGGTCATGCGCGCGGTCTGCGCCCAGGCAGCGGGATGGGCGCAGCAGGGGCTGCAGCCGCCGCGGATATCGGTCAACCTGTCGACCCGCCAGGTGCTCCACGATCATGTGGTGGAAACGGCAGAGGCAGTACTGGCTCGCTGCCAGCAGCTGGAGTCGCTGCGCATGGAAGTCGAGATCAGCGAATCGGTGCTGCAATCGACGGACCGCGGCATCGCCGTCCTCGGCCGCCTGCACGAGCTGGGTTTTGGCATCGCCATCGATGACTTCGGCACCGGCGTTTCCTCGCTCAGCTTGCTCAAACGGCTGCCGGTCGACACCCTGAAAATCGACCGGGCCTTCACGCAGGAGCTGCCGGCAGACGCCACTAGCCGCGCCATTGCTGCCGCCGTGGTGTCCGTCGCTCACAGCCTTGGCCTGCGGGTGGTTGCCGAAGGAGTGGAAACCCGGGACCAGCTCGATTTTCTCCGCCTGCAGGGCTGCGACGAGGTGCAGGGCTATCTGTGCGGCAGACCGCTGCCGGCAGCACAGGTGGTCCAATGGCTGGAGCCCCGGCAGGCAACACGGTCGATGCATTGATGCACGTCAAGCCGGCAGACCGACAGGCAGCGCAATATCCCGAGGGCAGTGCCACAATCGCTGAACCGCGGCGGTTTCATGACAACCCAGGAGGTTCCCATGTACAACAACATTCTGGTACCGATCGATGGCAGCGCCACCTCCCAGAAGGCCCTGGAGGAGGCGGTGCGGCTGGCGCGCCTGACCGGCGGCCGCCTGCGTCTGCTGCACATCGTCGACCCGCTCGAGCACCTTTCCGGCTTCGAGACGGCGGCCGTCTATCTGCGCGACATGCAGCCGGCCCTGGTACAGGCGGGCGAGGAGCTGCTGGAAAAAGCCAAGGCCGGCGTTAACGCTCCCGACCTGACCGTCGAGACCGAGCTGTTCGAGGGCACCGGCGGCCGGGTGTCCGACATGATCATCGACCGCGCCAAGAACTGGGGGGCCGATCTGATCGTGCTGGGCACTCACGGCCGGCGCGGCATCGAGCGCGTGATGATGGGCAGCGACGCCGAGCAGGTGGTGCGGCTGGCGCCGGTGCCGGTCCTGCTGGTCCGCCACCGGGATTGAGACCCGCGGCCAGGCAGCCTGCCCGGCCCACGACAGCCCTCTTCCGCCATCACCGGCACGTTTTTGTGCGGGCGGCCGCGCCGCCCGGCCGCCGGGCCCTGCTGCGCTCTCTCTCCTGGCAGGCTGGCGCTCTCGGCTGTCAGCCGCCGGCAGCGCGGCTCCTCCTGGGGCGCCGTTCGCGCTATCCTGCTCCGGCAACGCCCGGACCGGCAGAGGCCCCGTAGACGATGCGCGCGAATGGTTTCCCGATGCCCGGCAGCGTGACAGCGTTGCGCCTGAAGCGGCTGGCGACCTTCGCGGCGGTGGCCGTGGCGGCGCTGCTGATCGCCATGAAGCTGGCCGCCTGGCTGCTCACCGACTCGGTCGCCCTGCTCTCCTCGCTGATTGATTCGCTGCTGGATGCCAGCGCCTCGCTGGTCAACCTGATCGCCGTCCATCACGCCGCCCGCCCGGCCGACGACGACCACCGCTTCGGCCACGGCAAGGCCGAGCCGCTGGCCGGCATCGGTCAGACGCTGTTCATCGGCGCTTCCGGCATGCTGCTGCTGTTCGAGGCGGTACCGCGCCTGTTCAAGCCCGTGCCGGTGGAACAGGCCGGCATCGGCATTGTGGTCATGCTGATCTCGATCGCGCTGACCTTGGCGCTGGTCGTCTTCCAGCGCCATGTGGTGCGCAAGACCGGCTCCGTCGCGATCGACGCCGACTCGCTGCACTACACCAGCGACCTGCTCATCAACGCCAGCATCATCCTCGCCCTGCTGCTCAGCAAATACCTGGGCTGGCACATCCTCGACCCGGTGTTCGCCATCGGCATCGCCGTCTACGTGCTCTACACGGCGACCAGGATCGCCAGGAACTCGCTGGACATTCTGATGGACCGGGAACTGCCGGATGCCGAGCGGGCCCAGATCGAAGCGATCTGCCTGCAGCATCCGGATGTGCGCGGCGTGCACGACATCCGCACCCGCAGCTCCGGCATCACCCGCTTCATTCAGCTGCACCTGGAACTGGACGGCGACGCCCCGCTGCGCCGTACCCATGCCGTGGCGGTCGCAGTGGCGGCAAGCATCCG
>Ga0079224_100013755_pt1 | contig 11283 bp, 9 predicted proteins | sample Stecom2015_FD_80414 | JGI IMG/M metagenome (GOLD analysis project Ga0079224, IMG submission 80414) | Agricultural soil microbial communities from Utah to study Nitrogen management - Steer compost 2015 | ecosystem: Environmental > Terrestrial > Soil > Agricultural land | place: USA: Utah...
AGCGAAAAAGGCATGGCCACCCCCACGATAAACATAAAGAAAGGCTGGATCAAGTCCCAAAACCTTAACCCGTTCCAGGGATGGTGAACAAACTGCCCGACCAGCCAAGAATCAGGAAATAATTCATTCAGTGCCCTATAAACTAAAGCGGCTTCGGCAACCAGCAAAAACATGGTCAAGCCGCGATATACATCAAGAGAAACAAGTCTGTTGGATTTTAACTGCGGTTCTATAACAGTCATAATAGAGAAAAATAAGGTTTTATATGGGTTTTGTTTTTATAAAATCGAATATAATGATATATTTTATTCCTAATTCGAATATGCCACTAAAAATCTGTTTCCACTTTCGACTCACCCATGAAAAACAAGCCCTCTTGCCCTACCTTCATCTTTTTGCCGGTGTTATTTCTCCTTGCCTGCACCAATGCGCTACCTGCCCTGGGACAACAACATAAGGATGTCAACCAACTTTTGTTAAAAGACTACCGCCCTCAATCCCTTTATAAAAACAATGACACCTGGATAGAAAGGGCCAAATATCCAGTCATTGATATGCATTCCCATCCCTACGCAAAATCCGAAGCTGAGCTCGCCCAATGGGTACAGACGATGGATCAAATGGGGATCGACCAAACCGTGGTGATGACCTATGAGACAGGCCCTGCTTTTGATTCGCTTTACCAAGCCTATTCAAAATATCCGGATCGTTTTATCCTCTTCTGTGGCTTCGACTATACCGGCTACGACAAGCCCGGATTCGGGCCTGCGGCGGTTAAGGAACTGGAGCGATGCTTCGAGGTAGGTGCCAAGGGAATCGGTGAATTGGGGGATAAAGGGAAAGGTCTATTTTACTCCCGCCCCACCAAGGCCTTCGGGATGCATATTGACGATCCACGAATGAAACCGCTCATCAAAAAGGCAGGAGAACTGGGCATGCCTATCAGTATACATGTGGCGGAACCCATTTGGATGTACGAAAAAATGGACCACACCAATGACGGTTTGATGAATGCTTTCAAATGGCGGCTCGACAATCAAGAAGGCATTGTCGATCACGCAGGCATGATCCGGATACTTGAAAATGCGGTAAGAGATAATCCTCAGACTACCTTTATTGCCTGCCATTATGCGAATTCCTCTTATGACCTCAGTATCCTCGGCCAACTGTTTGATCGCTATCCCAATTTGTATGCAGATATCAGCGCCAGGTTTGCAGAGACGGCTCCCATTCCAAGAACGGTAAAGAAGTTTTATGACCAATATCCTGATCGGCTGGTATACGGAACGGATATGGGCATGGAAGAAGAAATGTACCGCACTACTTTTAGGATTATGGAGACAGAAGATGAACATTTTTATGACCATGCTCGCTTCAGTTACCACTGGGCCTTATATGGTTATGGATTGGATGATCATGTATTAGAACGGGTATATAGACTAAATGCCCTAAAAATCCTCCAGCTCAACAATTGATCAAGCTGGATTACAGGCTGACCTGTCCATTCTCCGGTTGATGTCTGTGTGCGATATAATCTTTCCATAAAGCGAAGGCTACTGCACCATATTCCAACCAAAGAAACCATCCGGATTCAAGATAAGGGGAATGTCCGTAAGCATGGTAAGATAGGATAATCGTCAGAGACCAAATTATAAACCCTTTCCTTTCGGTAAACAGGCTAATACCAAGTGCGGGTATGATGTACCAGGGATGCACTACAGTATTGAGGAGAAAATATATCCAATAAATGACCAGTAGCCTCTCCAGCAATCCATCCGGGCGGCTGCTGTGTTTCCAAAATGAAGCGATCAGGATAAGTACTACTGCGAGTAGCTTTAAAGCAGGTCCCCATATGGCGATGGTATTGTACCCTACTGTCCAATAGCCGAATTGACGAATTAGGTAATAAACCGATGCATTAAATTCGAAAATGTCGCTATATAAGCCAAGGCTTTGAAAATAGCCAGGCCCAGCATAGGCCAAGGGAGCTAAGCAGCATACTAAGACCACTCCCGCCGCAATAACAAATTGCCACCAGGCTCTTTTCCTGACATGATGTAGAAACGCTGGAAAAAGCATCAACGGACTTAGCTTGATAGCCGTAGCCGCGGCTAAGGATGCACCAGAGGCAGCTGACCGATTACTCACCCAATAATAGATCGCAGCGAGTAGCAGGCTAAGCATTATCCCTTCAAAATGCAGATTACCTGCGATTTCCATGATCACCAGCGGATTCAGCGCATACAGTAAAATTTTTTCTACTGGTTGGCGGTAATGGCGGAGCAACTGGTAAATCAGATAAAAGGTCAATAATTCAAAAAAAATAAGAGCCAGGCGGATCACTACTACGCCTACAAGCAGATCGCCCTTGCTGACGGCAGCCGCTAAAGCAAATAGGAGTTGATTTACTGGGGGGTACACCGAATGGTATTGAGGGGAATTCATGACCTGATACAAATCATTCATCCATGCCTCGGTTGGAAATGCTGCCAACATCTCTTCCGGGGTGTGGACATAGGGATTCAATCCTTTGCTGACTAAATGTCCGTCCCATAGAAAGCGCGCATAATCTTCCGACCAAGGAGGAATGCTGAACAACAATACCAGACGTAGAAGGATGGCTGAAAAAAGTAACAACTTCCAATCTACACCCTTAACGCTCAATTGGTACAGTCTCCAAAAGAGTATAAAACAGCCTCCGAAAACAAGGAAGAGGGGAATGGTGGCGGTTCGGGGTAGTAAGTAACCTAGAGTTACTATACCGACAGCGTACAACGCAGCATACCCATAGGCCTCGACCTTACTTAAAGTCATTGCTTCAGTTTTAGTTGCCTGCGCAAAGATTCGTCTCCCCGTTTGTTTTTGGTCCAATAGTCAGTTTGAAGCATGGCTTTGCGCTTGGCACTTGTAGTCTGGCTGGTACCGTCATCAAAAACCTGAATCTCATCCCAGCCTGTAATTTCATAAGGAAAATAATTGTAATAGCGGATTTTCAATACTCGTTTCCCATGGGCATAAGTCACCGTCAGCTCTTGGAAGTTCTCGCCGGAATCAGCAATAGAAATCTCAGCCTCCTGTTCCTCAAACTTTTCATGGGTCAACCTTTGGTTCAAAAGAGAGGGGATCAAGGTCACTGTTCCTGTAGGGATTTGATTGGGATTGATGCGGATCAGGTTCCAGAGGTCATCTTCGGGAAAACCTTTCAAGGTAAAGTTATAATCCCCTTCAGTCTCGAAATAGGAAACCCCTTGGCCGGTGTACTGGCTGGCTCCCTGATTGATTTGGGTAAAGCTTTGGCCGCACCACTCCTGTGAAGTGGCGGTCGCTTTCATGGCATGTTTTGGATCAAAGACCGGCGTGAATACCGAAAGCATCATGTGATAGGGATAAATGCCCGTAACAAAATCTTTGGTTTTGTTCAACTTTAGTACCTTCACTGCGTCATTGCCCGCGGTTTCCGGATCATCCAGCTTCACGTGCTTCTTTTTCGAAAAATCCTCCGTCACAAAAATCATCACCGCTTCTCCTTCCCTCGCCTCCCCATAACGGTATTGGACAAGGTCAAAACTACTGATCTCAGCTTTTCCCTGAAACCAATATTTTCCAAACTGATCGAAGTCCACCCCTTCCCTCCTATCGGAACCACAGGCGGATGCAACAAATACAAAAAATAGAAGTATCGCTATATTCTTGCTCATTAATAATAGGTAATTGGTGAATGATTGTTGGCGCTTATACTATAAAATGCTATCTAATTTTGATCCAATGTATTGACTTCCCATTGGTATGATGGGTACGATTCTATTGCTAAAATTGTTATTTAAAACGCTCGTTTCTTGTACTTCGATAACCCCGCTCTTTACTGTTCCCTGCCGATGTTTGATTTTATAGGCATTAAAATCTCTTCAGTTGTCAAAGATATTTAAAAATCGTCCAAATTATCTTGTATCCCGCCATCACCGTTCCTTTGACCGTGCCACTGATTTTGGATGTTCCGATTCGTTGCTTGTAATTTACCGGCACTTCTTGGACTTTTAGCCTATGCTGGCTGGCCTTGATCTGCATTTCAATGGTCCAGCCGTAAGTTTCATCCTTCATATCAAGTGCGAGCAGCTTTTCCCAAACTATGGCCCTAAAAGGCCCCAAGTCAGAATAATCTGCTTTATAGATCCACCGCATCAGCGAGGTGGCCAATCGGTTTCCAAATATCTGCTGAAAAGTCATGGAGCCGGTTGCGCTCTTGCCCTTTGTTCTGGAGCCAACCACAAAATCAGCTTTACCTTCAATAATGGGCCGAACAACGTCCTCCATTTCCTCAGGATAGTCACTGTAGTCTCCATCCAAAAATACCAAAATGTCCGGTGGTACCTTTAAGCTCTTGATATATTCTATCCCCGTTAAGCAGGCCATTCCGTATCCTCTCTGCGGCTCATCGACCACAATGGCACCCGCCCGGGAAGCATTGAATTTTGTGTTATCCGTAGAATCGTTGTTGACCACCACAATATTCCTGACAAACTGGGGTATCTCCCAGACCACCTTTCCTATAGCATCTTGTTCATTATAGGCAGGGATAACGACATCGATCAAAGGATAAGATTCAGACATAGATTTAAACAAAAGTGGAAACGCAAATCTCTCTTACGCGGACAACAGACAATATTCATAATTTTTTTTCTAAACATAGTCTTTTGATCCTCTTTTTTGTATTGTCAAAAGCGCCAACCCAGCCTTAGGTCAATATTCTCGGCCACATGTCCATGGGCCTTTAGTCCCACACCGGCAGATAAAGTATTGCCAAGCTTATAGCGCAACACATAACGTTGATATAATCGGTGATCATCATATCCTTCCGGTCGGTAGAGGTAAAGCGCCATCCACTGACTAAAGTCTATACGCCCCAAAGTAAAATGATGGGCAGCAAAAGGAGCAACGCTGAGTGAAGTCCAAAAGCCTTGCTCCTGCTCCAACGAATAATCTTTACTCACATCCAATCCAACGCCGAAAGCATTTATAGCCGTCACCGAACGGAACGTTTCCCCGGCCACGGACCACACCGCTCCCCTGCCTGAGCCGCCATCCCTACCCTTGGTGGTGAACCCTGCCTCGGCATAAATTTGCCATGTGGAAGAGGTCGGGACCTTTTCATATTTAGGAAGGTTTTGGGAGGACAGATACCGGGAAGCGCCTAGGGAAAGAGTGGGAAAATTCATGCCTTTATTGGGCTGCTTTTGCCCACCATTGGAGATGTGGTTATAGCTTACTCCCATTTGCGCGGACCAACCGGAGGAGATCCGGTATTCTAAAGTCGGCGCAACGAAGAGCAAGAAACTTAACGGTTGGCTGAAAAACATATTTTCGGGATTGTCAACAGGGTCATGCACCTTACTCAGATAAGCCAAACCTATTCCCGATGCAAGGGATAAGGTCCATCGGTCGGCCCTCCAGAAAATCGGCTCAAAGGTACCAGCGACACCAGCGGCACTGCCCAACGCGGCAGGATTATTGAAGTTGTAGTAGAAGCTTTCTATGCCCAGATAATAAAAGCAGTTGCACACTTCCCAGGTTTTCGCTCCGGTACCCATCCACTGCCAACTGGCGTTGAAACCTATAGGCGTGGAGTGTGAGATGGGCTTCAAATCCGGAGAATGGGCAATGATGGTTGCAACGCTCGCCTTAGCACTGAGCCGTTTGACACCCTGCGCAAAGCTTTCGTGGAAATAGAAGCCTAAACAAATAAAAACAAAAAGCGCCTTCAACCTCATCCTAGTAGAAACGGATTTTCAGCAAAAGGTTTCCAAAGATGTCTTTATGGAGACATGGCATTGGTCCGCCAGTCGTTTAGCCGCTGATTGACTAGATCCATTAGAGCCTCTAAGGTAGGGATGGTATTTAATTCACCCGCGCTTATTAAAAGCTCCCTATTTCTTCCGCTTTGTATCCATACCTGAGGAACATCCTCCTGGGTATTACTTTCCACCTGATCCTTGTAGAGAAAACTAACCTTTAGGGGAAGGCTTTGGATAAATTCAGCCCATTCGCGATGCATTCCGACAGCACCATGAGTGAGGCTGCACAGGCTACAGGAATAACTTTCTGGAAAAATGATTTTATGAGCAAAGTCAGTGACCTTGCTGAAAATATCCGAGCGAGCATTGTACACAAATACCAACTCTTTTCCCTCCCCCCGATAGGTGCTTTCGTTATTCATAGATTATAGGATTTATAAGAAGTATAAAAAACAATCCCATACCCCAATGCCAACATCAGGTGGAAAGGCAGCATCAAATATATCCCCCAGTCGAGGCTGGCCAAGACTATAACCATAAAAAGAACCGCCAAGGCACCTTCCAACACAGTGATAAAAGGCATCTTAAGGCTGAGGTAAGTGTTGGTTTTCCAATGACTGTTCTGCTGTTCTAGATTGAATTTTGGGGTGCGTACAAAAGGTGACTTTTTCCCTAGAAGCCCCTCTGCTACCGCCAAGGAGTTGTGCAAGGCCAAGCCCATCGATACCGATAGAAAAAGTGGCAACTGCCAGAATACCTGAACTGACTTTTTCCAGAAATTCCCTTTGGAATAAAAGAAGGAGAAAAGATACACCAATGCGATAACAACAAAACCAGCAAAAAAGATGGCCCCAAACCCAAAAACTCCCGGTTCGACCCACCCTTGCCGCATTGCCCACCAAAGGGGAATGCTACTGATGCTGGCCAGCAAGACCGCTATAAATACCGCGCTGTTCAATAGATGTGCAAATGCATGAAATTTGGTCTTACAAGTATAATCGCCTTTCAATACTTCCAGAAGATGCTTCCTGGCACATTCCGCCCCGCCTTTAGTCCAGCGGTACTGCTGGCTTTTGATGGCGCTCATCACTGGAGGAAGCTCTGCCGGAGACGCAATATCCGGACGATAAACAAATTTCCAACCCCTGGCCTGTGCCCGATAGCTCAAATCCAGATCTTCTGTGAGCGTGTCTGCCTGCCAATCTCCCGAGTCCACAATACACTCCTTGCGCCAGATTCCCCCCGTGCCATTGAAGTTCATAAAAGCCTCTTGACGGTTCCTTCCGATCTGCTCGACCAAGAAGTGGGCGTCCAACGCAAATGCCTGAAGTTGGGTCAAGACGGAGAAATCTTGATTGAGATGTGTCCAACGGGACTGGACCATGCCCACTTTGGAGTTGGCGAAATGCGGCACGGTATTCAGCAAAAAATCCGGATCTGGCACAAAGTCGGCATCAAAAATAGCGACAAATTCCCCTTTAGCCTTTTCCAATCCCTGCTTTAAAGCGCCCGCTTTATAGCCCCGCCGATCGGAGCGGTGAAGGTATTGGATGTCAATCTCAGGATATTCTTTTATTTTATTAAGAATTAAGTCGCAGGTAGCGTCGGTGCTGTCGTCCAGAATCTGTACCTGCAGCTTATCAAGTGGATAATGTAGGGCCACCACCGATTCGATCAGCCGCTCGACAACGTACCTTTCGTTGTAAATTGGAAGCTGAACCGTCACCAGCGGTAAATCTTCCAATTCTGCCGGTCTAAAAGGAGGAGGATACTTCTGATAACGTATAAAATGGAACAGCAAATGAGCCTGCGCGAGGCTGTAAACCAACACAAACAACATGGCCAATCCATATACAAACCCAAAAATATAAACGATGGTCATCAAGCGTGTATCTTCACTGAATCGTTGCCAATGATGATGGGGTTGTCGTTGATCCGGCCCGCCTCTTTACCGTTTTCCAATTTGAGCACACCTCGAGGACAAACCGCTGCGCAAATCCCACATCCTACACAAGAAGCCCTAACGATGTTTTGCCCCCGTTGGGCATACCAGCGCACATCGATTCCCATTTCGCAGTAGGCGGAGCAACTGCCACAGGATATGCATTGCCCGCCATTGGTGGTGATTCTGAAGCGGGATTTGAATCGCTGGACAATGCCAATATATGCAGCCAAGGGGCAGCCAAACCTGCACCACACCCTATTGCCCATAAACGGATAAAATCCTACGCCAACCACTCCGGCAAAAGCGGCTCCAATCAGAAAACCATACCATTCGTGCAGCACGCCGGTGCCCCCAGCCAAAAGGTCAAAACCACTAAAGTAATTAGCGATCGTAACAGCAGTGATCAGCGTGATTATAGCCAACACCCCATGCACCATATAACGCTCGACCTTCCACGCCTTCAAACGCTTGTCGGAAAGGTGACGATATGGATCCCCGGCGGTTTCGGCCAGTCCTCCACACCCGCAGACCCAGGAGCAGTACCAGCGCTTCCCATAGAAATAAGTCAAGAGCGGAACGCCGATAACAATCAACAGAATCCCCCATACTAACATAAACATGCCTAGCGCACCACTGCCCAACATTTGGTCCAGTCGGTAATCAAAGAAGAAAGTATAATCCAATGGCCAGATGTTTTTGAAGTCGTACCAAGGCATATTCATCAGCACGAGGATTTCGGGAAGTATAAAGGCAAAGGATAATTGAAAAAACATCACAGAGGCTGTTCTAAGGGTCTGGTACTTGTTGCCTTTGTATTTCCTAAACATCCTCACCCCCATTACCAAGATCGCCAAGGTATAGATGGTCCCGTAAATAAACCACTGGCTCGCCGGATTGCCGGATAAGGCGTGGCTTAATGGATCAGCAATCAAAGCCCAGTTGGTAATGTACTCCGGAAACCAATAGATAGCGACATAAATAAGGATCAGGTATATACCAGTAGCAATGCCTATCCAGCCCCGGGACTTCATTGAGGAAAAAAATATCCCGTTATTTTTAACCCCTTCGGGTTCATCTCTATAGGCCGGCCAAATATAAAGTAAGGCACCCAATGATCCTATGCCTACCGACAGGAAGAACAACCAAAAGTTATAATCCAGGATCCATCCGGCAGTAGCGGCTTTGGTCACCGCAAAGGAGTAATCGTCCCAAATTACTTCTTCCCAGTTTTCGCTCGATTTGAACTTCTCGTTGTACCCATCGAAATATTGGTTGAAGTCGCCAATAAAGGCAAAGTTGGAAGCATAGGTTTCCCCGAGCATGGGTGAGAGTTCCTCCTTCAACTTTGTATAGTGCTCCTCCTTAAGGACTGCTTTTAGCTTGTCTTCACTCAGCTGATACTCCCCTAGAAAAGGAATCACGCTGAATAGCAGCAAACCTAAAAAGAAAAGAATCAAGCCTATATTTCTGATGTATTTCATATTTTCTCCTTATCACCGCTTTCCGATGCTCTTAGACAGCCCGCTGCTGTCTTCAACAAAATCTAAGATAGTTTATGTCTTGAAAGTATAACAGCACAATTAGCTTCCAAAGCACAATAATACTGAACAGCGTCTTCAAAATCTGGCCAGAGCATTTTTGATAATAGTCCCATTCACAGTGCATACTTTGGAAATAACTTAAATCTCATTCGACCTCGTTTCAAAACATTTTTCTTAGTTCATAAGTTGAAAGATTTGGCTTTTTTAGTGGAAGAGTTAAAAGGTTTAGAAGTGGAAAAAGTTTGAAAGCTCATACCTCTTCAACTTTTACATCCCCCCACTCTTACCTCCTTCTCTCTTTATATTCCCTCAAGATATCCTTATAAAACTTACCTGAAAACTCCGGGTTAAATCCGCCTCATCAAGCCTATTCATAACTTTATCTATATCCCATCTTTCCCTAATCGCCTTATCCATGAACTCATGCCTCAAGCGGTAACCCAACGCATGTGCCCCTACAAAGACCCCAGTATCCTCTTCAAACACCGCTCTGAAGCATATTTTCCCCTTAGGATGTTCCCAATAAAAGGAGTTAATCCCCAGCCCATCTACATTAGGAACCGTGCCATAGGATTGGTACTCAATATCAAAGAACTTGGCGGAAGTGAACCAAACACCGGGACGGTAGGGAACCTTCATTTTCGTCAAATTGTAGGCCAAGGTTTCTCCGTGCATGCGGCCCGTGTACCACACCTGCTCTATCTGCTTCCGGTCTGCCCCAGGTTTAACTTCGAATTCCGCACAATCGCCAATCGCATAAATATCTTCGGCCGAAGTGGCAAAGAATTCGTCTATCAAAACCCCTCTATTCGTCTTGATGTCGCTGTCCCTTAAGAAATCAATATTGGGACTCACCCCCACTCCCAAGCCAACAAATTCACAGTCTATGATTTCGCCCTGTTGGGTGATAACCGCATCTACCTTGCCTGCACTGTCTCCCACGATTTCCTCCAGTTCGGTTTCAAGTCTAAGGTCTATATCGTGCTCCAAGATATGCCGGCCAACCAGACCGGCCTCTTCCTTAGGCAAAACTACATCCCAATAGCCTTTTTCCCGCACCAGAAAAGTAACCTTAATCTTTCGGCTTTTAAGCATTTCCGCCATTTCGATGCCGATCAACCCACCGCCGACCACCACTGCCCTTTGGATGTCCTTGGTATTGACTTCCATTAATTCAAGATCCTGTAGCGAATACAAGCCTTGGACGCCCTGCAGATCCTGCCCGGGCCAACCAAACTTGTTTGGTTTGGATCCCGTAGCCAACACCAGCTGATCATAATGTAGTCGCTTACCCGTTCGCGTTTCTACCGTCTTGGATTCCACACCGATATGACTCACCCAATCATGGATAAGGTCAATCCTGTTTGTCTCCCAGAACCAATCTTCATATGGCTTAAGGTGCTCATATTTCATGTGTCCCATATACACGTACATCAGGGCCGTACGGCTAAAGAAGTATTCGGACTCTCCGGAGATGACCCGAATGGTTACCGAAGGATCGTTTTTTCTGATGTGCCTGGCGCAGGTGATACCTGCTATGCCATTGCCGATAATGATAATTGTTCTGCGCTTATTAGTCACAATTAATGATATTGTGCCGCGGCGGCGGCTGTCACACCTTAAAACTGCCCATTTCCGAAAACTACAAAAAAGGCCCCAGAAGAAAAAAGCGGGCTGGCAACAGAGAGGCTCGGCGCTTCTTATTCGAATGTAGGCGGTTGCAACCTATCCTGTAAATCCCCCTCTCGAAAGAGTAATTCATGTATTTATCAGAATGACGTGGAAATCTTCAAAAACGAGCCTATTTTTGCAACATGGAGAAAAAAGGTAAAAAAGCTTTACATCCCATCATAAAATTGATGGCCAACATGCTGGCTTTTGCCCTACTTGCTCTTTTTGTCACCTATACTGAAGAAGTAGAGCATCCTATCGTTCCCACGGGCACTTTTGTGGTGGAAGTAGAATATAACCACCTCGACTTACCCACCTCCGTCGCCCGGTCCCAAAA
>Ga0079224_100013756_pt1 | contig 11283 bp, 13 predicted proteins | sample Stecom2015_FD_80414 | JGI IMG/M metagenome (GOLD analysis project Ga0079224, IMG submission 80414) | Agricultural soil microbial communities from Utah to study Nitrogen management - Steer compost 2015 | ecosystem: Environmental > Terrestrial > Soil > Agricultural land | place: USA: Utah...
AATATTCTAGATTTAGCTGGAAGTGGGGTAGATGGTGTTGCCGTTGTATCGGCGATCTTTGCACAATCAGATATCACCGCAGCAACGGAAGAATTACGAAAGCTTTCAACTGAAATGGTAAAGGAGAGATAGAGGATGAAAAAGGTGTTGACGATTGCAGGATCTGACAGTAGTGGGGGAGCAGGTATCCAAGCAGATATTAAAACCATTACAGCCCATAAAATGTATGCGATGAGCGCCATTACATCTTTAACAGCTCAAAATACAATGGGGGTAACGGGAGTGCTTGATTCTACACCTGAATTTGTAGGCGAGCAATTAGATGCTATTATGACGGATATCTTCCCGGATAGTGTAAAAATAGGAATGGTTTCTTCACCTGGCATTATTCATAAAATTGTAGAAAAGCTGGAACAATATCAACCTTCCAATATTGTGGTGGATCCTGTAATGATTTCGACAAGTGGAAGTAAGTTATTGAGTGACTCAGCAATGGATGCTTTAATCACTCGTTTGATACCATTAGCTACGATTATTACACCAAATATTCATGAGGCAGAAGCTCTTGCAGGGATGGAAATTCGTACGAAGGAAGACATGCAAGTGGCTGCCAAAAAATTGTCGGAAACATATAAGGGCGCCATTCTAATAAAAGGTGGCCATCTTGAAGATACGGCAGATGACCTCTTATATAGTGAGGGAGAATTTACGTGGTTCCCAGGTGCGAAAATTAGCAACCCAAATACACATGGTACTGGATGCACACTCTCATCAGCAATTGCATGTAATCTAGCAAACGGAGAGGACATCAAAACAAGTATTCAGGAAGCAAAACGCTACATCACTGGGGCAATCGAAGCTGGCCTTGACCTTGGTAAAGGCAGTGGACCGCTCAATCATTGTTATGCATTATAAAACAGATTAGAAGCAGTGGATTTCAACGGAAATTCACTGCTTTTGCTTCTGAAAAAATGTCTTCAATTAGGGTTGAAATGCAATAGTCTAGACACATCTATAGTTTCGTAGCGTTTAACACAACGGCTTCCCCTTGGAAGGTAATGATTTTTTGATTTTCGATTTGAATGCGAAACTTTTGTTTCACCTTGTCAGAGGCGTTTACCATATAATCCGTTAATTCAGCTTTTTCAGAGTCTGACAAATGCATGCGGTCGGCCCAGCTTTCAAAATCAAACGGCTTATCGAAACGGTAGAGTTCTTGAATTTCAAAACCTTTATTTTCTAGTATTTGAATCCACTCTGTCTTTTTCCAGGCACGGAAATGACTGTAGTCTCTCTTTTTTTCAACAGTGTTGTAAAACTTATCGAATTCGTTGTTTTCAGGAACAACGTTATCATCTAATAGAAATTGACCACCTGATTTTAATACACGAGATACTTCACTTACGAAACGGGTAATGTTTGGAAAATGATGCGGCGCGATTCTACATGATACAATATCAAACGTTTCATCTGAAAATGGTAGTTTTTCAGCATCACCTTCAACAAACTCAACATTTTCATGACCATTTCCTCTGATAAACTTTTCAGCAGCTGCTAACATTTGAGGTGTCAAATCCAACGCAGTCACTTTTCCGACTATCGGAGCAAGTGCATTGGCTGTATGGCCACCACCTGTAGCGATGTCTAGAGCATGCTCCGTACCAGTCGCATTCACCATTGCGACTAATGTTTGTAAATCCCCACCTTTTCGGTGTCCTTCACTTGTAACATAAGATGCAGCACTTCGCCCAAATTGCTTTTTCACATCAGTTTTGATGTCCATTTTTTCTCCTCCATTGCGATCTATTTACTTTTATCATATAACAACCTTATATGTTAGAAAATTACTAATATTTTATATATTGATATTAGAAAAAGTTATGACTCGTAGAGGAAGAGTATTACTTTTGCTTATGTGGTGTGCATATCTATGTAGAAGCCTGTTTTTGCAAAATTCGAGTGTGAATGCGCAAAGATTTGTTTAGTGCGCAAATTCCGGTGTGAGCGCGCAAAAGCTTGAGTGTGTACGCAAATAATTGTGTGAGCGCGCAAAAACAAGGGTGAAAGCGCAAATCATTGATTGAGCGCGCAAATACTTGAGTGTGTACGCAAATAATTGTGCGAGCGCGCAAAAGCAAGGGTGAAAGCGCAAATACTTGTGTGAGCGCGCAAAAGCAAGGGTGAAAGCGCAAAACTTCGAGTGAGCGCGCAAAAGCAAGGGTGAAAGCGCAAATCATTGATTGAGCGCGCAAAAACATGAGCGAATCCGCAAATCCCCTTGCAAAGACGTTGTTTTTCCAACAAACATAACGATAATCTTATAAAGTACAAATAGGCTTAGAGGAAATGCTCCTCTAAGCCTATTTGTTCATTATTATGGTTTAAGACCCGACATTATCTTTTTGAAATTCGTGAGTCTCGCTTATGTACTGAATAGAAGGGAAGTTGAATGTGAATTCTGTTCCTTCTCCAACTGTACTGGTAACTCGAATGGTTCCGTTCATTGCTTTTACAATGCTATAGACAACCATCATGCCGAGGCCTGTTCCTTTTGAACCTTTTGTAGAGTAATAGGGCTCTCCAAGTCTATCAATCTGTTCCTTTGTCATCCCTACGCCTGTGTCACTTACTGTAATGGTGATATGTGAGCGATCAAATTTTGTTTCAACATATAATCGACCCCCACCTGGCATGGCTTCAATTGCATTTTTCATGACGTTAATAAAACATTGGTGAAATTTTTGGCGATCGCCAGCCATGGAACCGATCAAGGCAAAATTAGTAATAACTTCGACTGAGTTTTGATTCGCAATTGGTCTTAAGATGGACAAGACTTGCTGTAGTTCTCGTTTTACATGAAGAACTTCAATCTTTTCTAAAGCTGGTTTTGAAAAGGTAAGATAGTCTTGAATGACTTGCTCAGCAGAAGTTAGTTCATCTTTTATAATATACAGGTATTCATTTTGTTTATGTCGTGGAAGATTATTAGACATTAACAATTGCACAAATCCCATCGCAGCTGTTAATGGATTTCTAATTTCATGAGAAATGGCTGCACCCATTTGTTCGACAGCCCGTAACTTTTCCGTCTTTAAAACCCTTTGACGTAATAGTAGATTCTTTCGAACAAATTCAATGAAATAGGATAAAACTCCGATTCCTAGCGGTGGAATAATAGAAAAAGCAAACCAAGCATCAAAAGGGTTTTGAGATGGTGTGGTAATTTGCATCGCTGATACAGTTATGATAGAAAAAACAAATGTAATGCAAACCGAAATGCATATTCTCTTACTCGAGCTTTGTTTCCAAAACCATGGGTAGAGCTTCCATAAGAGATAGCCAAGGAATAAATAGGTGATAAGAGTAGCATAGAATCCCGTATCTATGCCATAAAACGCTCGAATGATGATGAGCGCAATCGATGCAAATGGACCAACACCAACATACAGTCCACCGATTATAACTGGAATTATTCGGAGGTCATAGTGAAACGAGGGTGACGGCTTAAAGGAAAATGTAACGCAAACTAATAAAAGCACAATACACCCTACTAGTGCCTCTGCTTTTGATATTCTAAAGTTTCTTTTTCGTTCAAACCATATTAAACCGATAAATAATATAATGATAAGTAATGCAAGGTTAAATAATAAATGCTTTGTAATTTCCATGGGTCACCTTCAACGTAAAGTAGTAAGATTTTATAATATATCAAATAGTGAGAAAATAGATGATTCTATTATAGTACAGATTTTACTACTTTGGGTTTTTTTACTAAAAATGTTGAAAAATATATACATTTATAGATTGAAATGGTGCTTATTGCCTATTCTACCATTAAATGTCCTATAAAACTATCCTAATCTTATGAATCTCGTTGAATGCTATTTATGAAATATACGGGTATACTTGTGTGAGAATCAAATTGTTTTTATCGAAATAAAATGGAGGTGGAAACGTGGAAGGGAAAATAGCCTTACTTGCAGGAGCAACTGGGTTAATAGGGAATGAACTGTTACAGTTTTTGGTGAAGGCACCTGAATATAAAAAAGTGTATGCTCTTGTTCGAAGACCGCTTGAAATCGAACATCCAAAGTTAGTTGAGGTGATTGTTGATTTCGATCATCTTGATGAATACAAAACCTATTTTGCGGTTGATGATGTGTTTGTCTGTTTAGGTACTACGATTAAAAAGGCAAAGACTCAAGAAGCGATGTGGAAAATTGATGTTTTGTATCCAGTTGAGATCGCACGTATCGCGAAAGAAATTGGGGCAAAGCACTATTTGGTGGTAAGTTCCATGAATGCCGATGTGAATGCTAGGTTGTTTTATCCGAAAATGAAAGGGGAACTTGAAGAGAGAATTCAAAAAATAGGATTCAAGAACCTGTCGATTTTTCGACCATCTCTTTTACTTGGTAAGCGAGATGAATTTCGGTTAGGAGAACAAATCGGTGCGATCCTGTTTAAGACTGTCAAGTTCATGTTTGTAGGTCCACTTCAAAAATATCGAGCAATCGAAGGAAAAACGGTTGCTAGAGCGATGTATAAAGTGGCACAACAGAAAGAACACGGAAAAGTGTTTTTTAACTCAGAGGAAATCGAAGCGTATGCAAACTCAGATACCGATGTTACAGCTATCAAATAGAACCTGCTCAAATGTGTGCTGAGCAGGTTTTATTTCTTACGCTAACTGATGTTCTTTTACATATCGGTTATGAGGGTGCTCTTTGCATTCGTTGCTGCATGCTCTGTAATGCTCATGCTCGCAGTCTTCACATAGTAACAAATGCTTGTTACATTCAGGGTTTCCACATTTCACATAGCGTTCTTCAGGTTTGCCACAATGATAGCATTTTCCGACCACTGTTTCTTCACCAGTACGGTTGACTGGTACCGAAATGCGCTCATCAAACACATAGCACTTTCCGTCCCAAAGCGCACCTTTTACTTCTGGGTCGTACCCGTACGTAATGATGCCGCCTTCTAGCTGAGAAACATCTTTAAATCCTTCTTTGACAAGAAAACCAGAAAATTTCTCACAACGAATGCCGCCTGTGCAATAGGTTAAAATTTTCTTATCCTTGTGTTCGCTTAAGTTCTCTTCCACCCATTTTGGCAGCTCACGGAACGTTTCAATGTCTGGTCGAATCGCGCCTTTAAAATGGCCAAGATCATACTCATACGTATTCCTTGCATCTAGGATAATCACATCTTCGTTTTGCATGGTCTCGTAGAATTCCTTTGGTGAAAGGTGCTTCCCCGTTACCTCATTTGGATTTAAGTCTTCTTCTAGACTTAAATTAACAATCTCAGGCTTCACTTTTATTTTTAGCTTTTTGAAAGCATGTCCTTCACTTTTTTCTATTTTAAAAACCATGTCTGAAAAACGGGGATCATTCCGCATATGTTCCATATATTTTTCAGTCTGTTCAACTGTACCCGAAACGGTCCCATTTATGCCCTCTGTAGCTACAAGAATTCTGCCTCTTAATCCGAGGGATGAACAAAATTCAAAGTGAGCATCTCGAAATGCTTGTGGGTCCTCAATTTCTATATACTTATAATAAAGTAAAACTTGATACTCCATTCTCTTCACCTTTTTTCTATCATGCTTGTTCTTTTATGTATAATATCAAAAAATGAGTTCTAAATAAATAATCAAAAACGAGAAAAGGAACTTGGAAATGTTGGCCAAGTTCCTCTTTCAATTAATGCGGCTTCAGTACAACCTTGATACAATCTTCTGTCTTTGTGTCAAATACTTCATATCCATGTTTTGCTTGGTCAAGAGGGAGAACATGGGTGATGATGTCTTTTGGATCGAATTTACCTTCAGACACGAGTTCATGTAGCTTTGGTATGATAGGGATTACGTGTGCTTGTCCCATTTTCAATTGAACATTTCGTTGGAAAATATCACCAAGCGGAAAGGCATTATATCTCATTCCATATACACCTGTGATTTGGATGGTTCCGCATTTACGGACAGCTTGAGCGGCTGTCACGATTGCTCCCATTGAACCGCCATGTAGTTTCAAACCAGTTGCCAAAAATTCGAGTGGCGTCATTTTTCCGTCCATCCCTACACAATCAATGACAACATCTGCTCCACCTTGCGTGATTTCCTTTAGGTAATTCCCCACATTTTCTTCACGTTCAAAATTCACGATTTCCACATTGTTTGTTCGTTTCGCATGCTGGAGTCGATAGTCGATATAATCAACGGCAATGACTCTTTTTGCACCAAACATCCAAGCGAATTTTTGGACGAGGAGCCCGACTGGTCCACATCCAAGTACGATAACGGTATCTCCATTTTTAACGCCCGCATTGTCAACCGACCAATAGGCGGTGGAAGAAGCATCTGCCAATAAAACAAGTTGCTCATCTTCCAATTCACTATCTTCTGGGACTTTAAAAGGGGTAAAGTCTCCGTAAGGGACGCGTAAATATTCTGCTTGTCCACCAGCAAAACCACCTGTGGTCTCGGAGTAGCCTAAAAATCCGCCCATTTCTCCATTTTCATTTGCTTCATTACATTGGCTTGTAAAATCATTCATACAATACCAACACTTCCCACATGCCATGTTGAAAGGGACGATTACGCGGTCACCCTTTTTTAGCTTTGTTACTTCTGGTCCCACTTCCTCGACAATCCCAATGGGTTCATGCCCGATGATAAAGTTCTCAGGTGTATTTGGAATCATTCCATGGATTAAGTGCAAATCGGATCCACAAATGGCGGACCTTGTGACTTTGACGATGATATCATCCGCTTTCTGGATTTTAGGATCGTCGACTTCTTTTACGGCAACATCTTTGATGCCTTGATATGTAACAGCCTTCATCTAAATTTTCCTCCTACCCCTTATTTATTCGGTGTTGCAAACGTTCCACGTCTGTCTGTGTCAATTGGGAAAAGCTCCATTCTGGCGATCGCAAGAGCCATGTCTGCTGATTTCAGGTCTAACTCAATTTGTTTTTCAACATCATTTGGATAGAGCCAACCTTTTTGAATCATTAAATCTGATAGCTCCTCGTGTAGATCAATCGCTTGTTCCATTTGACGATACAACGCTTCACGTAATTCTTGATTCGCTGTTTCGGTTAGGGAAACGGCGTAATAGCGTATTCCAGTTTTAACCGATAGTAAAAAATCCATTGCAAAAGAAGCGTCTGCCATTTTAGGCATTCCTTCTGCATATTTGGGATCTAAGTAATCTTGATTCATTCGTTCTCACCTTCTGTCTGAATTTGTTCGTGCTTTTTCATAGAGTTCCTTCAGTTCTTCAATCGCTGCAATCGATTGGTGTACATCCTTTTCCATCAAGGCTTTTAAATCATTATCAAAACAAATGTCTTGCATAAGCTTCGAACGCACTAAGCAGATTGTTTTAAAATTGATCATTTCATGGGTTTCCATCGTTTCATGGAAGCCGAGAGCATCAAGGTTCATCGAAACGTCACTCCTTTTTAATTTTTAGGATGACCTATTTTACGTGAAAAATGGTGAAAGATTGATTGCCAAAATTAGTATGAGGGGAGAAGGGATAAGAAACATAGCCAAAGGAAATCTAAGCGTATGAAGAATGAGAAAGGGGGAAGACAATTGACACAGTACATGGGGCTTCACGAAACCCTTGAGGTTCATGAATTGTTAACCTTTAAAAATTTATGTGTCACGAAAGCATTTACGATGAGTGGGCTCGTTCAAGACCCACAGTTAAAAAGTATTTTAACGAATGATGTTGAATCAGGAAGAAGATTTATCACTCAACTTCAGGAATTGATTACAGATAGGAGCAAAGAAGACAATGAATGATATTTTTAAAAAGTTAATCGGTATGGGTGGGATGACCGATCAGGTGATTGCAACAGATTTTCTAATTTCTGCAAAAGCCAGTGTTCGGAATCTGGCATTTGCGATTACGGAAGTATCTACACCGAGAGTAAGGCAAGTTCTGCGCGAACAGCTTCGTCATGCGGTGGAAACCCATAAAAACATTTCCGATTACATGATTGCTAATGGGATGTATCACCCTGGTGATTTAGGTGAACAACTTCAAAGTGATCTCTCCATTACAAAAACAGCTTTAGAGCTTACAGACTAACATAAAAAGGTATTTTTCTTCTGGGAAAAATACCTTTTTGTTGATTGATTATTTAGTTGAAGAAATTTGTTTATAAGTTTCTATGCTAAATTCTTTATAAGGTGAATTTGGCAAATGGTCAAACAAATCCACAGCCTTTTTCGCTGCTAGGAGCGCCATATCTCGTTTACCTAACTCAACTAGGCAGAGTGCTTTATGTGTTTCTTTTAAATAAAATTGAGACAAATCAAATGGATGATGGTGGTAATCTGGGATTTCTACTTGGTCGAAATATTCTATTGCTTCCTGATATCGACCAAGCCCACGAAGTGCTTTTCCTTTTTCGAGAAAAAACCATTCCTTAAATTGTTGTTGTTGGAATTCTGGATCTTCAATAAACGTATCAACCATTTGGAGTGCTTTTTGATAATCATGTGTAACTGAATTAAGCGATTCAATGTAAAAGAGTTCAGCCGCCACCTTTGACATTTTATCCTCAGAAAACTCCGCATACTGTCTCAATTTTTTTAAATAATGCTCATGCAGTGGACGGTCACCAGCCATCATGGCATCCGCAGCCGCCAATCTATATAAATCGTCAATTAAATAAAATGTTTTATTTTTTTTCGAAAATGCGATGGCTTCATCCATCACTCGTTTTGCAGAATCTGTATCTCCTACAGCAAAGTAGAGGACGGCTTCATGATAATCTAGGTCTAATCGAGAGACTGGGTCTAAATAGACATGATTTTTTTCAATTTCTTTCCGTTCGTGAAGGACGGTTTTTAGGGCTTCATCATATTGATAGTTGATGAAATAGACAAGTCCTCGAAAACGCGCAATATTCACTCTTCTAGTTGTCACATTCATTTTGTCATACAGTATGGCAGCGCGATCCAGCGGCTCCTGCCAATTTTTCTCCTTTTCCCAATAAAGGCTATATCCATATAGCTCGAGTAATCGAGCGGCTTCATACCCTTGAGATAACTGCGGAACCACTGGTTCAATGAGGGCTTTTAGTTTTTTATATTTCTCTTCATCTTCGTTATAATCCACTGTATATATCGTTTCAGCTTCCTCTAATGTTTCCCTTAATTCATCGAAATTCACTTCATTCAGAAGCTCGGATACTTCAATTCCTAATCGTTCTGCTATATAGGTTAAGCTCTCCATCGATGGATTTGCTTTGTTATTTTCAATGAGACTTAGCATGCCTTTTGTTAGTTTTGTACCTGCTAGTTCTTCTAATGTTAATTTCTTCTGTTTGCGTAATTTGCGTATTCGTTCGCCAAGCATGTTGAGTGGGACACTCCCTATTTTTTTATTTGTCTAGCGCACGGCGCCGTTAGATCATTGGTTTAATCCAATCGAGTGGGGGTTGGTTTTCTTCTAATGACTGTACCTGCACAAAAACGTGGTAGAAGGTAGTCGACGATCTAATTTCTAGGCGCCTGCCGCTTTTTGTTATTTTGTTTAATTATATTAAACTTTTTGTTGAAAAGAAAGAAATTTGATGATATGATTTGTTTAATTAAATTAAACTTTTCTGGTTTGGGGGATTTCACATGAATGAACAACAAAAGCTCAAACGGGCAACGTATCATTTATTTACATTCACAATTAGTAAACTCATTTCTTCCTTCGGCGCACAAGTCTACGCATTCGCAATTAGCTTTTATATACTTCAACTAACAGGGTCTGCGACAAGTTTTGCGACAAATTTGATTTGTAATCTTTTGCCTAGGGCACTTGTGGCACCGCTTGCAGGATATGCGGCGGACAAATATTCTCGGAAAAAAATTATTATTATTTCACAACTCGTTACAACACTAGCCATCGTCGGGCTACTCATCGTCAGCATGACCTATGGTTTATCACTGATTGCGATTTACACAACAACTGTTGTCTTATCGATCGCAACTTCATTTACAGGCGTCACGTTTACTTCATCGGTAACAGGTTTAGTCGACGAGGATCGAATTCAACGAGCAATGTCATTGAACCAAATCTCCATGTCATTTGCAGCGATTGGAAGCCCAGCAGTTGGTGGTCTCCTATATGGGACCGTTACTATGGAAGTATTTTTAGGGATGTATATTGCCGCTTCCGTTCTTGCCGTTTTATTAGAATCGACGATGAATTTCAATCTGTTCGCAAAACGAAAGGTGAAAGAAGAACAAGAACTGAAGGAAACAATGTGGCAAAGCATGAAAGCAGGTATTGGCTATTTAAAAACCAAACAGGTCCTCATGATCATGATTTGGATCTCGTTAATCGTGAACTTTCTATTCGGTGCATTTGAAGTGGGGTACTCGTTCATTCTGATTGAAAAACTAAAACTAGAATCACAGCATTTTGGATTCACACAAGGGGCATTTGCAGTAGGTATGCTCTTATTCTCGATCTACTTCTCCGTTCGAAAAGAAGTGAAGTTTCCGTTCCTTGTCTCAAAACGCGGTATTATCGGGATGGGGGTTATGATGGGAATGATGTCCGTTCCTCTAATCATCTCATTATCGTATTGGTCCGTATTCGCGTACTATTTCATCGCGATGTTTACATTTGGTTCAATGATTATCGTTGTTAATACTCCAATTCAAGTAATGATGCAAAAGATGATTGACGATGACTTCAAAGGCCGAGTGTTTTCGATCTTGGAATCTATGGCCGTCGCATTAATGCCACTTGGAATGATTATTTTCGGCTATTTATACGACGTTCTACCAGGTCAATATATCTTAATCACATCAGCCGCCGTTTTAATTGTGGTTGTACTTATTCTTACGAGACCGAGTGTTGTTCGAAAAGCACACCCCGAACTAGCCGAAAAGAAAACCGTCGTGGAAAAGACAAGTACGGCTTTATAGGTTGGAGTAATATAGAGCAAAAATTACGGTAAAGGCGTATCTAAACAAATGTTGTTTGGATGCGCTTTTTTTATTGTGTTTAAGTTGAACTTTGGAATATGGATATAGGCTAACTTGGACGGAGGGAGCAAACAGCTGCGTTGAAAGCCAGATAGATTTAGAGTATGCCAGTCCGAATCAGTAGTTGATTTGGACAGCTAGAGCAAAAGTGCGGCTATGAAAGTCCGAATTCCATACTGATTCGGACAAAGCCAAAAGTATTTCGCAAAGCCAGTCGGAAACATCGGTTGAACCCGCCAGACATTAGTGAAATAAGTTGTGATGAA
>Ga0079224_100013757_pt1 | contig 11282 bp, 6 predicted proteins | sample Stecom2015_FD_80414 | JGI IMG/M metagenome (GOLD analysis project Ga0079224, IMG submission 80414) | Agricultural soil microbial communities from Utah to study Nitrogen management - Steer compost 2015 | ecosystem: Environmental > Terrestrial > Soil > Agricultural land | place: USA: Utah...
GACCCGTACGGAGAGATCATCGTCGAAAGCACCAAAATTGGAAACGACATGATCGTTGCGGACCTCGATGGGCGGGAGCTCGAGCTTTGCACCGGCCGCCGCTGGATGACCGTGAGACGCCCCGACCTCTATTCCAGGCTGGTCGAAAAAACCGGCCGGGAGCTCCCGACCCGCCGCGTACGTTTCGGGCAGTAACACCTCTCCACCACAAATCCGAAAAAACCGTGAAGGCACTGGTCCACACCAAACCGTACAAGTTCAATTATACTGACATTCCCGATCCTGTCGCCGGTCCGGAAGACGTGGTCGTGCGCGTGCATGCTGTGGGTATCTGCGGCTCCGACGTACACGGGTACACTGGCCAGTCCGGCCGACGCATACCCCCCATCGTGATGGGCCACGAAGCCTCAGGTGTCGTCCATTCCATCGGAAGTGAGGTCAAGGGATTTGTTCCGGGCGAGCGGGTGTGCTTCGATTCGACGATTTACTGCGGACAGTGCGACGCCTGTCGAAAAGGCGCGGTCAACCGTTGTATTCATCGGCAGGTGCTCGGTGTGTCCATTCCCGGCATGAAACGCCAGGGCGCCATGGCCGAATACGTTGTCCTGCCCTCCTGGACTCTGGTAAGGATGCCGGACACACTGTCGTTCGAGGAGGCTGCCATGCTCGAGCCAGTTTCCATCGGCCTCCATGCAGTCAACCAGGCAACGCTGTCGTTCGCCGACACCGTTCTCGTTGTCGGCGCCGGGACTATCGGTCTTTTCGTCATTCAGGCGGCAAGAGCGCAGGGCGCCGGACGCATCGTCGTTTCCGACCCGAATCCCTTCCGTCGCGAGCTGGCCCGGCAGCTGGGCGCCGACGTGGCCATCGACCCGGATTCGGACGATCTTCCCAATAAAATCGGCGAATTGACGGATGGGCGAGGTGTCGACGTTGCCTTCGAGGTCGTGGGCTTCGCTTCTACTCTACATCAGGCCATCCGTTGCACTGCAACCGGAGGTAAGGTCATTCTCGTTGGTAATCTTACCCCGAACGTAGAGCTCAACGTTCAGGAGATCATCTCCCGGGAGCTCACGCTTCGCGGCTCATACGCCAGCAGCGGTGAGTATCGCGACGCCGTGGGCCTCGTGTCATCCGGGAAAATCCAGGTGCAACCTCTGATCAGCGAGATTCGGCCGTTGTCGGAAGGGCAACAATGCTTTGATCGTCTACATGCCGGCAAAGAGAACTTGATCAAGATCATTTTGAAACCCTGATATGTCCAACGAGATGCAACCACCTCTCTTCGACCTAACGGGAAAAGTGGCAATCATCACGGGCGCAAGCCGTGGCCTGGGCCAGTATTTCGGCCGCGCCCTCGCAAGGGCTGGCGCAGACCTCGTCATTACGAGCCGCAACGTCGATTCACTGGTGGACTTCAAACGCGAGATCGAATCACTCGGCCGCCGTGCCCTTCCGGTCAGGTTGGACGTACGATCCGAAGAGTCCATCGAAGAAATGACGTCCGCATCGATCGAGCACTACGGCCATGTAGACGTCCTGGTCAATAACGCTGGCCTCAACATTAGGAAGCCCGCGACGGAGGTCACGTGGGACGACTGGGATACGGTCCTCGATACCAACCTGAAAGGCCAGTTTTTCTGCGCCCGCGCTGTTGCAAAGCACATGATCGCTCACGGCTACGGCAGGATTATCAACATCGGCTCCTGCACGAGCGTGTTTGGGATGGAAGGCATCGTCCCCTATACCGCAAGCCGGGGCGGCGTATTGCAAATGACCCGTGCGCTCGCCGCCGAATGGGGGCGCTACGGGATCACGGTCAACGTACTCGCGCCCGGCTGGTTCAAAACCGCGCAGAATGCCGTGCTCTACGAAAATGATGAGTGGTTGAGCTACATCACCGACCGCATACCGCTCGGACGCCCGGGCAAACCCGACGACCTCGACGGCGCCGTCGTTTTCCTCGCCTCGGATGCGTCCGCGTACGTCACCGGCCAGATCCTGCTCGTCGACGGCGGATTTACCACCGGCGCCACTCGTGCCAGTGTACCGCCTTCTACTCGATCGTGATGCAAAATTGATGTGTCATATGCAATAACGGAATCAACCGGGGCCGTTCAGCTCCTTCTCCAATCGACTGATAATCCCCTTTACTTCCGCCTCCCGGCTGATGGCGTCGGCGAGGTAAAAGTGCATCAGCGCCTCCTTTTTGTCACCCGTCGCCAGCAGGATCTCTCCCCGCCGCCGCTCGATCCGTCCCAGTGTCTGCTCGTCCTGCACGTCTTTACTCGCCTGATCCAGTAAATCGAGCAGTTCATTAGCATGTTCGGGCAGACAGATGTCGTTTCCCAGCTTTGCCATTCGTCTTCCGACCACGTCCAGTAGCAGCCAGGGCTGGCCGGACATGATCTCTCGTTGCTCGATCTCGGCCTCCACCTCCGGCTCGTTGAGGATTTGACCGTCTTCAGACAGCAGATACGTCGTCCCACGATCGGTTACGACCTCCAGCTCATTCTCCCTGGCCGTAATCGAAAGAGGGAATCCCCAGAGCTCGTCTCTCCGAAAAAGGAGCTTGCGCTTTGGCACAGAAAACAGGAGCAACTTCCTCGAATCGCGGGCGATCGTCGACGTCGCAGTCGAAACCCACGCCAGGGAGCCGTCCGGCGTGATGCCGCTCCTCAACCCCTTTGCAGCGAGGCGTTGTTGGACGGCAACCGATCCGTCCCGGTCGAAAACGTAAAAAGCGCTTCGCAGACCGCTACCAAAAAGCCTGTCCTCAACCGAAACCCTGCCGTCATTCGCAACGGCAGCGTTGGCAGGCCGCTCGACCTGTTTTTCCCAGAGAATCTCGTCGCCTTGCTTGAGGATGACGGAGCCGTACCCTTCCGACCTGAATCCATCTACCCAACTTCCATCCACGAGCCCGGCGTCAATCCATTCTACCGTGTATTCGTGATTTTGAGAGGTAGCCCTGCTCGGCTCGAAGGGTAATTCGTCAGCATCTGTTCTCACAACGGATTCCGTGGTAGATGCCTCCGGGTTGAGCTCCGGCACTTCGGAGAGAAAACCCATCCGGTCCGTGGTTTTTCGGGCGCGCTTCGCTTCATAACGTGCCGTAAGGAATAGCCAGAACAGAACAGCGGTGATAATGAATATCCAGATCCACATAGAGATCAACGATCTGCGTTTTTGACGGTCAACCGTAGCATATGAATTACGACACGAAGCCCGAAACCAGTCCGCGGTGAAAAAAGATTCTTTACCGGACGGAGTTTTTATACTTGATTGAGCCGCCACGACCCGCCGGATAGTATCCAGCGATCAACCCCTATCGGTCAGAAAAGCTGCGTCGAGTTCTGGCAGTGATGGATTGATCCTCATACCGGATCCGATCTCAAAACCGGCCCTCGTCACCAGACGGGGCCTTACACGAAGGTACCAATGCAGCTGTGGAGCGTTTCCGTAGCGTGAAGACGAGTATATAATATAATTGTAATCCGGATCGTTCAGCTTTTCCGCCAGTCGGCGCATGACGAAATGCAAGGCCGCCGCCAGGTCTGTCTTTTCGGCGTCGGTTATTTGCCCGAAGCTCGGGTGATGCCGCTTCGGCAGGATCCATACTTCGAAGGGCACCTCTGCCGCATATGGGATGAAGGACAAGAAGGAGCCGTTCTCGAAAATGACACGCTTTCCACACTCGCCCTCATAAGCTAAAATGTCGCAGTAGACGCACCGGCCGAGCTCGTCGAAATAGCGTTGCGCCTCAAAATTTCGCCATCGGATCCACCGAGGGATAAAGCCTGCGCTGACGATCTGCGAATGCGGATGCTCCATCGACGCCCCCGCTCGCGGCCCACTGTTTCGGAAAATGAGAATGAGTTGGTTCCGTTGGTCCTGGTGATGAACGTTGTACCGGGCGTGGTAGGTATCGATCAACGAGCGTACGTGGACGGCATCCATCGACGCTATGCTCTCGTTATGCAGAGGGCTGTCGATCACCACTTCGTGCGATCCAAACCCGTCCATCGACAGGTATATCCCGTCCATTTTCCTCGTGCCGTTGCCCTCGTTCGTCAATGCGGGATACAAATTCGGTACGACACGCGTCTGCCAGCCGCCGTTCTCAAAAGATGCCGATTCAAAGAGGATAGCCTCGAGCCGGGATTCGTTCCCACTGCAAAATGGACAGGTATGTACGTACGAAGGCCTTTCCGGCTTTGGAATTGAGATGTTTTTGAAGTCGTGCGGCCGTAGGCCCCGTCCCGGCGCGAAAATCACCCACTCCTTGGTAACCTTGTCCTGCCTGACTTCCCCTTTCAAATGCGCTGGCTTCATTGAGCGTCAAACCCCTTACTCGAAAACTCCGACCTGGCCTCGCGAAATATCTCCGTCCGGTCCATCGATTTTGGCAGCGGATGTAACGAACCTGTGACAGGGGCTTTCCGCACCTGATATTAAATCATCTCGAATTTGTATCGGCCAGTGATGGGTAGCCTTAACGGATGGCGTTAAGAGAGGGGCGGGGTGGCAGTAAAAGCGGCGCTCTGCATCGCCCCCGTACGCTTCAGTAGCACACCGGGCGTTGGGGCGAAGGATGAGTACATAGGTATCGTCGCTACCCCGAGCGCAGCAGCATCCACTCCGGATGTGGCAAAAAGCAGCGCCGGAGCACTCGCCTTGCCCTCCATCCGAAGCTTGGGTAACGTTTGTTTCAACCGACGCATCATCGCCTTGATGATGGGAGCCGGAAGCCTTCCGCCAAAAAAGAAGGCCTCGGGATCGACCACGTATTCTATTGCGAGAAGAATCGGAGCCAGGTGGTCGGCAGCCTTTTCGATCCACGACAAGAGGTAGGGGTTCTCCTGCTCATACAGAGCCTCCAATCCCTGAGGCTCCCGAACGGTAATCCCCTGTTCCTGCAGTCTTCGATAAAGCCGGGGGAGGTTGAAGTACAAGCCCAGGTGCGGGCGCTCTTCGGTGGGGTCCGTGTCATCGTCACCCTGTGAAGGGTAAAACCCCAGCTCTCCGGCGTTTCCAGAGTGACCTTCGAACGGCTGGCCGTCGATGATCAGCCCGCCACCGAGCCCGGCGCCAAAGTAAACGTAAAAGAAGGTCTTGATGTCCTGCCCGGCGCCGTACCAACGCTCCCCAACCGCCGCAGCGGTCGCGTTGTTCTCCAAAAAGACCGGAAGCTCGAGCCGCCGCGACAGGATCTCAGCCACAGGTACGTTCTTCCAGCCGGGAAATGCGCTTGGGTTGACGAAGTTACTGACACTATGATCCTTCTTGATGTCGAGCGGCCCGGGCAAACCCACTCCGACTCCGGATAAAACCTTGAGGTCCAACCCTTCTCTGCGGATGAGCTCACGTGCCGTCTTTTCGAGCAGCTCGATGGCCTCTTCCGGCAATGGGAAATTCAGGTCGTAGTGCATCCGTTGCCGCACCCGGCCGACAAAATCCATTAGAACGCCAGTCAGGTGATCCTTGTCCAGGTCCAGTCCCACGGCAAAGGCGCCTTCCGGATTGAGGGTCAAAAGCGTCGATGGCGCCCCCCTACCCTCACGCTGTTTGTGGGCATCCTGAATGAGGTTGACTTCGGCGAGCTTTCTCGTGATATTTGTGATCGTCTGCGCCGTAAGCTCGGTCAGCCTGGCAATTTCCGCTCGAGATACCGGGCCGCGAAGCCGGATCGTTTCCAGCACGATCCGGTAATTGTAGAGCTTGGTGTATTCGAGATTGGTTCCAACCAGCATTGTGTTTCAGCGGGTGACAGAATCGAAATGAGCGTCTTCCGGATGCTCAGCCGGGTGATGAAGTGACCATAGCCGGTCACCCCGAGTTAGGGGCTGGAAAAAAATTGTGAAGACCATGTAACGCGGTAGTGGAGACTCCCATCGGTCTTGAATTAATAAAATAAATTGATAAATATTTTGTTACGATTTGTCAATTTATTTGATAAAATCGTCAGAGCGTGATCCTGCACTTTGAAATACACAAAACCCGATTCTCCTCGTTCTGCAGTAAGCGCTTTCAATAGGCTAACCAGACTCTTCTATGGCCGGTGTTCCGCCTGACAAAAGCGAACCACGTCCCACCCCCACAGGAGTCTCATTATCCAACATTTTTACGAACAGCCTGCATTTCAATTACGCGGGTTTCTCGAACTTTTCAGGCACAGTCAACATGAAAGGTCTTCTAATGTACGCTCTACGAGTCCCGGCGGCATTGCTGGTAGTACTGGCTTTTAGCGTAGGTTCAGTTCTCGCTCAGGGCAGCGGTCGTGTAACCGGCACGGTGGTCGACGCTGCCTCCGGTGATCCCTTGCCCGGGGCGAACATTGTCGTCGGCGGCACCAGCATTGGCGCCGCTACTGACGTCGACGGCAGATACACCATTTCCAATGCGCCGGCCGGGACGAGAACCCTGGTGGTGACCTACATCGGGTACGACCGCGTCGAACGCGAGGTCGAAATCCCGGCCGGCGGCACCCTCACCGCAGATTTTCAGCTGGATTGGGAGGGCGTCGTTGGTGAAGAAATCATCATCACGGCGCAGGCACAGGGCCAGGTCTCCGCCATCAACCAGCAGCTCTCGTCCAGAACGATTACGAACATCGTATCGGCCGACCGCATCCAGGAGCTGCCCGACGTCAACGCGGCCGAATCGGTAGGCCGTCTACCCGGCGTCGCCATTCAACGTTCGGGCGGCGAGGCGAACAAAGTCTCCATTCGCGGTCTGTCACCCAAGTACAACACCGTGACGGTCAACGGCGTCCGCGTCCCGTCGACTGGTGGAACCGACCGCAGCGTCGACCTGTCCCTCATATCGTCGAACATGTTGAGCGGCATCGAGGTGATGAAGGCGATCACACCGGACATGGATGCCGACGCCATCGGCGGTTCCGTCGACCTGAAGCTGCGTGAGGCTCCCGAACGGCTCACCGTGGATTTCCTCGCACAGGGTGGTTACAACCAGCTGCAGGATTACACCGGCAACTACAAATTTGCCGGAAGCGTGAGCAACCGATTCTTTAACAACAGGCTCGGCCTGATTGCCAGCTTTAACATTGACGACTATAACCGGAGTGCTGATAAGTTCTCGGGCGACTATCGCCAGGACTCCGATCCACTGACAAAAGAATCAATTATTATCGTTTCGAACGTTGGTTTGCGCGACGAATCCGTGCAGCGCGGCCGCACGGGCGCAAGCGTGGTGGCTGACTATCGGATCCCGCTTGGTAAGATTACCGCAAACTCGTTCTTCAACCGCCTTACGAACGACGGGTTGTACCGCGTACACAACCTGAACGTCAACGATCAGCGCCATTACTACAGCTTCGAGGATCGCGAAAACGAGACCTCCATTTTCACCGGCGCAATCGGGTTGGAGCAGGACTTCAACCTGTTCCGCTACGACGTAGGCCTTGCCAGAACGGCTTCTCGTTCGAACAGCCCAAGCGATTACGTATGGGAGTTCATGCAGGAAGGGGGCGCTTTCAGCGGTGCACCGACCCCTGGCATGCATCCCCGTGAAGTACCAAATCTTTCAACCGTCGACACGAGCCGTACTGGCCTGAACAACGTCTACGTCTACCAGACTGACCGGGATGAAAACGTTACGACCGCGCAGTTGAACATCGAAGTCCCATTCCGTCTGGGCAACCAGATCTCGGGTCTCGTCAAGACGGGTGGCAAGCTTCGCTGGCTCGACCGTATGAACGACCAGCAGCAGGAGGGCGCCGGCGGCATGTACTACGGCAGCGGTGCAGGGTACCTGAACCGGCAGCTCGAGTGCGTCGCGGAAACATATCCCGACTGGAATCTCGAAGAAGTCGTCGGATTCGAGGGCCTTCTCCCAATCGACTTTACGCTGAGCGATTACCGACGTCCTGACTTACTAAACGGTGAATACGACCTCGGGCTCGTCGCCGATGAGAAGAAGCTCCGTATGGTTACCGAGGCCCTCCAAAACTGCCCTTCGGAATGGCGCAACATGGCGATCGGGTCACGTGGCAGCGACTATGAGGGCAAGGAGCGGTATCAGGCGGGCTATATCATGGCCGAGTTCAACCTGGGAAGGCGCATCACCCTGATCCCCGGCATTCGCTTCGAGAAGGACTATTCCCGGTACATCGGCCAGCGTTACCGTGAGGTCGTAAGGAATAACGTCCAGGAAAGCCCCGCTGAGCTCGATACGCTGACGAACACGCGCAGAAACCAGTTCTGGCTCCCGATGGTCCACCTCAACATCGACGTGACCGACTGGCTCAAGCTGCGCTTCGCACGTACCGAGACGCTGACGCGTCCTGACTACATCCACTATGCGCCCATCACGCACATCAACTCGTATCAGACGTACGTCCGCGCCGCAAACGCCCTGCTGAAGCCGTCGCATTCGACCAACTACGACGCCGCGCTCTCGATTTACCAGAACAAGGTCGGCCTTTTCTCTGTCGCCGCGTTCCAGAAGTCGATAGACGACCTGATCCTCCAGGTCAGCTACAACCTCCACCCGGACGTTCCGCTGTTGCCCGGTATGAACGTTCCTGAAACGTGGATCAATCAAAGGCCTACGGCAGATACCTACATCAACAACCCGTTTAAGGCCAAATACCGCGGCATCGAGTTCGACTGGCAGACGAACTTCTGGTACCTGCCTTCCTTCCTGAAAGGCATCGTGCTCAACGTCAACTACACCCACATTTTCTCGGAGACGACGTACCAGGCCTACTACCTGGTGAACAGCAAGGAGCTGATCCGCGAGCGTCCGCCGGTGTACCGCAAGGAAGTGAAGACGGACTCGGTCCGCACGGCGCGTATGCCCGACCAGCCCTCGCACATCGCCAACGTCACGCTTGGGTATGACTACAAGGGCTTCTCGGCACGCTTGTCGTTCCTCTACCAGACCAACACGAGCACCTACATCAACCCGACAAATCCGATCCGTGACAATTACTCGGGTGACTACTACCGCTGGGACCTCTCAGCCAGCCAGGACATCCGGGGCGGAATCGAAATCTTTGCCAACCTGAACAACCTGAATAACCGGCCGGATCGGAATTTCAGGGCTTCAGCTTACGATAACCCAACGTACACAGAATATTACGGCCTAACCGTTGACCTGGGTATACGATATCGATATTAGACCACCCGTATCCCGGCAGGAGGGCTACCAACCTCCCCTCCTGCCGGTTTTTCATAAACCGCTTAACCTACACCATACAACCATCCAACTTGGAGGATGAACATGAAGCTTAAGTACCAGGTTTTTCTACTGGCTCTCGCCCTCTGTGTCGTCTTCTGGCCGACACGAGCGCTTGCCCAGATCGAAGGAAGCCCACTGGTCGTGGAGTGGGAAGACGAGAATGGAGAAGTGATTGTCAATGCGCTTCGTGACGCCATTGCGACCGACGTAAACCGGCCGCCTGATCGTGTCTACGTGCTGAAAAGGGGTGGATTCTACTGGAATGAAGACCGAATCACTGCGGACGGTTTTGACCTCGTGATCGTCGGTGAAACGGCTGACGCCGTTCCTCCCGGCGAAATCGACTACGGGCCGGCTATCATTCAACGCGTCGTCCGAGAGGACCAGTCGGTCGACGGCGTCATGTTCCAGACGGCCGGTGATGGCACCGACTTCACCCTCCGAAACGTCTGGCTCATGGGCCAGGACGATCAGGGCGTGCGGACGGCCTACCATCCAATCCAGCTCAACGCCAACAACGCCCGCATCACGTTCGACAATGTGATCTTTGACCGGGCCGTGTGGCAATACACCGGCGTCACGGGCACCAACCCGGACGTCTTCATCACCAACTGCGTATTCCGTAACCTCTTCGGAACCAGTCAGCAGTGGGAAGGCCGCGGCATCCGCCTCGAAGCGGGCGCCGACACCGTCGTGATCGAGAACAACACGTTCTTCAACATCGGCATGACGATCTTCCAGTCTGAGGCTGCTCCGGCCAACTACGTCCGTATCAACCACAACACGATGGTGAACGTGGGTCGTACGCTTCAGGCAGGCAACGCCTGGATCGAGGCGTACATCACGAATAACATCTTCGTGAACCCGTTCTTCCACGGTGAAGGTGCTGCCGACCGTGCCAACGAAGAGCCCGATGACGACCCGTACACCGGCTTCTTCGGTATCGGTCCTCTTCCGGCTGCCTACGGCACGAACCTGGACCGCGAGATCGTTTTCGCCAACAACTCCTATTGGCGCGACCCCGCGTTTGACGAAGGCTTCTATGGCGACTCGATACGCGCGCAACCCATCGTCAACGACACCACGATGGGTTACTTCCGCACCTATCCGGACAACATGAAGTTCCAGAACAACTACATCGGGGTGAATCCGGAGTTGACCAACTGGCCGGATATTCCCGAGCTTTTGTGGGCAAACATCAACGACTTGCGTACCGGTGTCAGCCCGGCAACGGAATACATCTGGGATCCGGGACGTGACGAAGAGTGCTTCGTATGCTCCATCTGGCCGCTTCCCGAGGACTTTACCTATTCCAACACTCAGCTACTTACAGGCGGCACCGACGGCCTGCCGCTCGGCGACCTGAACTGGTACCCGGAGGCCAAAGCGACCTTCGAAGCCAACAAGGAAACCTACATCAAGCAGATCGAGGACATGGTTGAGGCTGCTGACCTGGTGATCATTGGAACGGTCGAAGCTGAAACCGGCCAGCTTGATGGGGGTGCCGAAGTGGTCACTCCGGATGGGTTTACGTACTACCGGATGGAAGGCAGTGGTTCGATCGAGTGGAAATTCAACGTTGAGGAAGCCGGAACCTATGATCTGATCGTCGAGACCAACATGGGAACGGAAACGCAGCGTGGCCAGCGGATCATCGTCAACGGCGTCAACCTGCGCAATAACTCCGACTTCGGCGAATACTACTTCTGCACGGCGTCAATCGATGGGTGTGCGCTTCCGCTGCCGAACAATGAGTGGGTAGACATCGAGATCAAGGCTGGTGAGCTCGTTGAAGGTGCCGAAGGTCTCGACCTTCCGGCCGGAGAAAACACCGTTCGCATCGAGCCTTCCTGGGGCTACCAGAACTTCGGCGGAATCAGGCTCGTCAACGCGGCTGGCGAAACCGTAATCGAGCTGACGGCTGCCGATGCGGATGCAAATGGAGTGATCCCGCGTTGTGCTGATGACATCGAGTTCTGCCCGGCCGGTTTCCAGGCCGTCAGCCTCGATGCAAACCAGTCGGTGTCGTTTAACTTCGATGCTCCCGGCAGTGGCAATTACATCCTGCGGGTATTCTA
>Ga0079224_100013758_pt1 | contig 11282 bp, 7 predicted proteins | sample Stecom2015_FD_80414 | JGI IMG/M metagenome (GOLD analysis project Ga0079224, IMG submission 80414) | Agricultural soil microbial communities from Utah to study Nitrogen management - Steer compost 2015 | ecosystem: Environmental > Terrestrial > Soil > Agricultural land | place: USA: Utah...
TCCACGATGATCGCGGCCAGCTCGTGGGCGTGCCGGGCCACCGTCCGCTCCAGCTCCCGGCGGTACTCCTCGCTCGGCTCCCGGGGCGGCTCGGAGGCGAACACGTGCGCGGGAAGCACGCCCGAGAACAGGTGGTGCATGCCGTTCACCGGATCGCACACGGCCATGGCGCCGAAGGTGTCGCCGTGGTAGCCCCCGCGCACGGTCATCAGCCGGGTGCGTCCGCGCGGCGCGCCGTACTGCAGGGCCATCTTGATCGCCACCTCGACCGCCACCGACCCGGAGTCGGCGAAGAACACCTTCGGCAGGCCGGTCAGCTCGGCGAGCGTCCGGGCCAGCCGTACCGCCGGGGCGTGGGTGAGGCCGCCGAACATGACGTGCGCCATGTCGCCGAGCTGAGCGGTCACCGCCGCGTCGAGCCGCGGGTGGCCGTAGCCGTGGATCGCCGCCCACCACGACGACATGCCGTCGATCAGCTCCCGGCCGTCGGCGAGCGTGATCCGCACGCCACGGGCCCGGCGCACCACGTGAACCGGGACGGAGGGCGGCACCGACGCGTAGGGGTGCCAGACGTGCTCACGGTCCCACGCGGCCGTTGCGGCGGCGTCCGCCTCCCCGGCCGCGGAGCCGTCCACGCCGGATACCGCCCGGAGGACGGCGTCGGAGCCGTCAGCGGATGCCATTCTCCTCCGCCCACTTCAAAAGCGCCTCGGTGGCGGCCTCCTTGCCGATCACCCCGCGGTCCAGCCGCATGTCCAGCAGGAACTTGTACGCCTTGCCGACCGTGGGACCGGGACCGATGCCGAGGATGCGCTGGATCTCGTTGCCGTCCAGCTCTGGACGGATCTTGGCCAGCTCCTCCTCCTCGGCCAGCCGGGCGATGCGCTCCTCCAGGTGGTCGTAGGCCCGCTGCAGAGCCTGCGCCTTGCGCTTGTTGCGGGTCGTGCAGTCGGCCCTGGTCAGCTTGTGCAGCCGTTCCAGCAGGTGCCCGGCGTCGCGGACATAGCGCCGCACCGCGCTGTCGGTCCACTCTCCGGTGCCGTAACCGTGGAAGCGCAGGTGCAGCTCCACCAGCCGGGAGACGTCGGCCACGACGTCCTTGGGGAACTTCAACGCGGTCAGCCGCTTGCGGGTCATCTGGGCGCCCACCACCTCATGGTGGTGGAACGACACCCGGCCGCCCGGCTCGAGCCTGCGCGTCTTGGGCTTGCCCACGTCGTGCATCAGCGCCGCCCAGCGCAGCACCCGGTCGGGGCCGTTCTCCTCCTGCGCGATCGCCTGCTCCAGGACGGTCAGCGTGTGCTCGTACACGTCCTTGTGCCGGTGGTGCTCATCGATCTCCAGCCGCAGTTTCGGCAGCTCGGGCAGCACGATCCGGGCCAGGCCGGACTCCACCAGCAGGGTCAGGCCCGCACGGGGGTGCCGGCCGCAGATCAGCTTGTCCAGTTCCGCCTGGATGCGCTCGGCCGAGACGATCTCGATGCGTTCGGCCATCTCCTTCATCGCGGTGAACGTCTCCGGGGCGACGGTGAACCCCAGCTGGGAGACGAAACGCGCGGCGCGCAGCATGCGCAGCGGATCGTCGTCGAAGGACCGCTCCGGCGGGCCCGGGGTGCGCAGCCTCTTCGCCGCCAGGTCGGCGAGCCCGTCGAACGGGTCGACGAGGTCGACGGAGTCACCGACGGGCAGCCGGACCGCCATCGCGTTCACCGCGAAGTCGCGCCGGGACAGGTCCTCGTGCAGGCTCGTGCCGTAGACGACGTCCGGCTTGCGGGACTTCGGGTCGTAGGACTCGCTGCGGTAGGTGGTGATCTCCAGCATCCACCGCCCCTTGCGCACGCCCACCGTGCCGAACTCGATGCCGATCGTCCAGATCGAGTCGGCCCAGCCTCGGACGATCTCCAGCACGCGCTCAGGGGGCGCGTCGGTGGTGAGGTCGAGGTCGTTGCCCGTCCTACCGAGGAACACGTCGCGCACCGAGCCGCCGACGAGGGCGAGCTCGTGCCCGTGCGCAGCGAAGCGCTCGCCCAGCTCGCCGACCGCCGGCGTCATCCGGCGGAACAGGTCGGTGAGCATGGCCGAGGCAGGCGTGCCGGTGGTGATGCGGTCACTCATGGAAGCCCTCCGCGAAGAACGCCCGCCGGGCGCGCAGGATGGCTGGACGGCGGACGAGACCGCCGCCTGTCGTCAGATTCGATCGGGACAAGCTGGGTAGGTCCTTCGATTACGGAAGAGGTGTCTTTCCGGTCTGTGCCTGCCTGGTGCGCCCCCCGAGTTATACACCGTCGGCGATCGCCGGATTGCGGCTCGCGCACCGGAAGGACCGTCGGGGTCGCGCGACGAGGCTAGGAGAGCATGTATGAAGGACGCCCTCGCCATCCACCGCTGGCTCCTCGCGCACCAGGTCCATCATGAGATCGTACGCCTTCCCCGGACGTTGACGTCCGCGCGTAACCTACCCGAGGTTCTGCGCATCGATCCCGCCGACTGCCTGGAAGTGTCGGTCTTCGAGGTCGACATGCGGGTGAGCCGCGAACCGGTCGCGGTGCTCACCGCCGTCGCCACACCGCCGCAAGCGGTGATCGTCGCCTCGGCGCTCGGCGCCCGCAGGGCGCATCCCGCCTCCGCGTTCCTCGTCAACGCCGCCACCGAGTACGCCTATGGACTGGTCTGCCCCCTGCTGCTCCCCGAGGAGCGCATGCTGCTGATCGACGAACGGCTTCACGCGGGCCCCACCTCGCGGGTGGTGTACACGCCCACGGGTGAGCGCAGAACCGCCCTGTCCATCCGGCTGACGGATCTCCTGGCGATCTTGCCGGGAAAGCGGCTGGATCTAGGCTCTGACCTCGACATACCACCGCAGCCCGGCCCTCGGGAGGTGCGCCGGGCGGGACGCTGATCCCTCTGGCGGTACCGGGAAGGCCCTAGCATTGCGGGCGTGCGCCGTACTTCAGGGAGGGCCGGCACGTGATCCGCAAAGCCGCGCTGCTCACTGCCCTGACCGCCACGCTGCTCGCACCGCACGCGGCCGTGGCGGAGGGCGCGGCTGCCGCGAAACCCGCCAAACCACGACCCGCCGACGCGGCTGAGCGCCGGCAGAACACCCCCTTGGTGATCACGTCGATCACCCCCGACGTGCCGCGCGAACGCACCACCGAGATCAAGGTGTCGGCCACCTTCACCAACACCGGTAACGCACCCCTGTACAACCTGCGCATGCGGCTGCGCACCTCGCCCAACGCGTTCGGCTCCCGCCAGGAGATGGCCGCCTACCAGTCCGGGGAGGCGTTCCAGCGCGACCGCGCCTCGCTGTCGAACTCGGTGTACATCACCTCGCTGGGCGCGGGCGAGACGTTCTCCCACGAGTTCGTCGTCTCCCCGGCCAAGCTCGAACAGTACCGGTGGGGGGTCTACCCGCTGGCGGTCGAGGTCGTCAACGCGCTGGGGCAGACCCTCGGGATACAGCGCACGTTCCTGCCCTACGCGCCGCGCGACACGAAGGTCGCCCGCAGCAGGCTGTCGGTGGTCCTCCCGCTGGTGGACGTGCACCCGCGCCGGGACGAGGACGGCGTCTTCCTCGATGACGGCCTGCGCGAGGCCGTATCCGACAAGGGCCGCCTGGCCACCCTGCTCACCCTCGTCGAGCGCACGTCCTCGGCCGAGGGCGTCACGTGGATGGTCGACCCCTCCCTGCTCGACGACGTTCGGAGGACGACCGAGGCCTACCGCGTGAGAAGCGGCGGCGGGACGCGTGAGCGGGACGCGCTCCCGGCGTCCGCCCCCTGGCTGGAGCGGCTGCGCGAGGCGCTCGCCGACACGTCGGTCTTCGCCACGCCGTACGCCGACCCCGACATCGCGGCGCTGGTGCACAACCGGATGGACGACGCGCCCGCCGCGGCGATGTCGGCGGCGGCCGAGACCGGCAGGGCGCTGCTCGACCGCGACGTGCCGACCGACGTGGCATGGCCGGTCAACGGGGTGATCGACCACGACGGGCTCGACGCGCTGGCCGGCGTCGGGGTGAACAGGGTGCTGCTGGACGAGCGGAACCTCCCGCCGGCCACGTCCGACCCGGCGGGCGACACCGGCGGCACGGGCGACCCGACCGGCGTGACCACCGGCACCACCACCACCGCGTCCGCCACCCCCACCCCCGACGCGGTCACCAGCCTGACCACCGTCTACGGCGAGGTCACCGCGGTGGTGGCCGATCCCGTGCTCAGCCAGCTGCTGGGCCGCGACGTGTCCGCGCCGGGTTCGGCCGTGCTGGCACGGCAACGGTTCATCGCGGAGACCGCGATGATCGCGGCAGAGGCGCCCCGGGTCGCGCGTAACCTCGCGATGGCGCCGCACCGCCGCTGGACCCCGAACCCCGAGTACGTCACCGACCTGCTGGAGACCGCGGCCTCGCTGCCCTGGCTCAAGCTCACGCCGATCACCTCGCTGGAGCCGCCGAAGAAGAAGACGCCCCGCGCCGACCTCACCTACACCGACCAGCACCGCCGCGCCGAGCTGCCCAGGGACTACCTGAAGCAGGTCAGGCGCGTCGCCGCTCAGGCCGAGCTGACCACGGCGGTCATCACGGGTGACAAGCCGTAGCGGTTCGAAGAGGCCGTGCTGCGCCTGACGTCCTCCGGCTGGCGCAGGGACCTCAAGGCCGCGAAGGCCGCCGCCGACCGGATCGATGACGTCATCGACCGTCACATATCGCGGGTGAGCATCACCGGCACCGAGCAGCCGCGGACGCTCGCCGGCCAGGAGGGCGTCGTCCCGATCAGCGTGCACAACGCGTCGGACGAGACGGTGTCGCTGCGGGTGGAGGTCAAGCCGACCGACCGCAGGCTGCTGAAGATCGAGCCCTATGACCCCGCCGTTCTGATCGGCCCCGGGCAGAGCCAGCCCGTCCAGGTTCCGCTGAGCGCACCGTTCAGCGGAGAGACCACGATCAACGTACAGTTGCGGACCGAGGACGGCCGTAAGTATGGTCCGCCGGTCGAGCTGACCGTACGCACCACCGGCTACACCGGCATCGCGCTGGTGATCGTCGGAGGCGCGCTGTCGGTGATGCTGGCGGCCGTGACCCTGCGGGTGCTGCGCCGTCGTCGGAAGCGGACGGACGCCGCACAGCAGACCGAGGCCACCGGAGAACGGCAGGGGACGAAGGCGAAGGCGCATGAGGGCTGACGGGCGCGGGAGGCGGAGCGAGGTTCAGGTATGAGCAGGCTGCTGCGTGCCGGCGCCATCATGGCGGCGGGCACGATGGTGTCCCGGGTGACGGGCTTCCTGCGTACGGCGGTGCTCGCCGCGGCGATCGGCACGGCCGCGCTCGGCGACGCTTACAACGTCGCCTACACCATTCCGCTGATCCTGTTCGACCTGCTCATCGGCGGCGTGCTGAGCAGCGTGATCGTGCCGATGATCGTGCGCGCGCAAAAGCGCGACCCCGACGGCGGGCGCGCCTACGAGCAGCGGCTGATGACCATCGCCTTCTTCGGCCTGGCGGGCGTGGCGACCATCGCGGTGATATTCGCCCCGCAGATCATCGACCTCTACACCGAGGACTGGACGGGTGCCAAGCGGGAGGCGGCGGTCATGCTGGCCAGGTTCATCCTGCCGCAGATCGCCTTCTTCGGGGTGGGCGCCCTGGCCGGGGCGATCCTCAACACCCGCGACCGGTTCGCCGCCCCGATGTGGGCACCGGTGCTGAACAACATCGTCATGATCTCTGTCGGCGGGCTCTACCTGGTGGTGAGCGAGGCCGGCAGCGACATCGAAGCGGTCACCCGGGCCGATCTCGCCCTGCTCGGCCTCGGCACCACCCTGGGCATCATGGCGCAGTGCGCCGCCCTGGTCGTCTCGCTGTACCGGGTGGGGTTCCGCTTCCGGATCCGGCTCGACCTGCGCGGCGTGGGGCTGGGGGAGATGGCCCGGACCGCCGCGTGGACCTTCGTCTACGTGATCATCAGCCAGTTCACCTTCTGGGTCACCACCAAGCTGGCCACCGGCGCGGGCGACCTGGCCCCCGGCGCGGGCAACGCCGCCTACTCCTACGCTTGGCAGCTCTTCCAGCTTCCCTACGGCATCATCGCCGTCTCGGTGATCACCGCGATGCTGCCGCGGATGAGCCGATCGGTCGCCGACGGCGATTACGCGGCGGTGCGCGAGGAGTTCTCCTCCGGCATGCTGCTGGTCGGCTCGGTGATCGTCCCGGCCGGTCTGCTGCTGATGGTGCTCGGCCCCGCGGCCACCCTGCTGATCTTCGGTTACGGGAACATGAGCCCGTCCGACGCCGTCTACATCGGCAATGTGCTGCAGGTCTTCGGGCTCGCGCTGGTGCCGTTCTCGGTGTTCCAGCTGCTGCTGCGGGTGTTCTACAGCTTCGGCGACACCCGCACCCCCGCCTTCATAGCCGCGGGCAACGCCGTGGTCAGCGCGGGGCTGAGCCTGCTGGCCTACGTCACCCTGCCGCCGCGGTACATCGTGATGGGTCTGGCCTTCGCTTTCACGATCACCTACATCGTGGGCGCGACCGTCACGTGGCTGCTCGCCTCGCGCCGGGTGGGCGGGCTCGGCGGGCGGCGTGTGGCGGCCGGCCTGACGCGGATGTACATCGCGGCGGTCCCCGGGGCCTCGCTGGCCCTCGGCGTGCTGTGGCTCGTGGAGGGCATGCTCGGGTTGAACTCGGTCAGCGCGCTGGTCATCCTCGCCGCGGGCGGCGGGCTCGGCTTCCTGCTGTACGCGGCCGTCGCCCACGGGATGCGCGTCTCCGAGGTACGGTCGATCGTTGGAATGGTGGCGGGCCGGATAGGCCGAGGAGGCTAGCCGGCCGTTCGGCGCGGGGTAAACCTTCTGAGCGGTCAGACGTCTCTGTTTTCGGCGGACGGGCGGAACCCGCGCCGGACTACCATGGTGCCCGAGACATGGCGGATTGGAAGCAGGAGGGGCGTGGGCAGAACCACCCGGCATGAAGTGGCGTTCTTCGACCGGCTTCCCCGGTTCGACCGTCACGGCTGCTTCCCTGCTCGCCGGCAGGTGATGGCCCGATGAGCGCCCCTGCCGCCGAGCCTGGCCTCAAGCTCGCCGAGCGCTTCCGGCTGGAGGATCGCGTATCCGAGTCCGAGGGCGCGATCTTGTGGAAGGCGATCGACGAGGTGCTTGCCCGGCCTGTGGCCGTGCTCACCTTCGATCCCGACTTCCCCCGCGTGTCGGAGGTCGTGACGGCCGCGCGTGCGGCGAGCCGGCTGTCCGACCCGCGGCTGACCCAGGTGTTCGACGCCGCGGAAGGCGACGACGGCCACTCCTACGTGGTGAGCGAGTGGGTCTCCGGCGAAACCCTGGCCGACATGCTCGCGGACGGTCCGCTCGACCCCGAGCGCGCCGCCGCGCTGGTCGGTGAGGCCGCCGAGGCTCTCGCGCACGCTCACGACGCCGGTCTCGCCCACCTACGGCTGCGCCCCGACAGCCTGGTGTGGACCTCCGGCAACACCGTGAAGCTGCTCGGCGTGGGCATCGACGCCGCGCTGCACGACCTCTACAGCGACGAACCCGCGCGTGAGGACGCCAAGGGCCTGGGCCGGCTGCTCTACGCCGGGCTCACCGGCCACTGGCCGGGTGACGAGGAGGTCTGCGGCCTGCCGCCGGCGCCCAGGACCGACGAGCACATCTGCACGCCGCGCCAGGTGACCGCGGGCGTTCCCGGTTACCTCGACTCCATCACCTGCCGGGTCATCCTGCCCGAGGCCCGCCGCGGCCTCACCCAGCTCAAGACCCCCGCCGAGCTGGCCGACGCGCTGAGCGGGGTGCCGCGTCCGGCGCCTCCGGCGCCGCCGGCGCCGCCGCCCGCCGTGGCCGCTCCGGAGGAGGACGCCCGTTTCGCGATGGGCCGTCCCACCGCGGAGTCGCCGTCGCAGGCGTCGCCGTCCGCGCCGTCGTCCTTCGCCACGCAGGAGAAGCAGCCCAGCATGGGCGGCCGCATGCTGATGGCGGTCGTGGTGCTGCTGGTGATGATCGGCGTGGGTGTGGGCGCCTGGACGCTGGGCCGCAGCCTCGCCTCGCCCGACGCGCCGCCCGTGGCTCAGCCGTCCCCCAGCGCCTCCACCAAGAGCGCCGAGCCGAAGCCCGTCAAGCCGAAGAGCGCCGACGGCTTCGACCCGCTGGGCGACGACAAGGAGGAGCACCCGGAGCTCGCGAAGTTCGCCATCGACGGTAAGCCCGACACCGAGTGGCACACCACGAGCTACTCCAGCGCCGACCTGGGCCGGTTGAAGGACGGCGTGGGCCTGATCCTCGATATGGGGAAAACGGTCGAGGTGTCCAAGGTGACCGTGACCCTGTCCAAGGCGTCGGGTGCCAACGTGGAGCTGCGCGTCGGCGACGCCCGCGATCTGGGGTCGCTGAAGACGGTGGCCAAGGAGAAGAATGTCGGAGGAAAGGTCACCTTCACCCCCGAAAGCACCGCAAGCGGTCAGTACGTTTTGATCTGGTTTACTCGGGTTCCGAACGATCAAGGGAAATTTCGTGGCACCATCTATGACGTAGTGGTGTACTCTCCCGGATCGGCATAGCAGGACTCCCCTTGTGAATTCCCCACCCGAGATCCCGCCCGGCGCGGAGCAGATGGCACGGTCCTCGCTGTCCGATGCCGATCTTCTTCTGCGCCACATCGGCGGGGACCCGCACGCCTTCAGCGAGATAGTCAAACGTCACCGCGACCGCATGTGGGCTGTCGCCCTGCGCACACTCGGCGATGCCGACGAGGCCGCCGACGCCGTGCAGGACGCCTTCGTGTCGGCCTACCGGAAGGCGAAGAGCTTCCGCGGCGAGGCGGCAGTCACCACATGGCTGCATCGGATCGTGGTCAACGCGTGCCTCGACCGCATGCGCAGGAAATCCATACGGCCGGTCGCCGACGACGAGCTGATCGAAGCCGCGGAGCGGGACACCCCCATACCGGATCACACCAGCGACCGCGAGGTCTCGCTGGAGGTCACCGCCGCGCTCAAGCTCCTTCCCCCCGACCAGCGCGCCGCGCTGGTGCTGGTCGACATGATGGGCTACTCCGTGGAGGACGCCGCACAGGTGCTACAGGTTCCCAGTGGCACGGTGAAGAGCCGCTGCGCCCGAGGACGAGCGAAACTTGCCCCGATTCTTTCGCATCTGCGGAACCGAACAGACCTAACTCGCGTCTCATCCGCGAAGGGAGCAAAACTTCGTGACGGGTGACACGCATTACGACCTGGAGACCCTCGCCGAGCTGGCCGAGGGGCTCCTCGACGCCACGGCGGCGCAGTCGATCCGCGACCACCTCGCGGTATGCGATCCCTGCGGGGAACTGCTAGCCGACCTGGCGGCGGTCCGCGAAGTGCTGGCGGCGACCCCCACCCCGGCCATGCCGATGGGTGTCGCGCTACGCATCGACCAGGCGATCGCCGCCGAGGCGGAGAAGCGCTCCGCCGAGGTGCCCGACGACGTCCCCGACGGCGTCCCCGACTGGGAGCGCGTCATAGCGGGCGCCCCTTGGGAGAGGGCGGCCGAACCCTCGACGTCGCCCTCGCCGGAACCGGAGCCGGAGCCCGCGCGGGAGCCCGTACGGCTCGGCGTGGTCACCGACGACGGCACCATCGTTCCCGCGAAACGCCGCGGGACGGCCGCGCGGCGGCGCAGGTGGGCGATTCCGGCGGTGGCCTCGGCGGCGGCGGCCAGCGTGGTGGTCGGTTCGCTGGCGCTGTACTCGAACCTCACCATCACCGGCACCACGGCATCCCCATCGGCGACGCAGGTGACGCAGCCGAACGCGGACATCGCGACGGCCGCGGTGGTTCCCGAGGAGAGCCACCTGGCCGCGACGGCCTACAAGGTGACCGCCACCGACTTCAACTACAGCGACCAAGACCTCCGCGGCTCGCTGAGCGAGTACTTCGCGCCGGCGCCCATTCGCGGAGGCGGCGGCGACGACGACAAGCTCACGCGGTGCGTCTCCAAGGTCGCCGCCCGCGCGGGTAAGAAGCCCTTCCAGGTCGACCAGGGCTACTACCAGGGCCAGGAGGCTCTGGTCATGCTCTTCTGGAAGGACCGCACGGCCAACAAGGTGCAGGTGCGTGTGCTCAGCCCCGAGTGCGAGACGCTGCGCAAGCCCGCGCAGGCGCGCTGGGAGTGACCCGCCACTCAGCCGATCCGACCCACACCGAAGGGCCCGCGCGAGCGGGCCCTTCTCGCTGTCCGCCGCTGTCGGAACGCGATCCACTCACCTGCCGGGCCGGACGCGTGCCGGGCGGCCGCGCCCTCCGCGCCGCGCCCGTACGTACTCGTCCGAGAGGCGGGAATCAGCGGAGCCTAGGATCTGTTGACGCGACTGGTGAACTTCGGATCTGAAAGGCGTGGACCGTGAGCGACGTCCGGAACGTGATCATCATTGGGTCGGGACCGGCAGGCTATACCGCCGCTATCTACACCGCCCGCGCCGATCTGCGCCCTCTGGTCTTCGAGGGATCGGTGACCGCCGGGGGTGCGCTCATGAACACCACGGACGTGGAGAACTTCCCGGGCTTCCCCGACGGCATCCTCGGTCCCGACCTCATGGACAATCTGCGCAAGCAGGCCGAGCGCTTCGGCGCCGAGCTGGTGGCCGACGACGTCGTCGAGGTCGACCTGAACGCCTCTCCCAAGGTGGTCAAGACCGCGACCGACACCTACTACGCCAAGAGCGTCATCCTGGCGACCGGTTCCAGCTACCGGAAGCTCGGCCTGGAGAGCGAGAGTCGGCTGTCCGGCCACGGCGTGTCGTGGTGCGCCACGTGTGACGGCTTCTTCTTCCGCGACCAGGACATCGCGGTCGTCGGCGGCGGCGACTCGGCGATGGAAGAGGCGATCTTCCTGACGCGATTCGCACGTTCCGTGACGGTCATCCACCGCCGTGACACGCTCCGCGCCAGCAAGATCATGCAGGATCGCGCCTTCGCCAACGAGAAGATCCGCTTCCTGTGGGACAGCGTTGTGACCGAGGTTCTCGGCGAGGACCGCGTCTCCGGCGTACGGGTGCGCAACGTCAAGACCGGCGAGGAGTCCGAGCTCCCGATAACCGGCCTGTTCATCGCCGTGGGACACGACCCGCGCAGCGAGCTGGTGAAGGGCCAGGTGGAGCTGGACGACGACGGCTACATCCTGGTGCAGCACCCGGGCACCAGCACCAACATCCCCGGCGTCTTCGCCTGCGGCGACGTCGTGGACCGTATCTACCGTCAGGCGATCACCGCGGCCGGCACCGGCTGTCAAGCGGCTATCGA
>Ga0079224_100013759_pt1 | contig 11282 bp, 4 predicted proteins | sample Stecom2015_FD_80414 | JGI IMG/M metagenome (GOLD analysis project Ga0079224, IMG submission 80414) | Agricultural soil microbial communities from Utah to study Nitrogen management - Steer compost 2015 | ecosystem: Environmental > Terrestrial > Soil > Agricultural land | place: USA: Utah...
GCATCGCCCGGCGGGCGAAGGCGTCGTCGTCGAGCGAGCGGCGCGGCAGCCCGAGCAGCTTCTCCAGCCACACGCGGGCCTGATCGGGCTCGTCGCTCTCGATCAGGTAGGTGGCCAGCGAGGTCAACACGGCCGGGTTCTCGGGGTGCTTCTCGCCGGCGCTCAGCAGCAGCGCGATGGCCTCTTCGTGCTGATCTTCGGTGGCCAGGTCCAGGAGCATGTCGAGGGTCGACTTGGCGACGTGGGCGAGGCCGACCGAGGTCCGCAGCAGGTTCATCGCCTCTTCACGATCCTCGCGCTGCTCCTCGGTGTCCTCCTCGGAGCGATCCCACAGCACGTTGGCCAGATCGCCGTAGGCGCTGGGGATCTGGCCCTCGTCGACGGCCCGGCGCAGGAACGGCTCGGCGGCGTCGAAGTCGTCGATCTCGATCAGCAGGCTGCCGAGCAACGCGAGGATCGGCGCGGCCTCGTTGCCCTGCTCGACGGCGTGCTGGGCGACCTTGAGCGAGTTCTCGCTGTCGCCCGCGCGGCGCAGGGTCTGGATGAAGTTGACCGCGATCTGGACGTTGGTCGGCTGCAGGTTGAAGGCCTGGTTGAAGGCGTTGACGGCGGTCGGCAGATCGCCGAGCCGACGAGCGACCACCGCCAGGTGATGCCAGGCCTCGGGATCGTCCTTGCGCCGCTGGGCGGCGATCGACAGGGCCTGCAGCGACAGCGGCACCGCCGTGCGATCGGCCTGGAGCGCCAGCAGGATGTCGGTCATCGCGTGGAGAGCCTCCATCGCGCCGTCCATCTTGGGGTCGCGGTTGATCGCGTCCATCAGCGGGTTGAGCAGCTGATCGGCGGTCGCGGGCACGGTCCGGCCCTGCAGCGCCGAGAGGTTGCCGAGCCCGACCAGGAAGCTCAGCATCGCCTGCTTGTCCTTGGTCCCGAACGCCTCGGTCCAGTCGGCGTGGGTGACCGTCTGGCCGTTCTTGGCGGCCACCTGATTGAGCATCTCGAACAGCTGCTCGCCGACGCCCTCGGCGTTGGTCTCGGTCGACCAGGTCGCGACGGTCTCGAGCCGGCCGGGGACCTTCTCTTCGCCGTCTTCGCCCTCAGCTTCACTCTCGCCTTCGGCTTCGGTCGGAGCCTCGGTCTCGGCGGGCGGCGTGCCGTCGAGGTGGATGTCGGCCAGCCGCAGCTCGAGCGTGAGCTTCTCCTCCGAGACATGGAAGTCGCCGGTGATGACCCGCTTGGCGTTGGCGAACCGGCTGGCTCCCTGCAGCGCGCGCTGATCGGTCCAGGCGTCGCGGTAGATCAGCAACGCGGGGATCTTGCGGCCCTGCTGCTCGGCGATCGCGGTGAACACCGGCGCCGCCGCCTTGAGCCCGGTCCGCGCGAGCTCCTGCGCGAGCCAGCGCTGCACGCCCATCGACAGCGGCGCGCCCTTGCCCTCGTTGGTGCACGCGAGCGGCAGCACGACCAGCTCGATCTCGGCTGCGGCCTTTTGCAGGGCCTGGAGCTGCTCGTTTTCGGCGGCCGCGAGCTGCTCCTCGCTGGCCTCCTCGATCATCAGCTCGTCGCCGTCGCCGTCCTCGGCAGGGCTGCCGGTACCGTCATTGTTGCCGTCGATCGTCTCGTCCTCGGCCATGGGCGCCCGAGCCTGCACGATGGCGCCCAGCGGCGCAAGCGGGGCGAATTCGCGGCGGTCCGGGGCTCGGGAGTGGTAGCGTCTCGCGGTGCGAGAGGCGGGTGGCAGCGGCCGAAGGCGTGAGTCCGGACGATCGGCCCGGTCGCCCGGGTGGCTGCTGATGCTGGTCACCGGGTGTGGCGCGGAGCCGGTCGAGGCGCGGGCGATCTGGGTCGACGAGGCCGGCGGCGACGGCAGCCGTCGCATCCACGTCTACGATCGCGGCGAGCTCGAGTCGTTCGAGGTGCTCGGCGACAACGAGCCGGTCCAGCGGGTGCTGCTCGATCCTCGCGGGCGCGGGCTGGTGGTCCGGGTCGGCGATCGACGCGGCGCGTGGTTCGATCTCGACGACGGCCGCCGGCTGCCCCTGGTGCTGCCCTTCGATCTCGACAACAGCCGCTCGAACATCGGCTTCGCCGACGGTGCGCTGACCTGGATCGACGAGTTCAATGACGGGGCGCTGACCGTGGTTCCGCTCGCGGCCGGGATCCCGCTCGAGCGCCGCGACGACGGGACCGTGGTCGCGCTCAGTCGCGGCGCGGGGCTGAGCTGGTCGGTCGCGGCCGCGCGAGCGCCGATCTCGTTCGCGGGCGACTCCGCGAGCGGACGCGCGAGCTTCTTTCGTTACCCGACCCGGGCCGACCAGCCGCTGGTGATCGCGCTCGAGGCCGAGGCCGAGGGCCTGGCGCTGCCGCCCGACACCGAGGAGCAGACGGTGTGCCGACGGATCATCGGCTGCCCGAAGGTGATCGTCGACCCGCGCGGTGAGCTGGCGTTCTTCGCCAAGAGTCCCGACGGGAGCGAGCCGGACGACCGGTGGCAGATCTTCGAGCGCCGCTCCCCGGCCTCGGCCGGGCCGCTGGAGCTGCCGCCGGGCCTGGTCGGGGCGCGGGCGCTGGCAGCCCTCGATCGCTGGGTGTCGATCTGGTTCGATGAGAACCAGCTGTTCCACTACGATCGACGGCGCGGGACCGTCGACAGTCTACCGCGGGCCGGATCGCTGTCGCTGTACCCGTTTTCGGTCGAGCGGGGCAGCGCGATGATCCTCGCGTCGCGGGCAGGCCAGGTCTACCGGGCCGACCTCGACGGGCTGCGCGCGGTCAGCCTCGAGACCACCGAGTGCCAGGGCAGCGGCCAGCCGGTCGTGTCGCCGAGCGGACGCTGGATCGCGTGGAGCTGCAGCGAGTTCGGCTACCTCGACGACTTCACGTCGGTGCCGAGCAGCGCGGTACTGCGGGTGTCGGAGGCCGGACTGGAGCGCTATGTGGGGGTTTCCATGGCGACGCTGGCGATCGGCGACGACGGCGATCTGCTGCTCTACAGCGTCGAACCGACCGGCGACCCGACCCTCGAGGTGCTCGGCTCGGCCGGCCTCCCGCGGACCATGTTCGTGCTGTCAAGTGACGGGGTGCTCACTCGCGTCGACGAGCTCGAGCCCACGCCGTCCTCGGTTTTGTTCGGGCTCGGGCTGTCGGCCTACATCCAAGGCGTCGCGCTCGCCCCGGAACGATGAGCCGGCAGCCAGACCGGTCTACAATGTCGCGGCTCCCGTGACAGTCCGGTCGTCAGCATCGCGAAGCGCCCGCTCGAACGTGCGAACGGAGGGGCGCGGGTGAACCGAAGGTTCGAGTTCGGACCACCGCCGTCGGGCTGGGTGGCCGCGTCGGCGCCGGTGTGGGCGTCGGCGAGCATGCAGATCCACGAGGCGGTGCGCGAGCGCGACGGGCTCGCGGTCACGGTCCGCAGCTACGCGATCGACGATCCGCTGATCCTTGCGCGGGTCGGTCACGAGCTGGAGCTTCGGCGCGCGCTGGCGCTCGACGGCGTCGCGCGACCGCTCGAGGTCATGGCGATCGACGGCGGGCTGGCGGTCGCGAGCGAGCGGGAGCGCGGCGTCGAGCTCGAGTCGCTGGCCCGCGCTGGGCCGCCCGCCGACGAGCTGTTCTCGACCATCGCGATCTCGATCACCCGCACGCTGGCGGCGATTCACGAGCGCGGCCTGCTGCACGGTGATCTGCGCCCGGTGACGCTGTACCTCGACGGCGATCGAGCCCGGCTCGGCGCGCTGGCGATCCCGACGTTGATCGAGCACGAACGGCGCGCGCGGATCGAGGCCGGCGAGCTGGCCGAGGTGTGCCCGTATCTGGCCCCGGAGATCGGCGGTCGCTGGCAAGCCCCGCCCGACGTCCGCAGCGATCTCTACTCGCTCGGCGCCAGCTTTCATCGGCTGCTGTCCGGTCGCCCGCCGTTCGTCGCCGACTCGGTCTACGGCTATCGGCACGCGCGGCTGACCCGGATGCCGCGGACCCTGGTCGGTCACCCGCCGATGCTCGCCGGGATCGTCGCCAAGCTGCTGGCCACCTCGCCACGCGATCGCTACCAGTCGGCCGCGGCGCTGCTGCGGGACCTCGAGCGCCTGGCCGAGGCTCGCGAGCGCGACGATCGAGACCCCGTGTTCGTGCTCGGGGAGGACGATCGGCCGGCGACGCTCTTGCGACCCGCCCAGCCCCACGCCCGCGAGCCGGAGCTGCGGCACCTGGTTCGCGAGCTCGCGGTCGTGTACGAGTCGACGACCGCTCGCGTGGTGGTGGTCCACGGGCCGTCCGGGATCGGCAAGAGCATGGTGCTCGAGAGCTTCGACGGCGCGGTCGCGACCCGCGAGGGGCTGTTCGGTCTCGGTCGCTTCGAGCCGGACGGGCCGCCGCACGCCGCGTTGCACGAGGCCCTCGCCGCGGTCGCCGAGCAGCTCGACGGCCAGTCGCCGGCTGCCCGCCAGCGCTGGCGCGAGCACCTGCACGAGCGGCTAGGATCGCTGGCCGCGGTGATCGTCGAGCGGGCGCCGTGCTGGGCGAAGTCGCTGGGCGAGGTCGAGCCGGCCCCGAGGCTCGAGGCCCCGGCCGCGCGTCGGCGCCAGCAGCTGGCGCTGCTGCGGCTGCTCGCGGCGCTCGGCGAGCGAGCCCCGCTGGCGCTGGCGCTCGACGACGTCGAGGCGGCCGGCGCCGACGATCGAGCGCTGCTCGACGCGGTGCTGGCCGGCAAGCCGCCGGTGTTGTTGGTGCTCGGCTGCCGCGACTCGGCGCTCGACCGCGAGCACCCGGTCGCGGCCTGGCTGAGCGAGCTCGAGCAGCTCGGCCTCGAGGTCTCGCGGTTGCAGCTCGAGCCGCTGCGGCGCCCCGATATCGTCGAGTGGCTGGCCTGCTCGTTCGGGGTCCCGAACCCGGAGCTCGGCTCGCTCGATCCGCTCGCCGCCTTGCTCGAGCAGCGAAGCTCGCGGATCGCCGGGCGGGTGCAGTGCTGCCTCGAACGGCTGGTCGAGCGCGGGCTGATCAGGCCGTCGCCGGCCGGCTGGATCTGGGATCTGCAGACGCTCGACGGCACCGAGGTCGCGCTCGACGGCGGCGGGTGGCTGGCGGGTGTCCGCGAGCGGCTCGAGCCCGGCGAGGTCGAGCTGCTCGAGCTCGCGGCCACGATCGGCGAGCGCTTCGCGACCTCGGTGCTGGCTCGGGTCCTGGATCTGCAGCCGGACTCGCTGGTGGCCGCGCTCGCGCGGCTGCGCGAGCTCGGGCTGATCCGCGCCGCCGGTGGCGATCATCGGTTCGCCTGGGACCTGCGCGGCGCGGTGCTGGCCGGGATCGAGCCGGATCGACTCCGGCAACATCGGCTGGCGATCGCGGCAGCGCTCGAGCGCGAGTCGGCGGCCAGCGAGGCGATCGCGGCGCTGGTCGTGCGAGCCGGCGGGGCCGAGGCGCTCGCCGAGCTCGACATCGACTCGCGCGAGCAGCTGGCTCGACGCTGTGCCGCCGCCGGCCACAGCGCGCTGGCCAGCGGCGCGTGGCAGACCGCCCACCGTTACCTGGCGGTCGCGCTGGCGTCGGCCGGGCCGGGGCCGGACCAGGTCTCGCTCGCTAGCGACCATGCGTCTGCGCTGGCGCTCGCCGGCCGGGTCGAGCTCTCCGACGCTGCGTTCGACGAGCTGCTCGCGCGGCCGCTTGCGCCGATCGTTCACGCCGAGCTGGTGGTCGCGCGGGTCCGCAGCCTGACCGCGCAAGATCGGATGAGCGAGGCCCTCGAGCTCGGCTTCGCCGCGCTGGCCAGCCGCGGCGTCCGCATTCGCAGGCCGGTCGGCAACCTCGGGTTGCTGGCAGCGGTCGTTCGCGCGTACCTGGCCTGCCGCGGCCTCGAGCTCGACCACCTGCGGGCCGCGCCGCCGATCGATCCGGATCTCGCCGCCGAGCTGCTGATCGCCAGCTCGCTGGCCGAGGCGGCCTACTCGGAGGATCCGCGGCTGTTCGTGCTGCTGGCCGCGCTGCGAGCCCGACGGATCGCCCGCACCGGGCTGCACTCGACCACGCCGCTGACGCTCGGCCACTTCGCGACGGTGGTCGGGACGATCCTGCGGCAGGCCGAAGAGGCCGCGCGGCTGTGTGCTCTGGCGCTCGAGCTGTGCGATCTCGTCGAGGGCGGCGCGGCACAGCGCCCGCGAGTCCGGAGCACCACGACGATGGTGGTCTGGCCGCTGGTTCGACCCTTCGACGACAGCGTCGAGGGGCTGGTCGAGTGTCAGCGCGAGGCCATCGAGGTCGGCGACGTCGGGGTCGCCAACATCGTCGCGACCGGCGGGCTCGGTCTGTGCTTGCACGCCGGGCTCGCGCTGACCGAGCTGCACGCGCTCGGTCGTCGCTGGCGCGCGCAGCTCGAGCGCTGGTCGAGCCCGGACGCGCTGGCGGCCATCGACGCCTGGCTCGAGTTCGTCGCGGTGCTCGTCGATCCCCACCGCGAGTCGACCTCGCTGATCGCCGATCTCGAGCTCGCCAACGTCGGCGTCGGGACCCCGGTCCGTCACGCGCTGGCGCTCAACGGCGCGCTGGCGCTGTGGCTGGTCGGCGAGCGCGAGGCCGCGGCCGCCCGGATGGAGCCGCTGATCGACGAGCTCGAGCGGCGGCTGTTCGGGTCCTGGCAGATTCCGCCCGGGGTGGTGATGCTGGCGATCGTCGCCAGTCACCGGGCCGGCGACGAGCCGCTCGACCGGCGCGCCGCGGCCACTCGCATCCGCCTGGCGCTGAACCTCGCTCGTCGGTTCGCGCGGGACTCGTGGGCCAACTACGGCGCCCACGTCGAGCTGATCACCGCCGAGCTCGAGCGGGTGCGCGGCAACCCGGATCGGGCGGTGCACGCCTACGAGCGCGCGCGCGAGCTCGCGTCCGACTCCGGCAACGCCTGCATGCAGGCGATCGCCTGCGACCGGCTCACCAACCTGGCGCTGGCGACCGGGCGCCGGGTCACGGCCCGCGGCGCCGCGGTCACGGCCATCGCGGTGCTGCGTCGCTGGGGGGCCGAGGCGGCCGCGCGCCAGCTCGAGATCGCCTACGCCGACCTGCTCGCGGTCGTGGTCCCGAACACCCGCGCGCTGGCGCCCAGGCTCGAGTCGGTCACCGATCCGACTCGCCACAAGACCGCGCTCGATCCATCGGCGGTGCTCGGGGTCATGCACGGGATCAGCGACGAGCTGCGGCTCGAGGAGGTCGTCGCCCGGGTGATCGGCAGCGCGGTCGCCAGCTCCGGTGACGAGCGTGGGGTCCTGCTGCTCGGGCACGACGGTGTGATCGGGCTGGTCGCCGAGGGCGACGGCGCGACCGTCGAGGAGTTCGTCGACGAGCCGGTGCCGCTGTCCGAGGCCGGTGAGTGGGTGCCGCGGACCATCATCGAGCACGCGCTCGAGACCGGCGCGGTGGTGGTGATCGACGACGCCGGCACCGATCTGCGCTTCGCCGGCGATCCCTACCTGCAGGACATCGAGCTGGGCTCGCTGCTGTGCATGCCGATCATCCGCAATCGCTCGGCGGTCGTCCGGTCGGCAGCTCCCGGGCACGGCGGCGAGCGGATCGGCGCGCTGCTGCTCGAGCACCGCAGCGCCAGCGGGGCGTTCCCGCCCGAGCGGATCGAAGTCCTGCGGATCCTGCTGGCCCAGGCCGCCAGCGCGATCAGCCACGCCCGCCTGTTCGAGGCCCTGCACCGCAGCGAGGTGTTGTTCCGCTCGCTGGTCGACGGCGTGCCCGACATGATCTCGCTGCTCGATCGCCAGGGTCGGGTCGAGTTCATCAATCACGTGGTCGAGTTCGGCACCGATCCGGCCGAGCTGGTCGGCGTCGACTCGACGCTGCTGATGGATCCGGTCTGCGGCCCCCAGTGGCGAGCGGCGCTCGAGCACGTCGGCACCACCGGCGAGCCACGCGAGCTGGAGATCCGCGCCAACTTCCCGGGCGGCGTCACTCGCTGGTACTCGCTGCGGCTCAACGCGCTCGAGTTCGGCGGCAAGATCCGCAAGCTGATCAGCATCGCCACCGACATCACCGATCGCAAGCTCGCCGAGTCCGACAAGCTCCGGCTCGAGGCCCAGCTGCGCCAGCAGCAGCGGCTCGAGTCGGTCGGGACCCTGGCCAGCGGGGTCGCCCACGAGATCAACAACCCGATCCAGGGGATCATGAACTACGCCGATCTGATCCTCGCCCGGTCGCGCGACTCCGAGCTGGTCGTCGAGTTCGCGGCCGAGATCCTGACCGAGTCCGAGCGGATCGCGACCATCGTCCGCAACCTGCTCGCGTTCTCCCGGCAGGAGGCCGAGCACACGCCCGAGCAGTGCAGCGTCGAGCGGCTGATCGACGCCACGCTCTCGCTGATCCGCGCGGTCATCCGCCGGGACGACATCGAGCTGCGCGTCGACGTGGCCGATCAGCTGCACGAGATCCGCTGTCGCCAGCAGCAGATCCAACAGATCCTGATGAACCTGGTCGCCAACGCCCGCGACGCGCTCAACGAGCGCGCTGGCGAGGCCGACAGGCCCAAGACCATCGAGATTCGCGCCCGCAACATCGAGCGTGAGGGTCGCGGCTGGGTTCGGATCAGCATCGAAGACTGCGGGGTGGGGATCCCGGACCACATTCGCGCGCGGATCTTCGACCCCTTCTTCACCACCAAGGGCCGCGATCAGGGCACCGGGTTGGGGCTCGCGGTCAGTCACGGGATCGCGGTCGAGCACGGCGGCGAGCTGTGGCTCGAGACCGAGCTGGGGGTTGGCACGACCTTTCACCTGGAGCTTCCTGCCGCCGAGCGCGACTGATTGCCGCGGGGGCGGCAATTGCAGTAGCCTCGCCACGCGCATGCAGGACCCCGGAGCGCCGACGTTGCCCGAACATCCGCGGGCGTGGGACCGCCTCGCGCTGCGGTTGATCAACGACCCCCGCGATCTGCCCTTCGTCCACCTGATCGTCGCGTGCCTGATCACCGCGCTGCTCGGGCTCTCGCTGTACCCGATCAGCCTCGCGCTGCTGCCGGGCCCGAGCTTCTGGCTGGCGGCCGGCGTGTACCTGCTGATCTGGGCGTTTTGGACGCTCGACCGATTCATCCTGATGCTGCACTGCACCTCGCACCGGATCCTGTTTCGGCGCGAGCACGGCTGGCTCAATCACTTGATCCCGGTGGTGCTGGGCCCGTTCTTCGGCGAGACCCCGCAGACCTACTTTTGCCACCACATGGGCATGCACCACCCGGAGAACAACCTGGCCGACGATCTCAGCTCGACGATGCCGTTTCAGCGCGATCGCTTCGGCCACTGGCTGCGGTACTTTCTACGTTTTCTGTTGCTCGTCGTGATCGAGCTGCCGCGCTACTTCTTCCGCCGCGGCCAGACCAAGATGGGCATGCGGGCGCTGTTCGGCGAGCTGTCGTTTTGGCTGCTGGTCGCGCTGCTGGCCGGGCTGCTCGACTGGCGGGCGACGCTGGTCGTGTTCGTGATCCCGGTGCTGATGGTCCGGGTCCTGATGATGGCCGGCAACTGGGCGCAGCACGCATTCGTCGACCCGGCGCACCCGGCCGATCCGTACCGCAACTCGATCACCTGCATCGACTCGCGCTACAACCGGCGCTGCTTCAACGACGGCTATCACATCCACCACCACGTCAAGGCCCGCTGTCACTGGTCCGAGTATCCGGCCGAGTTTCGCGACAACATCCGGGTCTACGGCGAGCACGACGCGATCGTGTTTCGCGGGCTCGACTTCTTCATCGTCTGGGTGCTGCTGATGACCGGTCGCTACCGGACGCTGGCCGCGGCGATGGTCGAGCTGCCGGGCGCGCCGCAGCGGAGCATCGACGAGCGCATCGAGTTCATGCGCTCGCGGCTGCTGCCGATCCGCGGCTGAGCCGTCGGCTCGGCTCAGGGCTGCAGCTCGGGTTTTTCCATGTGCCGGTTGTGCTTGAAGCGCGCCAGCTCGTCGGTGTCGTACCAGGCCTCGATGTAGCGGCGTCCCCCGAATTGCGGGGCGATCTCGTGCTTGTAGTTCGGATCGTAGACCCGGAAGTTGCGCACGACCGCCTGATCCTTCTGGCTGCTCAGGCTCCAGTAGTTGCCTTCGATCGTGAAGTAGATGTACTTGCCGTCGACCTCGAGGACCCGCTCGATGATGTAGTGGTGGTTGGTCGGATCTTTCAGGCGGACGCCGTTGCTGTCGAAGCTAGGCTCCTGGGTGTAGCCGATGTCACCGGGCTTGATCGGCGGGACGCTCTTCTTGGTCTTGAGCCAATTGACGATTGGGGTCGGGCTCAGCTTGTGCCGGACCTCGCCGTCGATGGTCTTTGTCACCCCGTTGGCGTCCATCACCTCCTTGGTCTCCGTCATGTCGAAGGGGCTCGGGTCCTCGATGTACCGGTAGATCCCGTCGGGCCCCCACTGCAGGCCGATGTACGTGTACTTGTCGGGCAGGTAGCCGGGCGGCTGCGGGAGGAAATTGGGGGCCAGCAGATCGACGATCGTCTGCAGCACGCCGTAGCTGCCGAGCACGGTGTTCCAGTCGTCCTCGTAGTTGCTGGCCGCCACGCCGGCGCCCATCTTCACCGCCCACAGGGCGAAGATCCCACACCAGGTCGTGTGCTTGTTGCCCCACTCCACGAGCTTCCTGAGACTGTCCTTGTTCGCCCACGCGCCCGCGTTGCTGCCGTAGGCGACGGCGCTGTACTCGGCCAGGCGATCGATCCCACCCTTGAGCTTGACGGTCTCGAGAGCCCAGGGAATGTACACCTGGATCGGCTTGGCCGGCTTCACGTCGACCTTGCCCAGCTCGCCGCGCGCCCGCTCGATGATCTTCAGGCGCAGCGGATCGAGGTTGGCGGGGATCGGCACCCCGGTGATGGCGTCCGCCTTGTTGTTGGTCTCGCCCGCGCCCTTGATCGAATCGCGGGCAGACTTGGCCGGCTCGTTCTTGGTCTCCAGCAGATCCCGGCTGTTCTTGTAGTTGGTCAGATCGGCGGCGCTCGACGACGATGGGATCGGGATCTTCTGCTTCTCGCCCTCGGGCTCGTCCTTGACCTTGATCTCGCCCGGCAGCTGCTTCTTCTTCTTGCTGGGCAGCTTGATCTTCTTCTTGGGGTTTTGGCTGACGTGCTGGAGGCCGGGCGCGACCGCGCCATCGAAGGTCGCCAGCGCGGGATGGGCCGGCTGCGGCGTCGCGGTCTCGGGGTGGGCGTGAGCGACGGAGGCACTGCCGACCAACGCGACAACCGTGAGCATCCGAGCCATGGCAAAGGACTTGGCGGACATCGTCCAAGGCTCGCACCA
>Ga0079224_100013760_pt1 | contig 11282 bp, 2 predicted proteins | sample Stecom2015_FD_80414 | JGI IMG/M metagenome (GOLD analysis project Ga0079224, IMG submission 80414) | Agricultural soil microbial communities from Utah to study Nitrogen management - Steer compost 2015 | ecosystem: Environmental > Terrestrial > Soil > Agricultural land | place: USA: Utah...
CCCTGCTTCTCGTAGAGACGGCTCAGGGCTTCGAGCGCCGGCACGTTGGTGTCGTCGATGTCGACGATCGCCCGGTACGCGTCGATGGCGCGGTCGAGATCGCCCACCTCGTCCGAGTAGATCGTCGCGATCTGCCCATAGAGCTCGACCTTCGTCGGCGAGGTCGCGGCCTCGTTGATGTGCCGCTCGTACGTGTTGATGAGGTCGAGCCACTGCTTGAGCCGGCGGTAGCAGCGCGCGAGCGCGACGTAGGCGCGCTCTTCGGCGGGGAAGATCTCGAGAGCCTGCTCGAGCCGCTGCGCCGCGACGTCGAACTTCAGGAACTGCTCCTCCTGGATCTGCGCGACCTTGACCAGGATCTCGACGCGCTCGCGCTCCGTCTCGACCACGTCGAGCTCGCGCTCCAGCACCGAGACGAGCTCGGGCCAGTCCTCCGTCCGCTCGGAGATGCGCTCGAGCCCGCGCAGGGCGGGCAAGCTCCCGCCGTCGAGGTCGAGGACGTCACGGTACATCGTGCCCGCCTTCGACAGATCGCCGAGCTCCGTCTCGTAGAGCTTCGCGACCTTGAGCTTGTAGCTCGCGACCTGATCCGACTGCCCGAGCGCCTTCACCTTGCTCGTGAGGACCTCGACGAGCTCGGAGTGCTCACGGCGCTCCTCGTAGATGCGCTCGAGAGCCGTGAGCACTGGCAGGTACAGCGGATCGATTTCGAGGGCCCGCCGGTAGTAGGCGATTCCCTGCTCCGCCTGCGCCATGTGCCGCTCGAGCAGCTCACCGAGCTCGAGCAACACGGCCTTGCGGTCCTCGTTCGCGACGGCAACTTCGTATGCCCGCGTCAGGGTCTCGCCGACCTTCTGCCACTGCCCGGCCATGCGATGAATGGCCGCGATCTGACGCAAGACCTGAACGTTGTTCGGGTCGAGCGCCATGATCTGCTGATAGAAGGGCTGCGCGTACTCGGGGTGCCCGAGATCCTCGCCGTACCACTTGCCGAGTCGAAGGCAGATCTGGATCTTCCGCTTCGGGTCCGTCTGCTCGGGAAGCCACGAGTTCGCGGTCTCGATGAGCTCCCTCCAGCGATTCGTCGCCTGAGCCATTCGCTCGAGGTACCGAGCGGTTTCGTCGTCCGAGAAGTCCTCGGCGAAGGCGTTCACGAGGGCATCGAACGCTTGATTCTGATCCGCGAGCTGCTCGTCGAAGACGCGCGCGATTCGCCGCAAGAGATCGCTGCGCTCCGCGACGTCTTCGCGCGTGTCGAGCCGATTGAGATACAGCTCGATCAGATTCTCCCAACGACCGGCGGCGGTGTGCAGGCGTTCGAGCGCCTCGAACGACTCGACGTGCGCCGGGTCGATCGCGAGGATCTCTTGGAACGCCGTGGTCGCCTGGTCGTAGTCGTTGATCTCCTTCTTCCAGATCTCGGTGACCTGGAGGAGCTCGGCGATCTTTTCCGCGGGCTCCGCGAGCGCAGCCGCGCGCTGCATCTTCACGCCCACGACGTCGACCCAGCGCTCGTCCTCGCGGTAGATCCGCTCGAGCTCGGCCATCGCCTCGAAGTCACCGGCATCGACCTCGAGCAGCCGGCGCCAGGCGTCGGCCGCCTCGAAGGGCTGGTTCAGCACGGACCCATAGGTCTTGCCGAGCTCACGGTGGATGGCCGCGAGCTCCTCGGCGTCGAGGAGCGCCGCCGCGCGATCGATGGTCGCGTGGAGCGCTGCCACGAGCTCGTTCGGGTCCTGACGGGTCCTCCAGACGTGCGCGATGGCGCGGAGCGCCGCGACGTTCGAAAAGTCGATGTCGAGCACACGCTGCCAGGTTTCGAGCGCTTCGTCGTCGCGGTTGAGCCGATCGGCGAACAGGCGCGCCCGCCGCGTGAGGATGTTGACTCGTTCCTCGTCGCTCTCCGCGATGTCGAAGTGGCGCTCGAGCACGTCGGTGAGCTCCGCCCACTTCCCCTTTTGCTCGTAGAGGCCCGCGAGCGCGGCGAGTGCCTCGCGGTCTTCGCCGCGGAGGTCGAGCACGCGCTTCCAGCCCTCGATCGCGCCTTCGATGTTGCCGAGCCGGTCGGCGGCCAAGTGCGCCATCTTCGCGCGGATCTCGGCCTCCTGGACGTCCCCGACGGCGTTCTCGAGCTCGCGCTGGTAGACGCGCTCGAGCTCGCCGAAGTTCTCGGTCTGCTCGTAGATGCGTCCGAGAGCGAGGATGGCGTCGTCGTTGTTCGGCTCAAGCTTGTCGAAGATCTCCCGGTAAGCGCGGACCGCGTTCTCGACCTGGCCCAGCCGCCCCTCGTACACGGCACCGAGGCGCGTGTAGAGGTCGACCTTCTCGCGATCGTCCTCCGCAGCCTCCGCTCGCTGCTCCAGCACCGCGGCCAGCTCCGGCCACTGCTCGAGGGAGCTGTAGATGCGATCGAGGTTGGCGAGCGCGTCACGCTCGTTCGGCACGAGCGTGAGGACGTACCGATAGGTTTCCTCCGCCTTGCCGACGTCGGCGAGCTCCTCCTCGAAGACGCGCGCGAGCCGCTTGCCGACCACGGCGAGCGTCGCCGACTCGATCTGCTCGGTGCTGAGCACGTCCGCATACGCATTCGCGAGGTGCTCCCACCCGCCGTCGAGGGTGGCCGCCAGCCGCTCGAGCTCTTCGCCCGTCCGCTCGTCGAGCGGGCTCTCCTTGAGCGCGCGAACGTAGACGGTGAACGCCAGGGCGGGATCGATCAGGCGCTCCTCGGCGTCCTCCGCGATGCGGTGGTACATGCCGATGCGCTGATCGGGATCCGTCGCGTGCGCGAGCTGTGCCTCCCGCACCCGAATCAGCTTCTCCCACTCCGAAGTCGCCTGGTACAGCGGCTCCAGGATCTCGGCGACGGCGAGCTGCCCGGCGCCCGACTCGAACAATCCCTCGAGCGCAGCGAGCGTATCGGCGTGCTCCGGTGCGGCGCTGATCACCTCGCGGTAGGCTTCAATCGCGCGATCGAGGTCACCGAGCTTCTGCTGATAGACCTGACCGAGTCGATACTTGAACTCGAGGATCTCGTCCGGCGACTGACCGATTTCCGCCTCGCGGGCGAGAATTTCCGCGAGATCCGCCCAGCGCTCGGTCTGCATGAAGAGCCGATCGAGGGCGCGCACCGCGCTCTGGTTCTCCGGATCGTGCTCGAGCACGCGGCGATAGCGGCCGACCGCCTCGTTCACGTTGTCGAGCTGGACCTCGTACACCTGCGCGACGCGCAACGCGAGATCCACGAACCGGTCGTGCTCGGTGGTCCCCTCGAGCTTGTCGAGCTCGCGATCGTACAGCTCCGCGACCGCGGGCCAGCGCTCGATCAACATCGCGAGGCGCTCGAGGGCGCCCAGCGTATCCTCGTTCTGGCTGTCGATCTCGACCGCTCGGGCGTACGTCTCGAACGAGCGTGCGTGATCGCCGAGGCTCTCCTCGTACAACCGGGCGATGCGGTGCAAGAGGTCGACGCGCGTGAACGGGTCCTGCGCGAAGCGCGCCTGAACCTCGAGAACGCTGATGAGCTTCTGCCACTCGCCCATCGCGTCGTAGACCGGCTCGAGGACCGCGGCTGCGGCCAGCGGATTGGCCTCCCCGCCCTTGATGCCCTCGAGCGCTGCCAGCGTGGGCTGATGACTCGGCTCGAGATGGAGGATGTCGCGGTAGAGCTCCACCGCACGATCGAGGTCGCCGAGGTGCTTCTCGTAGAGCTCGGCGATCCGATACTGGTAGCTGACCGCCTCGGAGGGATCGGTGGTGAGCTCGGCCTCGTGCTGCAGCACGCTGAGGAGCTCCTGGTAGTTCCCCGCCGTCTGGTAGAGCACATCGAGGCGCCCGAGCGCGGTGAGGTCGTCCGGGTCGAGCTCGAGCACGCGCTGATAGCTGTCGATCGCGCGCTCCACGTCCCGGAGCTCGCGCTCGTAGACCGCGCCCACCTGGTACAGGATGAGCTTCTTCTCCTCGGGGTCGAGGACGAGATCGGCTTTCCGTGAGTAAACGGTGAGCAGATCCGCCCAGCGCGACAGGCCGAGATAAAGTCGGATCAGCGCATCGACGCTGCGCAGGTCTTCGCCGTCGACGTCGAGGACCTTGAGGTAGACGGCGATCGCCTCTTCCTGGCGAGCGAGGACTTCCTCCTCGAGCATCGCGGCGCGGAACAGCGCGTCCTTTTTTCCGTCGATGTCGTCGAGGATCTCCGCCTTGTGCTGGAGCACGCGCGACATCTCGGCGTACTGCCCCGAGGCCTGGTACAGCATCTGTAGGCACTCGGTGGCGTTGATGTTGCGTGGATCGATCTTGAGGACCTTGCCGTACAAGTCGATCGCGCGCTCCGGACTGCCCACGTCCGTCTCGTACACGCGGGCCGCGGACGCATAGAGCAGCGTCGCGAGCTCGGGGTCGTTCTCCGCGGCAGCGAGCTCTTCGAACGTGCGGGCGAGGTCGTGGAAGCGGCCCGTGGAACGCGCGAGGCGATCGAGTGCCTGCGACGTCGCCTCGTTCGCGGGATCGACCGCCAGAGCGCGCGCCATCGTGTCGAACGCTGCGCCGACGTTGCCCGCCGCATCCTCGTACAGGCTCGCGATCTGGTGCAGAAGCTCGACCCGACGCTGCTGATCGTCGGCGCGAGCGACCTGCACCTCGTAGACGTTGATCAGGCGCTGCCAATCTCCCCGATTGCGATAGAGCGGCTCGAGGATCTCGGCGATGGCGAGCGCGTGGCGGGGCTCGCCGCCCAGGCGCTCGAGCGCCTCCAGCGCCGTCGCGTTCTCCGGATCGCGATCGAGGACCTGACGATACCCCTCGATCGCCGCCTCGACCTGACCCATCTCGCGCTCGCGCAGCGCGGCCAGGCGCAGCATCAGCACGATCTGGCCTTCGTCCGTGTCCGCGAGGCCGAGCTGGATCTCGAGGTTCTCGGCGAGCTCGCCCCACATGCCGAGGCGCGTGAACAATCCGTCGAGCGCGCTCAGGGCGAGCTGGCTCGTCGGATCGAGCGCGAGGACCTCGCGATAGGCGTGAACCGCCTCGTCCGGCTTGGCGAGCTTCTCCTCGTAGATCTGCGCCATCTGCGCATAGAGCGCCTCGCGTTCACGCCCGTCGAGCGTGAGGTCGACACGCCGTCGGTACACCGAGACGAGCTCTTCCCAGTGCCCGGTCCGGCGGAAGAGCGCATCCATGGCCTGGAGCGCCTCGTCGTCGTTCGCGTTGACGGCGAGCACGCGCTCGTAGCTCTTCCGGGCTTCGAGGACCAGCCCTCGGTGCTCCTGGATGGTCGCGAGTCGCAGCCAGTATTGACGAGCGAGCTCCGGATCGTCGAGCTCGCCCGCCACGTCGGCATAGATCTCGATCAGGCGATCCCAAGCCCCCGCCCGTTCGGCGAGCGCCTCGAGCTCCGCCCGCGCCTCGAGCAGGCCCGGGTCTTCCTTGACGGCACGGGCTTGCGCCTCGAGCGCGCGATCGGGCGCCCCGAGCTGCAAGGCGGCCGTCGCCGCGATCTTGCGGAGGAGCTCGACGCGACGATCCCGATCGTTCGCCGTCTTGGCGAGGATCTCGAGCACCCCGATGAGCTTCGCGAAATCGGCGCGAGCCTCGTAGATGCTCTCGAGGATTGCCGCCGCCTCACCCCGGAGATCCCCGTTCTCGAGCAGGGCCTCGAGCGCCACGCGGGACCCCTCGTGATCGGGATCGAGGAACAGAATCTCACGATAGTTCTCGAGCGCGGCCGCCGCGTCACCGAGGCGCTCGTGCTCCGCCTCGGCCAGGCGGAACTTGAGGTCGACCAGTACCGGCACCTCCGCCTCGAGCTCGATGCGACGCCGGATGACGTCCGCGTAGCGATCCCACTGCTCGGTGGCGCGGTACAGCCGATCCAGGGCAGAGAGCGCCTGGGTGTCCTCGGGGAAATCCTCCAGCACCGCGGCGTACGTTTCGATCGCGCGAGCCGGATCCGAAAGCGCCTGCTCGTAGAGCGCTGCGATCTCGAAGAGAATCGGCCGCCGATCGTCCGGAAAGCTCGCGAGCTCCCGCTTGCGCTCGTACACGTCGAGCAGCTCTCGCCAGCGCTCGGCCTGCCGGTAGAGGCCCTCGAGCGCCGCGAGCGCGTTCTCGTTCTCCGGCTCGCTGTCGTAAACGGCGCGGTACTCGACGAGCGCCTCTTCGACGCGGCCCAGCTCCTCGACCAGCACGCGGCCGAGTCGCAGTCGGAGAAAGCTGGCTGCCGACACGTCGCGCTCGTCTTCACAGCGCCGGATCGCGCGACGGTACGCCTGCACCACGTCTTCCCAGCGTCCCGTGGCAGCCGCCGAGCGCTCGAGGTCACCCTGGCTCTGCTCGATCGCCGGAGCGAGCTCGAACGCCTCGAGATAGCGCTCGAATGCCTTCGCTTTGTCGTTCAGGCGCGTCTCGTAGAGCGTCGCGGTCTCCCGGAGGATGCCGAGGCGTTCTTCCGCATCCTGGACGTGCCCGAGCCGGACTTCGAGCGCCCCGCACAACCCGCGGGGGTTGTTCGCGTTGGCGTAAATCGGGATGAGGCGCTCGGCGGCAGCCAGGTTGGCCGGGTCGAGGTTCAGTATTTTTTCGTACGAGCGGGCGGCGCGATCCAGCTTGCCCTTCTGCGTCACCCAGAGCTCGGCGATCTTCATCAGCATGCCGATGCGCTGCTGATCGTCCGTCGCGCGCGCTTCGTTGCTCTCGAGCACGCGGATGAACTCGTCCCACTTGCCGCTCTCGGCGTAGAACACTTCGAGGTCGTCCCACCGCCCGAGCGTCACGTAGCGCTTCTTGAGCTGTTCCTGGGCGCGCCGATCGTCGGGCTGGAGCGTGAGCAGCGTGCGGTACGCCTCCACCGCTCGCTCATCGTCCTTGAGGCGATCGCCGGTAACCTGACCGAGCTTGCTCAAAAGCTCGACCTTGGTGCCGATATCGTCGGTGAGCTCCGCGAGCCGCTCGAGCACCTCCGCGAGCCGGGTATAGTCGCGCGCGCGGTCGTAGAGCTGCGAGAGCGCACCGAGCGCGTCCACGTCGTCCGGCTCGTTCTCGAGCACGACGTTCCAGAGCTGAATGCACACGTCGGGCTTCTTCACGCGCTCGGTCGCGAGCCCAGCGATTTGCTTGAACCGCTCGGCTCGCTCTGGCCCGGGTGGCAGCGTCTCCGCGTCGCGCACGCTGAGGTGAATCAGCTTCTCCCAGTCCCTGCGCTTTTCGTACATTTCGCGCAGGTACTGAATCGCAGTGCGATTGAGCGGATTGACGTCGAGAACCTTCTCGTACGCTTTCACCGCCTCCGCCTGGTTCGCGAACTTCGTCGCGTAGAGCTCGGCGGCCTTGCCGTAGAGCTCCTCACGCTCCGCGGGATCCCCCACGGCGTCGGCCAACGCGATCAGCGTCTTTACGTACTCGTGGTAACGCCTGGCCGCTTCCTGCTGCTTGAGCTTGCCCCGGAGCTCGGCGACCAACGCCTCGTCGACGGCTGGTGCCGGAGGCTCGGGCTCGGGTTCCGGCTCAGGCTCGGGCGTGGGCTCGGGCTCGTGTGTCCCCGCGGCTTGCGTCGCGGACTCCGGCTCGCTCTGCGTACGCACCGCCGAAATCGCTTCGGGCGCGCTCGTGCCGGAACCAGGCACCGCGTCCTCGACCGTGACGGTCGCCTCTGCGCCGACGGCCGTCGCCAGCACCGCCTGCGGTGCCGCTTGAACGAGGCGTTCGCCGATCTGCGACTCGAACGCGACGAGCGCCGGGTTCTCCGAGTCGATCAACGCAAGCCGCTCGAAGAAGCGTCGGGCGCTGACCAGGTCGCCCCGCTGCTTCCACGCGATCATGCCCGCCTGGGCGAGCAGGTGCGTCGAGGAAGGGCCGAGCGAAGAACGATCCGAGAGCTCGTCAGCGAGACGGATGAGCCGATCCCACTCGCCCCCGCGCGCGCCGAGCACGTCGCGCAAATAGGTGAACGCCTCTTGGCGCGCCGGATCGGTGCGCAAGCTCTCTTCCATGAACTGGACGCCGAGCTCGGCGTTCTGGTGCCGGAGCGCCCAGCGCGCCCCGAAGTCGCTGGCAAACGCCGCGCGCTCCGCGGGCGTCTCCGCGCCCTTCAGCGCTTCGCGCTGCGTCTCGAGGATGACGTCCGTACGCTCCTTCTCGACGAGCAGTCCCTCGTAGAGCGCCGCGACGTGCCGGTTCGTCGGATCCGCAGCATACGCGCGCGCGAGAATCCCTTCGACCTCCTCCGGAGCGAACCGCCGGGCGATGCGCGCTGCACGGAGGAAGAGAGCGCTCTTCGCGCTTCGGCTGGAAGCCTCGTGTGCTTGCCGGAGCAACGCCGCGATACGCTCTTCCCACTCCCCCGCACCGAGCTCGGCGTCGAAGAGGCGCTCCGTCAAATCGGAATCACCGTTCGAGAGCTCGATGGCTCTCGTGTAGTTCTGGGCGGCCCGCTCGTGATCCCCCATGTCGAAGAGCACGTCGCCGAGCTCGGAGAACAGCGCCACGCGCGCCGACGCGTCCTCCGCGTTCTTGAGCTGAAGCTCGAGGAGCTTCTGCACCATGTTGAGCTTGCCGAGCTCCCAGTAGATGGCTCGGGCCTCGCCCAGGGCGGCGGAGTACGTGGGGTTGAGCTTGTAAGCGTCCTGGAAGTGCTTCAGGGCGCGCACGCCCTGCAAGAAACGCGTGTGGAGGAGCCGTCCGAGGCGCAGGTGGTACTCGGCTTTCTTGTCGGCCTCCTCGGTCGCGATGATGCCCTGCTCGAGCGCCTCGACGACCCCATTCCAGTCGTGCAAGCCCTCAAGCTGCTTAAGTCGCTGCTCTAGGTCCATGCTCCCTCGGACAAACTGACGCCTCGGCGCTCTTCGGGGATGTAGCTCGGTTCCAACCACATCCCCCGCCTGCCTCGGCTCTCGAACTCGTGGTGACGACGAAGTGCCCCGTCGCGCGCGGCGAATGCGGGGAGGATCACTCTGAGGAACCGCATGCCTCCGAGAAGGCCACGGTGCTCTTCACGCAAGACTCGATATCTGAAGACGTTCCCTCGAATCGTCGTCATTCGCGTCCTGGTCACTGTCCCAATTTCTGGATCAGCGACGCGCTGGTCTCGCACTGCTCCTTGAACTTCGCGGAAGCAGCGCCCCGGCATACCCGCTTCGTGAACTGCTCGAGCAGCCGGACCGCCTTCTCCTTCTGCGGCGGATCCATGACGGCGTAAGTGCTGCCCAAGTTGAATGCGAACTCCGGATGCTCGTCGCCCGCGAACTGCTCGGCGCGCTCCATGGCCGCGAGCTGCGCCGCCTTGTCGCGCTTGAGCTGCGCCACGTTCCCGAGGAGCACGTACATGGCGTAGATCTTCGGGTTGTTCCTCTCACTCGGCGGCACGAGCTTCGTGCCTTCCTTCAGCACCTGCTCCGCCTCGTCGACTTCGCGCAACGTGATGTAGAGCTCCGCGAGCGGCGGGTAGAAGAACGACACCGTCGGGTCGTGATCGATCGCCTTGTGGTAGTGCTCGAGCGCCGCTTGCTCGTCGTCCGTCCACAAGAACGCTTCGGCGAGGAGGAAGTAACACTCGGCGATGTTCGGATCCTTCTCGATGCACTTCTTGAGCGGCTCCTTAGCCTGCTCGTAAGCATCCGGGTTTCCGGCTTCCGCCTGGTTGACGAGCGCGAGACCACGCTTGTACCAGTACGTCGCGAAATCGGGGGCAACCTGGACGGCGCGAGAGAGAGTCGCCGCCATCTTGTCCCAGTCTTCCTTCTTCTCGTACGCAGCCGCGAGCTTCCACAGAATCCGGTGGTTCGTCGGCGCAAGCTGAACCGCCTGCTCGTACTTCTGGATCGCGCCCTCCACGTTTACCTTCACCGACTGATCGCCCTCGTTCGCGAGGTTGATCGCTTCGATGTGGCTGCGGCTACATCCGGCGGCCGCGAAACCCAGGGCGAGGACGGCAACGTTGGTCAGCTTCCAGAGATTCATCGCAAGCTCTACCTCTCTCTACTCCCCCGCGGGGGCTCTTCGGCGCTCTCGATGTCGATGCGGGGCGGTCGTTTCTTGCTTGGCTCGGAGCAGAAGATTCCAAGCTCGCCCACCTCGTCGCAACAAATAGAGTGGTGGCGCAAGAGGCACCGAGCATAGGCGCACGCGGGCCATGAAGTAAAGGTGGAACTCGCCGGAAAGGCCCAGCAAAAGCCCTCTACATCCGGGTGTTTCTTCCGTGCGCATGACGCGCTCGGCTATCGCGTCGAGCCGCACGACGCCGATGCCGCATGGCCCCGAATCCCGTTTGCGGCGCGCCCGCTCCCCACACCCGCGCTCCGTGAGCGCGCGTGTCGTCTCCAAACGAAGACGGGCCGCGCCAGTGTGTCCCGGCGCGGCCCGCACCTTCCGCTTCTCGACGCTGGCGCGCCCGCTTCCGTCGCGGTCGCGCTCCGCCTTGGCTCCCGTCCGCTCGCTTCGGCCGACCATGACCCGAGGCAAAGCCTCGGGTGCACGGCACGTCCGGGCGCTCTCGCGTCCCGCCTCAGCCCGGCGACAACATGATCGGATAGACCACCGTGACGATGCCGCCTTCCGGTTGCGGGAAGCTCAGCCCGTAGAAGGCGGAAAGCACGCAGCTGACGACAGCGCTATCCGGCAAGTCGGAGCCACCGTTCGACACGTTCGAAACCGAGCCGTCGCGCCCGATGACGAAGCGCGCCGAAACGCGTCCTTGCAGGTTCGGATTGCGTCCGAGGCCCTTCTCGTAACACATCCGGAAGCGGCCGAAGTTCTGGCGGACGATGCGCTGGATGACCTCGGGCGGCAGACGGCCGCTGACGGTGGTCGCACCCATGCGCACTTTCGGGGCACGCGTCGCGTGCGAGCCGCCCAGGCGCCCGTGGCCCGCGCCGAAACCCTGACCCGTCCCGGTGCCGGCACCGTGGCCGAGGGTCCCGATATTGCCGAGACCGATACCTTCGCCCCGGCCGCCGCCACCTTCACCGATACCCGAGAGACCGAGACCGCCGGCGCCGAATGCGTCGCCGATTTCGTCGCCCCACATGTTGCCGCGAGCGCTGATCTCGTCGGTACCGAGAGACGTGTCGCGCCCCCACGGAGCCGTCGGCGCGTTCGGATCGCCCGCCGCCCCCGTGTTGAGGAGGCCGATCATTCCGAACTCCATCGCCTCGCGCAGCGCAGCCTGGCGGGCAATGTGCGGATCCGGATTGTCCTTCGGCCCCTGCACCGCGTACCGCTTGTTCGTGGCCTTGGTGGTCGGATTCCCCATGGAACCCTCCTCACCTTTGGCGCGCGTCCCGGTGCCGCCTTCC
>Ga0079224_100013761_pt1 | contig 11281 bp, 20 predicted proteins | sample Stecom2015_FD_80414 | JGI IMG/M metagenome (GOLD analysis project Ga0079224, IMG submission 80414) | Agricultural soil microbial communities from Utah to study Nitrogen management - Steer compost 2015 | ecosystem: Environmental > Terrestrial > Soil > Agricultural land | place: USA: Utah...
CGAGCGCTGGCGCTCCACGTGGTATGCGGACTCTCGCGAGTTCGGTGATTATCTGAACACCGACCTCAAGGTGCGCAACTACATCAAGGACAAGCTCGGCCACGCTTCGATCAGCCGCATCGACATCCAGCGCCCGGCCAAGAACGCGCTGGTGACGATCCACACTGCCCGTCCGGGAGTGGTGATCGGCAGGAAGGGCGAGGATATCGAGCGGCTGCGTGCCGAGTTGAGTCGGCTGATGGGCGTGCCGGTGCACGTCAACGTCGAGGAAGTGCGCAAGCCCGAGATGGACGCGCAGCTGGTTGCCGAGAGCGTTGCCCAGCAGCTCGAGCGTCGCATCATGTTCCGCCGTGCCATGAAACGCGCGGTTGGCAATGCCATGCGGATCGGTGCCAAGGGCATCAAGATCAACGTCGCCGGCCGCCTGAACGGCGCCGAGATCGCGCGCAGCGAGTGGTACCGCGAAGGCCGCGTGCCGCTGCACACCCTGCGGGCCGACATCGACTACGGTTTTGCCGAGGCCAAGACCACCTACGGCGTGATCGGCATCAAGGTGTGGGTGTTCAAGGGCGAAGTGCTCGACGGCGAGCAGCCGCAGCCGGCGGCCGCCAAGGGCGAGCGCCAGGCCGCCGCGCAGTAAGGATTAGACCATGCTACAGCCGAAGCGAACCAAATACCGCAAGCAGCAGAAAGGCCGCAACGTCGGTGTCGCCACACGGGGCACCACTGTTGCCTTCGGACAGTACGCGCTGAAAGCGACCAGCCGCGGTCCGCTCAGCGCGCGCCAGATCGAAGCTGGTCGTCGTGCCATTACCCGTCACGTCAAGCGCGGTGGAAAGATCTGGATTCGGGTGTTCCCCGACACGCCGGTGACCGCCAAGCCGCTGGAGGTGCGTCAGGGTAGCGGTAAGGGCAACGTGGACCATTGGGTGGCGAAGGTTCAGCCAGGCCGGGTCCTGTACGAAATCGAAGGCGTCAGCGAAGAGGTTGCGCGCGAGGCGTTTCGCCTGGCAGCTGCCAAGCTCCCGCTGCAGACGGTCTTCGTGGAGCGGACGGTACTGTGATGAAGGCATCTGAGCTTCGTAATCGCGATAGCGCCGACCTGAGCAAGGAGCTGCTCGAGCGCCTGAAGGAGCAGTTCAATCTGCGTATGCAGAAGGCGACCGGCCAGCTGGCGCGGCCGGATCAGCTGCGCAAAGTGCGCCGCGACATTGCGCGGATCAAGACCGTGCTCAACGAGAAGAAGGCTGGTAAGTCGTCATGAGCGAGCAGCAGCAGAAAGCCCGGACCCTGACCGGTCGGGTGGTCAGCAACAAGATGGACAAGACCGTCACGGTGGCCGTCGAGCGTACCGTGAAGCACCCGCTGTACGGCAAGTTCATCCGTCGCACGACCAAGGTTCACGCGCATGACGAGGACAACGGCTGCCGCGAGGGCGATCTGGTCGCCATCGCCCAGTGCCGCCCGCTGTCCAAGACCAAGTCCTGGCGCGTGGTCGAGATTGTGGAACGGGCCGCGCAGTAAGGCGCGGTAGAAGGCAACAGGAACACAAGGCAGTACGTCGCCATGATTCAAATGCAGACCATTCTTGAGGCGGCCGATAACAGCGGCGCGCGGCAGCTGAAGTGCATCAAGGTGCTCGGCGGCTCCCGGCGGCGTTACGCCGGTGTAGGCGACATCATCAAGGTCAGCGTCAAGGATGCCATTCCCCGCGGCCGGGTGAAGAAGGGTGAGGTCTACAACGCCGTGGTGGTGCGGACCCGCAAGGGTGTGCGTCGCCAGGACGGCTCGCTGATCCGCTTCGACTCGAATGCGGCCGTGCTTCTCAACAACCAGCTGCAGCCGATCGGCACCCGCGTGTTCGGGCCCGTGACCCGCGAGCTGCGTACCGAGCGGTTCATGCGGATCATTTCGCTGGCCCCGGAAGTGCTCTGAGGCTGGAGACTAACGATGCGCAAGATCAAGAAGGGCGACGAAGTCATCGTCATCGCCGGTAAGGACAAGGGCCGCCGCGGCCAGGTCATCCGGGTGCTGACCGATGCGGACAAGGTCGTCGTGCAGAACGTGAACATCGCGAAGCGGCATACCCGGCCCAACCCGCAGAAGGGCATTGCCGGGGGCATCGTGGAAAAGGAAATGCCTATCCACATTTCCAATGTCGCGATCTACAACGCCAAGACCGGCAAGGGCGACCGGGTTGGCATCAGGACGCTGGAGGACGGCCGCAAGGTCCGTTACTTCAAGTCGAACAACGAGCTCATCGACGCATAAGGTACCGCCATGGCGAGGCTTCAAGAGTTTTACAAGCAGGAGGTCATTCCTGCCCTGCGGGAGCAGTTCGGCTACCGCAATGTGATGGAGGTGCCGCGGATCACCAAGATCACCCTCAATATGGGCGTCGGTGAGGCGGTGCGGGACAAGAAGATCCTCGACAACGCTGTCGAGGACATGACCAAGATCGCTGGCCAGAAGCCGATCGTGACGCTGACGCGCAAGTCGGTCGCGGGCTTCAAGATTCGCGAAGGCTGGCCGATCGGCTGCAAGGTGACGCTGCGTCGCGAGCGCATGTACGAATTCCTGGACCGTCTGATCAACGTGGCGATGCCGCGCATCCGCGACTTCCGGGGAATGAACCCGCGGGCCTTCGACGGCCGCGGCAGCTACAACATGGGTGTTCGTGAGCAGATCATTTTCCCCGAGATCGAGTACGACAAGGTCGACGCGGTCCGCGGCATGAACATCACGATTACGACGACGGCCAAGACGGACGAGGAAGGCGTGGCCCTGCTGGAGGCCTTCAACTTCCCGTTCCGGAAATAGGTGGAACATGGCGAAGACTTCGATGATTGAGCGCGAGAAGAAGCGCGCCCGTACGGTTCAGAAATTCGCCGCCAAGCGTGCCGAGCTGAAGGCGATCGTCAACAGCAAGACCGCCAGCGACGAAGAGCGCTGGGCCGCGCAGCAGGCGCTGCAGGCGCTGCCGCGGGATGCCAGCCCGGTGCGCCAGCGCAACCGCTGCCGCATCACCGGTCGGCCGCGCGGTGTCTATCGGAAGTTCGGCCTTGGCCGCAACAAGCTGCGTGAGGCGGCCATGCGGGGCGAGATTCCCGGCCTGGTCAAGTCCAGCTGGTAACGGAGCGCGAGTAGAACCATGAGCATGAGCGATCCCATTGCCGACATGCTGACGCGCATCCGCAACGGTCAGTCGTCGCGCAAGGCCCAGGTCAGCATGCCGTCGTCCAAGATGAAGGCCGCGATCGCGCGGGTGCTGAAGGACGAAGGCTACATCGAGGATTTTCGAGTGGAGCAGGATGGTCCCAAGGCCGTGCTGCACCTCTCGCTGAAGTATCAGAACAACGGTGCGCCCGTGATCGAGCAGATCGACCGCGTCAGCCGCCCCGGCCTGCGCGTGTTCAAGGGCAAGGACGAGCTGCCGCGGGTGCGCGGTGGCCTGGGTGTGGCGATCGTCTCCACCTCCAAGGGGGTCATGACCGATCGCGCGGCGCGCGCGGCCGGTGAAGGCGGCGAAGTCATCTGCGTCGTCTTCTAAGAGTGTAGGGACAGGACCATGTCGAGAGTCGCGAAAAAGCCTGTTCAGTTGCCGAAAGGCGTCGATGCGACGCTGGACGGTGGGCTGATCAAGGTCAAGGGCCCCAAGGGCGCCCTGGAGTGGCAGTGCCATCCGCTGGTCGAAGCCAGCCGGGATGGCGACGTGCTGCAGTTCCGCCCCCGCAGCAGCGGCTACAAGGCCAATGCGCTGGCCGGCACCACTCGCTCGCTGGTTGCGAACATGGTGCAGGGCGTGGCGGAAGGCTTCGAGCGCAAGCTTGAGCTGCACGGCGTCGGTTACCGTGCCCAGGCCCAGGGCAAGTCCCTGAACCTGAGCCTCGGCCTGTCGCACCCGGTGGTGTTCGAAGTGCCGGAAGGCATCACGGTGGAAACCCCGAGCCAGACCGAGATCGTCATCAAGGGCATCGACAAGCAGGTTGTTGGCGAAACCGCAGCCAAGATTCGCCGCTTCCGGCCGCCCGAGCCTTACAAGGGCAAGGGCATCCGCTACGCCGGCGAGCGTGTGGTGCTGAAGGAAGCCAAGAAGAAGTAACGGACGGGACGACGTATGGACAAGAAGCTTACACGTCTGCGTCGCGCCCGCCGGGCGCGCGCCAAAATTGCCGAACTCGGCGCCACTCGCCTGTGCGTGTTCCGGACGCCGCGGCACATCTATGCGCAGATCATTGCGCCGGATGGTGGGCGCACCCTGGCGGCCGCATCGACGGTCGAGAAGGAAGTGCGTGCGCGCCTGAAGTCCACCGGCAACCGCGAAGCGGCTGCGGAAATCGGTCGGCTGATCGCCGAACGCGCCAAGGCCGCAGGGATCGAGAAGGTGGCCTTCGACCGCTCCGGGTTCAAGTATCACGGCCGGGTGCAGGCGCTGGCGGATGCCGCGCGCGAAGCCGGTCTCAAGTTCTAAACAAGGGTTTCTGTCATGGCGACGAGCGAGATTAGCGGCGACGGGCTTCGTGAGAAGCTGATTGCGGTCAACCGCGTGGCCAAGGTGGTCAAGGGTGGCCGTCAGTTTGGCTTCACCGCGCTGACGGTGGTCGGCGACGGCGCTGGCAGCGTCGGCTTCGGCTACGGCAAGGCCCGTGAAGTGCCGGTCGCCATTCAGAAGGCGATGGAGCGCGCGCGGCGCAACATGAAGCAGATGAATCTCAACGGCACCACCCTGCAGCATCAGGTGACCGCCGTGCACGGCGCCAGCAAGGTGTTCATGCAGCCTGCTTCCGAAGGTACCGGCATCATTGCCGGTGGCGCGATGCGTGCCGTCTTCGAAGTGGTCGGCGTGCAGGACGTGCTGGCTAAGGCGATCGGTTCGCGCAACCCGATCAACGTGGTGCGCGCGACCATCAAGGGCTTGGAGCAGATGGCGTCGCCTGAGGCGGTTGCCTCCAAGCGCGGCAAGACCGTCGAAGAGATTCTGGGTTAATAGTCATGGCAACCAAGAAGTCGGCAAGCAAGAAGCAGCTCAAAGTGACGCTGCGGCGCAGCCTGGCCGGTCGGCTGCAGAGCCACCGTGCCTGCGTCGCGGGGCTTGGGCTGCGGCGTCTGAACCATACCGTGACCGTGCTCGACACCCCGGAGAACCGGGGCATGATCAACAAGGTCGCGTACATGCTCGAAGTCGAGGAAGCCTGACATGCGCCTGAACACCATCAAGCCCGCCGAGGGCAGCAAGCAGTCGCCGAAGCGGGTTGGCCGCGGCATCGGCTCCGGCCTGGGCAAGACCTCCGCGCGCGGCCACAAGGGCCAGCACGCCCGTGCCGGCGGCTTCCACAAGGTCGGCTTTGAAGGCGGCCAGATGCCGCTGCAACGCCGCCTGCCGAAGATCGGCTTCCGCTCCCGGACCGCGCGCTTCAGCGCCGAGGTGCGCCTGTCCGAGCTGGCGGCAGTCGAGGGCGGCGTGGTCGACCTGCTGAGCCTGAAGGCGGCCAAGATCGTTCCGCAGGAGACCCTGCAGGCCAAGATCATCAAGTCCGGCGAGATCACGACGGCCGTCACCGTGAAGGGCGTGGCCGTGACCAAGGGTGCGCGCGAGGCGATTCTCGCAGCTGGCGGCAAGATCGAGGACTAAGTGGCTAGATCTCCCTCCGGTAATCTGGCGTCGTTGCAGGGCCTCGGCAAGCTGACCGAGGTCCGGCAGCGGCTTGTGTTCGTGCTGCTGGCGATCGTGGTATTCCGCGCCGGCACGCACATCACGATTCCGGGGCTGGATCCGGTGGCTCTGGCGGAGATGTTCCGGCAGACCCAGGGCACCATCCTCGACATGTTCAACATGTTCTCGGGTGGTGCGCTGGAGCGGCTGAGCATTTTCGCGCTGGGCATCATGCCGTACATCTCGGCCTCCATCATCATGCAGCTGCTGTCGGCAACAGTGCCGTCGCTGGAGCAGCTCAAGAAGGAGGGTGAAGCCGGCCGGCGCAAGATCACCAAGTACACCCGCTACGGGACGGTCGCGCTGGCGATCTTCCAGGCCATCGGCATCTGCGTTGCGCTGCAGAACCAGGGCGTGGTGGTCCGGCCCGGCTTCGGTTTCCTGTTCATCGGCACCGTCACCCTGGTGGCCGGCACCATCTTCCTGATGTGGCTCGGCGAGCAGGTGACCGAACGGGGCATCGGCAACGGCATCTCGATCATCATCTTCACCGGCATCGTGGCCGGCCTGCCGACGGCGATTGGCAGCACGCTGGAACTGGCGCGCACCGGTGAGCTGAATATCGGCCTGGTGCTGCTGATCTTCGTGCTGGTGCTGGCCGTGACTGCTTTCGTGATCTTCGTCGAGCGCGGCCAGCGGCGGATTACCGTGAACTATGCGAAGCGCCAGCAGGGGCGGCGCATGTATGCGGCGCAGAGCAGTCACCTGCCGCTCAAGCTGAACATGGCCGGCGTGATTCCGCCGATCTTCGCATCCAGCCTGATCCTGTTCCCGGCCACCATCGGCCAGTGGTTCGGCAACGCCGAAGGCATGGACTGGCTGATGCGGATTACCGAAACCATGCGGCCGGGTCAGCCGATCTACGTCATGCTGTTTGCGGCGGCGATCATTTTCTTCTGCTTCTTCTATACGGCGCTGGTGTTCAACGCCAAGGAGACGGCAGATAACCTGAAGCGGTCCGGTGCGTTCATCCCGGGCATCCGTCCGGGCGAACAGACTGCGCGCTACATCGATGGCGTGATGACCCGGCTGACGCTCTGGGGCGCGATCTACATCACGCTGGTGTGTCTGTTGCCGGAGTTCCTGATCCTGTGGCTGAACGTCCCGTTCTACTTTGGCGGAACGTCGCTGCTGATCATCGTCGTCGTGATCATGGATTTCATGGCGCAGGTGCAGGCGCATCTGATTTCGCATCAGTACGAGCCGCTGTTGCGGAAGGCGAACCTGAAGGGCACCGGCGGGGCAGGCTTGCTGCGCTAGGCTGGAGATGAAGGTCTCGCCGCGCATAGTTGTGCGTGGCGAGCGGGTTTTTGCTATTCTACGCGCCCTTTCGGGTGTGAAGCCGAGTTCGGAGCGACATCATGAAAGTTAGAGCTTCCGTGAAGAAGATTTGCCGGAACTGCAAGGTCATCCGGCGCAACCGCGCGGTACGGATCATCTGCACCGACCCGCGGCACAAGCAGCGTCAAGGCTAGTGCGGCTTGAAGCACGGCTGAACGATTCTTTAGAATTGCCGATTTTTCGCGGCATGACTGGGAGATAAAGGGCTATGGCCCGTATTGCTGGCGTCAACATTCCCGACAACAAACACACGGTGATCGCGCTGACCCATATCTATGGGATCGGACGCACCCGCGCCGCGCAGATCTGCGCCGCCGTCGGCGTTGCGCCTGAGCGCAAGGTCAAGGATCTGGCTGAGAACGAGCTGGAAGCCATTCGCGCGGAAGTCGGCAAGTACGTGGTTGAAGGCGACCTGCGCCGTAGCGTGGCGATGGACATCAAGCGCTTGATGGACCTCGGCAGCTACCGCGGCCTGCGTCACCGTCGCGGCCTGCCTGCGCGCGGCCAGCGGACTCGTACCAATGCACGCACCCGCAAGGGGCCGCGCCGCGGCGCCAGCGCCAAGTAAGCGGCGGAACATCGGAGTTAGGACATAGCGATGGCGAAAGCGACCAGCAGCACCACGCGGGCCCGGAAGCGGACCAAGCGTTCTGTCGTGGACGGGATTGCCCACATCCACGCATCTTTCAATAACACGATCGTCAGCATCACCGACCGTCAGGGCAACGCTTTGGCGTGGGCCAGTGCGGGCGGCAGCGGTTTCCGTGGTTCGCGTAAGAGCACCCCGTTCGCGGCGCAGGTTGCGGCCGAGCGCGCCGGGCGTGCTGCGCAGGACTACGGCCTGAAGAACCTCGAGGTCCGCGTCAAGGGCCCGGGTCCTGGTCGCGAGTCGGCCGTACGTGCCCTGAACGCTGTCGGTTATCGCATCACGAACATCTCGGATGTGACCCCGATCCCGCACAACGGCTGCCGTCCGCCCAAGAAGCGCCGCGTCTGACCAGGAGAGGATGAATGGCTCGTTACATTGGCCCCAAGTGCAAGCTTGCCCGGCGTGAGGGCACGGACCTCTTCCTGAAGAGCGGCGTGCGCGCGCTGGACAGCAAGTGCAAGCTCGACACGCCGCCCGGCCAGCATGGCGCCCGCCGTGCCCGGGTGTCCGACTACGGCCTGCAGCTGCGCGAGAAGCAGAAGGTGCGCCGCATCTACGGCGTGCTTGAGCGCCAGTTCCGCCGCTACTACCAGGAGGCGAACCGTCGCCGCGGTACCACCGGCGAGATCCTGCTGCAGCTGCTGGAGAGCCGGCTCGACAACATCGTCTACCGCATGGGCTTCGCCAGCACCCGCGCCGAGGCGCGACAGCTGGTCAGCCACGGCGGCATCGAGGTCAACGGTCAGCCGGTCAACATTCCGTCTTACCAGGTTGCGCCCGGCAGCGTCATTGCCGTACGCGAGAAGGCCAAGAACCAGGTGCGCATCCAGGCGGCCCTGGAGCTGGCTCAGCAGCAGGGTATCGTGTCGTGGCTCGAAGTCGACGCCAAGAAGATGCAGGGCACCTTCAAGGCGGTTCCGGACCGGGCGGATCTGCCGGCGGAGATCAACGAGCACCTCATCGTCGAGCTTTACTCCAAGTAAGGCTTAGCCGCCCTCGGGGCCGGAGCGATATTTCATGCAGGGTTTCAAGGACTATCTCAAGCCGCGGATCGTTGACGTACAGCCGATCAACGAGCGGCATGCGAAAATCACGCTGGAGCCGCTCGAGCGGGGCTTCGGTCATACGCTGGGCAACGCGCTGCGTCGTCTGCTGCTGTCGTCGATGCCGGGTTATGCCGTCGTCGAGGCAGAGATTGAGGGCGTGCTGCATGAGTACACGGCGATCGAAGGCGTGCAGGAAGATGTGGTCGATATCCTGCTGAACCTCAAGGAGCTTGCCGTGCGCCTGCACGCCAAGGACGAGGCGACGCTGACGCTGTCGAAGCAGGGTCCCGGCCCGGTCACGGCCGCTGACATCCAGGGCGGGCATGACGTCGAGATCAAGAATCCGGAGCTGGTCATCGCCAACCTGACCAAGGCCGGCCAGCTCAACATGACGCTGAAGGTGGTCAAGGGTCGCGGTTACCAGCCGGCGACCTCTCGGTTCTCGGAAGAGGAGCGTCCGATCGGCCGCCTGCAGCTGGACGCCAGCTTCAGCCCGGTGCGCCGGGTCGCCTACACGGTCGAAAGCGCCCGCGTCGAGCAGCGCACCGACCTCGACCGGCTGGTGATGGATATCGAGACCAACGGCGTCATTGAGCCGGAAGAGGCAATCCGCTTTGCTGCCGGCCTGCTGCGCGATCAGCTGGCCGTGTTCGTCGACCTGCAGGGTGGCGAGTACGAGGCGGAGCCCGAGCGTCGTGAGCCGGAGATCGACCCGATTCTGTTGCGTCCGATCGATGACCTCGAGCTCACCGTCCGCTCGGCGAACTGCCTGAAGGCCGAGAGCATCCATTATGTCGGCGATCTGGTGCAGCGGACCGAGGTCGAGCTGTTGAAGACGCCGAACCTGGGCAAGAAGTCGCTGACCGAGATCAAGGAAGTCCTGGCTTCCCATGGCCTTTCCCTCGGCATGCGGCTCGAGAACTGGCCGCCCAACGGCCTGAGCGAGAAAGATCAGGCGGCCGGCTGAACCGGCGGGTCGCGCATAGAGCACTGAAGGATACGAACGATGCGTCACCGTAAGAGTGGGCGGCAGCTGAACCGCAACAGCAGTCACCGCCAGGCAATGTTTCGCAACATGAGCGCCTCGCTGGTCGAACACGAGGCGATCAAGACCACGCTGCCCAAGGCCAAGGAGCTGCGCCGGGTGGTCGAACCGCTGATCACCCTGGCCAAGAAGGACACCGTCGCCAACCGGCGGCTGGCGTTCAGCCGGCTGCGTAACAAGGAGGCGGTGCGCAAGCTGTTCGAGGAGCTGGGTCCGCGTTACAACGGGCGCCCGGGCGGCTACACGCGTATCCTCAAGTTCGGCCATCGCGCCGGGGACAATGCCCCGATGGCCTTTGTCGAGCTGGTGGATCGGCCCCTCGGCGATGAAACCGTTGCCGAGCAGCCGGAAACCGCTGCCGCTGAAGAGTAGTCGAATCGAAAAGCCGGGTTCTTACCCGGCTTTTTCTTTTTGGGGAGGTGAAATTGTGGAAGCGGTGGCCGCCGCCCGGGTTGCCGCATACCGGGACTGCCGCAGCCGGCGCTGTGCCTCCCCCTGGCTGCAGTGCCTGGATAAGCGCGTGGCAGCCTGGGCCGGACGACCGGTGAATTACCCGGCCCACAGCCGCTCTCACGACCACAGTCTGGTAAAATGCCGGCCGTTTCGCCGCCCGGCCGTTGCAGCAGCATGCTTGCGGGGGCGAGGAACTCAACACCATAGATCCAAGCGAGGAGAACGTCGATGAAAGCGCCTGTACGCGTTGCGGTCACCGGTGCCGCGGGTCAGATCGGATACAGCCTTCTGTTCCGGATCGCCGCCGGCGACATGCTGGGCAAGGACCAGCCGGTCATCCTGCAGCTGCTGGAGATCACCCCGGCGCTGGAAGCCCTGAAGGGCGTGGTGATGGAGCTGGAAGACTGCGCGTTCCCGCTGCTGGCCGGCATCGTCACCTCCGATAAGGCCGAGGTCGCCTTCAAGGACGCTGATTACGTGCTGCTCGTCGGCGCTCGCCCGCGCGGCCCGGGCATGGAGCGCAAGGACCTGCTGGAAGCCAACGCCGCCATTTTCTCGGCCCAGGGCAAGGCCCTGAACGATGTCGCCAGCCGCGACGTCAAGGTGCTGGTGGTCGGCAACCCGGCCAACACCAACGCCCTGATCGCGCAGCGCAACGCGCCGGACCTCGATCCGCGCTGCTTCACCGCCATGACCCGGCTGGACCACAACCGTGCGCTGGCGCAGCTGGCCAACAAGACCGGCAGCCATCCCAACGACATCAAGAAGATGATCATCTGGGGCAACCACAGCGCCACCCAGTATCCCGACATCTTCCACGCCACGGTGAACGGCAAGCCGGCCAAGGACCTGGTGGATCAGGCCTGGCTGGAGCAGGATTTCATCCCAACCGTGCAGCAGCGCGGCGCCGCCATCATCAAGGCCCGCGGCCAGTCCTCCGCCGCTTCCGCCGCCTCCGCCGCCATCGACCACATGCGCTCCTGGGCGCTCGGCACGCCGGAGGGCGACTGGGTGAGCATGGGCATCTACTCTGA
>Ga0079224_100013762_pt1 | contig 11281 bp, 13 predicted proteins | sample Stecom2015_FD_80414 | JGI IMG/M metagenome (GOLD analysis project Ga0079224, IMG submission 80414) | Agricultural soil microbial communities from Utah to study Nitrogen management - Steer compost 2015 | ecosystem: Environmental > Terrestrial > Soil > Agricultural land | place: USA: Utah...
GGCCTGTTGGGCATGGACTGTGCCGCCCATTATCACGACCAGCAGCATAACCAGCAGTTGTTTCATCAGTCTCAGTCCTTGCGGCTACCCGCAGCTTTGCACCACATTGATTACTGCATCAGGCAGCGAAAGGTTGCGCCATCTCACCACCTGCTAAGATTAGACCCGCCAGTTTCAGGCGTTGGCAAACCCGACACCCGCAAACAGGTTCCGCTCCATCATGCCCGAAAATGCACGAATGGAACAGGCCGGCTTCATAGCCATCTGCGCCCGCCGTGATAAAATTCAGACGATTATCAGAAATCAGGGGGAGCAGCAAGCACAATGCGCATACTTGTTACCGGAGCTGCCGGCCGCCTTGGGGGACGGCTGGTCGAAATCCTGAAGCAACACGGTCACGATGTCACCGGGGCTGATATTGTTGGCGCTGGAGTCAGGCATCTGGATATTACCCATTATGAAACCACCTGTGAATTTATCGCCGGCCTGCGCCCGGATGTTGTTATTCATCCCGCCGCCTGGACAGATGTCGACGCCTGCGCCCGCGAGCCGGAAAAAGCCATCCGCATCAACGGGTTCGGCGCGCAGCATGTGGCGCTGGGAGCTGCCACCGCCGGGGCTTCGATGGTCTACATCAGCAGCAACGAAGTCTTCGATGGCCGGATCAGCCGCCCTTACCGCGAGTACGACACAACCAATCCGATCAACCCCTACGGCTACAGCAAATGGGTCGGCGAACAGGCAGTCCAGCACATCAATCCGCGCCATTACATTGTGCGAACAGCCTGGCTGTTTGCGCACGGCGGCAAAAATTTCATTCAGGCGATTCTGGCCGCGGCACAGGCAGGCAAGCCGCTGCGGGTGGTTACCAACGAAGTCGCCAATCCGACCTACAATGACGATCTGGCCGATGCAATTGTCAGGCTGATCGATACCGGGCGCTACGGCATCTATCATCTGGTCAACGAAGGCTCATGCTCTCGTTACCAGTTTGCCCGCTACCTTCTGAACAAAGCTGGTTTCGCAGAAACACCCATCGAGCCGATCACCAGCCATCAGTGGCCGCGCCCATCCACGCCGCCGGCATACGCCGCGCTCGAAAACATGGCGGGCAAACATATCGGCATCACTCTGCGCCCCTGGCAAGAGGCTGTGGATGCGTTTATGCAGAAAGAGAATCTGCTGTCATGACACTGCAAATCCGGCTGCGTGCCTGCCTCGCGGTGGTTGAGAACAGCCGAATCCTGCTCGTGCCGCATTTCGATACCGATGCTGGCCCGGTGCAGTGGAATGTCCCCGGCGGCGGGGTAGCGTTCGGTGAATATACGCAGGCCGCCGCAGTCCGCGAATTTCAGGAAGAAACCGGATTTGATGCCGAGTGTGATCGGCTGCTCGATGTGTACGAAAATATCGTTCCAGCGCGACACTGGCACAGCGTCACTTTCGCTTACATAGGCCGCATCGTCGGCGGGCAGATGCGACAGGAACCGACACGCTGGGGCCTGCGCACGCCGCGCTGGTTCGGTCTGGATGAACTGGACAGCATCGCGTATCATCCGCCACCAATCGTGGTAAAAGCCCTGCAATCAGGTACTGGCCCAGGTGACTGACCCACTGCTTTCCATCGTCATCCCCAACTGGAACGGCGCGCATTTTCTGCCAACCTGCCTGGATTCGCTGGCCCGGCAGACCTATCCCCGCCTTGAAATCATCGTCGTCGATAATGCCTCGTCGGATGAGTCTGCCGTTCTCGTCAAAACGCAGTATCCGCATGTGATTCTGCTGGAACTGCCAGAAAATCGCGGCTTTACCGGCGCGTGCAACGCGGGTATGGAACGCGCCAGCGGCGCCTATATCGCGCTGCTGAACAACGACACAGAAGTGCATCCTGATTGGGCAGCCGCCGTTATCGATGCCTTTGCCCACTGCCCGGAGGCCGGCTCTATCGCCAGCAAGATGCTGCTGTTTGACCGGCGCGATCACCTGCACACCGCCGGGGATTTTTTCACCGTTGATGGACGCGCGGGCAATCGCGGCGTGTGGCAGCAGGATACTGGTCAGTTCGACGAAGAAACCTATGTGTTCAGCGCGTGCGGTGGTTCAGCCGTGTATCGCCGCCAGATGCTGGATCACATCGGTCTGCTGGATGACGATTTCTTTTTCTCCGGCGAAGATGTCGATCTCGGCTGGCGAGCGCAGCTAGCCGGATGGCGCTGCCTGTATGTGCCATCAGCCATCGTCTACCATCATCTATCGGCCACAGGTGGGGGCGTAACAGCCAGCTACTACGATGGTCGCAACCTGATTTTCATTCTGGCGAAAAACTACCCTGCCGGCCTCTGGCGCAAATACCGCCGGCTTGTTCTGAAAGCGCAGCTAAAGCTGGCGTGGGAAGCTCTGCGGGCATGGCGCGGCGCAGCGGCCCGCGCGCGGCTGCGGGGTATGCTGGCCGGCCTCATCGGTTTGCCGCGCATCTGGCCCAAGCGCCGTCAGGTTCAGGCCCTGCGCACCGTGTCGCTCGATTATCTGGAAAGCGTATTGTCGCCGCCAGCAGGGTAAAATTAAGCATTTACTTGATGCGGTGTTGCAGTATGCTTAACATCGCACATGGAGATCATCAGCTTATGGCACAAACGGCAACAACCAGCGCACGTTATGGAAAAACGCCAGTACAAACCTCGGAACGCCCCTGGCTGTCCATCGTGATTCCAGCCCACAACGAAGAACGACGCCTGCCACCGAGCCTGGAAAAAATCGACGCTTTTCTACAGCAGCAAAACTTCGACGCCGAGGTAATCGTGGTCGAAAACGGCAGTATAGATCGCACAGTTGAAGTTACTCGAGCCTTTGCCCGGACTCATCCCTACGTCAAAGTCATCGAAGCAGCGGTGCGTGGTAAAGGATTAGCCGTCAAAGTGGGGATGCAGGCAGCGCGCGGAGAATTCCGCTTCATCTGTGATGCCGATCTGTCGATGCCAATCGAGGAAATTGTGAAATTTCTGCCGCCCCATTCCGATGGCTACGATGTCATTATTGCCACGCGCGAAGGGCCGGAAGCCAATCGCATTGGCGAACCGGAACATCGCCATATCATGGGCCGCGTGCTAAACTGGATCATCCAACTGACCGCCGTGCGCGGCATCGAAGATACCCAGTGCGGTTTCAAAATGTTTACTCGCGCAGCCGCTGAAGACCTGTTTGACGTGCAGCAGATGGTCGGCATCGGCTTCGATATTGAACTGATCTACATTGCCAGAAAGCGCGGCTACCGCATCAAGGAAGTGCCGATCACCTGGTACTTTGATCCTGACAGCCGGATGCGGCTGGTACACGATTCGCTGCACGTGCTGCTCGAAATTTACGAAATACGCCGCAACTGGATCAGGGGCGTTTATGCCAAAAAAGAAAGGCCAAAAACCGAATCTGATGTATGAACACCAGATTCACAAGCAAGGATACCGGTATATCCTCGGCATGGACGAAGCCGGACGCGGGGCATGGGCCGGGCCAGTGACCATCGGCGCGGTTTGCCTGCCGCTTGATCGCCCCGACCTCCACAAGCTGCTGACGGGCGTGCGCGACAGCAAGGTGATGACCCCCCGCCAGCGCGAACGGACAGTTGAGACCATCCGGGAAATCGCTGTTGCATGGGGGGTTGGCAGCGCCAGCAACACCGAAATCGACCAGCAGGGCATCAACCCGGCGACCCGGCTCGCCATGCAGCGTGCCCTGCTCGATACCTGCCAGCGATTCCCACACTTCAGGCCGGACTGCCTGTTTCTCGACGCCATGATCTGGCCGGAAAAGGCTGCCGAAATCCCGCAAATCACCATCGTGGATGGCGACGCGCGCTCCCTGACTATCGCCGCTGCCAGCATCATCGCCAAGACCTGGCGCGATCAGGTCATGCGTGATCTGGACAACGAACTGCCGCATTACAGTTTCAGCGCGCACAAAGGCTATGGCACAGGCAGCCACAGCGCCGCGCTCAGGACCTTTGGCCCGTCGCCCTTTCACCGCCTGTCATATGCCCCGGTGCTCAAAATGCTGGCTGAGAAGGAACAGTAACCGGTGCGCCTCGCTCTTGTTCATGACTGGCTGAACCAGATTGGCGGAGCCGAGGATGTGCTCGAGGCGCTGGTTGATGTGTTCCCTCAGCGCCCCATCTATACCAGCATTTACGCGCCCGATCTCATGCCGGATTTATACCGCCAGTGGGATATTCACACCCTCTGGCTGGATAAGCTGCCCGGCATTCACCATCATCACCAGCCCTATCTGCCGCTCTACCCGCTGGCATGGGGCGGGCTTGACCTGTCTGCTTACGATGTCATTCTGAGCAACAAGAGCGGCTTCTGCCATGGCATCCGGCACGATGCCGATACACTGCATATTTGTTACTGTCTGGCTCCGACGCGCTATGTCTGGCAGCTCGATACATACATCGCCCGCGAAGGACTGGGCCAGCCGGCGGCGCTGGCTCTGCGACCGCTGATCGCTGCACTCAAACGCTGGGATTATGAGGCTGCTCAGCGCGTCGATCACTTCATCGCCATCTCGACGGAGATTCAGCAGCGGATCAAAACCTATTATGCGCGCGACTCGGTGATTATTTATCCGCCAGTCGCTACGGATCGTTTTCAGCCCTCGGCAAAGGTCGAAGATTACTTTCTGATTGTGTCGCGCCTGATCCCGTATAAACGCATCGACCTTGCGGTGCAGGCTGCCACACGATTGGGGCTGCCCCTGAAGATTGGCGGAAAAGGACGCGATCTCGAACGGCTGCAAAACATGGCCGGGCCGACAGTCGAGTTTCTTGGCTATGTGCCTGATGACGATTTGCCTGATCTGATGGCGCGCTGCAAAGCCTTCATCTTCCCCGGCCTGGAAGACTTTGGCATCACCCCGGTGCAGGCACAGGCCGCCGGGCGTCCGGTGATCGCGTTCGGCGGCGGCGGCGCGCTCGACACGGTGATTCCCGGCCAGACCGGCGAACACTTTGCCGAAATGACCGTCGAGTCGCTGGCTGCCGTCATGAGCGATTTTGACGACTCGCGCTATGATACCGGACGTATTCGCGCCCATGCAGAACGTTTCGACACACGGGTCTTTCAGCGGCAGATCGCGGCCTATGTTGAACAGGCGTGGGATGCGTTTCGTCGCCAGCAGCCGTTCGTATGGAACAACCCGGTGATAGTCTGAGCCAGAGGACGATGATGGAACTGCGACTGTATGCCCGCATCCTGCTGCGCTACTGGTGGCTGATCGCCATCCCGACAGTGATTGCGGCAGCCTTCGCCGTGCCGGAAATGTTGACCAGCGCGGCAGATGGGGGCTTTACCACGACCATTCATTACAGCGCGGCTCAGCGCCCGGAAGCTCAACCCCCGCGTGACGGTGACTTTCAGGACATCTGGCTCGCATCCGAATACACAGTCAATGCCATGACCACATGGGCGCTTACTGAAAGCTTCCGGCGCGAAATCGCAGAGCGGGTCACGGCTGATGTGCCGCTTGAAATCCACCGACTCGGTGTCGCTGCGGATAACCAGCGCAGTGTGGGTGTGCTCTACCTGAGTTATCCTGACGCCGAAGGTCTGGAAGCAATCGCGCAGGCAGCGATTGAGGTGCTGCAAACGCGCAACCGGGCTTATTTTCCGCAGGTCGGCGCTGCTCCGGCAGAAGTCACCATTCTGGGTAATCCGGTCATTGTGGCTGCACCGCCGCCGCTTACCAACCGCTTCGCGCCGGTGATTCGGATAGGGCTGGGGCTGATCGTCGGGCTGGGGCTGGCGCTGCTGGCGCATTATCTTGATCCGACCCTGCGCCAGCGCGAAGAACTGGAAATGATCGGCCTGCCGGTGATTGGCACGCTGCCCCGTGAATAAGCAGTAACCAAACCCGGACAGAGGCGGTTATATTCACGACGCTTGATCGACCATTCGCCGGGGGTTGCCCATGCGCTACAGAATTCGACTGCTTATCATCGCCCTGCTGGCTCTCAGCACCGCTGCTGCCGCTCAGGACACCTTACCCTACGAATGGCAAGACGGAGGCATTAGCCTGCGCTACCCGGCACACTGGGATGCCCCGCTGCCCGCAGAACAGAACGACCAGCCCGTATTACAACTGGCTCAGGTACTGGTCGATACCCCGGCAGATGTGCGCCCACCTGCCATCCCGATTATCACATTCACACGTTTGTCCGGTGAACGGCCAGCTGATGGCAACCTGGTGCCGTTCGTGTTCGCCGCGCTGCAAAATCTCGGTATCGAGCCAGACGGCCAGCCAGTGGAAAGCACGCTGCTGGGTATCTCTGCCCCTGAACTGGCGGGCGCAAGCCTCGATGGGCAGTTATTTGGGGTTGCCCGGGTCGCACCGCTGGGCAGCAGCGATGTATTGCTCGTCACCGGGCGCTCCTTCGCCGCCCAGCAGGACGAATTCGCGGCGATCTTTGAAATTGTCGCCAGCAGTGCCAGAACACGCGGCGCTGCCGAAACTATAACCGACGGCGCAGAAGAAACGACAGGCTATGGCATACGGTGGCATACACAGCGCACCGGCGCGGATGGTGAAACAGGCTTTCTGAATCTGGTCGGGCTGGCTTATGGCCCAGATGACCGCCTGTATACTTACGAACCGGACCTGGGCGTCATACAGCTTGACGCGGCTGCGGGCAGGGTGCTGTCGATCACGCCCAACGACAACATCACGCAGCCCGCTGACCTCGCGGTCGCCAGTGACCAGACCATCTATGTCGCTGACATCGCCTGCGGCTGCATCTTCACCCTCACTGCCGGCGTCTGGCTTGACCAGCCAGATAGCGAAGAACCATTCGACCCGGAAACCAGCAGCGGCATCATCTCTGGTTTCGGCGCTGACGCGCCGGCGCACATCGCTGTCGGCCCCGATGACGCACTCTACGCCACCAACGTCACCGCCGGCGGCGCGATCACTGTAGTCGTTTTCGCAGATGGCAGACAGGTCCGCGAAATCCGCCTGCCCGAAGAAGTGGTCGATCAGCCCCTGCTCAGCGCCTCGCCGGCTGGTCCGATTTACGCGCTGACTCAATCGGGCGAACTGCTGGAACTGCGCGAGTCAGAAACTGTCGAGATCAGCACACTCGGCCCTGCTGCTGGCCCGATAAATGATCTGGCGATCACGCCTGACGGCAATCTGGCTATCGCCACTCAAAACCAGGGGGTTCTTGTCCTCACACCCGAAGGTGATCTGATCGACCAGCCCGGCATCCTCGTTCCCGATTTTCCCCTGCCCGGCGAACTTGTACTGCCTGTCGGGGTGGCTGTTGACCCGCAGGGCAATCTGTATTTTGCCGACAGCGACGGCACTTTCGGCGCAATCACAGCCATGAGCACCACCATTGACCCGGATCGACTCGGGTCTGCTGAACTGGCTGCCGGCCTGAGCGTACAGGGTATGCTGAGCGACGAAAACCCGCAGCAGGAATGGACATATCCCGGCACAGCGGGGGAACGCATCACCATCACTGCGATCGACAATGCGGGCACGGTCGATGTCGCCCTGCGCCTGTTTGATCCCGACGGAAGCGAACTTGCGTTTAACGACGACCATGAAAGTCAGGATTTAGTCAGTTTCACCGATGCCCAGATCAGTGATTTCACGCTGCCCGTACCGGGGCAATACACCATCGTGGTGGAACGGGTCAGTGGTGAAGGCAGCTACAGCCTCGGTCTGAGCCAGACACGCAGCCTGAACCTTGATACTGGTGAGACGGTCAGCGTATCAGGCGAACTCAGCGCCGTCTTTCCGGCAGATGTGTGGGTCTTTAGCGCCAACCCGGAACGCACCCTCACCATCACGCTGGAAACAAGCAGCGGCGATCTCGATCCCCTGCTGCGGTTGATCGGCCCGGATGAGAGTCTGATAGCTGAAAATGACGACGCCGATGATACATCGCTCGGAACGGACGCGCAGCTTGTGGACATCGCGCTTCCCGCCAGCGGGACGTACCGGCTGTACGCCGCGCGCTTCAGTGGATCTGGCAGCTACAACCTCACCGTAATCAGCAAACCCTAGCGGGGTCATCAGCGGCAGGGTCAGGCCACTTCATCAGGCTGCTCGTCGTAGTAGGCGTCATCGGCCTGGCGCTTCTGTAGTTCCTGGCTGTGGAAGTACCAGGCAATAGCGACCGTTGCGCCGCTGAACAGACCACCAACCACAATACCGACAACGATTGCCTGAAGGGCGCTGTTGCCCTGCCCCAGTGCAGTCAGAATCATCAGAATGATACAGGCGACAATACTGGTTCCGGCCACCACCGTCGGCGAAAACCATTCCCGCCGGATAGCCAGATAAGTCCCCAGCAGCGCCAGCGCCAGTAACACAAAGAACAACCCGGCAAGCCCTTCCATGTTTATGCCTCCCCTGATTGAAACTCGCGCAAGATTGCGCGTACCGGCGACCCGCAAGCGCCATCCAGACGGAGCGGCAGCGCGATCAGTTCATAATCCCCGTCAGGCACATTACGCAGTAACAACGACTCCAGATTGACCATGTTGTGCTGCTGCAGCGCGTGATGGCATGGCAAATCCTGACTATCGAATGCATCAACCGATGGCGAATCCAGCCCGACCAGACGAACGCCATTCGCAGCCAGCCACTCAATCAGTTCCACACTCAGATACGGAAACTGCTCCGGCCACACTTCCTCCAGATCGCTCACCGCACTGTGAATCAGCAGCCGCTCAACTCCGGCGATATGTCCCACATCCTCCGGCAGCAGGGGGCCATCCGTTTTTGACACCGTAACCACCCGCGCCGGGCCGATGTACGCTTCCAGCGGCATATCGCCGGCAAACGAGCCGTTATCCGAAAAGTGGTAATAAGCATCTGCATGAGTGCCGAGATGAGCCGTCATGGTCAGGGTAGTCAGGTTGACCGAGCCGCCTTCGGTCCGGCGCAGCACATGATCGACCCGAAACGGTGTGTCGCCGGGCCAGACCGGTAATGTGGGCGTCACTTTGCGCGTGATGTCGTAGATCATAATGGCGGAACCGCAATCAGGCGCAGATCACCGGCGGTGGTGCGAACTGCGATCTGCACACGCGGCCCCTCGCCGTCCGCATATTGGGCGGTTTCATACACATTACGGCTCACCTCAATAAACTCAGGCGACACCTCCATCACTCGACCACTCGCCCCGGTAAAGGTAACACGCACCCCGATGTTGTTGGGAATGCGGAGTGTGACATTGCCGGTGGACGTTTCGATGTTGCCACGTATATCCTGAACCAGTTCGCCGCCTCCAAACTCAATAGTCTGATCACCGCCGGTTGTGATGGAGGTCAGTTCGCGGATGCGACTGTTGAACAACCCGCTGACTGTTACATCGCCGGTTTTCATATCAATACGCAGTCGTCCGCCGTCATCGAGCGGATTCGGGGTGCGGTAATCCAGTGACTGGCTGCCGCTGGTTCCGGTAAGGGTCAACGCTGTCAGCGGAATACCTCCCAGTTCCAGGTTGCTGCTGGCGGCCATCAGATTGATCGTCAGGGCGAGCGGCTGACCCGTTCCGACTTCGACATCCCAGCGGTTGGTTGCGTTTGGAATAACCTGATTGCGCGATTCACCCTGAACGATGCGCGGTGCCCCATCTTCGGTAACGGTCTGGCTAACCCGCCACTGGTCCACATTCGTCGTAACCTGCCCTCTCACACTGTTTCCAGCTACAGGCCGCAGATTAAGCGTGCCTGTTCGCATGTCCAGCACCACCGCCGCTGGTTCTGTATCCGGGTAATCAAATTCAAATGTCTGTGTGATTTCGCGCCCAGCGGTGCTGCACGCCGCAGCGAACAGCATTGCCATACTCAACCTGACTATCCGCATCTTCATTGTGGCTCCTGCCTGTAGTTTAGCAAACCTTTTGATGAATCCGGCGTAAGGATTCTACACTCCGGTCTATTGTACGTGGCGCTCCCGCCTGACGCTACAGCGGTTGACGGATATGCGCGCGGATAGCATAATGGGGCGCTGCCACATCCGATCAGGAGGCCAGCGGAAGTTGCGTTTTGTGATGTACACGGAAAAAACCGTGCCTCAGGCTATGCGTGCCATCAACGAGCGTCTGCACGCGCCGGGAACAAAATCTCGCCCACAGTTGGACGGCTGGGTGGAAAAAAGTGGCAACTTCGCCATCGGTGTTACCACCGTTGTTTATGGGCGATTCCGGCGCAGGACCATTCTGCGTGGCCGCGCCGAACGCGAAGGCGGTATAACCATTGTTCAGGGAACAGTTCCGGGCGGGCTGGATCGCAACCACCAGCGGATCATTCTGGGCATCATGATCCTGATCGGCCTGCTGACGCTTTCGCAGGGCAATGCGATACTGGCAATTATTTCGGTACTGGCCGGAGCAGCCCTTTCCATCCCATTACAGGGGGACTACGACAACAGCGAAATCCTGCTGACGGAGTTGCAGCGGGCACTCAAGGCTCGCCTGACCCTGCCCCGAAATTAGGCAGATCAGGCCGCTGCCGGGATCGTCGGCGTCGGTACAAGAGTCGGCAGGAAGAAATGCGCCCGTTCGGTGTTCGTCAGCGGCTCAATGGTGCGGGAACGACCAATCTCGATCAGTGACTCCACATCCACAACCCACTGTCGAACCAGCCCTCCGATATTCCAGGTCAGCACGCGCGTCTCCCCCTCATTCCACAAGGCGCCGCTCACAGCGTCACCCTGTTCCAGCGCAAACAGAATCTCGTTCTGGCGTGGCTGGCTCACATCCCAGATACGAGCCGTATCATCGGTTGACCACGACAGCACGCGTGTCTCATCCGAATTCCACATCGCGCCGACCACAAAACGGCTGTGCTGCATGGTGTTGCGCAGCAGGGTGCTGCTGTCCGACAGGTCACGGCCATCGGCTGGAATATTCCAGATGCGCGCCACACCATTCGAGGACCAGGACAGAATCCGGTTGCCATCCCGGTTCCAGACCGCGCCCTGAACACCAAAGCTGCTGACACCATGCGGCAGCGCCGCCACCTGCTGACCGTTTTGCGCATCCCAGATCAGGACATTGTTTCCACGAGTCCAGGTTAACAGGCGCTGACCATTGGCATTCCATGCTGCCCCCAGTACCGACCCATCGTGCGCCAGGGTCTGCTGGAGGATGCCATCCTCGTCCCACAGACGGGCTGTTCGATCTGCTGCCCACGTGAGAATGCGGCTTTCGTCATTATTCCACGCCGCCCCCAGCACTGACCCGGCGTGCTGCATAATCTCGCCCACCGGCTGACCC
>Ga0079224_100013763_pt1 | contig 11281 bp, 9 predicted proteins | sample Stecom2015_FD_80414 | JGI IMG/M metagenome (GOLD analysis project Ga0079224, IMG submission 80414) | Agricultural soil microbial communities from Utah to study Nitrogen management - Steer compost 2015 | ecosystem: Environmental > Terrestrial > Soil > Agricultural land | place: USA: Utah...
AGCGCGGCGCCAGCAGACCCGCCCCGGATAAACCACGTCTCAAGGTCTTTTTCAGGCGCATTGGCAAATTTACCTGTTTCCCATACCCAGTCACCATGACCCCCGATCAAGTGAGGACGCGTGTCCCGGTTTGCCTGGGAGTGGATAATCAGAACGGTTTCCCCCACCTTGGCTTCCATGGCACCGTCACCCGTGAGCGCACCGACCGCACCGTTGAACACAACGTGGGTGGGGGTCAATGTACGCATCGCTTTGACGGTGTCTGCGTAACTTTCGCCCAAGGTAGCGTAGTCTTTGTAGTTACCGTTCTCATCTTTGGGAATGTAGAGGTCGAACTCGCCAATGGTGTAGGCCCGGTCGTAGCTCAGCGCGTTGCCTTCCGGGTCTTTCAGGCCGTCACGCGGCAGCACCATAATCGTGCCGCTCATGCCGGCAACAACGTGCCAGGGCACCATTCCTTCTGGCGCGCAGTGGTATACGAACACCCCTGCACGGTCAGCCTTGAAGCGCATGGTCGCTTCCTCACCCGGGTTTACATCCGTCAGCTGGGCGCCACCCAATGCACCCGTGGCCGAGTGCAGATCGATGTTATGAGGCATGCTGTTGGTGGATGGGTTAACCAGCGTGATCTCGACATAATCCCCTTCATGAACCACCATCGTGGGGCCCGGCATGGAGTTATTGAACATCATCGCCTGCATGGTCGTGCCTTTTTCGTCGATAACAATCTTGCGCTCGTCAACGGTGAGGCGGAACTGAACCACGCGCGGCTCGGCCGGGGCAGTTTGTTCGTGAGGATGGACAAATGGGGGCGTGACCAGGTCAACACTGACACGCTCAAGATGGTCAACCGATGTGGCAAACGCCGGTGCGCCGGCCATAATTGCGCTCAGTGCAGCCGCAAGTAATACGGGGCGAAACTTTTTCATTTGGTGCTCCCTTTAAGGTCTTAATCACGACAGTTCCATTACACCTTGCGGGGGCCTTTTGTTCTTTGCTCCAGCACAAACAATAAATTAGAAAAATAGGTGAAAACCCGTATCCCTTTTTCAAGCATGGCACGCTTGGTCACCACAATACTTGTGCATGCCTGCTTTCCGGGCGCAGGGATTGCCGGCGCAAGCATGTCCGGTGGTAGAATCGTCACAACCTATGACACGGGGGCCGTTCATGTCGCAGCCACAGTTAAGCCGTGCCCTGCTGCAGAATTTGGGCATGTTCCGCAATCTTCCGGATGCCGATCTGGATTCCATCCTGCAACACGCGCGTGTTTGCCGCTTGCAGGAAGGCGACGCTGCGTTCCTGCAAGGCGAAGATGCTGCCGAGTTCTTTGTGTTACTAAGCGGTCGCCTGAAAGTGGTGCAGGTGACCCCCGAAGGCGAACAAATCATTGTTCGCCACGTCAATCCCGGCGATATTTTCGGCATGGCAAAAGCCATGAGCCGCCGCCAATACCCGGCCAGCACTGTGGCCGTACAAGAAAGCCTGGCATTGGCATGGCCGGCCGCCGCGTGGGACACACTGGTGTCACGCAGCCCGCAGTTTGCGGCCGGCGCCATACAAACCGTAGGTCAGCGCCTGCAGGATGCCCATTCGCGCATACGCGAGCTTTCCACTGAAGAAGTGGAGCAGCGCGTGGCTCGTGCACTGCTACGACTGGTTGAAAGCTCCAGCACCCAAACCTTGGAAGGCCAGGAAATTGACTTTCCCATCACCCGGCAAGAAATTGCCGAAATGACCGGCACTACCCTGCATACCGTCAGTCGCTTGCTAAGTGCGTGGAAAAACGACGGCATCATCCTGAGCGGCCGTCGACGCATCACCGTGTGTTCGGTAGATAAGCTGGCCCAGCTGGCCAGGGCCGAGCCGCCGGCAACGCCCAACGCCAATTAACGCGTGGCTAAATGGTGACGGGCGGATAAATCACACGCTGCTGTCCGGCGTCGTATCGCATCTTGACCTGATCCGGCCCCGGCCAAACCACCCTGGTTGTTATTCGCGCACGCGTCCTAACCCTGGCTTAACAACGCGCCGGTGCTTTGTGCGCCCAGGTCACGCACCAACCGGAAGCCCAGGTTGCTGGGCGGTACGCCTACCGAACAGGCCCCGCTTTTTGCATCGCGTATGAAGTCGGGAATATAGCTGCGATGGGCGCCGGCAACGACACGCACACCGCAATTTTCGCTGCCCTGAAAACTTAAGGCATCGCCAACATCCAGGTATTGACGCACATGGCAGGTGTCCGTCCACTCCCACACGTTACCCGCCACATCTTCCAGGCCAAATTCGTTCGTGCCAAAACCGCCGAACGCCCGCAGCACCGCGTCCACCGTTTTCTTGCGCTGGGTTTCCAGCTTGTATTCGGCAAGCCAGCGCTGCGCCGGGTTGCTGGCATCAAACTCTTCCATCAACGTATCTTCAATGTAGGCCGAGCCCGCCGCATACACCCATTCCGCGTACGTGGGCAAACGGTATTTCACACCCGTTTTCTTTGATAGCCAGGCTGCGTAATCCGTCGCGTCGCGCCAGCTAACCCCCGTTATGGGCAAGTTAGCCGCGGCGTCGCCACTATACTGATCCGCCCATTCGGACGGTTTGCACGCCCCGTCACGCACACATTCGGCGTATTCCGCCTGGCTGACCTGACGTTGAGCAATCAGCACCCCTTGCTCGAAATGGACCGTGGTCATTGGCGGTACAGCGGGAAAGCCATTGCGCAAGTACTCGCCGGCGGGGTAGTAGTCAAGTTGACCCGGGGGAACCACGGCAAGCGCCGGCCCCGTACTACCCACGGCATCGCTGGCGGGCGCACGCTGTTGATTTGGAGTGCAAGCGGCAAGGGTGACAACGGCCATCAGCATGCCGACTGCCAAGAATCGGCTTGCCCCGTTGCGCGTAGCGAGTCTGTTGTTGTCCATCGTTCAACCCCTGTGACAACCCAGAATACGGGTTAACACCTATATTGAACGATGTTACGTTGTGGCTGACGTTGTGCCAGCGCAAATTAATTAGCCCTCATCGTCGTCAAGATGGAATTTATGAAGCATCCTATGCACCAAAGGTGCCATCACCACCCCAATCAGAGCTACGAAAACCACATTGACCAACACGTTGTACAGGGCAAAGAATACTTTCCCGGCGACCGTCTCGGGCAACATCAACGGGCCAATGCCGGCCGCAATCAACGAAATATTCAGTATGGCGTCATGCCACTTGACTGGCTCAAACAGCAAATGGCCGAGCATACCGATCACGATCACTACCGCTACCAACAAAAAAGCGATCACGAGATGCCAAAGCATGCGTGCCGCAAACGCGCGGCGTGACAGTAGCGCCTCTTCCTTTGATTCGTACATCGTTATTATTTTCTTGGCTGGTTATACAAGTTTTTAGTGATTGGCAGCCATTGCACTACACCTGGGTGGCCAACCCTGCCGCCAACCCAATGTAGGTACGAGGCGTCAGCGCCAGCAGCCGCTGCTTGGCATCGTCCGGCAGGTCAAGGCCGGAAATAAACTCACGCAGTGCTTCTTGAGTTATCCCTTTACCCCGCGTGAGCGCCTTCAGCTGTTCGTAAGGCTCGGGCAACCCATAGCGACGCATGACGGTTTGCACGGGTTCGGCCAACACCTCCCAGCAATTATCCAGGTCGGCGTTAATGACATCGGCGTTGAGTTCGAGCTTACCCAGGCCACGCAAGCATGAACTGTACGCCACGGCGCAATAGCCCAGCGCTACGCCCAGGTTGCGCAATACGGTTGAATCGGACAGGTCGCGTTGCCAGCGCGAGATGGGCAGTTTGTTGGACAGGTGTTTCAACAAGGCATTGGCCAGGCCCAGGTTGCCCTCAGAATTTTCGAAGTCGATCGGATTAACCTTGTGGGGCATGGTCGACGAGCCCACCTCACCTTCTTTAAGGCGTTGGCGGAAATAACCAAGCGAAATATAGGCCCAGATATCTCGGTTCAGATCCAGCAAAATGGTGTTTGCACGGGCAATGGCGTCGAACAATTCCGCCATCCAATCATGCGGTTCGATCTGGATGGTGTGCGTGTTTTGCGTCAGACCAAGTTCGGCCAGCAACTGGCGGCTGAACGCCGGCCAATCGATTTCTGGATAGGCCGACGTGTGGGCATTGTAGTTTCCAGTGGCACCATTCAGTTTGGCCAGGGGCTGTACAGCTCGAACGGCGTCAATAGCGCGATCAAGGCGCACCACAAAATTGGCAAACTCTTTGCCCATGGTGGTGGGGCTGGCGGCCTGGCCATGTGTGCGGGACAGCATGGGCTGATCAGCAAACTGATGCGCCAGCGCCTTCAGCGCGTCGGAAACGTTGACCAGCTGAGGCAACAGGAATTGATCGCGTGCACGGCCAAGCATGAGGGCATGCGACGTATTGTTGATATCTTCGGAAGTACAGGCGAAATGAATAAACTCCGCCGCCTTCGCCAGTTCAGGCACATCGCTGATTTTCTCTTTCAGCCAGTACTCGACCGCCTTCATGTCGTGGTTGGTAACGGCCTCAATTTCTTTGATGCGCGCCGCATCGGTTTCAGAGAAATTGCTCACCAGCGCGCTTAGGCGTTCTTGTGCCTGCTCCGAAAAAGCCGGCAGCTCGGGCAGGCCGGCTTGCGACAACGCCCGCAACCAGGCCACCTCAACTTCTACCCGGTGCGCCATGAAGCCCGCTTCGGACAGCCACCCGCGCAGGGGCGCACATTGACGGCTATAGCGCCCATCAAGTGGCGACAGTGCATTCAGAGGGGAAAGGCTGGAAGAAATTTGCATGGTTGACACGGGTAAAAAAACACGCTGTATTCTACCACCCGCTGTTCAGCACTTTCTCATATAAACGACACATTGGCAGAAATCCCTGTTATGGCGGACCCTTTGCACACGCGGCCCGCTTAATTGCGGTCGTCTTGCTGCTATACTTTTTTAGCCTGCAACTTCCAGATTTTGCTATGAAATTAATTGGTTCGCTTACCAGCCCTTATGTACGCAAAGTGCGTGTCGTAATGGCAGAGAAGAAACTCGAATATGAGCTGGTTCTTGACGATGTATGGGCCGACGATGCCCAAGTACCCCAGCATAATCCGCTGGGCAAAGTGCCGTGCCTGATTATGGACGATCACGGGCGCCTGTTCGACTCGCGCGTCATTGTGGAGTATTTGGACACGCTTTCGCCAGTCAGCCGCCTGTTACCCCAGCACGGACGCGAGCGTGCCATGACCAAATGCTGGGAAGCCATTGCTGACGGTATTCTGGATGCCGCCGTGGCGATACGCGTGGAACACACCCAGCGCCCGCTCGAACTTCGTAGCGAACAATGGGTTAATCGCCAGCACGGCAAAATAACCCGTGCCCTGGCCACCATGAACGACATGCTGGGCGACGAGCCCTTTTGCATGGGCGTCAACCTTAGCCTGGCCGACTTGGCGGTAGGCTGTGCGCTGTTTTACCTTGACCACCGCTTCCCGGACATCCCCTGGCGTGCACAACACCACAACCTGCTGCGGCTGGCCGAAAAACTCGAAAGCCGGCCATCGTTTGCATCGACGACACCACCCAAGGCGTAAACCTTGCTTGTCGTCTGAAGCACAGGCCCAACGGATTTCTTGTATAGGACGGCAGGATGCTCGGCGGCTATGCCTTGCCAACGTTGGCAAGGCCCACGCGCTAACCCAGCCGATACTGCATCACCGCCTGGTACAACATATAGGCCGCCAGCACCATCAGAAAACAGGCAAAGACGCGGCGCAGCGTTGATACCGGAAGGCTATGCGCGCACTTGGCACCCAGGGGCGCGGTAATGACGCTGGCAGCCGATACAGCCAGCAGTGCCGGCCAATAGATATACCCCAGCATCCCGGGCTGGCCCGACACCACGGTAAAGCCGGAATAGATATATCCGACACTGTTTGCCACGGCAATAAAAAACCCCAACGCAGCCGATGTTGCAACGGCGTTATGTACCGGCACATTGCCGCGCACCATGAACGGCACGGAGAGAAAGCCACCACCGGCGCCCACCAGACCCGAAATAAACCCGATTCCGGTACCTGCGGCAAACATGACGGGACGCCCGGGCATGACCCGCCCTTCGACTTGTTTCCGGCCCTGGAACATACGAATGCCGGAATAGCCGACAAAGAGGGCAAAAAAGAGCGCCAGACCCGCACCGCCCACATGTGCAAATACAGCACCGCCGGACAACAGCCCGCCCAGCACGATTCCAGGCGCCATGGCCATCACAATATCCCAGCGGATCGCCCGCTTGGCATGGTGTGCACGAACGCTGGACATGGAGGTAAAGATGATGGTGGTCATGGAGGTGGCAATGGCGGCATGAACCACCCATTGAGCCGGCACCCCGAAAAACGGAAACAATAGCGTCATGAAGGGTACCAGCAACATGCCGCCGCCAATTCCAAGCAGGCCGGCCATGAACCCGACGGCCCCGCCCAACACCAACATACTGGCTATTGATAATAAATCCATATGCCCTCATTCAGTGGCGCCACCGCCCTATTTGCCCAAGCGTACCAACTGCGACCCACGTAATTACGTGTCCGTAGGAGCACCCCTTACACGATAATGCCACCGCCCAGGCACACATCGCCGTCATATAGGACGGCGGACTGCCCCGGTGTAACGGCCCATTGGGGCTCGGAAAATGTCAACGTGAACGCTTGCTCCTGAACGTTGGCAAGCACGCAGGGTGCATCAGCCTGACGGTAACGCGTCTTGGCACTATAGCGCCCGGGTTCGGGCGCTACCCCGCGCACCCAGCTGGCGTCCTGCGCCTGCAAGGCGTCGGACAACAGCCAGGGGTGATCATGGCCGGGCACCACATATAACGTATTGTTAGGCAGATCTTTGCGAGCGCTGTACCACGCTTGCGCCGTACCGTCGGGCTGCTGATACCCCTTTACGCCACCAATGCCCAACCCTTTGCGCTGGCCCAGCGTATAGAAGGCCAGCCCATGGTGCTTGCCGATTACCTGCCCCTCTGGGGTTTTGATGGGGCCGGGCTGCGTCGGCAAATAACGGTTCAGGAACTCGCGAAATGGCCGTTCACCGATGAAGCAAATACCGGTGGAATCTTTCTTCGTGGCATTCGGCAAATCAAGGGTGCGCGCAATATCGCGCACTTTGTGTTTGGTGATTTCGCCGAGTGGAAACAGCGTTTGTTCCAGTTGATGCTGCACCAGACGATGCAGAAAATAGCTTTGGTCTTTCGTGGCATCGACCGCTTTAAGCAACTGGTAATGGGTATCACCGCCCTCGCCTACCTTGCGCACGCGCGCGTAATGCCCGGTGGCAATGAAGTCAGCGCCCAGTGTCATGGCGTGATCCAAAAACGCCTTGAACTTGATCTCGGCGTTGCACAAGACGTCGGGGTTGGGTGTGCGCCCGGCGGAATACTCGCGCAGGAAGTCGGCAAATACGCGCTCTTTGTATTCGTCGGCAAAATTGACCGCTTCAAGATCGATTCCGATCAGGTCAGCCACGCTGACAGCATCCAGGAGGTCTTGACGGGTGGAACAATACTCGGAGTCATCGTCGTCTTCCCAGTTTTTCATGAAAAGACCCAGTACATCGTAGCCTTGCTGTTTAAGCATCCACGCGGCGACCGACGAGTCGACGCCGCCCGACATGCCGATAACAACCCGTGCCTTATACCCTGATTTAACTGACATACACCGTTATGGGACGGACGGCGTCAGTGCTTGATCGACCACTTCGATCCAATGGCGCACCGGCGTGTCCGTCCCGCTTTGCAAATGGGTAATACACCCGATATTGGACGAAACAATGGTATCAGGCCGTGCATTGCCAATAGCATCCAGCTTGCGGTCGCGCAAGGTACGCGAGAGCTCGGGCTGGGTTACGGAATACGTTCCGGCAGCTCCGCAGCAAAGATGTGCCTCGTTGAAGGGTTGCAATTGAAACCCCAGTTCCGACAGTACACGCTCGGTTTGCGTACGCAGCTTTTGCCAATGCTGCAGCGTACAGGGCGGATGAAAGGCCGGACGCGCCGGCAGCGGGCCCATTTTGTCGCGCAGCTCGGTAGTGTGGGGAGCAATGAACTCGGCGATATCCATCACCTTTTCCGATATTTTCGCAGCTTTTTCAGCATAGCGGGGATCGTGCCGCAAATAATGCCCATATTCGCGCACCATCGCTCCACAGCCGGACGCGTTCATGACGATGGCTTCGGCCTGCCCGGACTCAATATACGGATACCAGGCATCGATGTTGGCTCGCATCTGGTCCAGGGCCGCTTCCTGGGCGTCAAGGTGGAAGTTGACCGCCCCGCAACACCCGGATTCAGCCACGATTTTTGTACCGACGCCCAGCGCGGCAAGCACCCGCATGGTGGCGGCATCGATGGCAGGAATCATGGCAGGTTGCACACAGCCCGCCAACATGAGTACGTGGCGGCTGTACGTTTGCGTGCTTGACGGCAACTGACCTGCCCCACGCCGCACCGGAACTTTTGCCTTCAGGGTTTCGGGCAGCAAGGGCCGCACTGCGCGTCCGGCTTCCAAGGCCGGTTTGAACACCGACGATGTGATCAGTTTACGCAGGGCCGTGCGCTGCATACGCTCACCCAGCGGGCGCTGGACACGTTCGTCAACAACTTTCCGACCGATGTCGATCAGCTTGCCATACTGAACCCCCGAAGGGCAGGTGGTCTCGCAATTGCGGCAGGTAAGGCAGCGGTCGAGGTGGCGTTGCGTGGCGGTTGTCGGCGTTGCGCCCTCAAGCACCTCTTTGATCAGATAGATGCGTCCGCGGGGACTGTCGCGTTCGTCACCCAGCACCTGATATGTGGGGCACGTTGCCAGGCAGAAACCACAGTGAACACAGCGACGCAGGATTTCATCGGCCTCTTTGCCGATCTCGGTGTTACGCACCCATGAAGCAAGATTTGTCTGCATCGCCTTACCCCTGGACAACGGGAAAACGCCTTCCCGTATTGAAAATACCTGTAGGATCGAACTGTTCCATCATGCGGCGGTTGATGCGTTCGAGTGCGGATGACAAGGGGTGAAACACCGGCACATCCGCGGGTTTGTTGTCGTACCGATACAGCGTGGCGTGTCCGCCACAGGCCTGTACTTTACTGCGCAGCTCAGAGGCCGCCATTGGGGTGGACACCCAGCGCAAACCACCATTCCACTCGATTAACGTGGGCCCCAAATCCAGCGTACCGGTGGTGGGGGGCACGGCGATTCGCCACAGCGGACGCTGCGCAAAGAACGGGTGGGTCTGGTCACGCATGCTATCCCAGAAGGCCGCCGCGGCATCATCGCTTAGCGCGTCGCCACCCACCTGCGCGATGGCGGAGTCGACGGCGGGGCGGCTACCCGACAGGCGCACGTATAACGTACCGGACCTGGATTCGGCGGGCACCCAGGCCGTGGCGGACAGGGGCAGCGGCAACCCGCGCCAGGTATTGAACAGCCCTAGCGCGCCGGCTTCGTCAATATCAATACGCCGTGTTTGCTCGCAAGGTGCGATCGGAAGCACTTTGACGGATACTTCCACGATGGGCCCCAAGCTGCCCAGCGACCCTGCCAGCAAACGTGACACATCGTAGCCGGCCACATTTTTCATGACCTCACCGCCAAAAGACATCACTTCGCCGGAGGAATACAATAACCGCGCGCCGAGGATAAAGTCACCCAGCTTCCCCACTGCCATGCGCCGCGGACCTGACAAACCCGCCGCCACACAACCACCCAGCGTGGACGCCGCCCCGAAGCGGGGGGGTTCGAACGCCAGCGCCTGCCCTTTCTGGGCCAAGGTTGCTTCAATCTCGGACAAGGGCGTGCCCGCCCGTGCCGTAATAACCAGCTCGGAGGGTTCGTAGTTGATGATGCCGCGGTAGGCGGACAGGTCAAGGATGTTTTCACTTGGAATCGGCGTCATCGCCCCGGCATTCTCGGCATTTTTCTGGCCCGTTGCCGGCGCAGCAGCAGGATCGGCGCCCGGCGTGGAGAAACGCGTCGCGATGGGCTCGCCATAGAACGCTTTGGTGTTTCCACCTTGGATAAAAAGCGTTGTGCCCGATTCGCGCGCAGCACGAACCCGTTGACACAACTGCGTCAATACTTGTTGCATGATCAGACCCTTAAAAACGCGGCAAGTCAGGAAACGGCATTTCGCCGCGGTGGACGTGCATTTTCCCGTACTCGGCACAGCGCGCCAACGTGGGAATGAGCTTGTTCGGATTAAGCAGGCCGTAAGGGTCAAACGCCTTTTTAACGGCAGAAAACACGTCAAGCTCTTCGCGGCTGAACTGCACGCACATCTGATTGATTTTTTCGTATCCGACGCCGTGTTCGCCGGTAATCGTGCCACCCACCTCAACACACAGTTCGAGTATCGCGGCACCAAATTGCTCTGCCCGCTCGACTTCGCCAGGCTGGTTGGCGTCAAACAAGATGAGCGGGTGAAGATTGCCGTCGCCCGCGTGAAACACGTTGGCGCACCTCAAGCCATAAGTTTCTTCCATTTGTTCAATGGCCGTGAGGACTCTGCCCAAGTGCCGGCGCGGAATGGTGCCGTCCATGCAGTAATAGTCGGGCGATACGCGTCCAGCGGCCGGGAACGCATTTTTCCGGCCCGCCCAGAAGGTGGCCCGCTCTTGTTCGGAGGTGGAAACCTGCAGACGTGTTGCCCCGGCGTTTTGAAACACCTGTTGCATACGCGCGATTTCGTCTTCAACCTCTTCGGGCGTGCCGTCGGACTCGCATAACAAGATAGCTGCGGCATCCAGATCGTAACCGGCGCGTACAAACGGCTCGACCATATGCGTGGCACGCTTGTCCATCATTTCCAGACCAGCTGGAATAATGCCCGACGCAATCACGTTGGTAACGGCATCGCTGGCCTCTTCGACCGTGGCGAAGCTGGCCATGATGACCCGGGCCACTTTAGGCGTGGGCACCAGCTTGACGGTGGCTTCGGTAACGATGCCCAGCATGCCTTCAGAACCGATGAACGCGGACAGCAAATCGAGGCCGGGCGCATCGGGGGCCTCGGAACCGAGTTCGATCACATCACCGTCGATGGTGACCACCCTGGCGCGCAATACGTTATGGACCGTGAGGCCGTACTTCAGGCAATGGACGCCCCCCGAGTTTTCAGCAATATTGCCGCCGATGGAACAGGCAATCTGGCTGGAGGGATCGGGCGCGTAATACAAACCGTACGGTGCCGCGGCTTCGGAAATGGCAAGGTTGCGCACCCCGGGCTGCACCACCGC
>Ga0079224_100013765_pt1 | contig 11280 bp, 8 predicted proteins | sample Stecom2015_FD_80414 | JGI IMG/M metagenome (GOLD analysis project Ga0079224, IMG submission 80414) | Agricultural soil microbial communities from Utah to study Nitrogen management - Steer compost 2015 | ecosystem: Environmental > Terrestrial > Soil > Agricultural land | place: USA: Utah...
CGATCTCGTCCGGGATTGCGCTGCTCTTGCGCGAAGACATCCCGATCGGCATGGCCCTGGTCGGCGGCTTCATGGTCCTCGCCGGCTATCGCCCGCGCGCCGGGCTCGCGCTCGCTGCGGTTTCGCTCGTGTACTTCCTCGTGCTCCGATTCTACGTGATGAACCAGGCGGGCGACTGGTGGTACCCGAACATGTACAAGGAGCTCTGGGCGGACAAGCAGAAGGGGTTCGGCAGCGTGATCAAGACGCTGATCTCGAATCCGCTGTACGTCTTTTCCAAGATCACCGTGGAAAAGAAGGTGATCTACCTCCTGCACCTGCTCGTTCCTCTCGTGTTCCTGCCGGCGCGTCGCTGGTATCTCTGGGCGGCCTTCATCCCGGGGATCCTGCTCACGCTGCTCATCACCAACTACGATCCGCCGATCACGTTCTCCTTCCACTACGTGATGCACTGGGCGCCGTTCTTGTTCTTGGCGGCGATCCTCGCGCTTCGTTCTCTGGAGCGCTCCGAAGGCGGGCTTTCCCGTCGACACGCCGCGACGCTCGCCATGGCGTTCGCGAGCCTCGTGCTCACCTTCAACTACGGCGCGTTCGCGATGCGGGACCGCGCGTTCCGCGGTGGCTTCCACAGGGTGGAGTTCACGATGAGCGATGCAGAGCGGAAGCGCTACGCGGACCTCCAGTCGCTCATCGCGATGGTCCCGAGCGACGCGTCGGTCGCGGCCACGGAGAAGATCGGGCCCCACCTGTCTTCGCGGCTCTACATGTACACGATGCGCCACGGGCCGCCGCAGAACGCCGAGTACATCCTCGCGTCGAGCCGCGAGCTCAAGCTCGCCCGCACTCGACCGCGCCTCTACGAAGCGCTCAAGGAGGGTCGCTACGGGGTGGTCCGCCGTGTCGCCGACTTCGCGCTCATGAAGCGCGGGTACGACACCTCGGGCAACGCCAAGCTCATCCGGGACTGGAAGCTCGCCGACACGGGCAAGAAGAAGACCCGCTCGAAAGCCCGCGACGCGGAGCGAGAATCGGAGCGGGAGCGCGACGCCGAGCGCGAGCGGGAGCGCGACGCCGAGCGGGAGCGCGACGCCGAACGAACACGCGAACGGGAGAGCGAGCCCGACACCGACACGGAGACGGCGCCCGAGGACGAGCTCCGAGGTCCGGGATGAGTGAGGCCGAAGGGGCGGGCGCGCCGGCGGCGCCCGCGGCAGGAGTCGCGCGGCTCAAACGCTGGCTCCGTCCCCTGCTCGGGCTCTTCGCGTTCGCCTTCGTCGTCGCCACGGCCGTCGATCTCGCGGCGCGCTGGGACGAACGCGCCGTCGCCGTCGACGTGGGCTTCGCAATCGCCTCGCTCGTTCCGGTGGTCGTGGGCACCGCGCTCCAAGGGGTCGCCTGGATCGCGCTCGCGGAGCGCATGGCCGGGCAGAGGACGCCACGTCTCGCCGCGCTCGCGCTCTACCTCGACTCCCAGCTCGCGCGGTATACGCCGGGCAAGGTCGGGCTGCCCATCGTTCGCATGGCAGGAGCCCCGCGGCTCGGCCTCACGGCGCGCCTCGTCGGGACCTCGGTCCTCGTCGAGATGCTCTCCTGGTGCGCCACCGGCGCGCTGGTCGGGCTGCTCCTGCTCGCCGCGACGAGCGCACCGACCGAGGGCATCATCGGCATGCTCGGACGGAACTCCGGGGTGCTCCTCGGTCTGCCGCTCGTCGGGGCGGCGTTGCTCGTCGCGGTGGATCGGCGCCGGCTCCCGGGAAAACTACGCGGCCTGCTCGGCCTCGAGGGCGTCGGCCCGCTCGCGCCCCCGGTGCTCGCCGCGCTGCAGGTGCTCTACTGGATGACCTGGGCGGTGCATGGCTACTTGCTCGTCCGCGCGCTCGGCGCACCGCCCACGCCGGCGGTGGGGACGACCGGGTTCTCGCCGCTCGCGAACGTGCTCGGGTTTCTCGCGCTCGCGGCTCCGGCGGGCGTGGGCGTGCGTGAGGCCGTGCTCGTCGCCGGGCTGTCGGCCGTGCTGGGAGCTCCGGGAGCGCTCGCGGCGGCCGTGCTCTCGCGGGTCGCCTCGCTCGCCGCGGAAGTCGGCGTTTGGGGGCTCGCGCGGCTCGCCGCTCACCGGGCGGCGTAGTTCTTCTCGAGCCACTCGCGGTACGCGCCGCTGCGCACGCGCTCGATCCAACCGGGGTTCGCGAGGTACCAGCGCACCGTTTCACGCAGCCCCGAGTCGATGTCGTGCCGCGGCACGAACCCGAGCTCGCGCTCGATCTTGGTCGCGTCGACGGCATAGCGGCGGTCGTGCCCGGGGCGGTCCTTCACGAACGTGATGAGCTCGCGCAGACTCGAAACGGACCGTCCGGTTTCGGCGCCGACGATCTCGATCAACTTCTCGAGGAGCTTCAGGTTCGGCCACTCGCTCCGGCCCCCGACGTTGTACGTCGAGCCCGCCCGACCGAGTCGGAGCACGTTCCAGATCGCCTCGGCGTGATCGTCCACGAACAGCCAGTCGCGGACGTTCATGCCGTCGCCGTACACGGGCAGCGGTTTGCCCTCGAGCATGTTCAAGATCATGAGCGGGATCAGCTTCTCCGGGAACTGATACGGCCCGTAGTTGTTGCTGCAGTTCGAGAGCGTCGTGGAGATCCCGTAGGTATGCGCGTACGCCCGCACCAGGTGATCCGAGGCCGCTTTGGAGGCGGAGTACGGCGAGTTCGGCTGGTAGGGGCTCTCCTCGGTGAACGCGCCGGTGGGTCCGAGCGAGCCGAACACCTCGTCCGTCGAGACGTGGTGGAAGTGGATGTTGGGTCGGGCGCGCACCACCTCGAGCAAGCTGAACGTCCCCATGACGTTCGTCTGCACGAAGGCCGCGGGTCCCAGGATGCTGCGGTCCACGTGGCTCTCGGCGGCGAAGTTGACGATCCCGTCCACGCCGGCCTTCTCGCAGGTGCGAAGCACGAGATCCCGATCGCAGATGTCGCCGCGCACGAACTCGTAGCGGCTTTCGTCCACCGCGCCTGCCACGTTCTCCAGATTGCCGGCGTAGGTGAGGGCGTCGTAGTTCACGACGCGGCCTTCGAACCCCGCCTGCCGGAACAAGAAGCGGATGAAGGCCGAGCCGATGAAGCCGGCACCTCCGGTCACGAGCAAGCAGCGAAAGGAGCGGGGCGTCTTTTCGTTCTCGTTCATTCCTGACCTCTCATTTCGCGCTCGAGGTGCTCGTCGAGTGCCTCCATCCAATGCCGGGGGGTGATCCCGAGCGCTTTTTCGATGCGACCCGTGTCGAGCACGGAGTAGGCCGGACGCGGCGCAGGGCGAGGGAACTCCGCGGTGCTCACCGGAACGATGCGGGCGACGCGCAAGGGAACGCCCCTACGGAGCGCGGCATCATGGATGCCGTGCGCGAAATCGTACCAGGTGGTCGGCCCGGCATTCGCGAAGTGGTAGATGCCGGCGGGCGCCGCCGCGCCGCCGACGCCGACCAGGCGCAGCGCGACGTCGGCGAGATCGTGCGTGTACGTCGGGCGGCCCTCCTGATCTCGAACCACCCGGAGCTCCTCACGCTCGCGCATCAGAGTGAGCATGGTGCGCACGAAGCTCGGCCCATTCTCTCCGAAGAGCCACGACGTCCGCAACACATAGGGGCTGCCCCCTTCGAGCGCTCGCAAGACGCCGACTTCGCCCTCGCGTTTGCTCCGTCCGTACACGGACGAAGGGGCGCAGGGCGCCGTCTCGACGTAGGGCGCTCGCGCTTGCCCATCGAACACGTAGTCCGTCGAGAAGTACAGGCAGGCCGCGCCGAGCCCGCGAGCCGCGCGGGCCAGCGTGGCGGCGCCCTCCGCGTTCACGCGGAACGCGTCGGCTGCCTGGCTCTCCGCGTCGTCGACGCGCGTGTAGGCCGCAGCGTTCACGATCACCGACGGGCGCTCGGCGTTGGCGAACGCCTCGACGGCCTCGGCGTTCGCGATGTCGAGATCGACATCGGTCGCGACGAAGGGGACCGAGCGCTCCGCGAGCTTCGCCGCGATCACGCGCCCGAGCATGCCGCGAGCCCCGGCGAGCCAGACCTTGGCCGAGCTCATCCCGGGCGCTCCGTCACCCGCGGACCCGTCGCGCGAAATCGCGGAAACGCTCGCCGCTCTGGTCTCTCGTCGAGAGCAGGGGCTCCTGAACGGGCCAATCGATGCCGATGTCGGGATCGTTCCAGGCGATCGTGCATTCGGTGCTCGCTTCGTACGGCGACGAGACCTTGTACAGGACTTCGGCCGCCTCACTCGTGACGCAAAAACCGTGCGCGAACCCGACGGGGATGAAGAGCTGGTGGTGCTCTTCGGAGTCGAGGTAGAGCCCCTGCCAACGCCCGAACGTCGGTGATTCGGGGCGAATATCGACCGTCACGTCGAAGATCCGCCCGCTCGCGACGCGGACCAGCTTTGCTTGCCCCGGGTGCGATTGGTAGTGCAGGCCGCGCAAGGTCCCGCGCACGGAGCGCGAATGGTTGTCTTGCACGAAGTCGACGGGGACGCCGGCCGCCTTGTAGCGGGACGCGTGATAGGTCTCGAGGAAGAAACCACGCGGGTCGCGGAAGACCCGCGGCCGGATGAGCTTCAGCCCCGAGAGCTCGAGATCGAGGGCTTCCATGGTCGATGACCGAGGTCAGAGCCTGTCTTTGATACACGAGCGCAGGTAAGCGCCGTAGCTGCTCTTCCCGTGCGCTTCCGCGAGCCGCGCGAGCTGCTCGTCGTCGATGTAGCCTTTTCGCCAGGCAATCTCCTCGATGCAGGCGATGCTCGTGCGCTGCCGATGCTCGAGCACCTGCACGAACTGACTGGCCTCGAGCATGCTGGCGTGCGTGCCCGTGTCGAGCCAGGCGAAGCCGCGACCGAGCACGCGCACGCGGGCGCGCCCCCTGTCGATGTACAGCTTGTTCAAGTCCGTGATCTCGAGCTCCCCGCGCGCGGACGGCGTGAGGGAGCGGGCCAGGGAGACCACGTCGTTGTCGTAGAAGTAGAGCCCCGACACGGCCAGGCTCGACTTCGGCGCCTTCGGCTTCTCCTCCAGCGAGAGCACGCGCCCGCGCTCGTCGAGCTCGACGACGCCATAGCGTTCGGGGTCCTGCACGGAGTAGGCGAACAGCGTGCAGCCGTCGAGCTCGCGTCGCGCCGTGACCAGGAGGTCCGAGAGACCGGCCCCATAGAAGATGTTGTCGCCGAGCACCAGGCAGGCGGAGTCGCCACCGAGGAACTCGGCGCCGATGAGGAAGGCTTCCGCGATGCCATTGGGCGCGGCCTGCTCGGCATAGCTGAACGAGAGCCCGAGCTGCGAGCCGTCTCCCAGGAGTCGCTTGAACAGAGGAAGGTCATCCGGCGTCGAGATCACCAAGATCTCCCGGATCTCCGCCAGCATCAGCACGCTGAGCGGGTAGTAGATCATGGGCTTGTCGTAGACCGGGAGGAGCTGCTTGGAGACCGCGCGCGTCAGGGGATAAAGCCGCGTTCCGCTACCGCCGGCCAGGATGATGCCTTTCACGATGATTCTCCGAGTCTTTCAGTGTGTTCCACACTTCGCGAGCCCTGGAAAGGGTTTCCGTCATTTCAGCCAATATCCGCGCGGCCCGTTCGCGTGCGCCCGAAACCCCGCAACGCGGAGCGAGCGCCCGCATCCGCCCGTAGCGGATCACTCGCCGTGGGCTTCGCTCGCGATGGACTCCCGCGGGATGCCGAGCGAAACGAGCGACTCCACCGAATCTTTCACCATGGGGAGTGTTCCGCAGACGTAGACACGCGGGGCAACCAACGACTTTACTATGGCGGGCAAGTGATCGTGCACGCGCCCCCGTCTGCCTTTCCAGAGTGGACCGGGACGCGACAACGTCGGCTCGAAATGAAACGCGGGAGACTGCGCGGCCAGACGCTCGAGCTCGGTGCGAAACAACACATCCGCCTCGGTGCGTGCGCCATAGAGCAGCACGCGCGTGATTTGCGTCGCGCGATTTCCCGCCTGGATCATGGCCCGCAGCGGGGCGATTCCCGTACCCATCCCGACGAAGAGCTCCGAGTGGGCGCCCCGCTCCCAAACGAAGCTCCCCTGGGGCGGTGAAGCGAGCACGGGTGCGCCCAGCGGGAGCTCGGCGAAGGGCAAACCACTCCCGGCGCGGGAAACGGCGAGCTCGAACTCGCCGGGTCGTTCGGCGTCCGGGGCCGATGCGATGGAGTAGGGCTGAACGAGATCGGACGGGTCAGGAAGGGCGATTTGCACGTACTGTCCCGGCTTCCACGCGAAGGCGGGGGACTCGACTCGAAAGGCGAGCAAGACGACCCCGGGTGAGAGCTCGCTGCGCCGCACGACCGAGGCTCGGAGCCACGCCTCTTCTTCCCCGGAGCTCATCGCCCTCGGACCTTGCCCCGGGCTTCCGTCCCCGTCGAGCACCCGCTCTCTGCGGAAACATCCGTCCTTGAGCGACCGGCCGCCCGGAACGGGTGGTTCGACCTGGGAACGGAACGGAACGTGCTTAGCCCCAGGGAGAAACTGACGACTCGTTTCAACCAGGGACGTGCCGTGGTTTCGCCAACCCAGCCGGGTGATATTCGCATTCTCCTCCGATCCATGCGAACCCCCCAACACCGAAGCACGCTGCCGACACCCTTCGGCCCGCCCGACCCCTCGAGCGGGTCCGCTGCGCTCCCCAGCGCCCGCGCAAAGGCCGCGAAACCCTCAGAGTTTCGCCGAAGCCCGGAGGCCCGCCGGCGCCCGCGAGCCGGCACCCGGCCCGAAGCCCTCGGGCTCCCAAGGCGGCGCTCCCGGCCCGCTGTCCCCGCTACGCAATCTCCACCCGAAAGAACCAGTTCCAAGGACAGGGCCAGGTCGGGACATCCGAGACCAAGGCCCTCGAAAACGCGCCTGAACGCGCCTGGCACGGCGATCCGTCGCTCCGAAGCCGCGCGCCCGAGCACTCCTTGGCCCAGCTAACGATTTGACCATCCCTCGAGGATTGCACGCGTACACTTCACTATTTACTTTCTTGCCCCTCAGGGGCTAGTTGAGGGTTGGGTTTAACTTGCCTAAGCCCTCCCTCCGAACCCCGAGGCTCGCTCCAGAGTTTTAGAGGTACGAACCGCAATGTCCGTGCTCGATGGCTCAAGACCTGGGCTGCTCAGATCGCACCAGTCGACTTTGTCGATTCTGCAGCGTGCGTGCGATGCCATTCTGATCGTTGGCGGCGAGTACATCGCGTGTCGGCTCTATCCGGAAGCCTGGGATACGGAGAAGACCCTGGCCGCCACGCTGGCGGTGATCGCGTTCTACCTGATCGGCGAGATGAACGGCCTGTATCGCTCGTGGCGCGGGCAGCCGTTCCGGAACGAGGCCTTCCAGGTGCTCTCCACCTGGTTTCTCACGATCCCGGTCCTCCTCTACCTGGCGTTCATGGCCAAGGTCTCGGCGGAGTACTCGCGCATCATCACGCTGACCTGGTTCTTGGTCGCGCCCGCGCTGATGTTGCTCTGGCGCCTGACCTTCCGCGCGATCCTGGCTGAGCTTCGGCTCCGCGGGAGGAACACGCGCACGGTCGCCATCGCGGGTGCCACGCCGATGGCCGAGTCGATCGCAGAGCGCATCGAGCGCGATCCCGCGCTCGGGATGCGGGTGGTCGGCTTCTACGACGATCGCATCCCTTCGCGGCGGCACAGGATTCCTCCCCAGTACGGCGAGGTCGTGGGCAACACCGACAAGCTGGTGGAGGACGCCCGCCAGGGGCTCATCGACATCGTGTACATCTCGCTCCCGCTCAAGGCGGAGCCGCGAATCAACTCCATCGTCCGCCGCCTGGCGGATACCACCGCGACGGTGAACGTGGTCGCCGACTTCATGGCATTCGACCCGCTGCATTCACGCTGGGGCGCCGTCGGAGACATCCCCGTCGTGAGCATTTTCGATACGCCGTTCTCCGGCGTGGGCGGCTGGCTCAAGCGCCTCGAGGACATCGTCCTCAGCACGCTCATCCTCTTCATCATCTCGCTGCCGATGTTCGTCATCGCGGTGCTGGTGAAGCTGAGCTCTCCCGGGCCGGTACTGTTCGTGCAGCGCCGGTATGGCTTGAACGGCAAGCCCATCCACGTGCTCAAGTTCCGCACGATGACCGTCTGCGAGGACGGGGACGACGTGCGCCAGGCCACGCGCAACGACAGCCGTCTCACCCATCTGGGTAAGTTCCCGCTCGGAGCGTTCCTGCGCCGAACCTCCCTCGACGAGCTCCCGCAGTTTCTGAACGTGCTGCGGGGGGACATGTCGATCGTCGGCCCCCGGCCGCACGCCATCAAACACAACGAGCTCTACCGCGCCAAGATCCACGGCTACATGCTGCGGCACAAGGTGAAGCCGGGCATCACGGGCTGGGCCCAGGTGAACGGGTGGCGTGGGGAGACGGACACCGACGAGAAGATGGAGAAGCGGATCGAGCACGACCTCGCCTACATCCGCAACTGGCGGCTGCTTTGGGACCTCGAAATCATTTTCCTCACGATATTCGGGCGGAAAACCAGCCAGAACGCCTACTGATGCGACCCGCTCCGCCCTGGGGCGGAGCCCTCTCGCGGACCCTCTCTCGAAACAGGCTTTGACAGCCGAGACCAGGGGGATAATGGTTCGCGTTATTGCGAGGAGGCCTGAGTGCAGTCCGGAAAAGCCAGCGGTTCCGACCGAGCTCCGGCACTGAGCGGCCAGGTATCGCGCGTTTCCATTCCTGACCTCCTGGCCACGCTCGAAGCGCGCGGTCGCCCCGGGGTGGTGCGTTTCCAGACGCCATCCGGAACGGCAGCCGTGTGGTTCGGCGAGGGTCAGCTGCTGGACGCGGAAATGGGCGTGCTCGGCGGTGAGGCGGCGCTCTTTCGCATTCTCGCGCTCGGTCAGGCAGCCTTCGAGGTCTCCTACGAGGCGGTGCGGCGCTCGCAGGTGATCCGGGACACGGTCGCCACGCTCATCTCGAAGCGGGCCCAGCGCGCCGCGCGCTGGGAAGATCTCGTGTTCGGCGGACCCGGGCTCGACGAGGTTCCCGTGCCGCGCGACGAGGCGGAGATCGAAGCGGACCCCACGCTCGCAGCAGACGACAAAAAGCTCCTGGGGTTGATGGACGGCCGTCGAACCTTGTTCGAGGTCATCGACGAGAGTCGTCTCGATCCGGTGCAGGCGCTCGAGATCCTCACGCGTCTCCGCCGAGACAACCACTACTCGACGGAGCGTTCGAGCCTGCCTCCGCGCCCCGAGCCCCCGCGAGCGGAGTCGACCGAGGGCGCCGCACCCGTGCAGGACGAGGCGCGCCGGACCAAATCGCTGGGCACGCTCATCGAGCCCGTCTTGCCGCGAAGTTCCACGACGACGAGCCCTCCCCCGAGCGGACGCGCGCCGCGCAGCGCGAGCGTTCCGCCCCCGGGCTCGCTGCTCGGGCCTTATCGCGTGCTGTTTCGACTCTCGCAGGGAGCGCGCAGCGCGGTGTACGTGTGCCGCGAGGCGGAGCAGGGGAGCGTGCGCGAACTCTCGGCGCTCAAGGTCCTCGCGCGCCGCCTCGATGAGTCGACGCTCACACGGTTCGTCGACGCCGCACACGAGACGGCCGGCCTTTTTCATCCGAACATCGTGCGTTTCCTCGGCAGCGGCGCGTTCGAGGATCGCCCGGTGATCGCGTCCGAATACATCGACGGGTGCAGCTTCGCGGCGCTCTTGCGCCGTCACCCGCGAGAGCGACCGCCCGCGTGGATCGTGGCGGTGCTCTTCGATGCCCTGCGCGCCCTCGCCGCGGCACACGAGTGGAAGGAGCGCGCGCTGATCCACGGCGACCTATGCCCGCGCGACCTGTTGCTCGGCGTGGATGGTGTCTGTCGCGTCAACGACTTCGCTGCCGCCCACGGCGAGCGGGCGATCGACGTGCGCGAGCTGCCGACCGACCTCGGCAAGCTCGCGTATCTTTCCCCGGAGCGGTTGCGGGGCGAGCCGTTGGATCCGCGCTCCGACGTGTTCTCGGTCGGCACGATGCTCTACGAGGCTCTGACGGGCATCGAGCTCTTCGCCGGAAAGACGCTTGAGGAGGTGCGCGAGCGGGTGACGAGCCTGCCCGTGGCGCCACCGAGCACCGTCGGGCTCGCTCCGCCCTCGGTGTTCGATGCGGTGTGCCTGCGGGCGCTCGAACGCGAGCCCGACAAGCGGTTCCCTTCGGCGCGCGCGATGCTCGAGATGCTCGAGGAAGCCGCGCTCCAGCACGACACGCTCGCGAGCTCCTCCGATCTCGGGAGCTGGGTGGTTCGGACTTTCGGGCAGGAGCTCGAGCTGCGCCGGCTCAGCGTGCTGGATGCCTCACGCCGCTCGCGCGGGAGTCTGCGTCCGTCGAACGCGCCGAGCGCGCCACCGCCGGCGGCGCCCGCGACGACGAGCGTCGCGAAGTTTCCGGAGCGCGAGGCCTCTCCCATCGATCCGGTTCCCGTCGTGGCACCCGAGGAATCGATCGCGATTCCGGTGCGTCCTCCGGGGCGAGCGCTGCAAGGCGCAGTCGCCGGCGCTGCCGTCGTGGTGGCGCTCGTCGTCGGAACGCTCTGGGCACGGCGCACGCTGCTTCCGCCGCCTTCGCCCCCACCAGCGGCCGTGCAGATGGACGAGCGGCGCGGCTCTGTCGACAGTGGTGCGGCTGCCCTGCCGGTCGCGACGTCGGAGCTGATTCCACCGCCTCCGTCCACGGCTCCGGCCGACGCCGCTGCCGATGCAAAGGCGAGCGCTCCCGAGGTCGTCCCCGGCGGGGCTCCCGGGCAGCGCGCGCAGCCGACGAAGCCGCCGCCCAAGGCTCCTCCGCGCGCGGCTCCGCCCAAGCGCGTCCAAGCGCTCCCCCCGAGGCCGGTCACTCCCCCTCCCGCGCCGCCGCCCGCGCCAGGGGGGGCTTCCGTCGAGTCGCCGCCCGAGGCGTCCACCGAGGTTGCGTCGCCGGCCGAGGAATCCAGCGCGTCCGAGGCACCGCCGCCCGTCTCGCCCCCGACCGAGTCGCCGCCTGCCGAGTCGCCGCCGCCCGAAGCTCCGGAGAGCCCGAGCGCTCCCGAGAACGATCTGAATCGCTACGGGATTTGAGCCGCAGATCTCGGGAGGCCGCGCCCGTGCGGTCAACCCGGCAAGTGACGGGCCGCAAATGACCCATTCCGCTTCCGGTGCGTGACGCGCGCGCACGGTCCACACCCGTTCGCGTCGGCCGTTGACAGCGAGAACGCAGCGGCTACGTTCAATCAGCGCTCCTGTCGGTCCATGTCGTCTGCGCTC
>Ga0079224_100013766_pt1 | contig 11280 bp, 8 predicted proteins | sample Stecom2015_FD_80414 | JGI IMG/M metagenome (GOLD analysis project Ga0079224, IMG submission 80414) | Agricultural soil microbial communities from Utah to study Nitrogen management - Steer compost 2015 | ecosystem: Environmental > Terrestrial > Soil > Agricultural land | place: USA: Utah...
ACCGGATGTTTGGATACGTCGACGAATTCGCAAAGTGCCAAATCCTCTTCAACTACTTCATAAATTCCTAATTCCTCCATTTCGTCATAATCCTCAGCCATGATGGCCTTCAATAAATACACGGGAAAAATATCCATAGGAGTTACACTTTCAAATACACCGGTCTGCACAAAAGCCCTTTCTTCACCTCGGTTGTTGGTATCAAGTGCAAATTCCTTGTTGGGTGATAGGAAAGACAATAAGCCTAACGCCCGGTGGTAGCTCAATTTGTCTGACGTTGGTTTAGCCCAACCCATAAATTCATAATAGTCTCCCTCGGGAAGTATCGTAATTTGGTTATGGTAAAAGCCCAAATAACCGTCCCGAAGGATTTTTTCGCCGGTAAGCACATTGCCAGAGACTACCCTAACATTGTCAGAGGAGGTATTGCCGCTTACCAGTTTGTCTACGCATGCACCGCTGAAAGTTTTAACATAGCCTCTTTTCTTTGCTTCAGAACCTGTCAGGGCGATTACTTTCGAAGCATCATATCTGCCCTCCAAAATGAGTTTGCCGATCTGCGTCACGCCATAGGGGCTGATAGTCCAAGCTATGTCTCCTTTGTTAATGGGGTCGATGTGGTGGATTTGTACGCCTACGTTACCAGCTGGGTGTGAACCGGAGAACCGGTTGATTTGCACGCCTTTTGCGTTGGTAAAAATAGCCGGATTGTCGGAAGAATCTTTGATATTGAGATGAACAGTACCCTTCGTCAGTTTCTTTAATATGTCCAAGCCTGTTTGGAAAAATTTCTCTTCTCCTTGCAAAGTAAAGCCTAAGTCAGGAGCTAGGGGGTGGGTGTCAAAAGCGGAGACAAAAATAGCTTTTGGTTCATCTGTTGGTTCTGCTACTACGCCAAAAGGTCTCTGGATAAATTGTGGCCAAACCCCGCCTGTGGTGAGCTGTTCAACAATCTGGTCCCTGCTGGCTGACTGTATCTCTGCATCAGTGAACTTTCTGAACTCTTCGTAGCTGATCTGCCGATCCGCCAGGATTTTGATTTCTAAAAGTTTCCTTTTTTCCCCTCTCTTAATCTCTACCACTTCTCCGGAAACGGGTGAGACATAAAGGACGCTCTCTGATTTTCTATCCAACAGGATGGGTGTACCGGCTTTCACCAGATCGCCTTCCTTTACCAGCAGTTTGGGCCGCTGCATTCCGATAAAGTCGGTGGGCTTTACCGCAAAGGTTTGGGCTTGCTGGAAATCGACGAGCTGCTTTTCTGCCTTTCCAACGAGCTTAATATCAAACCCTTTCTTAAGCTTAACTATTTTTGACATATTTAAATTTTGAAACTGAATGGTCCTTGAAAAACGCCTCAAAGCTAATAAAATACATTAATTATAGGAAGATATTTTGCTAATATTTCCCACTTTAAAGAGAAGCTAATAAGGTATGATAGCACGATTTAGGAGCTGTATTATGCATTTATTTGGTTTTCTTCCAACGACCTGATATAATCTCGCACCTGTTCCATTAGCCACATGGGCGTGGACGTCGCACCACAAATGCCCACCTTTTCTCCCGGATTGAACCAGGATTCATCGATTTCTTGCTCGTTCTCAACAAAATAGCTGCGGTCGTTCTCCTTTTTACATACCCCATAAAGGGCCTTTCCGTTGGAGCTTTTCTTTCCAGAAACAAAAATGATGACGTCGTTTTCGGCAGCAAATCGCTGCAGCTGGGGCTCGCGGTTAGATACCTGCCTACAGATGGAATCGTTGGCGTTGAAGTCAATATCCTCTATGCTGCCTTTGGCCTCACGTATTCTGGATTCTATCTTCTCCTTCAATTCATAGAAGCCTTTCGTACTCTTGGTGGTTTGGCTAAAGAGCGTGACGGGCCGCGAGAAATCAATTTGTTCCAGATCTTCGTCTTCCATGACAACGATGGCCTTTTCCATGGTTTGTCCAGTAAGCCCGATTACCTCAGCGTGTCCCTTTTTGCCGTAAATGACAATTTGTCCCTCCTCCTTTTCCATCTTATCAAAAGCGCCCTTCACCCGGTGCTGCAGTTTCAAGACAACCGGACAGGAGGCATCAATCAATTCGATGTTGTTTTCGATAGCGGTTCTATAGGTTTCCGGCGGCTCGCCATGAGCTCGTATAAGGACCTTGCAATTTTTTAGGTGCTGCAGATCTTCCCGGCTGATTACTTGCAGGCCTTTTTTACTAAGACGCTGGACTTCCATGTCGTTATGGACGATATCCCCAAGACAATACAGTTTGTCTGCATCCTGCATCTCATCTTCAGCCATCTTAATGGCGAATTCAACTCCAAAACAATAGCCTGAATTTTTATCTATAGAAACTTCCATATTGAGGGGTTTTATGCTGCAATTTTTTGTTTAGCCATATCGACAATCGTTTTGACTTGCTCTCCAAAGCTTAGGTAGCTGGTGTCGATCTCCAAGGCGTCTTCGGCCTTCATCAATGGACTCTCAGCCCTAGTGGAATCGATCCTATCCCGCTCGGTGAGGTTTTTAACCACATCCTCCAATTTGACCAAATGGCCTTTTTCGAGTATCTCTTTTTGTCGGCGGGCGGCCCGGATATGGATGTCCGCTGTCATAAAGACTTTGAGTTCTGCATCTGGAAACACCACGGTGCCGATATCCCGGCCGTCCATCACTACGGCCTTGTGCTTTCCCAAACGTTTTTGTTGGGCAACTAATTCCTTCCTAACTGCCTTTATCTTACTTACTTCACTTACCATTTCGGACACCTGCATGCTCCGGATTTCCTTTTCCACATTGAGACCATTTAGAAACGTTACCTGACTTCCGGTGGCCTCGTCTTTGTGAAACTCGACTTTAAAAGTTTGCAGAGACATTTCTACCTCCCTTGGGTTAGTGAGATTGGTGAAGCGGTTTAAAAAGTGGAGTGTCACTGCCCTGTACATCGCGCCGGAGTCGATGTAGGTATAACCCAGAATTTTGGCTACTTCTTTGGCTGTTGAGCTTTTGCCGCATCCGGAAAAGCCGTCAATAGCAATGACTATTTTTTTCATAAAAAGATGGTAGATCCCTTGAGCTGGCGAAGATAAGGGATTTTTGCCTAGATTGAAAAAGCATCCCTAGCTGGCCACACGTTAGCTTCATCCAGATTTAGCCAGTTGAAAATATGCCCCATCTCAGCAGTACCTTTAAAGAGGCTCTGGACAGCCGCCTTAAAATCTACGTTAGTAGCAACATCCCACCAAAAAAATCTATCTTAGTATTTCAGTTGATATTGAGTGAACAGCCAATACCAAATAGGTGTGGCGTTTTCTTCTCGGTATGTGCTTTCGTTTCTTCAAATCACCTAATGCTGTGCTCTTCCCTAACAACTTAGCATCCTAGCCCTTTTTAGCCATGAAGCCAAACCATTCCAGACGACAGTTTTTAAAGACTTCTATTGTTGCCACGGCTAGTATCGGCCTAGTGGGCGGACCATCCCTCTCCCAAACTTCCGTTGGCCTACAAAACAGCCTGCCTCGCTGGCGGGGGTTTAACCTATTGGATTTCTTTCATCCGGAAGCGGATAAAGGGAGGAAAAGTAAACCCGAGTATTTTAAATGGATGGCAGATTGGGGATTCGACTTTGTAAGGGTTCCCATCTCTTACCCCAGTTATTTATCATTTGACCGATCCCGTCCGATTTTGAAAGAGGAAGTGATGAATTTTGATGAGAAAAGACTGGAAGAAATCGACAAACTCGTGGACCAAGCACACCAACAAGGCCTTCATGTCAGCCTTAACCTCCATCGTGCTCCTGGTTTTTGCATTAATGCCGGTTTTGTGGAGCCATTCAACCTGTGGAAAGATCAGGAAGCTTTGGACGCGTTTTGTACCCACTGGGAGATGTGGTCGAGACGATATCAGCATATATCCTCAGAGAAGCTCAGTTTTGACTTGGTAAATGAACCCTTTATGAGGGAAGATGTCAATGACCAACATTCTCCCGGAGGACCCGTACCGGTAGCCGAATATCGCCGGGTGGCAGAAGCCGCCTTGAAGACAATCAAGACCGTAAAAAAGGACCGACCGGTGATTGCCGATGGAAACGGGGGCGGCAGTATTGCCCTTCCGGAATTTGCGGATCTTGACCTCGGGCAAAGCTGCCGGGGCTATTTCCCGCATTTTATTTCCCATTACAAGGCGCCTTGGGTGTACGAAGATGTGGATAGCTTGCCGGAACCTTCTTGGCCCGGAGACAGCAACGGCAGGTACTACGACCGCAAGTCTCTCGAACAACACTACCAGCCCTGGATCGATTTGGTAAAAAAGGGAGTGGGAGTTCATTGTGGGGAATGTGGGGCCTTTAATAAAATACCGCACCCGGTATTCCTGGCATGGTTTGAGGATGTGCTTGATATACTCCACGATAACAACATCGGCTTCGGAATATGGGAATTCTCGGGTACCTTTGGGATATTGAATTCCCAGAGGCGAGACGTAGAATACGAAGATTGGTACGGGGAACAGCTGGACAGAAAATACTTAAACCTCCTTATGAAATATGCGTAAGTATGCGCTATCGGAGTGTGCGAACAGACGGCTCAGCGTTCACTTTTCAAATAATTAATTTCTAAAATTTAGCAATGACCTCCTTTTCCATCGAAGGGCAATATGTCGATATACCGGGTAGGATGACTTATCCGGCGCGGATCACGGTTGAAAATCGACGCATTGCCGCTCTTCAGAGACTTCCTAGCGCAGGGCCACTCTTCATAATGCCAGGATTTGTTGATGCACATGTGCATATAGAATCTTCCATGCTTGTGCCTAGTGAATTTGCCCGGTTAGCGGTGGTTCAAGGTACGGTGGCTACGGTCTCGGATCCCCATGAGATCGCCAATGTCTGTGGTATGGAGGGGGTGGAGTACATGATTAACGATGGGAAGCAGGTAAATTTTAAATTCTACTTTGGAGCGCCGTCCTGCGTCCCTGCGACGCCTTTTGAAACGGCCGGAGGTGAAATTAGTGCAGCAGACATTGAAAGCTTATTGGCCAGAAACGACGTGGTGTACCTGGCGGAGATGATGAATTGGCCGGGGACCGTCAATAGAGACCCATCGGTCATGGAAAAGATCGCTATTGCCCATAAATATGGGAAACCCGTCGATGGTCACGCGCCGGGACTTCGGGGAGATTTAGCTGAAAGATATGCTTCGGCAGGTATTTCTACAGACCACGAATGCTTTACTGCCGAAGAAGCCTTGGATAAGCTCAAATTGGGGATGAAAATCCTGATTCGGGAGGGAAGCGCGGCCAAGAACTTCGAAGCCTTGGCTGATCTCATTGATGAACATTCAGATCATCTGATGTTTTGTTCGGATGACAAGCATCCCGACAACCTTGCCGTAGGACACATTAATGAACTGGTCGCAAGGGCAGTTGCGAAGGGCAAGGATCTTTTTGATGTCTTGAAAATAGCCTGCATCAATCCCATCGAACACTATAAATTGGAAGTGGGACAATTAAGGATAGGGGATTGGGCAGATTTTGTTTTGGTCAAAGACCTGGAGTTTTTTGAAGTGGTTCGAACGTTTATCAATGGAGAGCTGGTAGCTGAAGAAGGAAGAACCTTAATTCCTTCCGTCAAAAGCACAATTATTAATCATTTCCAGGTGTCCACCAAAGCCCAAAAGGACTTCCGAATCACTGCTAATGGAAAAAAAGCTAGGGTAATCGAGGCCTTAGACGGCCAATTGATCACCCCAGAAATCATTGGGGAAATAAAGGTAGAAGATGGAATGGCTGTTTCCAATCCCGAGCGAGATATCCTAAAGATCGCTGTGGTCAATCGATATCAGGATACTAAGCCCGCCGTAGCTTTTGTGAAGAATTTTGGGATCAAAGCAGGCGCGATCGCCTCCTCGGTAGCCCATGACAGCCACAATATCATCGCAGTGGGAGTGGATGATGCTTCGATTGCCCGGGCAGTCAATAAGGTGATCGAATCAAAAGGAGGAATTGTGGCTGTATTCGGCGATAGGGTAAAAGCCCTTCCATTGCCTGTGGGTGGCATCATGTCCGTCGGTGATGGTTACCAAGTGGCCGAACGTTACACAGAAATTGATCGAATGGCCAAAGAGATGGGTTCAAAGCTTCAAAGTCCATTTATGACCTTGAGTTTTATGGCTCTTTTGGTCATTCCTGATTTGAAGTTGAGCGACAAAGGTCTCTTTGATGGGGGAAATTTTAGATTGGTTGATTTATTCCCCCATCAAGAGAAGTAAGCCTGCAATAGATCTTCCATGTTTTCCAACCCGCAGCCAAGGGATAATGTCGCCCCAAGCTGTGGTGCGGAAGCTGCATAAATGATTATTAGTGAAAGACAAACTTATAAAGATTCATCGGTTTCTCCTTGGCGATAAAGATAACTCGGAGATGGAGAAAGTGATTTTTCATGGCATTGCCATTATTATTCTCATCTACCTGTTGAGCATGTCTGCTTTTAACCTTATGTACGAGCAATATTTTTTAGGCTCTTTGCTTTTTATCATGTGCTTTGTCCTGATCATCTTCTATTACAAATCGCGCTTTCGTGGACGGTATAAAACCAGCTATTTGTTGTTTGGGATGATCTGCTACCCCATTATTGGGTTAAACTTCTACCTCAATGATGGAATGGATGGCCCAAGTGCTTACGTCTTCCTGATGTTCCACATTATCATGATGGTTTTGTCTTCGAGGAAGCAATATCTCCTGTGGATACTCTACAACGCGTTTTTTGTGTCCATAGCACTTTATATGGGCATGTTCCATCCTGAACTAATTCCAAATGTTTATCTAGATACGCAGCACCAATTTTGGGATCATCTGATTACCTATGTTGTGTCGCTTTTTGGCATTTATGCGATCATCGGGACCTTGAAGAGATTTTATGAACTGCAGAAGCGCAAAAACGAGAAAAATAGCCTAGAGCTGCGAGAGGTTAACCACCTGCTAAAAAACAGTAATGAGCAGAAAAACAAGGTCATGGCACTGATCTCGCATGATATTAGGTCCCCTTTAAATTCCATCACAGGGATTTTGGAGGTTGTGCAGGCTGGGGATATGGACAAGAAGGAGATGGAACAGGTTTGGAAGGAATTGCTGACCATTACTGCCAATACAACTAGGATGCTTGACAATATATTGGAATGGGCTTCTTATGAGATGCGTGAAGAAGAGTTGAATGTCACGGAAAATGATGTCAGAAGCGCCTGTGCGAGTATACTGTCTGTTTTTACAGTTCTTGCTTCCCATAAGGACATTCAATTGGTAACCATCTATCGGGATAACCCCATAGTCAAAACAGATTTCGGCAGGATGACGTTGGTCGTACGGAACCTCCTGCAGAATGCTATTAAGTTTACTCCCGCGGGAGGAGAGATCACATTTACAGTGATCCAAGTAGAAGAGCAAGTGAAAATATCTGTTTCGGACAATGGCATTGGGCTAAACCAGGAACAGTTAGACAGTCTTTTCCTCTTGAACATCAAGTCGACCTATGGAACAAAGATGGAGAAAGGCACGGGATTGGGATTATATCTGTCTCTCGAAAACGCCAAGAAAATAGGGGCTGATATTTCCGTTGAAAGTAAGGAAGGGGAGGGGTCCACCTTTACAATAACCCTACCCCGATTGTTGGAGACTGAACCTGAAGAATTATCTGGACGACAGATGGTCAGGCGTTGATGTTCTTTTTTGTTTTAATATCGTCAAAAATGGCCCGTGCGTGATCTATGGTGTTTTCTATAAAATACTCCCGGGTATTCAGTCCGCCACATACCACACCGGCTAGATAAAGTCCCGGTACATTGGTTTCTTGGCTCTTGTTGTCAAAACAAGGCTGCCTTTTTTCGTCTAGGGTCAATTGAACGCCCAGTTGATTCAGCAGGTCATAATTGGGTCGGTAACCCGTCATCGCCAACACAAAATCGTTGGCTAGCACTTGCTCCCCATCAGGGCCCTTGATCACTACCTCGTTCTCTCGGATTTCTTGGAGCTTAGAATTGAAATGTGCTTTGATGGAACCTTCTTTGATTCTGTTTTCAATATCTGGAAGTACCCAATATTTAACCGTTCTGTCCACCTGTCCTTCCATCACGACCATGGAGACATCAGCTCCTCTTCTCCAGGTCTCCAGGGCAACATCTACGGCCGAATTGCCTCCGCCTACCACAATGATTTTTTGTCCAATATACGGCCAGGGTTCTTTATAGTAATGGGTGACCTTTGGGAGATCTTCCCCAGGGATATTCATCTTGTTGGGCAGGTCATAGAAGCCCGTCGCAATAACGACCTTTTCCACTTGGTAAGTGGCTTTCGATGTGTCAATCAAGAAGTCGTCTCCGCATTTTTTTAGATTTTTAACCTCCTCATACAAGTTGATCTTCAGATCGTAATGTTCGGCTACCCGCCTGTAGTATTCTAATGCCTCGGGCCGGGTAGGTTGCTTGTTGATAGACATAAATGGAACTCCTCCGATTTCCAGCTTTTCGGAAGTGGAGAAAAAGGTCATATTAACTGGATAGTTATAGAGCGAGTTGACGAGCGTGCCTTTCTCGATGATCAGGTAATTCAAATTGTTTTTCTCCGCTTGTATTCCACAAGCAAGGCCTATAGGACCCCCACCGATAATTAAAACGTCTAACTTTTGCATATCACTTAAAACATATTTTCGCTTTTTGAGTTCGTTTGATGCGCTGTTGCACCGCATATCCTAAAAGTTCCGTGTCCGGTGGTTTACGCCTCTTACCCTGTAACAATGGTGAAATTTATGGTAGTTTCCTGTTTGGGTACAATTCTTTTTTCCGATATCGTCACCTCTCCGTTATGCCTCCAGAGGAGCGCGGTGGTGTTAACGGTGCCATACTCTTCTCCCATGTGGATAAATTGGGCGGAAAGGATTCTCTCCATCTCCTTACTTACTCCAGTAGCCGGCAGCTTTTCATCGGAAGCATAGGCCCTGGATTGTAAGAGCTGCAATAACCCACGTTCATCTAATTTGTCTTCCAGAAGTTTCTCTTGGAGTTGTGCTTTGGCCTGTACTACCTTTGGCCAAGGCGTGTCCAAAAAAGCATTACTGATCCCATAAAGACCGGGAGGGACAATTTCGGGCCCTGACCGAAAATTGCTGAGATAGCCCATTTGCTCGCCTTTCGCCACCAGTAGGTTGAAGCCTTCATAACGGTGCATTCTTCCTTGAATCTGGTGCAGATACTCCAGTGGTTCCAGGTTGCTTTCTAGGAAATCCTTGACGAGATAGCCTCTTGAAATGGGATCCAATCTAGGGTTCTTGGCAACACGGTGATTGGTCAGGGTGGCGAAGCGTCCATTAGGATGAAAACCCATCCAGGTGCCGCCGCCCTTGAGGTCTTTGCCGCCGTAGAAGCCCTCCCTCCATAAGTGCAGGGAGGAAGTTGGCCTGTTAAAAAACTCATCTCTGTTGCCCACGAGGATCAAACGATACGCTGGATGATCCATCCAGTTAAACGCAATTAAACACATAGGTACAAATTTCTGTTTTTGGCAGAAACAAGCATTTACCGTTCCTAAAAAAATCTTAAAAAAAACACCAATCTCTTGCATGTACGAAGGACGTCGTATATATTTACTACGAAATTGTTCGTATAATCAAATGAGTATAAAACCGACCGACTCCGAGCTGGAGATCCTGAGATTATTGTGGCACTTGAAAAAGGCAAGTGTAAGACAGATTCACGAGAAGCTGTCGGAGACAAAAGATACTGGCTATACCACTACGCTGAAATTGCTGCAGATCATGCACAACAAAGGTTTGGTGAAGCGGGATGAACAAAACAGAAGCCACATCTATATGGCGGCGATTACGGAAAGAGATACGCAGAAGTCTTTGGTGAAAGGGTTTTTGTCTACGGCATTCGGTGGCTCTGCCAAAAATCTGGTAATGCAGGCGTTAGGACAGGGCAAACCCTCTACAGAGGAGATCAACGAAATCAGAGCGTATTTGGATCAGCTTGAAAAAGAAAAATAACCATGAATTTTACCCATCTTGTTTTCGACGAGAAATACCTCACCGCGATAGGTTGGACATTGGCCCAATCCATCTGGCAGATAGCCTTGGTCAGTGGATTATTGTGGGTAGTTTTACGAGTAATGGCAAGGGCAAGTTCCCGACATCGGTATGCGGCAGGATTGTCGGCTCTTGTCTTAATGTTGCTGCTTAGCGGCTGGACATTCTTAGATCAGTTAAGTCAAATCTCGTCGAACCAACGCGAACAGGTCTTGACCTCCATCGCTTTGAGTGAACAAGTAGCGACAGTCGCGTTTATTTCGGCCGGGGACGCTGAAGTTATGACGCAACCTTTTTCACTTACTTATCTGGTGGAACAGATAGAGAAATTCCTCCCCTGCCTCGTCAATCTTTGGATGTTAGGGGCCTTGTTCTACGCCGTGAGGTTATTGGGAAGCTTCTACGACCTACATAAGCTCCACAGGAAGCACCACGAATCTGTATCGAGCGTCTGGCTCAAAAAGGTGGACAGCCTATCTGCTGCCTTGGGGCTCTATCATAAAGTACAGGTCCTGACGAGTACCCTTGTCCGCACCCCTATAACTTATGGATACCTCAAACCTGTAATTTTGCTTCCTGCCAGCTTGGTCTTTTCTCTGAGCCCGGCCCAGATGGAAGCAATTATTGCGCATGAACTTGCACATATCAAAAGGAATGACTACTTGGTTAACCTGCTTCAGTCATGCATGGAAGTGGTTTTCTTTTTTCACCCCTGCTTCTGGTGGGTCAATCAACTCGTCAACGAGGAAAGGGAAAATGCGACCGATGATCTCGCTTTGGCGGCCGGGGTCAGTTCCTATGATCTCGCTTATGGTCTGGCGGAAGTAGCTAATTATTCCGGGAGTCCTGCTCCCGACATGGCTTTGGCAGCGTCGGGCAACAACCACACGACCCTGCAACGCATCAAAAGGATCTTAGGACATAAAGCCTCAAGCCCCAAATTATCACCATTAATCCCTCTCACCATGTTGCTAGCACTCATTACCGCGTCAGCACTTATTGTAAGTGCCCAGGACCAAAATCTAAGGAAGGAAGAGCCCCAATTGCTCACTAAAATTTCTTCCGAGATAATTGTCTCCAACATCGTCGTTGCTCCTCCGCCGGTGTCTGTAGAAGAAGATGTCCAGTTCGACACGCTTCCTGCCCAGATCGCACCCAAAGCGCCTTCAACCGAAGATATGCCTCAGTTGAACCTGACGCCTCCCCCTCAGCTGGA
>Ga0079224_100013767_pt1 | contig 11280 bp, 13 predicted proteins | sample Stecom2015_FD_80414 | JGI IMG/M metagenome (GOLD analysis project Ga0079224, IMG submission 80414) | Agricultural soil microbial communities from Utah to study Nitrogen management - Steer compost 2015 | ecosystem: Environmental > Terrestrial > Soil > Agricultural land | place: USA: Utah...
AGAAACCGTATGCTAGATGTAAAATGCATAATATTTGATTGCGATGGTGTCCTGGTAGATACCGAGTCCATTATGATTTCCGTTTTATTGGAAATGGCAGGGGAGCCGGCTGTGATAGATTTGGAAGAAGCACTCAAACTTTTTAGTGGCCGACAAATTTTGGAAACCATCAAGATATTGGAAGAGCGGCGGGAAAAAGCTTTTCCAGAGAATTTTGAGATTGAGTTCCGTAGAAAAGCGTATGAACGGTTCAAACAAGAGGTACGGCCGATAGCCGGTGTAAGCGAACTATTGTCAACTATAAAACTTCCCTGCTGTGTCGCTTCAAGCGGACCCCGGGAGAAAATTGAATTGAATCTTCAGGTGACGGGCCTGATACGTTTCTTTGAACCTCATCGAATTTTTAGCTCTTACGAAATTGATAGCTGGAAGCCTGATCCAGGTATATTTTTATACGCTGCTAAATCAATGGGGTATAAGCCTTCTGAATGTGTGGTTATAGAAGACAGTTTAGCCGGTATAACGGCTGGCTTGGCTGGCGGTTTTCGTGTTTATGCCTTTGCAAATGGTTATGATGAAAACGAATGGATCGACGAACGCGTACAGGTGTTCCGAAAAATGAGTGAATTGCCTGCACTATTGGGTATTTAAAAGTATTAATAGCAACCTGTAAATGGTAAAAGAGCAACGATTAGATCATATTTTGACGGTCCTAAAGGGCTCAGAAATGGTCACTTATGAATTATTGGCACAGAGTCTAAAAGTATCAGAAGATACGATAAGGAGAGATATTGACATCCTTCACAAAAATGGCCTCTTATCTAAAGTAAGAGGAGGAGCAATTTTGCGATCTAGGAATCCTTTAACTTTTCAGGATCGATCGTCTTACTTAAAGAAGGGTAAAGATGTCATCGCCCTCAAAGCACAACAATTTGTTAAGAACGGTCAAACGATATTTATGGATGGAGGAACTACGATTTGTGCAGTGGCCACACAGTTTCCGTTTAATGCACATTTTCGCGTGGTAACCAACAATCAGGCATTGGTACCCATATTGGCAAAGAATAAAGGGATAGAAATCGTTGTTTTAGGCGGGGTTTATAATCGTGATACAGAAACCAACGTCGGGACCAGAACTTGTCAGGAAGTCTCGATGTATGTTGCTGATGCCTATTTGATGGGAGCTTGTGCTGCAGATCCCAATCATGGAATAACTGCCCGCATACGAGAAGACGGAGACGTAAAGCAGAGTATGATGAATGCGGCGTTGAAAACTATTGTATTAAGTAATCACGAAAAACTGAACCATCATGATTTTTTTAAAGTTTGTGATCTTGCCTCTGTTGATGTACTTGTTACAGATCTTCCCAGCGAAGATAAAAGGCTGGATCTGTTTCGTAACAAGGAAATCCTCATTGTCTGAATAATATTATATTCTTACGTCGTTATTGTCGTTAAGCTTGTAATGAAACTTTTTGTCCACTCCGACAGGCTTCATAAATCGCATCAATAATCTGTAAGTCCTTTAAGCCTTCCATTCCGTCTACAGGAACAATCGCTTTATGTCCGTCCAAAATAATACCGGCCATTTCATCCATTTGCACTGTTTGGTGCGTTTTGTGCGGTTGTGTTAATGGTCCGATATGTGTTTTACCTTCTATTGGACCGTACCCTGTTGAAGGCTGCAGCTCGGCAAAACCTTTTTCACCATTTAAAAAGAAACGATCCAAATTATTCATATTGTACGTTGATAAGCACGATGCAACTGCACCACTTGGAAATCCCATTTGAAATTGAATCGTTTCGTCCACACCATCTTTAAATTTCTGTGGATCAGTTTTTGTCTCTTGCGCGGTGACCCAAACAGGTTCTTCACCTACCATGTAACGGGCGCCATTTATAGCGTAAATCCCTATATCCATCAAAGAGCCACCACCCGCTAGGTCTTTGTCTAATCTCCATTGATTCGGATCACCTATCTTAAAGCCGGACAGGCCTTGAAAAAATAAAATTTTCCCAAATTCGCCTTCCTTTCTCATCCGAACAATCTCCAACGTCTTGGGCTCAAAATGCATGCGATAACCCACCAAGAGCTTAACATTAGCTTCGCGGCATGCGTTTACCATGTCTTGTCCTTCCTTTGCGTTAAGAGCCATCGGTTTCTCACATATGACGTGTTTCCCTGCTTTTGCTGCCCTTATCACATGGTCGTGATGAAGCGCATTAGGCGTAATAACATAAACTGCATCGATATCGGTATTTTCTTTTATGTTATCAAAATTTTCATAGTTGTAGCAGTTTTTATCAGGTATATTATATTTCTCTTGCCAAGCTTTTATTTTCGAAGGAGTGCCACTAATAACACCTACAAGTTTGGCTCGTCTGCAAGACTGCATTGCTTCACCGACACGTGTACCGTAACCACCCAAGCCCATAATAGCTACTCTTAGTGGACGATCGTCAAAAAAAGGAAATTTGCTCGATAAAAACGGTATACCAGCCGTTGAAATTGCTAATCTATGTATAAATTCCCGACGCGAATGCATATAAGTTTATTTAAAAATGATTTAACTTAACTAACTAACAAAATACTTAAAACAAATGTTTTACTCAATCTGTGGAAAATCAACAAACAATACACTCACGAATGGGAATATATGCCCAAGCTTCCACATGTAGATTAATATAAGGTTATTTTTTTGTGAAAAATTGTAGTTTAAACATGTATTTTATCGCTATATTACATAGCTAATATACAAAAACAGGAAATTTCCTGTATTTTTTTGTGCTTTTTCCTCTAGTGGTTACGCTAATTGTCTCGTTTCTTTGTGTAGCAAAATAAAATTACTACCAACTAATGAGAAAAACTATGGACAAGCATTATGGCGAAATTATCGAAAGAACAATTAGACGTAACGGTTATAGTATCAGTGAACTAGCCAGACTGATGAAAGTAAACCGTAGATCCATTTATAACTGGTTTAATCAACCCAAATTCAAACCGGAAATCATCTTCAAAATAGGTTGCGCTTTGAAGCACGACTTTTCAAATGAATTTCCCGAGCTGTTTTCATCAGAAGAGTTTCAGCATGCATTCAACAATAGTAAGCTGTTGAACACCGCTTTACTGAGTGAAGAGCGTGAGAAAATAAACTATTGGAAAGATAAATATATCAATCTACTAGAAGAATACAATCAGATTTTGGCGATAAGCAGTAATAAGATAAATACGCTGTCCTATCCTTCTATGTAAGGTATACTATCCTATGAAAACACAAAAGACAAGGCCAACTAAAAGTTGGCCTTGTCTTTTGTGTGACTTAATGTAGTTAGGCTGGCAAGCTGATTATCTCGAGAGCTTTATTTCCACTCTTCTGTTTTGCGACCTACCTTCTTCCGTTTCGTTAGTAGCCACCGGTTTGGTTGCTCCGAAGCCCTGCGCGGTTAAATTATCCGGACTTATACCTGCATTTACCAAATAAAGTTTGACGGCGTTGGCGCGATCAACCGATAGAGCCATGTTGTGTTCAGCCGATCCTTCTAGAGAAGCATGCCCATTAATGGTGAACTTAACAGAGGGGTCTTTCTTCATTTCTCGTACGATTTGATCCAATACACTATAAGAAGCGGTTTTTAGCACCCCTGAATCGAACTCAAACAAAATATTTTTAAAGTTATAATTGGGTTTCTCAACGACCGGTTCTTCCTCCTTTTCTTCGACAGGCGCAGGCTCCGGTTCTTTCTCTTTTACCGGCTCTTCCTTTTTAACTGTTTCAACGACGGCATTTGGCTGCACAGCCATCTTCTTGGATTTACAAGCTTGCATACTCACAAAAACAGCAAGTAAAATAACAAATGGATAGGTTTTCTTAATATTCATCACGCATAAAATTTCTGTAAACATAAGGAATATCCAGAACATAGAAAAGATTCTCTATGTGAGTACCTCTAAAAAGGCTATCTTGAAGCTCTTTCATTAGGAACTAAAGTCAACTAAAACTTTAATGACAGCAGATGAAGTACTTGTGCAAGTTTTAAAAGCTTCATGAATGTGATCCGCTTCAAATTGATGTGTGATATATTTTTCCGGATCGACAGCCTTTTCTTTCACGTTTTTTATAACGTGCTCGAAATCTTGTATAGTGGCATTTCGACTGCTCATTAATGTAAGTTCGCGTTTATGAAAGGCAGGATGATTGAATATAATATCGCCTTTTTGAAGGCCAATCAATATATACTCGCCACCATGAGCAACATATTCAAATGCACGATTGATCGCATTTAAATTCCCGGTACAATCAAATACAGCTATTGGCATTTCTCCGTTCGTTATTGTACGCAGCGAATCCATGGAATCTTCCGCAGTAGCTAAAATCGTGTAAGGTATGTTGAGCGCCTCTTTGCAAAACTGTAAACGATTGGGATTGATATCCATAGCAATAACTATTGCACCACGCACCTTTGCCATTTCCATGGTACCAAGACCAATTGGACCCGCGCCTATGACTAACACAAAATCGCCCGCTACGAAGTGAGCCCTAGCTACACCGTGTGCACCAATCGCAAGAGGCTCAATAAGAGCCAGTTGTTGTATATTAAGCTGGTTTTCTTTAATAATCAGATGATTTGGTACACTTATATAACGGCGCATACCGCCATCAATATGCACGCCGATCACTTGCATTTGAGCGCAGCAATTTGTTTTTCCTTTTCTGCAGGCGATACATTTTCCGCAATGAAGATAAGGCATAACAGTAACCAAATCTCCTTTTTCTAAGTTTGAATCAGGGGTCGTCTCAAGTATTCTTCCCGCCAATTCATGTCCAAGGATTCTTGGATACTCGAAGTAAGGCTGAGTACCGTCAAAAGCATGTATGTCGGTGCCACATATGCCAACTTTCTCTATCTGTATGATACTATGTCCTGCCGATAGACGCGGAACCGTTGATTGAACTATCTCTAATTTACCAGGTTCTTGACATATAATTGTTTTCATTTCTCTTAAGTTTTTCGAATACAAATAAGACGCATTTTAACGATTTTTCATTTAAAACAATTAGCCTATTGTTACGGGATTTTAACTTTGTATATTCCATATTGTTCAAATAAAGAAAAATAGCCTTATTTTTATAGATTATCATATTGAATATTGTTGTTTTATGAGTTCTGGTATGAGAGCGCAGAACGGTTCATATTTTCGGCAATGAAAACTAATATATCAGTAGTTTAATGAAAGTTGAGCAAATTGTTTTACATTCAGGGCATTCGAGCTCTTTTCAGGTTCGTAAAGAGCTAAAAGCAAACATCAATAATCGATGGCATTGCCACGCCGAATTAGAACTCATACACTTTCATCAGGGAAGTGGCACTCAGTTCGTAGGAGATCATATTCAGCGATTTAACGCTGGCGACATCGTGTTGGTCGGTTCAAATTTACCTCATTATTGGCGTTACGATGCAGAATACGACGAAAGTAATGAGCAACCTTATTCGACGGTTATACACTTCCATGAAAAATTTTTAGGCGCAGCATGGCTTAGTTTACCGGAGTTTCGCTTGTTTAAGCACTTGTTTGATTTGGCACAACGAGGAATTATGCTAAAAGGACACGAGCATCCAATTGTTGTTGATCTCATGGCAGCTATATATGAATTAGAGGGATTCAATCGGTTAATGTCTCTACTAACCTGTTTACATTATATAGCGAACATTAAGTCACCCTGTGTACTAGCCTCCGTTGGTTTTTCCTATAAACACAGTGAAAATGAAACAAATCGCCTGCATAGTATTTACAACTACACCCTTAAAAATTTTAGAAATAAAATCGAATTAGATCAGGTAGCCGCCATAGCTGATTTAGTACCCAGTTCTTTCTGCCGATATTTTAAAAATCGCACCGGGAAAACTTATACGCGGTTTTTACAGGAAGTCCGTATTGGTTATGCCTGTAAGCTTTTAGTAGAAAACGAAGGTACAATCAAGCAGATATGTTACGAAAGTGGATTTAGCAATTATACCTCATTTCACGAAATTTTTAAATCGGTAACAGGTAAAACCCCTAAAACGTATCTACAGCTACACGGAGTGGGATAAACCAATGTAATCTATAAGCATATGTTGGAATGCTAAAAAAATTAGTGTAATTTTGATTCTTTAATTCATTAGTAATAGCTTTTGATATGGATCCGACCAATGACGATAAAAATAAGCGGGACGATAGGGAAGGACAGTCGGTAGATTTGGACCGTTTGTTGGATGGTTTGCTGTTTGATACAAACATAGTAAGCTACTCCAAGCAAAAAAAAGAAGGGCTCAAAGACCTATTAAGTAAACCCCTTCAAGTTGAGAATTTTGATACGCAAATCCCTACGTATCTACGGACATTAATGGATGCTGCAAAGCATATTGATGAGAAGCTCGTTGATATTTACCGTACTTATGATCTTTCCAATCTTAAAATCAACTATAAAAAAGAGCTAAATCCACAGCAGTTAGCTGCAGTATGTACCCTAGATAAGCCCTTATTGGTTATTGCAGGAGCCGGTACAGGTAAGACGCGTGTTATTACTTATAAAGTAAGCTATCTAATTGAAAAGGGATTTGAACCAAACGAGATTTTGCTGCTCACTTTTACGAGGAAATCGGCTAATGAAATGCTTAACCGGGTACAAAAGTTGCTGCATGCCAAGTCTATTACGAATGTACTAGGTGGAACTTTTCACTCTTTTGCTAATTATGCATTGCGAAAGTACCATGCTTTAGTCGGCCTTCCACCAAACTTTACCATCATTGATGGCGAGGATGTGGTCGATATCATCAGCCTTCTAAAAACCGAATTAAACTTAACGCCAAAAAAAGGAAGTAAGCATTTTCCTAAATCAAGTACGATTCAGAGTATCTTCTCTAAAGCAAAGAATCATGAATTGGGTATTGAGAATGTTATTGCCGAATATTTTCCCGAATATGAGCGATTTGTAAAAGACTTTCAGCGAATTTATACTTTGCTCGCTGCATACAAGCAGCGGTCGAACTTAATGGATTACGATGACTTGATTGATATATTACGTGATAAACTAAAAACTAATACGCATTTCAGACAAGTGCTACAGGCGAAAGTAGCTTACATTTTAGTAGATGAGTATCAAGATACAAACAATATTCAACGCGAGATCGTGGAATTGTTATCACAAAAAGGAAACATAACGGTTGTCGGTGACGATGCACAAAGTATCTATTCATTCCGTGGAGCTAACTTCGAGAATATTCTTCGTTTCCCACAACATTTTGAAAATTGTGGGGTAGTAAAAATTGAGGAGAACTATCGGAGTACACAACGCATTTTGGATTTTACAAACAAGCTGATGGAAAGTGCTCGGATCGGTTTTAAAAAAGAATTATTTTCTCGATTACATAAGGGACGAAAGCCTCGCATAAATCGGTTAGTCGATACGACCGAAGAAGCGGCTTATATTGTGGACACCATCATGACATTGAAGGAAAATGATTTAGAATATTCTGATTTCGCTATATTAAGCAGAGCCTCATGGCAATCCAATTTTGTACAAGCAGAATTGATGAAGAGGAATATTCCATTCATTGTAGTAGGAGGAATAAAATTCGGTGAAAGAAGACATGTCAAGGACATGGTGTCCTTCCTAAAAATTATGATGAATCCGATGGACGCCGTGGCCTGGCATCGTATTCTAAAGTTGCTCGAAGGCATTGGCGACGTACGCGCAAAAGAAATTATTGTTAAAATACATGAGCAACACGGTCGAATTGAAACTAATTTGTTTGAAGGGAAAAAGCATGGAGAACATTTAAAAGAACTTTTAGATCTATTTAATCGAATGCAGCAATTAGGTTCTGCACCCGTCGATTTAATTCCTCCGATCTATGAATTTTATAAACCGCTATTAAAACAATTGGAAGACGATTTTGACGCCAGAGAAATTGATCTTGAGATATTTGCAGAGATTGCAGCTAAATACGAAGATTTAGAGAAATTTTTAGCTGATTTTACGTTAGAGCCTCCATCCAACCGATATCAGGATAAGACTATACCCTTTGATGAAAGTGACGAAAAACCTCTTACGATTTCAACGATACATTCTGCTAAAGGTTTGGAATGGCATACCGTTTTTGTTCCGTTTGCCCTTGATGGTATCTTGCCTTCGGTAAGATCAATGGCATCTTTAGAAGAAATAGAGGAGGAGCGACGTTTATTTTACGTCGCTTGTAGCAGAGCCAAGGAAAATTTGTTTATCACGATGCCAGCTTATGTTTCTTCTTGGGACGCTGTATTTACAAAACCGAGTCGATTCTTATACGGCATATCAGACAACACATACGATATCATTAACGAATGACGTATGTATTTCGGAAGATTTTGTTACTCGATTGAGAGACGGATTACTCTGTCGTAATCTGTCTTGTGAATACATTTATGTTGTGCCTAAATGATCCTTATGATACAGCTCTTGATTAAGATAAAAAGCCGTCAAGCTTAAATTGTTGTCTACACCTATTTTTTTCATGATAGATTTTCGTATTTCCTCGATCTTCCTTTTGGTGGTAAATAGCTGATAGGCTATTTCCCTGTTGGCATGACCGCTCATAATTAACTCCAATACGTCTCGCTCTTTTTGATTAAGCAATTCCATTTTGGATGAAAAAAGCGTTGATGAACCCAAGCTACCAAGTTTCTGAATAAACTGCAAGGATATACTGGGTGCTACATATTTGTTTCCCTTGATTATGTATTCGATAGCGAATAACAGCTCTTCTTCCGGAGCGTTATCCATAATTACACCGGCTATTTGTTGTTCGAGCGATTGCGTAACCAGGGATAAATCGCTAGACGACAAGATGGCAAGCATTCGGGACCTCAATGATAGGGATTCCATCTTTTTCAAATACCGAATATCGTCTTCATTATTCAGTTCAAACAAACAAACATCTGCCAGTTCGTCGTAAGACTCATCTCTCAACAACAATAAATTCTTCTCTTCCTTTAACATGGCTTGTAAGCCGGTTTTTAATAGCGGATTCTGAATTCTTAATTTGATATTCGCGTTCATAGCTTAAGTAATAAGGTAAATGTACTGTGTTATGATTTAACATGTTGATTTTTAAATTGTTTTTTATTTTTTTTAACATGTTAGTTACGCTCTATTTTCAGCTTCGTAGAGCTTCATCACCTTATTACTTGCCAATTTTAATTGTTGTTTGTGTTGTGAAAGAAGAAAGCGCGCATCAGAAGGGAGTTCTTCCAATTTTTCTGCATAATCATAGGCTTCGTAAATTATATTTTCGCCTTCTATGCAACTTTTAAGAATTGCTCGTCTCTTGTCTTCGCTGAACAAAGCCTTCATATCCATCCAACTTCGAAAAAACTCGCCTTCAACGGTCGCCCTATCGTTTGCCTTTCCACCGGTTCGCTCGAGCTCATCCTTTAATTCGGTAATGAATTGATAGCTTTGCGTTATAAAATTGTGAAATTCTGATTTTAAATCAGTATCATTATCATCTAATTCCTGAATAGCATTTTCGTATCCAGCTATTCGGTCATTATTAAGCTGTATTAGGTCATTCAACAGAGGTGTTTTCGCTTCGAGATTTTCCATATGTATATTAAGCGAAATCCATGCCGTTACGTCTTTCTATCGAGTGACTCCAGGGATTTTGTTTAAGAGGCATATTGCCCGAATCGTACCAGTAATATGTAAAATTTAGTACACTTTTAAAATGTTTAGAAACACATTTAACGAAAGCAAAACAGCTACCTTGAAATAAAAACATAAAGTAAGATAAGCAATAAATAAAATAGCCTTAATAAACCCCATTTGTCTTTATATAGAACAGGGATAAATGGCCGGGTTGAGATGAGCTATTCGTCTGCTCCTTTTTTTTTCGACTTATTGATTCCTTTTGCATCTCCTATAGAATGTGATTGATGAATATCTGATTCCTGTTTGGCCTTATCCGCCAGCTTTTCGTAAAATTTATGGAGCATATCTAGCTCTTCCTCTGTAAAATCTTCAACGTCCACCATGCGGTTACTCGCTTTTTTATTCGCGGCAACAAGTTCATTTAACTTTAGCTGGATTGCCTTTGAGTCTTTGTTTTGTGACTTTTGAATCAAAAACACCATCAAAAACGTAACAATTGTAGTTCCTGTGTTAATTACCAGCTGCCAAGTGTCAGAATATTTAAAAATCGGCCCGGAGAGCCCCCAACCTACGACAACTCCAAAGGCTATTCCGAAGGCAGTAGAACTCCCTGTCCAGCCGGTTATTTTATCGGAGAATTTTTCAAAAAAATTATTAGTTGACATATAAATCTTTTTTATGATCTGTATACAGAACACCTTATTCTGTGGGATTCTTCTTAAGAACATAGAATAGGAATTGAAAGTTTTCGAATACAAGCGAATTAAGTACTGCGATAACCAAGAAATAAAAAAATGGACTGCTATGGTCAACCTTAAAAGGTAAGCGCCGCGGCGAGAAAACAGGTTTTATGCAAATTATGTACCGACCGAAATGATTGGTATGGTTTTATGTGTTGTATAGAAAAGTGGATTAGTTATTATGGCAAGACGACGAAAACACTGGCATTTTTTATTTTAAAAGCCTTTAAACACCAGCAAATGAAATGGGTATATTAATTGTTTCATTATAATAAAAAGTTTTTATGATGTTCAAAGTGGCAATTGCGATAGGTTCGTTATTCTTTATATTAAGCTGTAACGAACAAGAACGAAACAAATACAGAAATAGACCTTTGAGCATGGAGGATTCTATTGCCAACAAAATGGAAGCTGACTCGGGAATTTTGGAGTCTGAAGATAAAGCCTTTGTGAATGCAGTTATAAGGTCTGGAATGGGAGAGATCGAAGCGGGTAAGTTGGCGAGCGAGAAGTCTAGGGATACAGCCATCCAAAGTTATGCTAAACTGTTGATTACACAACATCAACAATTGACTAAAGACATGAAGGATATTGTAGCAGAGAGACGAGTGCAAATCCCAGAAAGTTTAGATGACGCACACACAGACAAGCTTAATCGCCTAAGAAGTAAGTCGGGGAAAGAATTTGAAAGTGCTTTTTTACAACAAATGATCGAAGACCATACAACGTCGTTAACCTTATTTGACCAAGCTGGAGCGCATGCTAAGGATGTACATATACAATCATTTGCTAACAAAAACATACCCATTATAAGAAATCACCTTCAAATTGCGAAGAAACTAAGCAGCAAGCTTAATTAACTAGCTAAA
>Ga0079224_100013770_pt1 | contig 11280 bp, 11 predicted proteins | sample Stecom2015_FD_80414 | JGI IMG/M metagenome (GOLD analysis project Ga0079224, IMG submission 80414) | Agricultural soil microbial communities from Utah to study Nitrogen management - Steer compost 2015 | ecosystem: Environmental > Terrestrial > Soil > Agricultural land | place: USA: Utah...
CCGAAGTCCGTGGTCGCGAGCCCGGCCGGGGACGTCATCGCGAACAACATGATGTACAACCACACCTCGACGCTGTACGACGCGAGCAGCCTCGAGCTCGCCGCGACCGTCCCCGACACCGTGGACCTCGCCGAGTTCGGGTTCCCGGACAGGGCCGGGGAGACGACGGGCGCGCCGGTCGAGGCGGTGTTCTCGCCCGACGGGAGGTTCGCCTACGTCTCCCAGTACTCGCTCAAGGGACCCGGGGCGGGGGAGACCGCGACCGACGACTGCGCCGCCGGCGACGCGATCGGGAACAGCGCCGTCTACCGCCTCGACCTCGAGACGAAGGAATGGGACCAGGTCATCGAGGTGGGGCGGGTCCCGAAGTTCATCTCCCTCTCGTCCGACGGCTCCGTCGCGCTGGTCTCGAACTGGTGCGACTCGAGCGTCTCCGTCGTCGACCTCGACAAGGGCGAGGAGATCCGGCAGATCCCCGTCGACTCCGCGCCGCGCGGCTCCGTGGTGCTGCCCGACAACCGCACCGCCTATGTCACCGCGATGTACGCCGACGAGCTGTATCGCGTGGACCTCGAGACCGGCGAGAGCGAGCTCGTGCTCGAGACCGGCCGCAAGCCCCGCCATCTGGTGCTCTCCCCGGACGCGTCCCGCATGTACCTCACCGAGTCCGGGGACGATCGGCTGCTCGAGCTCGACACCGCCACCGGCGAGGTGCTGCGCGAGGTCGCCACCGGCCGGGAGCCGCGCACCATGGCGATCTCGCCCGATGGGCTCGCCCTGTACGTCGTGAACTACTACGCGAACACGGTGACGAAGTTCGATGCCGAGACGCTCGAGGAGATCCAGACCGTCGAGGTGGGGCAGAACCCGATCGGCATCACCTACGAGCCCACGCACGGCCGGGTGTGGGTCGCGAACTATGCCGGGTCGATCGACGTCTTCGACGACACCGCCCCGCGTGATGGCACGATGGAGCCATGAACGCCCACGCCGTCGTGACGGCCTCCCGCGAGATCGCCGCCCCCGCCGCCGCCCTCTTCGACCTCATCGCCGACCCGGCCGAGCAGCCGCGCTGGGACGGCAACGACAACCTCGCAGGCGCCGAGGCCGGCCAGCGGGTCCGCGCAGTCGGCGACGTGTTCGTCATGACCAACCAGGGCGGCGGAGTGCGCGACAACCACGTCGTCGCCTTCGTCGAGGGTCGCGAGATCGCCTGGCGCCCCGCGCCCCACGGGGAGCAGCCGGCGGGCCACCAGTGGGGCTGGGTCCTCGAGCCGCTCGAGGACGGACGCACCTTGGTCACCCACGTCTACGACTTCTCCGACCTGCCCGCCTCGCAGGAGGCGCGTCTCGCGAAGGCGCGGCAGATGACGCCGGAGAAGCTCATGGCCTCGATCGACCGCCTCGCGGAGCTCGCCGAGGGCTCGTGAGCACGCCGTCGGAGCCGCCCGTCGACCCGAGGAGCCTCGGGCCGATGATGGACCCGGACGTGGCCCGCATCGAGTCGGCGATCGAGGCGGCCGCGCGGCGCGGCGACTTCGACGACCTGCCCGGCGCCGGGAAGCCCCTGAACCTGCCGGACACCGATGACCCCGACTGGTGGGTGAACCAGCGCATCGCCAGCGGAGACATCGACTCCGAGGCGCTGCTGCCCGTCGTGGTGCTGCTGCGCAAGGAGTACGAGCGCCGCGACGAGACCCTCGCCGCGCTGCCTGACGAGAAGGCCGTGCGAGAGTACGCCGCGGACTTCACCGAGCGGGTCCACGAGGACCGGCGCGCGAACCCCTTCCAGAGGATGCTCGCCCCGGCCTGGGACGGGGACGACGCGGTCGCGCGCTGGCGTCAGGTGCGGTCGCGGAAGGCGCCGGAGGTGAGCGAGGAGCCGGCGCCTCCCGCGGCGCCGCGTCGTCGGCGATGGTGGTTCGGCCGACGGGGGTGAGGGGTCAGGACTGGTCGGATCCTGCCGGCCACCAGCGAGGCAGCTGGGCGGCGATGCGCCGGGCGGTGCCCTCCAGATCCGGTTCCTCCGAGGCGACGAAGACCTCGAAGGCCGCCGCGATGCCGGCGCCGAGAGTGGCGGCGGCGATGCCGTCGCCGGCGCCCGGCACCTCGATCCCGGCGTCGACGAAGGCGTCGATCGCGAGCTGGGCTCGCGCCGTCAGCGAGGTCGTGAGCGCCGCGGTGAACGGGTGGGCGGCGCCGGCGCCGAACAGGCGCCGGTACACCTCACGATGCTTCGCGAGCTCCTCGACCTGCTGGCCGAGCGCGGTGCGATAGACGTCCGAGAGTGCCTCGACCGTCGCGGCGGCACTGATCTCGTGGTCGCCGATCGTGCCGAGGTCGTCCACGAGCGTCGTGAGCGCCTCGGCGACGGCGTCGTCCAGAGTGCGGAAGTGTCCGTAGAACGTCACCCGATGCACATCGGCTCGTCGGCACAGCTCCGCGACGGAGAGCGCATCGAGATCGTCCCCGGCACGTGCTGCGTCGAGGACGACCTCGCGGATCCGGCCGCGAGTGCGGGCGGAGCGCGGATCGCCCGGGTCGCGCGTGGCCCGCTGCGTCACCGGACGCTGGCCTGCCCGCCGTCGACCGGGAGGAGCTGACCGGTGATGAAGCGTGACGCCTCCGAGGCGAGGAAGACCATCACGGGCCCCAGGTCGCGGTCGGGATCGCCGTACTTGTGGCCGAGGGCGATCGTGGCCTCGTTCATCCAGTAGTTCGCGGTCCGGCCGTCCTCGTCGAGGCGGTCGAGCGCGGCGTCGTACATCGGGGTCGCGATCGCGGGGAGGATCGCGTTGACCCGGACCCCGTCGGCGCCCCAGGCGGCGGCGGCCGTACGGGTCCAGGAGTGCACGGCCCCCTTCGACGCCGAATAGGCAGGGGCGACTGCCTCGGGACGGAGGCCCGAGATGGAGCCGAAGTTGATGATCGAGCCGCGACCGTTCGGCGCCATCAGCCGGTGTGCGGCCTGGTTGGTGAGCATCGTGCCGCGGACGTTGACCGCGAACATGACGTCCCAGTCCTCGACCTTCACGTCCGAGGCGCTTCCGGAGCGCTGGATGGCGGCAGGGTGGGCGAGGGCGTCGAGTCCTCCGAGGGTCTCGGCGGCCTCGTCGAAGCGGGCGTTCACGTCAGCGGAGTCGCTGACGTCGATGCGCAGGAAGTCGGCGCGGCCGGGGCCGGAGGCGGTCGCCGCGGCAGCCACCTCGGTGCCCTGCTCGACGTTGACATCCATGCTGATCACGTGCGCACCGGCGGCGACGTAGTTCCGGACGGTCGCGGCGCCCATGCCGCTCGCGCCGCCGGTGACGATGATCCGGTGGTCGGTGAGGTCCATGAGGTTCATGGCGGATGCTCCTTTGCTCGGGTGACCGGCGGTCTTCACCGCCGTGACCACTACGCTACACCTGTAGTGCAGGGGAGCTCAGCGCACCTCCCACCCGCGCCAGGCCGCGGCGACCCACTCCTCGGGATCGGCGGCCGAGGGCGGGGCGCCCTGCGAGCGCAGCCAGGTGCACATCGTGCGGCAGTCGCGGTGCAGGAACTCGGTGCCGTGCGGGTTCGCGATCAGGTCGATGGTCTGCGGGACGTCGATGATCACCGGATCCGGATCCGTCATGCGCGAGTCGGCCAGCACGTTGTACGGCGAGAGGTCGCCGTGGACGAGCCCGAGGGCGGCAAGGTCGATCACCGCTTCCCGCATCAGGCGGGCCCAGCGCTCGGCGGTCTCGGCGTCGGGGGAGGTCTCCTGGAGGCGGGGCGCGGCGACCGCGCCGTGCTCGTCGTCCGTGCCGATGAACTCCATCAGCAGCTCGGTGCCGACGATCTGCACCGGATAGGGGACCGGCAGGCCGGCGTCCCACAGCCGGCCGAGCACGTCGAACTCGGCGCGTGCCCACTGGCCGGCCGCGACCTGCTTGCCGAACGCGGTGCCCTTCGCGATCGCACGGGCCTCGCGGGAGTCCTTCCCGCGACGCCCCTCGGCGTAGGCGCTCGAGCGGTGGAAGGTGACCTGGTCGGGGTCGCGATAGCGCTTGGCGACCAGCAGCGATGCCTCGCCGGGGGCGCCGGTGAGCTGCTCCTCGGGCAGGGCGCGATCGATCAGGAAGGCGTCGGCCTCCTTGCCGGTCTTGAGGATGCCGAGCTCGGTGTCGATCGCTCCGTCGTGCTGCACCACCCAGTCGGGGAAGGGCTGCGGGCCGCGGTCGAGGGTGTGGGCGGTCTCGGGCCAGGTGGACCAGCGCTGGTCCGTATCGAGCTCGGCGAGGGAGAGGGAGTACATCGAGCGTGCGAAGAAGTCGTCCGGGTCGAAGGACGTGGTCATGTCAGGGGCTCCTGAGGGAGGGCGCCCGCTCTCAGCGGTGCGCGCGGGAGGGGAGGACGGCAGGGGTCAGCACGGTGACGCTCATCTGGTCCTCCTTCCCTCAGGGCCGGCCCGGGACGGGCGGCGACGGGGTGAGCCTATGCGGGGTGCGGGGCCGATGCCAGGGACTTCTCGGCCGACGACGACCGGGCTGTGACCTGCGGAGTGTGGATAACTCGAGGGGGTGCGTCGGCGATGTGGTCGGGTGTGCGCATGACTGCTGCGTGCCCCGTGCTCCGTCCGTCCCGTCGTTCGCTGCTGCTGTCCGGAGCGCTGCTCGGCACGCTCGGGCTGGCGGGGTGCGACGGGGTGTCGCTGCCGTGGAGCCCGCCCCGTGCCACGGTGACGCTGACACCGATGACCACCGCCGCGGAGCTGCAGCCCGAGATGCCTGTGTACCGCAATGACTGGGGGATCTCTCCCGGCTCGGAACGACCGATGGCGATGCTCGTGCATCGGGAGAGAGCGCTCGAGGCCGATCTGTGGGCGGTCACGTTCGAGGAGCCGGAGGGCCTCGCCGTTCCGATCGATCCGCTCACCACCGGCCTCGTCGTCGACGGGCACGGGGAGACGGTGCGGGTCTTTGCGAGCCGTGTCGTGGATGGCGCGCGGCGCACGGTCATGCACACATCGACGGACCTGGTGGAATGGGCGAGCGTGGACGTGGACGGCGGGATCAGCGCCGCCCTCGTCGCAGCGGGGGACGGACTCGTCGCGACCTCGCAGCGGGACGGTGAGCTGCAGGTCTGGGACGTCTCGGACGATGGGGCGGCGACTGCCCTCACCCCGGTCCCGGTGGCCGACGGTGAGAAATGGTCCGTGCAGGCGGTCGGTCGTGCAGACGATGCGGTCCTCGTGGCCATCGACCGGAAGGGGACCTCGGAGGAAGCGGCCGTCGTCGTCTCCTCGTCCGACGGCGGTGCGACGTGGAGCGACCCGAGGTCGCTGCCCGGCGACGCGGACCAGAAGTCGGTGCATGCGATCTTCGCGCAGGACGGCGCGTTCGTGCTCGTCGGGTCGTGGCGCACGGCGGTCGACTGGGACGAGCACACCCGCACCTCTCGTGTGGCGGCGTGGACGGGTGCCGGTGCGGAGGGCCTGCACGCCGAAGAGGTTCCCTTGCCGCGGTGGGGGCTGGAGAACTTCCATCAGCACGACGGCCGTGGCGAACTCGACCCCGACACCCCCATCGACTTCACCGACCTCTCGGCAGGTCGCCCGGTGCGCTCGCCGGACGGATCGGAGATCAGCGTCCCGACCTGGTGGGGTGATGACATGCGGATGCTCCGCCGCGACGCCGACGGCACCTGGTCGGCTGGAGAGCCGAAGGAGTATGTCCCGGCCTATGTTCTCGAGGCGGTCGGGGATGCGACCGGGACGATCTTCCGGGAGAACGGCCGGGTGTACGTCCAGGAGGCGGGAAGCAGTGAGGAGGCAGGGCTGCGGGTCGATCCGGCGCGGGGACTCTCGGTCGCTTCGGCGGCGACCGGCACGGGGCTCGCCGGACGGATCACCTGGACCACCTCCACCATCGACCGAGGCGCTGAGCAGATCAACTGGCGGTCTCCGACCTACGGCACGGCCTTCGGAGCTGGCGAGGGCGACCAGCTCGTACGACGGAACGAGTCCCTGCTCGGGACCGCCAAGCCCCGGTCCGTGCACATCCATCGGCTCGACGGGGATCTGACGCTGTGCACGGGGGTCGTACCGGTGGGCGATCCCCTGGCTGAACCCGGGTTCGCCGTCGAGGCGAGCACCGATCACAGCACGTGGCAGAGCGTGACGGGACTCCCTCGGTCCGAGAACGACGTGGCGGTGGGCGAGGCGAGCACGGTCGACGGCGTGCACTACCTGCCGGTCGCTGAGTGGATCTTCCCTGAAGACGGGGGTCCCTCGGTGCTGACCCCGAGGCTGTACAGCTCGACCGACGGGATCGCCTGGGAGGCCGTTCCGCCTCCCGTGCCGGACCATCCGGAGCCGGAGAAGGCCGCGCTCGGCGCCCATGTCGATGTGATGACCTCCGTCGATGGTGTCCTGATCGGCCTGGGGTCCGTGATCGATGCCCTGGACGAGTGGAGCCCGGTGACCTTCGTGCAGGACGGGGAGATCTGGCGGACCGTGCCGCTCGGCGGCGCCGTGCGCGGCGACTCGATCGCAGGGGTCGGCGACGACGGGGTCCATGGCTCCGTGGCGGGACGTACGGGGCGCTGGAGCCTGACTGCGGACGGCACCCTCACGGAGACCTACCGCGCCGACGACCGCGGCAGGCGCGGCCCGGCGCTGGACCTGGGGGAGGGGGCGCTGCTCGCGGGAGGGTGGATCGACGTGCCCGCCGGCACCGAGGGGGATGATGGCGAGGTGGGGATCGGGGCCTGCCTGTGGGCGAGCCTCGATGGAGGCGAGAGCTGGCAGGCGACGATGCTGCCCGGGCAGGAGGGGCGCTTTCCCGATGTCCACGTGCGCGCGCAGGGTGACGACGTGCTGGTCATCCTCGATGATCCCGACGTGCCACATGGGTACTGGATCAGGGGCGCCCGAGCCGACGTCCTCGGCGAGGAGGGCGAGTGAGGGGCGACGCGACCTGACCGTCCTTCCCGCTTGAGCCGGGGCGGCCATAGGGTGGCGGGATGTTCCTCGAGAACCTCGGCATCGACGCCCTGGACCCGCAGCGCCTGGGCAGCTTCTGGGAGGCGGCCCTCGGCACCACCACTCTCACCGATGCGCCCGACATCTTCGAGACCAGGCTGAGCATCGACGGCGACGCCTACCTCGACCTGTGCTTCGCCCGCGTCCCGGCACGCAACGACGCCCCGCAGCGGCTCCATCTCGACCTCCGCGGCGGCGCCGAGCGAGAGGCGATCGCGCAGCGGCTGCGGGAGCTAGGCGCGAGCGACTTCGACATCGGGCAGGGCGAGGTGCCCTGGATCGTGCTCGCCGACCTCGAGGGCGGGGCGTTCTGCGTGGTGGAGGAGCGTGAGGCCTACGTGGGTACAGGGCCGATCGCCGCCCTGCCGCTGGACTCCGCCGACCCTGCCCGCGATGCGGAGTTCTGGGCCTGGCTGAGCGGCTGGACGCCCGCGCCGGGCGTCGCGCCGCGCACCCTGCGCCACCCCTCGGGACGAGGACCCCTGCTCGAGCTGTGCCCGGAGCCGGCGCCGAAGCGGCTCGGGGCCAAGAACCCGATCCACCTCGACGTGCGGCTCGAGCTGGACGACGACCCGGACGCCGTCGCGGCCGGGATCTCCGCACGAGGCGGCGAGGAGTTCTTCCCGGACTGGGGCGAGCTGCCCTGGCGAGTGTTCCGCGACCCTTCCGGAAACGAGTTCTGCATGCTGCCGGCCGTGGGAGCGGGCGCATGAGCCGCGGCCGCCGCACTGCCGGATTCCTCAGCGCCCTGCTCACCGGTGCGGGGACGCTGCATATGCTCCGGCCCGAGCCCTTCGACACCATCGTCCCGCCCGCGCTGCCGGGACCCGCACGCGGATACACCTATGCCTCGGGCGTCGCCGAGCTCGCCGTGGCGGGGATGCTGGCCGTGCCCCGGACCAGGCGCCTGGGAGGAGCTGCGGCGGCGGCGCTGTTCGTCGCGGTGTTCCCTGCGAACGTGCAGATGGCGTACGACTGGCGCCGTGCCCGACCACGGAAGCGTGCGATCGCCGTCGGCCGGCTCCCGCTGCAGGGCGTGCTCATCGCGCAGGCGCTGCACGTCGCACGGAACGGACCGTGAATGGGTTAACGTGGCCGCTCGTGTGATCGGACGGACAAAGGAGTTCACGTGACGTCCAGACGAACCTTCCTCGGCCTGGCCGGGGCGGCGGGCGCGGCGGCGCTCGCCGGGTGCTCGTCGGAGCCCGAGATCGACGCCGCCCTCGGCCCGCCGGCGACCCCCGATACCGAGGACGAGATCACCTTCGGGATCTGGGACAAGGCGCAGGAGCCGGCGATGCTCGAGATCGTCGACGCGTTCCACGCCCACTACCCGGGCATCGGCGTGAGCATCTCGACCACGGCCTTCGGTCCGTACTTCGAACGGCTCCGCATCCAGGCGCAGGGAGACGACCTGCCGGACGTGTTCTGGATCAACGGCCCGAACTTCGAGCTCTACGCCTCCCACGGGATGCTGCAGGACCTCAGCGAGCTCGAGGGCTTCGACCCGGCGAACTACCCGCCGAACCTCGTGGAGCTGTACACCTACGACGGCACGCCCTACGCGGTGCCCAAGGACTTCGACACCATCGCCCTGTGGTTCAACCGGGACCTGCTGCACCGGGCCGGGGTGGACGAGCCGACCGGCAGCTGGTCCTGGGACGAGTACCGCGACGCCTCCGAGGCCGTGACCCGGGCGCTGGGCGGCGAGCAGATCTGGGGCAACCCCGGCGGGGTCGCGAACCAGGCCATGATCTACCCGCTGATCATGCAGGCGGGCGGGTACGTCCTCTCCGAGGACAAGACCCGCTCCGGCTACGGCGAGCCCGCGGCGATCGAGGCGTTCCGATTCCTCGACGGGATGATCCGCGACGGGATCGCGCCCGACGTGCGCTACACCGCCGAGAACGAGCCCAAGGACCTGTTCTCGGGCGGTCGTGCGGCGCTGTACCTGTCCGGGAACTGGGAGGCGGCCCTCCTGCAGGATTCCCCGGTGCGCGAGCAGCTGGGGGTCGCGCCGCTGATCCACGGCGCCGAGGAGGCCAACGTCATCCACGGCATCGGTTGCGCCATGTCCGCGCGCAGCCGGCACAAGCCCGCGGCCTCGGCGTTCCTGGCGTTCCTCGGCTCCGAGGAGGCGCACCGGATCCAGGCGGAGGCGGGCGCGGCCAACCCCGCGTTCCTCGGCACGAACGACGCCTACGTCGACGCGATCCCGGAGTTCTCGCTTGACGTGTTCGTCGACGCGGCGGAGACCGCCCGGGCCTATCCCGCCAGCCAGAACACGAGCGCGTGGCTGCAGCTCGAGGAGCTGCTGTTCCCGAAGATCCTCGGCGGCGACGGGCGGCTCGAGGCCACGGCCGCGGAGCTCGCCGAGCGCATGGACGGAGTGCTCGCCGATGAGTCATGACACCTCGCACGACACCTCGCGCCGACGCCGCTCGCGCGACGGCCTGTGGCCGCTGGTGTTCCTCGCCCCGCTGATGATCGGGGTGATCGTCTTCTACTTCTGGCCGATCCTGGCCACGTTCCTGAACTCCTTCTCGAGCTTCGGCCCCTTCGGCGACCGCAGCTTCGCCGGGCTGGAGAACTACCGCGCGCTGCTGTCGGACACCTTCGTCCCCCGCGCCGTGCTGAACACCGCGATCTACACCGCGATCGTGCTGCTGGGCATCCCGATCGCCGTCGGCGTCGCCTCGCTCATGAACCAGAAGGGCCTGCGGCTGACGCGCTTCTACCAGGTGCTGTTCTTCCTCCCGGCCGTCTCGATGCCGGTCGCGGTCGCGCTCGTGTGGCGGATGATCTTCAACCAGGAGTTCGGGGTCGTCAACTGGGCTCTCTCGCTCGTCGGGATCGAGGGCCCCTACTGGGTCACGGCGCCCTGGTGGGCGCTGCTGGCCGTGTCGATCGTCGGGCTATGGGCGAGCCTGCCGCTGGCGATCATCATCCTCTCCGCCGGGCTGCAGGGGATCCCGTCGGAGCTGTACGAGGCGGCGCAGCTGGACGGCGCGAGCGCGCTGCGTCAGTTCCGCTCCGTGACCGTGCCGCTGCTGACCCCGAGCATCTTCTTCCTGACCATCATCACGGCGATCAACGGGTTCCAGCTGTTCGACCTGCTGTTCGCGATGATGGGGCAGACCAACCCCGCGATGGCCGACACGCAGTCGCTCGTCTACCTCTTCTACTCCGAGGCGTTCCGACAGAACGACCAGGGCTACGCCTCGGTGATCGCGCTGCTGATCCTGCTGATCATCGGGGTGTTCACGCTCCTGCAGTTCCGGATGCAGAGGAGGTGGGTCCACTATGAGTGAGCGCCGGACCCGGACCGCACGGCCCCGCTGGGGCACCCACCTGGTGCTCCTGCTCGGCGGGCTGGTGATGGTCTTCCCGTTCCTGTGGCAGCTGAGCATGTCGCTGTCCACGCAGGCCGAGGTCACCTCGGTCCCGCCGAGCTGGCTGCCGGCCGAGCCGCAGTGGGGGAACTATCCCGCGGTGTTCGAGCAGGTGCCGTTCTGGAACCAGTTCCTGAACACGGCGGCAGTGACCGGTGCGCGGGTGATCGGCCAGCTGCTGCTGTGCGCGCTGGCCGGCTACGCCTTCGCCCGGATGGACTTCCCCGGCAAGAACCTGCTGTTCGCGCTGGTGCTGTCGATCCTGATGGTCCCGTACCAGATCTACCTCATCCCGCAGTACGACATCATCCAGGAGCTCGGCTGGCTGAACACCGTCGCCGGCATCGCGGCGCCGGGCATCTTCAGCGCCTTCGGCACCTTCCTGATGCGTCAGCACTACCTGGGCATGCCGCGCTCCCTCGAGGAGGCGGCACGGCTCGACGGCGCCAGCCCCTGGCAGACCTTCTGGCGGATCATGTTCCCGCTGTCCGGCCCGGCGCTGAGCGCGGTCGCGATCCTCACGGCGCTCGCCTCCTGGAACGATCTGATGTGGCCGCTGATCGTGGCGACCTACGACGACCGCACCACCCTCGCCGTCGGCCTGTCCACGCTGCAGGGCCAGTTCACCACCGACTACCCGGTGATGATGGCCGCGGCGTTCATGGCGATGCTGCCGCTGATGATCCTGTTCATCGTGCTGCAGCGCCGGGTGGTCGAGGGGCTCGCGCACTCGGGTATGAAGGGCTGAGGCATGAAGGGCTGAGCGCCGCCTCCGTCTACCGCTGCGACTCGAGGCGCCCGGCGACCACGGTCGCGAGCGGGTCGACGGCGCGCAGCCGCGCCGCGGCCTCGCGGGCCGCGGCCTCGTCCATGAGGCCG
>Ga0079224_100013771_pt1 | contig 11280 bp, 8 predicted proteins | sample Stecom2015_FD_80414 | JGI IMG/M metagenome (GOLD analysis project Ga0079224, IMG submission 80414) | Agricultural soil microbial communities from Utah to study Nitrogen management - Steer compost 2015 | ecosystem: Environmental > Terrestrial > Soil > Agricultural land | place: USA: Utah...
CCGAGTGGACGGACTCCTGGCCGGGGGTGACGGGGGGAGACCCGGTCGGTCTGCCCCCGGGGGACTCGGCTGCGGACTCTTCCGCGTCCTCGGAGGGTGCAGCTGTCGACGGCTGAGCACCGGTCGTGGCCTCGGCACCGGTTGTCGGCTCTCCCCCGGGCGGCGTGGCCGGCGGCGCAGGGGCCGCAGGCACGCGTGCCGCCGGGTTGGGAGTGCTCGGCAGGGAAGGTGCTGCTACCTGAGCGTCCACGGTGTGCCCTACCTGCAGCCGAAACACCGCCGGCCGCGTGTAGACGACGGGAAGCGTCCATTCCTTCTTGGTCCCCAGCTGGTCACTGAGCGGCTCGTACTGCTCGGCCAGCTGATGGCGGGCACCGACCATCAGGCGGGCCCAGTCGACCGGGTCGTTCTCGGTGGCGTCGTGAAGCAGCTTCTCGAACTCCGGCAATAGCTGGTCGTAGAAGGCCCCGGTGAACAGGACTGCATCATCAGAGCGCACCGGCTCGCGCATGGCGACCACGGCCGGGACGCCACCCTCGTAGATCAGGTCCAGGGCGAGCGAGCGGACCGCCTCCTCCCCCGACGCGCCCGCCGTCTCGCAGCTGTTCAGGACAACCAGCCACGGCAGCCCACCGACCCGGGGGTTGAAGGTCCGGATGTCCTGCGCCTCGACCATGAGGCTGCTGGATGTTGCGGTGAGCCAGTCCGACCGCACCGCGACCTGCAGGTGCGGGCTGGTCTCGGTGGACAGGCCGTGGCAGAACATGTGCAGCACGTGCGCATCGAACATCTGCAGACGCTCGCCGATCTCCTGGACCGTCGGGGGCACGAACTCCACCGTGACCCAGTCGAGGCCGGCGGCGGCGATCTCCTCGTGCAGCGCTTCCTCGCTCACGAGTACGAGAAGTCGCACCGGCAGTCCGGTCGCGGCGCAGGCGTCCCGCAGGGCCGCCCACTCGTCAGCGGCCGGCACCCCAAGGCAGGACAGCACCGCAGCGACCCGCAGCGGAGGCTCGAAGCGCCAGACGCCGGGCAGCGGACTGATCGTCTCCACGATCCGGCCACCGGCCCACCGCTCGTCGAGCCCGAGAAAGTCTCCTTCCTGTGAGCACAACGCCTCCCAGGGGAAGTTCTCGGCACCTGGAGTCGTGAGCTCGACGAAGACCGGATAGCGCTCAGGAGGTTGCACCTGAAGGGCGGCCGTCAGGTGCGGCGCCAGGTCCTTGTTGGCCATCACCGCGTCGAACAGCGCCCGACCTGCCGCGCGCACCGCTCCCTCCGGCGGCACTCCGTGCAGCGCCTGGAAGGCGGGCGCCGCCAGTGACACGCCAAGCGGTGCCCAGTTCTTGCCGAACCTTGGCGGTTCCTTGAGCACGATCCCGAGCACCGTGCCGTCAGCCGTCTGCTGGCCCACGATGCTGAAGACCAGCCGGCTCACGGCGCCTCCTCCCCGAGGTACCGCTCGGACCGACGCTCGAGGAGATCGGAGACGCGCCGCAGAGCGGTCACGGCATCACGGTCGATCATCCCGTCCTCGGGCACGATCCACTGTGCCTGCAGGGACTCGAGATAGCGCGTTCCGGCGGCGACCGAGGCCGGGGTGTCCGGTGCGCCAAGCACCCGCTGCGTGGCCTCCTGCACGAGCGCTGAGTGGCCGGAGCTGGTGATCAGGTTCTCCTCCGGATACTCGACGAACTTCGGGTGAGCCCAGCAGCAGATCCCCGGCAGCGGCACGGTCACCGCGTCCCTGCCGGCAAAGACCAGCTCCACAACACGGGTGAGCTCCTCGACATCCGGGTCCAGGCCAAGGTCGTGGGCGATGCTGATCCCCGGGCTGTTGAGTGCCATCGCGTCCGCCACCTCACGGAGTGCGGCCTCGGAGTAGTTGTCGCTGGGGCCGCTCAGGACAAAGGTCCACGCCCCGCGCCCGGCCACGAACTGGGAGAGTTGCGCAGCACCCACGAACACGGCCACCTGCCCCTCCTCACTGGTCGGGGACACCGCCATGGCCACGGCCCCGCGTCCGGCCGAGAGGTGGCCGTGCCCGACCAGGTGGACCACGTCGACCGCCTTGTCCGCCAGCTCCCCGCAGATCCACTCCAACCAGGCGCTGGTGAACGTGGCGGACTCCTGCGCCACCGACTCCCACCGTGTCGGGTCCGCGACGACGACGCCGTCGAGGTCGGCCACCAGCTCTAGTAGCTCCGAGTGGGCCCAGCTGTCGCAGAAGAGGTGGACCGTCGTCGGCTTCCCGGACGCGGTCACCCAGAGTCGTGCCAGCCGGGCAAGAGTGCGGGCAGGGTCAAACTCCCCGGTCGTGACGGAGGAGCTGGCACACAGCGCGACCTCCAGGGTCTGCGACGCTGCCCTGGGCCGAACGGTGTAGTTGGGTAGCCGAACCAGGGGCCGCCCCAACGGGGCAAGCAGGCGCTCCCACGGGACCAGGTGGAGGTATCCGCGGGGGCTCACCAGCTCCAGCCACAGGGCGTTGTCGGGTGGCGACGGCGACGGCCCCAGGTCGCGGACCTGCTGACTGAGCCGGTAAAGCACGTCGGATGGCAGAGAGAACCGGTCGTCGGTGAGCTCCTCCCCGTCCCGGAAGTCGAGCGGCCCCAGCTCAGAGGCTCCGCACTCGGCCACCAGCTGCAGCTCGCCAGCACCCCGGACGAGCCAGAAGCGGACCGCCTCGCGGCCACCGTCCCGGTAGGCGATCCGGAGTGAGGGCAGGTCATGGTCTGCCCGGACCTGCATGGCCATCGGTCACTCCATCACTTGGCAGAGCAGCGCCCACGCCGTCGCCGGGTTGGTCACGTCACCGTGGTCGGCGATCACCCGGTCGGAGCGCACCGCGAGCAGCCGGGTGGACGGAAGCACGTAGCGCTCCGGCGCGTCGAGGGCCTCGACGGTAGTCATCGAGGCCACGTCCTGCGGCCCGAAACCGCCGAGTGCGGCGTACTCCGACGGCGCCCCCGCAATCACTGCCTCCCGCTTGTCCGACGCCCTGCGGGCAGCGAAGTGGAACAGCTTGGTCAGCGGCACGTCGTGGCTACTGAAGGTGGTGATGATCGGTTGCCTGGACCGTTCCAGTGCGGGTCGGTAGCCGCCGGCGGGACTCCGGTCGTCGGCGTCGGCGAAACACTTGGCCGAAGTCGCCGGTTGGAGGAGCAGCACCGACTCCACCGGGCGCGGCGGTGCACTGCCGTTGGCCAGCGCGGAAAGCACCACCTTGCAGCCGTAGCTGTGACCGATCAGATGCACCCGGGAGTTCGCTGACGCGGACAGTATGCCGTGCAGCATCGCCCGGACGCCGGCACCACCGACCCGCCCGGCTCGGTCTTTCATCAGCAGGACCGTCGTGGCACGGATGACGTTGCGGGGGTTGAGCCTGTCGAGCAGGCCAGCTGTCTCGGGGGTCGCGGGATCCGAGCTATCGGGTGCCGGCTGGCCCGGGGCATCGTCGACGAACCCGCCGCGCGACGCTGGGCGGTCGCCGTCGTCCGAGGGCATGGACGACCAGAGTCGGACCAGCTCCGCGGGATCCGGCACGTCGGAGTCCCCCGCGGACGCGTCGGACGAGGCCTCTCCGGGGCCCGGGATCTCGTCGTCAGATCCGGCTAGCGCTGGTGCCAGCAGGGCGGCGAACTCGAGCGCCTCGCCACCGCTGAGCTCCGGCCGCTCCGCGAGTTCGTAGAGCCTCGACGCTTGCTCGGGTCCGAGACCCTCGGCGAGGAGGTCGAGCTGGGCACCGGAGGACACACCTTCCGCCCCGTCCTCTGCTGGAGTCTCGCCGGCGCCCGCGATCTCCGGTCCTCGCTCGGAGTCCTTCACCAGGGACGTGCTCGGCCAGTGGACACCCACGAGAACGGCCCGGAAGTCACGGTCCGGCGGGTTCCAGTGCGCCGCGTGAGCGCGGGTGAACTCGCGGATGAACCGCTCGTAGTGCCGCGTCGCGGAGGCCCAGTCGTTGTTCCACCCGTGGCTGAACAGGAAGACGTCGGTGGCGTCGCCGCTCGCCTTCAGCAGGTGCCCGAGGCTTGACGGACTGGTGCACACGCCCCGCTTGTCGAACCTGATCATGTAGTACGGCGCGGACTCCCCACCCGGGCCGCTCACCATCTTCATCGGTCCGTTGATCACAGCGGTCATCGTCGGCTCCCTGACATCGGTTCCCGTGGGTGCCGCCCGGACTCGGTCCAGTCTCGACACCACCTCGAAACCCGGGCTCCTGTCCCCCGGGCACCGCACCCGTGCGCTGGTCCCGAGGGTACTCAGGGGCCGATACCCACGTCTAGAGGTCTTCCCGCCGACGGCCCGGGAGGCCGGTGCTAGGCAAAGGGTGCGGTGTCCCCCGCGCCCTCCCGGATCACCTGGGGATAGCCGTCCGAGAAGTCGATCACGGTTGTCGGCTCGTTGCCCGTCACGTCACCGTCGATGACGATCTCCACCAGATCGTCGAGGCGCTCCTTGATCTCCCAGCCCATGGCCAACGGCTCCTCCTCCCCGGGCAGGAGCAGCGTGCTCGAGAGCATCGGCTCTCCGAGCTCGGCGAGGATCGCCTGGGTGATCCGGTGCTCGGGTATCCGCACCCCAACCGTCTTCTTCTTCGGATGGAGCAGCCTCTTGGGCACCTCGGGGGTGGCCGGCAGGATGAAGGTGAAGGGCCCAGGCGTCGCCGCCTTCACGGCACGAAACACGGCGTTGTCCAGCTGGACGAACTGACCGAGCTGCGAGAAGTTGGCGCAGACCAGGGTGAAGTGGTGCCTGTCGTCAAGTCGGCGGATATTGATGATCCGGTCCTTGGCGCCCTGGTTGCCCAGCTGCGCACCGAGGGCATAACAGGCGTCCGTCGGGTAGGCGACCAGCCCACCGTCACGCAGTGTCTCCACCACGCGGTTGACCAGGCGAGGCTGCGGGTCGACGGGATGGATGTCGAGGAAGGTAGCCATGCGTCACTGTAACCGCGCCGGGCCGGCGGAAGTCAGCCCCCAGAGGTGACGGGCAGACGGGCGGGCCGCTGGTAGGACGCGGTGGTCTTGCTGACCACGAAGCCGGCCTTCTCGTAGAGGCGAGTGGCCCCCGTCGGGCTGGCGGAGTCGACGTCCAGCGCAATCTCGTCATAGCCGTCAGCCAGGCCGATGGTGCGCAACAACGCCGCATGGGCCAGGCCCCGTCCCCGGGCCTCTGGCACGGTCCCTACCAGGTTGACGTAAGCCTCTCGAGGCACCCACTGACCCACCAGCACATAGGCGAGAACCCGGCCTGCGTCGTCCAGCGCAAGGGTGGAGATCGGCATCCGGTTCGACCTGGCCGTCCACATGTCGGCCCACTGCTCCGGCGACCGAGGGCCGGCACCCCAGTGGTCGCGAAACGCCTGGTTGTGTGCGAGCCGGGTGACCTCCTGGTGCTCATCAGTCGGGGAGGCGAGCACCGCGTCCACCTCGGGCACCTCCAGAGAAGCCGGTAGGGGCCGCTTCATCTCGTTCCAGTAGCGGACGATCTGGTAGCCACGGTGCTCGAGCATCGGCCGCACCGAGGCACCCTCGAGGTTCCCCGGGACCCGCCACAGCTGCGGCGCCCCGGGATAGCGCTCCGCGCACGCCGCCACCGCCCGGGTCTCCATCAGGTCCATCAGCTCACGCCCCAGCCCGCGACCCCGATAGTCGGGGTGGATGCCCCCGGCCATGTGCGCCAGCGCGTTGCCGTCATGGTCCTCACGCACGCGGAGCTGGCCGTAGCCGATCATCAGCTTCCCGTCCCACCCGGCCCAGGAGTCCAGCTCGGGGTTGAACCCGTGCTCGGTGAGCTCCTCCGCGAGGTCATCCTCCTCGTAAAACTCCTCGGTCCCGTCCGCGACTGCGAGCAGGTTGGTCAGGGTCGCCCAGGCGGGCACATCCGCTGAGCTCAGAGGTCGCCACGTGTTCATGAGTGTCATCGTCCAGCAGCGGACCCGGCATCCGCCACCAGGTTTCTGACCAGATAGGCCAGCGCGCCGACCGCGATCACTGCGGCACCGCCGAGCACCGACCCCCACGGCAAGGTCCAGGCCAGTATCAGGCAGCCCGCGAGCCCAAACACGGGCACCGTGCCCGCCCACCGCCAGTCGCCGCGCAGGGTCCAGGCGCTCGCGTTGGCAATCGCGTAGTAGGTCAGCACCCCGAAGCTGGAGAAGCCGATGGCGCCACGGAGGTCGACCACGAGGACCAGCAGGATCACGATCAGCCCGACCGCGATCTCCGCACCCTGCGGCACGCGCCGTGCGTTGACACGGGCCAGCTGCGACGGCAGGTAACCGTCACGGGCCATCGCCAGGGCGGTGCGCGAGACGCCGAGCACAAGGTTCAGCAGGGCTCCGAACGCCGCCAGCACGGCGGCTCCCCGCAGCGCCCACACCCAGGCCGAGGACAACACCTCGTCAGCCGCGGCAGCCACCGGATCGCTCACCGAGGCGAGGTGCTCGGGACCAAGGGTTACCAGCGTGAGCACGGCCACGACGGCGTAGACGCCGAGCACGGTCCCGACCGTGATGGCGACCGCGCGCGGGATGGTGCGCTCGGGAGCCTCGACCTCCTCGGCGAGGGTCGCGATGCGTGCGTAGCCGGCGAAGGCGAAGAAGATCAGCCCACCGCCCTGCAGGATCCCGTACGGACTCGGCGCGTCGGACCAGAGCTCCGGCGGCGGACCGTTTCCCTGCCCCCCGGCCAGGCCGGCAACGACGACACCAGCGAGGACTGCGAGGACGATGCTGACGATCACCCGCGACGCCCCGGCCGAGCGCTGCGCCCCGGTCAGGTTGAGGGCAGTGACCACCAGCACGGCGACGACTGCGGCGACCCGCTCACTGCCGGGGGCGGCATAGGCCGCGATCGCCATGGCCATGGCGGCGCAGGAGGCGATCTTGCCCACGATGAAGGACCAGCCGGCCAGGTAGCCGACGAACTGCCCCAGCCGCTCCCGCCCGTAGACGTAGGTGCCGCCGGCCGATGGGTACCGGGCAGCCAGTGCCGCCGAGGACCAGGCATTGCAGACTGCGACGACTGCGGCGACAGCCAGGCTGACCACGAGCCAGGACCCGGCTGCACGCGCGGCGGGCCCCCAGACGACGAAGACGCCGGCCCCGATCATCGACCCGAGGCCGATCGCTACGGCGTCCCCCAGCCCCAGCCGCCGGGCCAGGGTCGTCATGTGGTCGCGTAGCTGACCGGGGTAGGCAGCTGCACGGTCCGGGACACCGTGCACAACCGGTCGCGCGACCTCGCCACGGCGTCGGGCAACCGGGTGCGCGCGGCATCGCCCTCCGCGCCGTCCGGGAAACGCACCGTGAACGTGATGGCGACCTCGCCCAGGTGGTTGCCGTGCTCGTCGCGCACCTTCTCTGCCTCGGCGGCCACATCGAACCGGGTCGGTTCGGCCAGCCGAGCCGTCAGGAGGTCGACGTCAACCGCCGAGCACCCCGCCATCGCGGTGAGGAGAAGCTCCACCGGAGTGAAGTGCGGCGTCTCGCCGCTGCTGAGGGTCAGCCGCCCTCCGCGGCCGTTGCTGGCCTCATACTCGCAGGGGCCGGTGCGGGTCAGGGTGATGCTTCGGAGGGTCTCAGTGGTCATGGACGCTAGCCTGCCAGAGTGACTTCGCGACTTGTCCTCGTGCGCCACGGCGCCACGGAGTGGTCTGAGTCGGGCCAGCACACCGGCCTGACGGACCTGCCGCTTCTGGGCACCGGCGAGGAGGATGCCCGCGCGCTGCGGCCGTTGCTCGAGCGCTTTGACTTCGCGCAGGTGCGATCCTCCCCGCTGGAGCGGGCACGCCGCACGGCCGAGCTCGCCGGTGTCTCCGTCGACATCGTCGACCCCGACCTGGTCGAGTGGGACTACGGCGGTTACGAGGGCATCAGCACCGCCCAGGTACGGGAGGAGACCGGCACGCCGTGGAGCGTCTGGCGGGACGGGGTCAAACCCGGCCAGACTCCGGGTGAGACCATCGAGGAGGTGGCCGCCCGAGCCAGCCGCGTGCTCGTAGCGGTGGGCGACCTCGACGGTGACGTGCTGCTCTTCGGTCACGGTCAGGCGCTACGGATCCTGACAGCCGTCTTCCTGCGGGTCGAGCCCCGGTTCGGGGCGAACCTCACCTTCGAGACCGGAGCACTCGGCATACTCGGCTATCACCGGGAGGACCCGGTGATCGAGGGGTGGAACATCAGGGCCTGAGCTGGGCCGTCTCGGTGTCGACCGCGTTGCTCACGGACGGGACCTCCCATGTGTGCACCGGCTTGTTGTCCTCCATGTGCTCTACGTAGAGGGCGAACATCTGGTGCAGGGCGGTTGGCCGGTCTGCCCCCTGGGACTGGAAGTGCTCGGTGCAGGCGACCTGCCATGACGCACCGTTCTGGCCGGAGCGGCAGCGCTCGGCGATGACGTCCAGATAGTGGTTGCGCACCTCGCGGCGCAGTCCGAGGCCCGCCAGCCCTTCGTCGGCGAGCGGCAACAGGTGCTCGGCCACCAGCTCGGTGACCGGGACCCGCCCGAACCCCGGCCACGCAAGGACGGAGCTGATGCCGTGACGGGCAGCCTCGTCGAAGTTCTCGGCAGCATCGTCGAACGGCATCTTGGTCCAGATCGGGCGCCCACTGCTGGTGAACTTCTCGAGGAGCCCGTAGTAGAAGCAGGCGTTGGCCACCATGTCGATCACCGTCGGACCGGCCGGCAGCACGCGGTTCTCGACCCGCAGGTGCGGCACCCCACGGACGTTGTCATAGATCGGGCGGTTCCACCGGTAGACAGTGCCGTTGTGCAGCCGCAGCTCGCCGAGCTCGGGCACCTCCCCCGACTTGTAGATCGCGACGGGGTCCTCGTCGGACTGCTCCGGCAGGAGCGCCGGGAAACAACGGACGTTCTCCTCGAAGAGGTCGAAGATCGAGGTGATCCACTGGTTGCCGAAGTAGGCGCGAGGGCGCACCCCCTGCGCCTTGTGCTCCACCGACCGGGTGTCCACCATCTGGCTGAACAACGGTATGCGGGTCTCAGCCCACAGTCGTCGACCGAACAGATAGGGCGAGTTGGCGGCCAGCGCGACCTGGACGCCCGCGATCGCCGACGCGGCGTTCCAGTAGAGGGGGAAGTCCTGCGGTGTGACCTGCTGGTGCAGCTGCACCGACGTGCACCCGGACAGCGGACCGATCGTCTCGAAGTAGCCGGAGACGCGCTCGCCGGTCGGTCCCTCGATGTCGAGCTCGAGCCCCTCGCCCCGCTCGTTGAGGATCGCGTTGTTGAGGGCGGTGTAGCGCACGCCGAGGCTGAGCCAGTCGCCGTCGAACAGCTCCTGCATCAGGGTGGGGAGTATGCCGACAGCCACGACCTGGGCGCCGTGCAAGCGGGCGGCGTCCCCGGCCCGGCGCAGCGACTCGTTGAGCCACCGTTCGAGGCGGACCGCCTGGTCACCGGCCATCGGCCGGGGCGGCACGTTCATCTCGATGTTGTAGCGGCCGACCTCGGCCTGGAAGTCAAACTCGGTGCCGACCAGCTCCTCGAGGACCGTCTCGTTGATCAGGGCCGGGTCCAGGTTGCCGTCGACCAGGTTCAGCTCGATCTCGAGCCCCATCTGCGGCCGGGTGAAGTCGAAGCGACTCTGCTCGAGCATGTCCTCGAACACGTCGAGGGACTGCAGGACCTTGTGCCGGTAGGCCTGGCGGTCCTCACGGCTGAATGCGGCGGAGCTGACTTCCTGACCCATGGCGCCTCCTTGGTTGAGGACAGCCTAGTCAGACGAGAGGCGTCATTGCCTGCCAGGAGACGCGTCCCCGCGTGGCGCGGCGCTGGCCTCGAAGTGGTGTCCAGCGCCGCCCGGGATCACTCCTCGAACGCCTCCGGGTCGGGGCAGGAGCAGACCAGGTTGCGGTCGCCGTAGGCGCCGTCGATGCGCTTCACCGGTGGCCAGTACTTCGCGGCGGGCCCACCGGGGAAGGCAGCCGCCATCCGGTCGTAGGAGTGCTCCCACTCCCCCGCCAGCTCGATCGCGGTGTGCGGCGCGTTGCGCAACATGTCACGCGACGTCTCGTCGTCCATCTCGCCGCGGATTGCGATCATGGCCTCGATGAAGCGGTCCAGCTCGCCGAGGTCCTCGCTCTCGGTAGGCTCCACCATGAGGGTGCCTGCGACCGGGAAGCTCATCGTCGGCGCGTGGAAGCCGTAGTCGATGAGTCGCTTGGCGACGTCGTCCACGGTCACACCGGTAGCGCGGGTCAGCTCACGGAGGTCGAGGATGCACTCGTGCGCCACCAGGCCGTTCTCGCCGGCGTAGAGCACGGGGTAGTGCTCGCTCAGCCGCTTGGCGACGTAGTTGGCGTTGAGCACAGCGACCTCGGCCGACCGGGTCAGTCCGGCACCACCCATGAGCCGGACGTAGGCCCAGGAGATGGGGAGGATGCCGGCCGAGCCGTAGGGCGCGGCCGCGATGGCGCCGACTCCGTGGTCGGGTCCGGCCTGGCGGTCCATCGGGTGGTTGGGCAGGTGCGGAGCCAGGTGCTCCCGGACGGCGACCGGACCGACACCGGGACCACCGCCACCGTGCGGGATGCAGAAGGTCTTGTGGAGGTTGAGGTGTGACACGTCGCCGCCGAACTCCCCCGGGCGAGCCAACCCCATGATCGCGTTGAGGTTGGCGCCGTCGACGTAGACCTGACCGCCGGCGTCGTGCACCAGCTCACACAGCTCGGTGATCGTCTCCTCGTAGACCCCATGGGTCGACGGGTAGGTGACCATGATGCCCGCCAGCTCGTCGCGGTGCTTCTCGATCTTGGCGCGCAGGTCGTCCATGTCGATGTCGCCACCCGGAGCGGTTTTGACCACGACCACGCGCAGGCCAGCCATGACCGCGCTCGCGGCATTGGTGCCGTGGGCACTGGCCGGGATAAGACAGATGGTGCGTGCCTCGTCGCCGTTGGCCACGTGGTAGGCCCGGATCGCCATGAGACCGGCGAACTCACCCTGGGAGCCGGCGTTCGGCTGCAGGCTGACGGTGTGGTAGCCGGTGATGTCGGCCAGCCACTCCGACAGTTCGGAGACGATCCTTCGCGCGCCGACCGTCTGGTCCAGGGGCGCGAACGGGTGCAGCGCCGCGAACTCCGGCCAGGTGATGGACTCCATCTCGGTGGTGGCGTTCAGCTTCATCGTGCAGGACCCGAGCGGGATCATGCCGCGGTCGAGGGCGAAGTCCTTGTCCCCGAGCGACCTGATGTAGCGCAGCATCTGCGTCTCGCTGCGGTGCGTGTTGAAGACGGGGTGGGTCAGG
>Ga0079224_100013772_pt1 | contig 11279 bp, 8 predicted proteins | sample Stecom2015_FD_80414 | JGI IMG/M metagenome (GOLD analysis project Ga0079224, IMG submission 80414) | Agricultural soil microbial communities from Utah to study Nitrogen management - Steer compost 2015 | ecosystem: Environmental > Terrestrial > Soil > Agricultural land | place: USA: Utah...
CGCCGGGATCAACCCGGGAGAGGGCGGACGCGGCGCAGGTGGGTCCGGAGGTCCTCGGTGAGCAGGTGGAGGAGGGTGCGGCCCTCGGCGGCGGTGGCCGTGGTGGGGTCGCCGAGGACGCCGTTGGCGGAGGCGTCGGCGATGGAGCCGGCGCGGATCGCGGGGAGGAGTTCGGCCAGCGGGGCGGTGGCGCCGGGTTCGGCCAGGCCGGTGCGGACCAGTTCCGGGGCGATGGCGAGCAGCATCGCGGTCTCGGTCCGTCCGGCGTGGGCGTCGGGGGTGCGGCCGGCGGCGGCCAGCACGCCGGCGCGCGGGAACCAGGCGCTCGCCGAGCCGGGGGCCTCGGTGCGCAGGACGCGCAGTGCCGCGGAGGCGGGTTCGGCGTTGCCGCCGTGCCCGCTGACGAACACGGTGTGCCCCGCCCAGGGGCGGGCGGCGCGGGCCAGGTCGAGCAGGGCGGCGGTGACCGTCTCGACGGCCAGCCACAGGGTTCCGGGGAAGGGGCGGTGCTCGCCGCTGGCCCCGTAGGGCAGGGCGGGGGCGACCGCGGCGCGGTGCGGGAGGTCCCGCGCGGCGGCGTGCGCCAGGTGTTCGGCGATCCGCACGTCGGTGTCGAGCGGCAGGTGCGGCCCGTGCTGCTCCACCGCGCCGATCGGGACCAGCAGTATCCGATGGTCGGCGGCCTCCGGCGAGGTCAGCTCGGCGAGCCGGGCGGCTCCGGCCCGGGCGGTCCCGGGCGGGGCCGAGAGGCCGCGGCCGGACGGCGGGGCGGTGGCGCGGTCGGCGGGGGAGTGCACGGCCCCATGGTGCCCCGCGCCTCCGCCCGCCGCCAGGCCCCCCTCCCCTCGCTCTTCCTGTGCCGGTCTCGGCGCCGCAGCCGCCCCGCCCGCCACCGGCCGGTCCGGCAAAGCCTCCCTCAACGGGGCGGAGCCGCTCGGCGGGGCGCGGAGGGGCTGAAGGGCCGTTGACAGGGGGAGGGGGCGGTGGTGCACTGGCAGAACGGCCTGCCTACCGAGCATCTGCTTGGCGCGAAGTTCCTCCCCGTCCTCCCCGTCACGGAAGGGTCGTCCGCACCATGAAGACGCGAGCCGCCGCACTGCTGGAGCAGCCCGGTTCCTGGCAGGTCATCGAGGTCGACGTCGGCGAGCCGAAGGCCGGCGAGGTACTGGTCCGGTTCGAGGCCGCCGGGCTGTGCCACTCCGACGAGCACGCGGCCACCGGGGACATGCCGGTCGCGCACCTGCCGTTCATCGGCGGGCACGAGGGGGCGGGCGTGGTCGAGGGCGTCGGGCCGGGGGTCGCCCGGTTCGCGCCGGGCGACCGGGTCGCCACCCAGTTCGTGCCGAGCTGCGGGCACTGCCCGTCCTGCTACGCGGGGCACATGAACCTGTGCGACCTGGGCATGTTCGCGCTGGCCGGGTCCATGCCGGACGGCACCTACCGGGCCTCGCTGGACGGCGCGGACGTCGCCCAGATGACGATGCTGGGCACCTTCGCCGAGTGGGCGGTCGTCTCGGAGTTCTCCCTGGTCAAGATCCCCGACGGGGTCTCCTTCGAGGTCGCCGCGCTGGTCAGCTGCGGGGTGGCCACCGGGTGGGGCTCGGCGGAGAACGCCGCGGGGGTCGCGCACGGCGACACGGTCATCGTGATGGGCACCGGAGGCGTCGGGATGAACGCGGTCCAGGGAGCGGCGGCCCGCGGGGCCGCGCACGTGATCGCGGTCGACCCGGTGGAGTTCAAGCGGGAGAAGGCCAAGGAGTTCGGCGCCACCGCGGCCTTCGCCGACATCGGGGAGGCCGCCGACTTCGCCCGGCTGGCCACCGGGGGCCAGGGCGCCGACGCGGCGATCGTCTGCGTCGGGGTGACCGAGGCCGAGCACGTCGCCCAGGCGTTCGCCGCCATCGCCAAGAAGTCCACCGTGGTGGTGACCGGAATCGGACCGGCCTCCGCGGTCGGCCTGCCGGTCAACCTGTGGGAGATGGCGATGATGGAGAAGCGGATCCAGGGCACCATCTTCGGCATGGGGACGCCCGGCCGGGAGATCCCCCGGCTGCTGGAGATGTACCGGGCGGGGCGGCTGAAGCTGGACGAACTGATCACCCGGCGCTATGCGCTCGACGAGATCGCAACCGCTTACCAGGACATGTACGACGGAAGGAATATCCGCGGGGTGGTCGTGCACGGTAAGTGAAAGCGGGGCGCCGCCGAGGCGCCTGCGGGACCGCCCGAAACAACGGCGAAACGCGGAATTATCCTCTGATACATGAAGTTTGGCAAGGGGTGTCCGGAAAAGGGCGCCCCTTCGCTCGGTTTCGGCCGTGTCGCGGCAGATCTCCGCGGGTAGACGGTGATGGGATCGGTCGGTGGAAGGCCGCCGCCGGTCTCCGGCGGCGTGCTTGAAACCTGGACGATCGCGTCCTCGTTGCGCTTTCTTGATGTCATGGTGACCAGTCGGTGTCCGGAAATCCAGCACACTCGTTGAAATTCGGGTCACAGACCGTGAACCGGATGAAAAAGTGTTTCGGTGGCCGTTCCCGGTGAACCCCGGGGCCGGTGCACGGGATCCGAGTGCCCTTCGCTGAGGGGTCCGCGTTCCCTGCGGCATGGTTTCCGGCGCGGCCGGACACGTAACTCCCGAAACCTCGGCACCGCGCGGTCGGCGAAGGGTAGGAGGCCCCCTTTGGGCATGTTCCTGGTCAGGCGACTAGTGAACTATCTGGTTCTGGTGGTGGTGGCGACCACGTGCGCCTACCTGCTCGCGGCCTCCGCTCTCAGTCCCCGGGTGAACTACGAGAACCAGAGCCCCCGGCCGACCGAGGCCGCGGTGGACGCGCGCCTGGACGAGCTGAACCTGAACGACAAGACACCGCTGGCCGAGCGGTGGATGGTGTGGGCCGGCGACGTGGTCACCGGCGACTTCGGCAAGACCGTCACCGGCTCCTCGGTCAACGACCAGATCGAGGTCCGGATCCTGGTCTCGCTCCGGCTGATCGTGGCCGGGGTGGTGATCGGCGCCACCCTCGGCGTCGCGGTCGGCGCCTACGCCGCGGTCAAGCAGTACGGGTGGTTCGACCAGACGTCGACCGCGGCGGCGTTCCTGGTGCTCGCCGTGCCCGCGGTGGTCATCGCGATCTCGCTGCAGGTCGTCGCGATCTGGCTGAACGGACTGCTGTCCGAAGCGTTCGGGATACCGCAGTTCTTCGTGTTCAACGGGGAGCGGACCCCGGGGCTGGAGACCGGGTTCCTGGGCACCGTGTGGGACCGGTTCAAGCACATGGTGCTGCCGACCATCGCGCTGGCCCTGGGCCAGTTCGCCGCGTTCAGCCGCTACCAGCGGAACATGATGCTGGACGTGCTGGGCTCGGACTTCGTCCGCACCGCCCGCGCCAAGGGCCTCACCCGCCGCTCGGCGCTGCTCAAGCACGCGCTGCGCACCGCGCTGATCCCCACGGTCACCTACTTCACCTTCACCTTCGGCGTGATGATGGCCGGCACCACCTTCACCGAGAAGATCTACAACTGGAAGGGAATGGGGTCGTGGCTGATCGACTCGATCGCCACCCAGGACGTGCACGCGGTCGCCGCGGTCTCCTGCTTCATGGCGGTCTGCGTGATGGCCGCCGCGTTCCTCTCCGACATCCTCTACGCCTGGCTCGACCCGAGGGTGAGGGTCAGCTGATGCCGGTCCTCTCCGCGCACACCATCCGCACCGCGCACACCCCGCGGGACGGCCGGGCCCCACAGGGCGCGGCGTCCCCGACTCCGTGGCAGGAGCCCCGACGATGAGCATGTCCACCGAGCGCGCCGCGGCCCCGGAGGCCGGCGGCCAGCGGGCCCCGGAGGCCCGGGCGACCGGGCGCTGGGGGAGCGTCCTGCTGCAGCTGCTCCGCACCCCCCGGGTCGTGTTCGGCCTGGCCGTCATCGCCGTGATGACGGTGATGGCCTGGGTCGGGCCGATGATCAGCCCGTGGGAGTTCGGCGAGCGCGACTACGCCAACTTCCTCCAGCCGCCCTCCCCTGAGCACTGGTGGGGCACCGACAACACCGGCCGCGACGTCTTCGTCGCCACCATGGTCGGCCTGCAGAAGTCGATCATCATCGGCCTGCTGGTGGCGGTGCTGTCCACCTTCGTCGCGGCCATCGTCGGGGCCTTCGCCGGCTACTTCCTCGGCGTCACCGACCGGGTCCTGATGTGGATCACCGACCTGATGCTGGTGCTGCCGAGCTTCCTCATCCTGGCGATCCTCTACCCGATCCTGCGCAACCAGGGCTGGATGGTCTTCGTCGGCCTGCTCGCCGCCTTCCTGTGGATGGTCACCGCCAAGATGGTGCGCGGCATGACCATCTCGCTCAAGGAGCGGGAGTACGTGCTGGCCGCCCGGTTCATGGGCGTCCCCGCCTGGAAGATCATCTTCCGGCACATCATCCCGAACATGTCCTCGCTGCTCATCGTGGACGCCACCATCAACGTGAGCTCGGCGATCATCGTCGAGACCAGCCTGTCCTACTTCGGCTTCGGCGTGCAGCCGCCCGACGTCTCGCTGGGCTCGCTGATCTCGGTGGGGGCGCGCCAGGCCGTCACCCACCCGTGGACCTTCCTGTTCTGCACGGGGCTGCTCGTGCTGCTGGTCCTCGCCGTGAACCTGATCGGCGACGGGCTGCGCGACGCGCTGGACCCGCAGTCCAAGCGCAGGTCCTGACGGGGGGAGAGGGAAGAGCAATGACCGAGACCATCACCGAGACGGGCGGCGCAGTGAACGAGGCCGGCGACGGGGCCACCCCGGTCCTGGAGATCGAGGACCTGCACGTCACCTTCCCCGGGCGGGGCAAGAGCCCGGACGTCCGCGCGGTGCGCGGCGTCTCCTACGGCGTGCGCCGCGGCGAGATCCTCGGCATCGTCGGCGAGTCCGGCTCCGGCAAGTCGGTGTCCTCCATGGCCGCGATGGGCCTGCTCCCGGACAGCGCCAGGATCACCGGGTCGATCCGGCTGCACGGCGAGGAGCTGCTCGGCCTGGACGACAAGGCCATGTCCGCCCGGCGCGGCTCGCGCATCGCCATGGTCTTCCAGGACCCGCTGTCCGGGCTGACCCCGGTCTACACCGTGGGCGACCAGATCGCCGAGGCGATCCGGGTGCACAACCCCAAGATGGCCAAGGAGGAGGTCGTCCAGCGCGCCGTCGAGCTGCTGGAACTGGTCGGCATCCCCAACGCGCGCCAGCGCTACCGGGCGTTCCCGCACGAGTTCTCCGGCGGCATGCGGCAGCGGGTGATGATCGCGATCGCGATCGCCAACGACCCCGACGTCATCATCTGCGACGAGCCCACCACCGCGCTCGACGTCACCATCCAGGCGCAGATCCTGGAGGTGCTCAAGACCGCGCAGCGCGAGACCGGCGCCGCGATCGTGATGATCACCCACGACCTGGGCGTGGTCGCCGGCTTCGTGGACCGGGTGCTGGTGATGTACGCCGGCCGCCCGGTGGAGGTCGGCCCGGTGGACGAGGTCTACTACCGGACCCGGATGCCCTACACCATGGGGCTGCTCGGCTCGGTGCCCCGGCTGGACCTGGAGGAGAAGGTCCCGCTGGTGCCGATCAAGGGCAACCCGCCGTCGCTGAGCGCCCTGCCGCCCGGCTGCCCGTTCGCCCCGCGCTGCCCGATCGCCCGGGACGCCTGCCGGGAGGCCGAACCGGAGCTGGTCCCGGTCGGCGCCGACGGGCACACCGCGGCCTGCCTGCGCTCCGCCGAGATCGGCGAGCAGGGCTGGACCGCCACCGACGTCTACCCGGTCCCGGAGGTCGCCGAGGCGCCGGCCGCGGCGCTGCCCCGGGCCGAACGGGAGACCGTGCTGCAGGTGGAGGACCTGGTCAAGCACCACCCGCTGATGAAGGGGGCGGTGTTCAAACGCCGGGTCGGCACGGTCTACGCGGTGGACGGCGTCTCCTTCGACATCGTCGAGGGGGAGACGCTCGGCCTGGTCGGCGAGTCCGGGTGCGGCAAGTCCAGCACCCTGATGGAGATCCTCAGCCTGGACCGGCCGCAGTCCGGCCGGGTGTCGCTGCTCGGCCGCACCTCGGGGGCGATGGGCGCCCGGGAGCGCTTCTCGGTCCGCCGCGACGTGCAGGTGGTCTTCCAGGACCCGATGAGCTCGCTGGACCCGCGGATGCTGGTCTTCGACATCATCGCCGAGCCGCTGCGCACCCACCGCTACCCCGGCAAGAAGCTGCGCGCCCGGGTCGAGGAGCTGCTCGACCTGGTCGGCCTGGACCCCTCGCACGCCTCCCGCTACCCGACCGAGTTCTCCGGCGGCCAGCGGCAGCGCATCGGCATCGCCCGGGCGCTCGCCCTGGAGCCCAAGCTGCTGGTCCTGGACGAGCCGGTGTCCGCGCTGGACGTGTCCATCCAGGCGGGCGTGATCAACCTGCTCGACGAGCTCAAGGCGCGCCTGGGCCTGTCGTACCTGTTCGTCGCGCACGACCTGTCGGTGGTCCGGCACATCGCGGACCGGGTCGCGGTGATGTACCTGGGCAAGATCGTGGAGATCGGCGAGGTGGACGCGCTGTTCGGCGCCCCCTCCCACCCCTACACCCAGGCGCTGCTCTCCGCGATCCCCATCCCCGACCCGGAGAAGGAGCGGTCGCGCACGCACATCGTGCTCGAAGGCGACCTGCCCAGCCCGGCGAACCCGCCGTCGGGGTGCCGCTTCCGCCCCCGCTGCCCGAAGTTCCTCACCCTGACGGAGGAGGAGCAGCACGCCTGCGTCGAGACCTCGCCGCAGCTCGAGCCGACCGAACAGGACGACCAGGCCGCGGCCTGCCACTACGCGGAGAAGCGCGTCGTCGTCTGATCCCCCGCCCCGGCCGGTGGCCGGCAGAACAAGGAGGAAGTCACAACATGCGAACCAAGCGGGCAGCGGCGTTCGCCGCCCCCATGCTGGCGCTGGCCCTGGTGGCCACCGCGTGCTCGGGCGGCGGCGGAGGCGAGCAGGAGGACGCGCCCTCCCTCGAGGACATCGCGGCGTCCGACCTCAACCCCACGCCGCGCGAGGAGCTGCAGGAGGGCGGGACCCTCGTCTACGGCACCTCGCAGCCGGTCTCGCAGTACATGCGGCACCACACCGACGGCAACCTCGGCGCCCTGGTCGAGATCTTGAAGGGCGTCATGCCCAGTGCCTTCCGGTTCAACGACAAGGGCGAGGCGACGCCCAACGAGGACTACGTCACCGACTTCCAGATCAACGACGACAACACCGAGATGAGCTTCGAGCTCAACGAGGACGCCGTGTGGTCCAACGGTGAGCCGATCACCTGGGAGGACTACGAGCAGCAGGCCAAGACGCTCGGCGGCAAGGAGGAGGGCGACTTCGGTTCTCCGGGCAAGGTCTACGGTTACGACCGGATCGACAAGGTCGAGAAGGGCGACGACGACTACTCCTTCACGGTCACCTTCGACGAGCCCTTCGGCGAGTACGGCATGCTCTTCGAGCTGCTGTACCCGAAGGAGATCATGGAGGACCCGAAGAAGTTCAACGAGGACTACCTCGACGACGTCCCGATCACCGGGGGGCCGTTCAACTTCAAGGAGATCGACAAGGCCTCCGACACCACCATCATCGAGCGCAACGACGACTGGTGGGGCGAGCCGGCGCTGCTCGACGAGATCCACTTCCAGCCCGGCGACCCGCAGGGCCAGGCCCAGGCGTTCGCCAACGGCGAGCTGGACATCTTCTACGTCGGCTACGAGGCGGCCGTCTACGAGACCGCCTCGGCCCGCGAGGACGGCCACGTCACCCAGGCCGTCGACAACGGCTACCGCTACATCGAGATGAACGCCAGCTCCCCGATCCTGGAGGACCTGGACGTCCGGCACGCGGTGATGCTCGGCGTCGACCGCACCGCGCTCGCCCAGGTCTCCCTGGAGGGCATCAACTGGCCCAGTGACCCGACGGTCAACCGGCTGCTGCGCTCCAGTGACCCCTACTTCCAGGACAACTCCGGCGAGTGGGGCCAGCAGGACCAGGACCGGGCCCGCGAGCTCCTCGACAAGGCCGGCTGGACGCTGGAGAGCGAGGAGGAGGGCGCCGTCCGGACCAACGAGGACGGCGACGAGCTGAACCTGCGCTTCTACTGCCCGGCCGGCATCGCCGCCTGCGAGGCCGAGGCGCAGATCACCCAGGAGCAGCTCGCCGAGATCGGGATCAAGGTCACCACCGACTCCTTCCCGACCGAGGCCTACTTCAACGACTACATCTACACCGGCGACTTCGACCTGGGCTCCTTCGTCCAGATCGGCAGCACGCCCTACAGCGGCGAGTCCGCGGAGAACTTCACCGGGCCCTTCGACGACAAGGGCGAGGACTGGGGCAACAACAACGCCCGCACCTCCACCCCGGAGATCAACGAGAAGTTCGAGGAGCTCTCCAAGACCAGCGACCCCGAGGAGTACGGGAAGATCGCCAACGAGATCGACACCATGCTCTGGGAGAACGCCCAGGGAATCCCGTTCTTCCAGCGCACCGGCACCTACGCGGTGGCCGACAAGGTCGCCAACATGGGCGCCTCGGGCCTGCAGTCCGGCTGGCACTACGAGGACATCGGCTTCACCGAGTAGTCCGCGGAGCGGCAGGAGAAGCACACGGCCGGCCGGGCGCCCGCCCGGCCCGCCGGACACCGGCGCCCCCGCGCGGACCCGTCCGCGCGGGGGCGCCCCCTTGCGTTGATCCCGGCCCGGCGGAGCGCCGCACGCCCGCACGGGGGCCCGCATACCGGGGCCCGCCGACGAGTCCGGTACCGGTCGGTGGGTCAGGCGCCCTCGCGGAGGATCTGCTCCAGCTCGGCCTCGTCGATGATGGCGATCGGCTGCCCCTTGGCCTGATACTCCTCGGCCTTGCGGCGCTTGGCGGTGACCGCCGAATGGTCGCCCACCACCAGCACGGTCACCTTCTTGGTGACGTTCTTGGCGATGGTCCCGCCGACCGCGGCGATCTCGCCCCACAGCTCGATCTTGTCCCGGGAGGTGTCGCTCAGGCACACCGTGGCACCGTAGAGCGGGCCGTCCGGGTCGGCGTTGTCCAGGTCGGGCGCGGGCGGCTCGGCGCGGCTCTCCTCGTTCCACCGGGAGAACCGGGGCGAGGGGGCGCGGCGCTTGCGGCAGTAGGCCGGGGCGCGGTCCGGGCCGATCCGGCCCAGCACGACGTCCTCCCGCTCGCACAGCCCGCCCAGCGTGGGCGTTCCGCGCTCGCGCATCAGCTCCAGCACTATGCGGGCGCTGCCCTCGGCGTCGGAGAGCGGGTTGTGGTGGTCCAGGTCGAAGCCGATCCGCGCGCACAGCGTCTTGAGCTTGTGGTCCGGGCTGTCGGTCCACACCGACCGGGCCAGCACCACCGAGCAGCCGATCTCCATCTCCGGGACGGGGACGCCGCTGTGCATGCAGGCGCGCTGGACGACCTCCATCTCCATCGGGGCGAAGTGGGCGACGACCGGCGCACCGCCGGCGAAGGCCGTGATCCGCTTGAGCATCTCCGGCCACTGGGCGGCGTCCCGCACGTCCTCGGCGGTGACCCCGCCGTTGAACGGGGCCAGCTCGGGGTCGAACCAGGAGACCGGCTCGGGCGGCTGCACGTAGTCCAGGAGGCGGTCGGTGACGGCCCCGCCGGCCACCTTCACCATGCCGACCCGGCAGACGCTCCCGTTGTCGCCGTTGGCCGTCTCGAAGTCGAGTGCGACCCACTCCTCCGCCATCACCGCACCTCCCGCGTGGCCGAACGTTCCTCGCCGGCGCAATGTTCCGGATTCTCGCGCACCGTGCCGACGTTCCGCCGCCCGTCCCGCGGATCGGCGGCCGCCCGGCCCGGCATCCGGCTCACCACCCGGACGGCCGGTAGTCCTTGAGGAAGCAGCCGTAGACGTCCTCCCCGGCCTCCCCGCGCACGATCGGGTCGTAGACCCGGGCGGCCCCGTCCACCAGGTCCAGCGGGGCGTGGAACCCGGCCGCGGCCAGCCGCACCTTCTCCGGGTGCGGGCGCTCGTCGGTGATCCACCCGGTGTCCACGCTGTTCATCAGGATCCCGTCGGCGAACATGTCCTCCGCACTCGTCCGGGTGAGCATGTTGAGCGCGGCCTTGGCCATGTTCGTATGGGGGTGCCCCGCGCCCTTGTAGCCGCGGCCGAACACCCCCTCCATCGCCGACACGTTGACCACGTGGGCGCGCCGGGCGGGCGAGGCGGCCAGCGCCGGGCGCAACCGGTTCACCAGGATGAACGGCGCGGTGACGTTGCAGAGCTGCACTTCCAGCATCTCCACCGGGTCGACCTCGCCCACGGTCTGCGTCCAGCTGTTCACCGGGGCCAGGTCGGGCACCAGCCCGCCGGCGTCCACCGCGGTGCCCGCGGCGATCCGCTCCGGTGCGGCCGAGCCGCGGGTCAGCGCGAGGGCGGTGAGCGCCTCGGGCGTCATCGCGGTGCGGCCCGCGGCGTCCGCCCCGTCGGCCTCCGCCGCGGGCAGCCCGGTGCCGCCCGCTCCCAGGGCGGAGCCGAGCACCAGGGTCTCGGGGCGCGGCCCGGAGCCGGGCAGTGCGGCCGCCGCGGACTCGGCCTCGATCAGCCGCGCGTAGGAGGCGGCGGACCGGCGCACGGTCTGTGCCGCGTTGTTGATCAGCACGTCCAGCGGCCCCTCGGCGGCCACCGTGTCGGCCAGCCCGGTCACCTGGGCGGGGTCGCGCAGGTCGATGCCGACGATGCGCAGCCGGTGCAGCCACTCCGGGCTGTCGGCGAGGGCGGCGAACCGGCGCGCCGCGTCGTTGGGGAAGCGCGTGGTGACGGTGGTGTGCGCGCCGTCGCGCAGCAGCCGCAGCGCGATGTACATGCCGATCTTGGCCCGGCCCCCGGTGAGCAGCGCGCGCCGCCCGGTCAGGTCGGTCCGGGCCTCCCGGCGGGCCCGGTTCTCCGCCGCGCAGTCCGGGCAGAGCTGGTGGTAGAAGGCGTCGACGACGGTGTACTTCTCTTTGCAGATGTAGCAGGGGCGGGCCCGGTGCAGCACCCCGGCGCTGGCCCCGGTGGCGGCGGGGGCGAGCGCGGCGCCGCGGGTCTCGTCGTCGATCCGGTCCGGCGCGGCGGTCGCGGTGCGCGCCAGCACCGCGGCGTCGGCCGCGCTCTGGGCGGCCCGCCGCTCCCGGCGGCGGCGCAGCTTGACCTCCTTGAACAGGCGGGCCGTGGCGCGCTGCACGCGCAGCGAGTCGGGGTGCTCCGGGTGCAGCCCCTCCGCCTCGGCCAGCACGGCGA
>Ga0079224_100013774_pt1 | contig 11277 bp, 1 predicted proteins | sample Stecom2015_FD_80414 | JGI IMG/M metagenome (GOLD analysis project Ga0079224, IMG submission 80414) | Agricultural soil microbial communities from Utah to study Nitrogen management - Steer compost 2015 | ecosystem: Environmental > Terrestrial > Soil > Agricultural land | place: USA: Utah...
GGTTTTAACCAGTATGGCACATTGACCTGGTATGCTGACCCGTCGGATATTCCGAGCAATCCATTGGATCCCACCACCGAAGTGATTGTGGATGGCACGACTTATTATGTCACCCAAACCATCCTGGGTTGTGAGAGTGCGCCATTGAGTATTACCCCGGAAGAATTTCAGTGTGGTAATATGAAAATTGATTCGATTACTCCGGACTTCACTATTTGTGCTCCCGGCGGTGAGGTAACCATTAATGCTCAAGGAACAGGTATTGGAAGCGATTTGTTTTGGTATGATGCTCCTGCTGGAGGCAATATAGTTAATATTGGAAATACCTTTGTGACGAATGTTTCAACGACAACTTCTTTTTGGGTAAGTGAAGTATTTCTTGAAGAAAATTCAAGTGGCGGCGGAAATATACCCACTTATTGTACACCTACTTATTCTTCGGGTTGTGCTTCTTTTGGAGATGAAATCAATGACTTTATTTTAACCGATGCTTTAAGCGGCACGACGGTGATAAACCATATCGCTTCAGGCTGTTCTCCGAATAGTTATGGTAATTTTACCGGCGATCCGGGCTTAACAGCAACATTGGCTTCAGGAAACTCCTATAATTTTAGTGCTACATCCGGAGCCGGAAGTCAGTTTATCCAAATATGGATTGACTTCAATCACAACGGTTCGTTTGATGATCCGGGAGAGGAGTTGTTTGTTTCCACTACAGGTTCTATGACTCCCACAGGAAGCTTTACCATCCCTCAATCGGTGCCGGCTTCCACTACAGTTATGCGAGTGATGGATACTTTTGGTAGTGCTGCAACTGATGCCTGTACGACAAATGCCACTTGGGGTGAAACTCATGATTATAAGGTGAATATCATAGGTCAAGCGGTGGTTTGTGAATCTGCTCGTACTGAAGTAACAGTAACCATTAATAACCAACCCACCGATGCTCCAACTGGTACTTCCACACAAAAACTTTGTGAAGGTAGTACCTTGGCAGATATTACTGTGGCAGGAACTAATATTCAATGGTATGCTGCTCCCACCGGAGGTTCACCTCTTGGGCTAGCCACAATGGTGCAGGATGGAGATACTTTCTATGCCAGCCAAACTATTAACAGTTGTGAAAGCGATACGAGATTAGAAGTATTGATATTTGTTCTTCCCAATGCATCACCACCTACCGGGAGTGCAAACCAAACATATATCGCCGGGCAAACTATTGCCGATCTTGTAGTTACGGGCTCAGACCTTGTCTGGTATGAAGATGAGGACATGACCCAAGAGATTACCGATCCGGCTAGCTTTTTGCTGGAAAACTATGAGACTTATTATGTAAGTCAGAGTCCCGCAGGACACTGTGAGAGCGAAGTGCTGGCCATCACTGTTCATGAAGAGTTAGGCACCCGTAATCCAATCTTTGCTGAACTGACCTATCACCCCAACCCGATGAAACACACCTTGTCAGTGAGCAATACGGATCCGATAGAATCCGTTGCCCTCTACGATCTCCTCGGACGTAAGGTGATGGAACACAAGGTGAATAATAGTAAAATCAATCTTGATGTTTCCAATTTGCAAAGTGGAACCTATTTCTTGTGGGTGAATATAGACGGAAAAACCGGCGTATTTAAACTTTTAAAGGAATAAATTGTAAGAATAGGTTATTATAATAAACTTTTCACCCGTCCTTAATCATCGATTTGGACGGGTTTTTTATGTGGATTTCTTAATACAGAGCTTATAAATCGCTTGTATAATATTACTAATTCGAATATGCAAGCCACTATTCCGTTTGTCAACACTTTTGTCAACACTGTTAATTTACTTTAGATGATCGTATTGAATATGTTTGGTTTCATTTTTCTTAGTTCAAAAGATTATTAGACATTTTAAACCCGTATTTATTTACCAATACTAAAATTTTATAGAGATAATTCCATAAAAATCAAAACCTGTATTTTATCAATTATTTAAGATTTACTCATAAAATATACTTAATGACGGAGAGGTAAATAAAATTAGATGATACATTTGAATCTCAAAAATTTTCAACTAATCTAGACACCTATTATTCTAAATATAACACTGAGCCTACTATGAAAAAAAATTACTTGTTATTTGCCATTTTAGTTATGTTTCTCACACCTGCGGCCATATGGGCACAAGCAGGTTGTAGTACCTTAAATATATCTTCCACTACACCTGCATCGGTTTGTGGAAATGGATTTGTTTTTTTGGAAGCCACAGCAAGTAATACCGGAGATGATATTTTTTGGTATGATGCTGCAACTAATGGAAATTTGGTGGGAATTGGAAGTATTTTCAAAACTCCCAACCTTGCCGGCACAACTACTTTTTATGCCACAGAAGTATTATTGAACACCACCTCGGGAACCCTTCCTTCTTATTGCACCCCTGATATTTTGATGTGGGGATGTAGTTCTGGTGATGACATTAATGATTTTTTGTTAACCTCTTCTTCCGGACTCAAAATCATCGAACATCTCGGCACCGGATGCTCCTCTGACAATTATGGAGATTTTACCAATGATCCCAATCTGACAGGGAACCTGATTGTAGGAAATACTTACAACTTCTCCATTACTCATGAATATCAGAGCAGTCAATATATAAGAATTTGGATAGATTTTAATTTTGATGGAGATTTTAACGATGCCGGAGAAGAAGTCTTTGCTTCTCAAAGTGGCTCTATAAGTGGTGTTCCCACAACAGGCAGTATTACTATCCCCTCTTCTGCTTCTGGAGGGACGACGGTAATGAGAATTGTCGATACCTATAATGTCCTTCCGGATGACCCTTGTTCCCCAACCTCAAATTATGGAGAAACACATGATTATAAAATAAATCTAATTAGTGTGTTATGTGAATCCCCCCGAGTAGCGACAGTGGCTACCGTGAATAATCTCGCTGATAAGAATATTGCAGCTCTTCCTTATACCGATACCGATGACACAGCAAATTATGATGATAATTATTCCGGTATACCGGGTTGTGCCAGTTCGGAAAATTATCTGGATGGAAATGAAGTGCTCTACCATTATCAAGCAGATGATGATTATATATTAACAATTTCCATGTCAGGTTTAACCGGTTCAGAATCCGGAGTATTCGTTTATGAAAGCTGTGCCGATATCGGATCTGTTTGTATTGGAGGAGAGGTGAATACAGGCTCAGGAAATTATAATTTTGATGTAGCTGTTCAAAATGGAGAAGATTATTATATCGTAGTTTCCAGTTCAGAAAACACCAGCACCCTTGGTTATACTATCAATATTAGTGGCACCACGCTTGATTGTACAAATTATCAACTAACATCAGTAACGGACTCTACCGTGTATTGTTTGGGAAGTGCTACCTTGCAAGCAACAGGAAGTGGGACTTCCGGAGCGATGATATATTGGTATGAAAACCCTACCGGTGGACAACCTGTTGGTGCAGGGACTAGTTTTAAAACGCCGGTTATTAATCAGACTACCTCATACTGGGCCGCAGAAGTATATGTGGATGGACCAGGTTTTATGACCGGACAAGGAAAACAATTTCCGGGCGGTAGTATTGGTTTTGATACCCCTGCCGGTTTAAAATTTGATGCCTATCAAACTTTTACTTTGGTTAGTGTTGAAGTTTATTCAGGAGGATTTGCTGGAACGATTACCATACAACTACAGGACTTTTCCGGCAATCCACTTTTTACTACTACAGCTAATATTCCTGCATCGATTGGAACCAAAGTAACAATTCCTTTGAATGTTTTGGTGCCGGCAGGAACAGGTTATTCCTTGGTAAAAACTGCAGGACCTGAATTATTTTCCGATTTTTCATGGGAAGGAGCCACAAATTTTCCCTACTCGATTGGATCTAATGGAACCATTGGAGAAATAAACACTGGGTTTACTAATTTTGGGACAAATCCGGATTACTATTATTTCTATAATTGGACCATCAGTCAAGGGGCTATACTATGTGAATCAAACAGAATGGAGGCTGTTGCGACGGTTTCCAGCGACGCCAATGTAATGGTGACTTCTTTGCCCTACACCACCTCAGACAATACCGCAAACTATGGAGACTCCTATACAGGTCTCACCGGCTCGAATTGTGGAACTCCGGATAATTACCTCAATGGGAATGATGTATTATATAAATTTACGGCAAGCTCCGATAATGTTATCGACATTTTAATGTCAAATCTGTCCGGTTTTTATGCCGGGGTGTTTGTGTATGACAGTTGCGCTGATCTGGGAGTAAATTGTCTTGCGGGCGCCATTGCCGGTCCAAGTGATGCTAATTTTGGTATCAAAGATTTCCCCATAGTGAATGGGGAAGACTATTACATACTGGTTTCCAGCTGGTTAACACCTTCCGTAGGCTATACCTTGGAAATCCTTCCATTTGATTGTTCTTCTTTTGAACCTCCTGTAGGAGAGGCAAATCAAGACTTTGTGGCGGGAGATCAACTTCTTGAACTTGATGTGGAAATCACAAGAAGCAATGGGGTTTTAAATTATTATAGCGATCCAAACGGAACAATTTCTATACCCGATACTACTCCTATGGTAGACAATACCACCTATTATGTGAGCCAAACCTTCTATGGATGTGAAAGTCCTCTTTTACCAATAACTGTCCATGAAATTGATTGTACTATTTTGGATATTACCTCCATTACAGGAGATACAGTTTCTTGTAAAGGAAACATGAGTTTGACAGCTGTAGCTTCAGGAAATGGAAATGAGATTTATTGGTATGACGCTTCTACAGGAGGAAATATTGTAAATATAGGAGATACATTTGAAACTTCAATTCTCACTCAAACCACTTCCTACTGGGTAAGTGAAGTCGCTTTGATAGGGGATAAGGTGGTGAATGGACAGGCTAAAACAACCTATGGTGCAGATAGTTTTTTCTTTAATGATGCAGGTTATGGTCTCCGATTTTCGGCTTATGAAGCCTTCACTCTAGTCTCAGTGGATGTCTATCCTTTTGATCCGGCGGGTATAGTTACCATCGAGCTTCAAGACTCTTCAGGAAATCCCCTGCAAAGCAGAAGCATCCCTCTTCCCGCAGGAACGGGTGGAACAGCTGTTACTATTCCCTTGGGATTTATAGTTCCTCAAGGAACAGACTATCGATTAGTGAAAACTTCTGGACCTAGAATGGGGCTCGATTATTCATTTAATGGAGGAGTGTCTTATCCTTATTCTATTGGGGAAGTTGGACAAGTTACCACCGGACACGCCCCCTATGGAACGACTCCTGATTATTTGTATTTCTACAATTGGTCAATTAATCCAGGTGAATTTGCTTGCGAATCTTCGCGAAAAGAAGTTGTCGCCACGGTAACTCAAAGTGGAGAGGTGTCTATCGATTATACAGATTTGCCTTACTCCACCACGGATAATACCGTAAATTATGGGAATAATTTTTCCGGAAGTGCCGGCCCCGGATGCTTAGGAACAGATTTTTTAGATGGTAATGATGTAGTTTATCAATATACAGCAGACCCTTTAAAAGATGAAATTCTTGATATAGAACTCTCCGGACTCAATAATGCCAATACAGGAGTATTTATTTATGCAAGTTGTGGAGATATCGGAACAGATTGTTTAACAGGAGATATCAACGAAGGAGAATCCACCATTAGCATTGAAGATTATTTAATTACTGCCGGAGAAGAAATTTTTATTGTCATTTCTACTAAAGGTGGGTTGGTAAATTATACTTTAACTATCAATGGGGTAGATTGCAGCAATGTGGATTTGCCCGTTGCAGATCAACAACAATATTTCGTGACCGGAGATAATGTGGACGATTTGTATGTTATAGGAAATCCACATAAATCAGGATTTAAATGGTATGAAGATATGGCTTTAACTCTTCCCATTACTAATCCCTCCGCTACGCCGCTAATTGATGGAGAAGATTATTATGTATCACAGGAGGTTTTAGGGTGCGAAAGTGCCGCCATAAAAATCATTGCACTGGAATTTGACTGCCAAAACCTGGAAATCACTTCAGCTCCCGACGTGACTATTTGTGCTCCCGGAGGAGCGGTTAGTCTTAGTGTACAAAGTCAAGGTGCAGGAAGTAATATTTACTGGTATGATGCACAAACAGGAGGAACAACGGTTTATGCCGGAAATACTTTTAATACCAATATCACTCAAAATACTTCCTTTTGGGTAAGCGAAGTATTTATTGACAAAGAACCCCCCTTGACAGGGCAAGGAAAACAATCTTATCAAGGCATAGATTTTTCGATGAGTTCCAACTATGGTTTACAGTTTAATGCCACTAAAACCTTTACCCTGGTAAGTGTGGATGTCTATCCCATGGCAACAGCAGGCAATATGGATATCTTTTTGCTCGACTCCAACGGGAATACCCTACAAAGCACTTCCGTTCCTATTCCTGCCGGCAATGGATCAACACCCGTAACGATTCCGGTTGGTTTTGAGATTCCTCCGGGACAAAATTATGAGTTGATTTCAGGAGGCATGCCCGAGTTGGGAGTTGAGTTTTCATGGAATACCAGTTTGACCTTTCCCTACCCCTTAGGGAATTCAGGAGCTGCAGGTGAAATAATTTCAGGGGTAAGCCCTTTCGGTACTTTTACAGACTACTATTATTTTTACAACTGGACTATCGAAGTGGGCAACGTAGTGTGCGAATCTCCAAAAGAAGAAGTTCAGGTTACCTTGAATACGCAACCTACTCCGGATATCACCGGAAGTAATTCTCAGAAGTTCTGTGAAGGAGCAATCTTATCGGATATAGTAGTCACCGGAACAAATATAAAATGGTATGATAACTTAACAGGAGGAAATCCTTTGCCGATGAACAGCGTACTTCAAGATGGAGAAACTTATTACGGAACCCAAACCCTGGGAGGATGTGAAAGTGGAAACCGATTTGAAGTTACAATTGCAATAATTCCGGTAGCTGATAAACCAATTGGTGATACCAATCAAGCTTTTTATATTGGAGAAAGCATCGCAGATCTAAATGTTCAGGGAACCAATCTCATTTGGTATGCAGACGCAAGTATGCAACAAACTATACCTACTTCTACGCTTCTTGTGGATCAGGAAACCTATTATGTCAGTCAAACACCCACAGGATTCTGTGAGAGCGAACTTCTTTCTGTTACGGTTCATAGTTTAGGGCTTAACACCAAAGATCCTTCTTTTGAAGCACTAAATTATTATCCAAACCCCATGAACGATTATTTAGTGATAGAAAGTCCTAACACCATGAAGTCGGTAAGCCTTTACAATCTTCTTGGAAAAAAGGTAGGTGAAGAACAATTTAATGTTGAGAAAACTATCCTGAATACTTCAACACTTTCCAGTGGGGTTTATTTATTAAAGGTAGAAATAGATGGAAAAACGGGGGTGTTTAAATTAATCAAAAAATAAATAATTTCTGACTGTTCTTGTAAAGGGAAGCATCTTCAATTTAATCCCCTCGGCTTTCCTTTACATGAGCATTCGCACTAAATAAAAATAATTCGCTAACTTAAAAAATACTCATAATGAAAAAAACTTACTTTTTCTTATGCTTAATAATGTTTTTCACTTTCTCGGGAATTCGGGCACAGGTGTTAATCGTTGAAAATTTTGAAAATGGAACTCAACTTGCTGATTTTTCGGGATGGAATACCGGACTCCCTCCGTTTTCAATTACTCAAAATAACCCATGTGAAAACCTTCAGTCTCTGCGGGTAAACATGTTTAGCGGTAACTTGACATCTTGGGTAGAATATACCTCACATGTTGCTACAGGACTGGATATTGAGATTTCTTTTGATTATAAGCTTATCGATTTGGTGACAGGCAATCCGCTTACCGGTGATTTTGGACTAATAGAACTTTCTTATACCCTCGATAATGGAAATACTTGGACGGTATATGACAGTTTAGATCAAAATGACCTTCCCACTGGAGATTGTTCTACACATACCTTCACGATTCCCGGCGCGAGCGTACCGGCAGGATCCGATTTTGGATGGAGGATGGACGTAACTTACAACAATTCTCCAATAGGAGCCGGCGGAGATTATTACGTCTATATCGACAACTTCAAAGCTGTGGAACAAGTAGGTTGCATCCCTCCCGTGAATATTGTTGTTGATCCAAATAGTGTTGATTTTGATGGAGCCACCATTACCTGGGAGGATTTAAACACTCCTCCTGCTGCTTCTTATACCGTAACTTGGTGTTTAAGTTCAGGCGCGCCGGACACTGGAAACCCTACTTGTGGAAGTCCTTTGGGAGGGTCTCAAATAGTTACTACTAATTCTATAGATTTAACAGGTCTTTTTGATGGAACCGCCTATTATGTGTATGTTCAAGCAAACTGTGGAACAGGAGACAGCACACATGCCGGGCCGGGAGCTAATGATCCGCCATCTTTTAGTACTTTATATATAGGTACGGATTGTAATGCCCCAATTGAAGTGAATGCCGATCCTTTAAATCCTGTTCCCACTGATCTTCCTTTCAACGATAGTAATCAAACCGATCTTTACGGCTTTGAAGAATTCAGTGGATCTCCCGGGATTTCTTGTGGAGGTAACATTGGAAATATCTTAGATGGATATGAAGTAGTTTATCACTACACCACACCGCAAGATGATATCCTCACAATTGATGTGACTAATCTTACCGGAACACATGTTGGAGTTTTTATTTATAAAGACTGTGGCGATATTGGAAATTTATGTCTGGGAGGAGATTCCACCACTACCGGAGACAACCTAAATATCAATAGTATATTCGTTAATCAAGGAGAAGATTATTATATAGTGATTGCCTCCACCGATGCTACTTTTAATCCTTTTAATACAGATTACGACTTGCATATTGAAGGATTTGAGTGCTCCACTTTTACGGTACCAAATGGCGCTTCCACATACTTATTTGTGAATGGGCAAACTCTGGATGACTATACCTATGTTTTTCCCGGGGTTGAAACCACTATTAATGGAGCAACCCTAACGTGGTATGCAGATGCTTCTCTCACTACAACTGTGCCTTTAACTACGGTGTTGTCCAACAATGATGTCTACTTCGTAACTCAAAGTATCGATACTTGTGATAGTGCTGTTTTGATGTTTAGTTTCATTGAGTTTTATTGTCAGAACGATCTTAGCGGTATAACCTCTTCACAACCCGGAGCCACATGCGAAAAAGGAACTGTAAGCCTTTCCGCATCGGCGGCTTCACCAAATATCTATTGGTTTGACAGTCCAAGCGGAGGAGAAGTCCTTGCCACGGGGAATAATTTTACCACTCCCGAAATTAATCAAACGACAACATACTGGGCCACGGAAGTATTTTTGGGTATAGGTGAAATCCCACATCAAGCAAGTCCCGGCCCTATGACTGCCAATTTTGCCGCTTGGGATAATTATGGGATCGAATTTACTGCTTTTGGCCCATTTACAATCAAAGATTTAAAAGTATACGTCACAGGAAGCGGGAACAGTATTACGCTTGAATTGTTAGATGCCAGTGGAAGTTTGATATATGGTCCCGAAGTTTTACCAATAATCGGAGGAAGTATGGCAACTCCCATGATAAACACCCTAGATTTAGATTGGGATATCACTGCAGCTTCTTATCCGGCTACCTTTTATATGATAAAAACGGCTGGACCTTCACTGATGTATGATGACGTAGCCGAATTTCCATATAAAATAGGAACTTCAGGAGAAGTGACAGGGGGTGGATTTAATGGATTCGGAAATGATTATTTTTATTTTTATGACTGGACCATCATCGGACCTAGCGCATTGTGCGAGTCTCCGAGAACACCTGTTGTTGCCACCGTGCATCCCATTATTCCTATAGAACTGGATGTTGCAGAAAGTTTAGTTTGTTTGGGAAGTAGTACCGATCTTACCGTAACAACCGCAAATAGCAATTACACTTTTGAATTGCAATGGGACAATGGTAATCAATCTGATACAAATTTTGATGCCAATAATACTATCTCAGTTACCCCTACCGAAAACACGACCTACACCGTGATAGCTACGGACACCGTAACAGGGTGTGAAACTCAAAATCAAATTGATTTGGAAGTTATAGGGGTGCCCACGCCTTTAACCATTGCTCCTGAATCTGCGATTGTATGTTCAGGGGGTGCAATCCAATTGGTTGCAGGCGGAATCGGAGAAGATTTTGAAACCGGCCATAATTGGACTATGATAGATAATTCTTCCAGTAATGTAGCCATCTGGGATTTGCAACAATCTCCCTTTGGAGATGCCGCGATCAGCAGTAATGACAATTCTCAGTTCTTTCTTAGTAAAGCAGATTTATTAGGTGCCGGCGGAAATCTTGATGTGGAATTGATTTCTCCATCTTTCAGTTTGGTAAGTGTAACAAATGCTTCCATTCGTTTTTACCATAATTATCGCAGTCATCCAAGCACTATAGCCGATGTGGATATTTCAATAGATGGAGGAGTTAGCTGGACAAACCTTGCTTCATTTACAAGCTCTCAAGGTACTTCAGGAAACTTTTCTTTCCATGAGATAGATTTAAATAATTTTGTTAATTATGAAGATGTAAAAGTACGATTCCATTACTACGGCGGTTGGGGATGGTGGTGGGCCATAGATAATGTCGTCATTGTTCGTGATTATTTTGGAGAAGTTACCTGGGATCCCATCACAAATCTATATTTTGATCCCGGAGCAAGTGTGCCTTATGATGGAACCACTGATGCTCCCTTCGTCTTTTTTCAGAAGGAAAATGCACAAACAGAAACGATTAACTATACAGCCACTTTAACAGTTTCGAACTGCGGAAATGTATCAGCTGATATAGATGTGACCTCACAATTCACTCAACCCCCTGCGGCTCCGGCCCAACAAACCTTGAATTTAGGAGATTTGATTTCTGACTTGAGCGTCACAGGACAAAATCTTTCATGGTATTCAGATGAATTTGGACTTGTTCCTATTGCCGATTCTACTGAACTGGTTGATAACACCACCTATTATGTAAGTCAAACCATAAATGGATGTGAAAGTGATTTGACAGAAATCACCGTTAATCTGATAACCCCCTCTGAAAATTGCCCGCCACCCACCAATCTTGTGTTGACCAATACTTCTTCAACTACTGCAACAATCTCATGGACTTTGCCTCAAGATCCCGATGGAGAGGTAGAACACTATTACTATGAAATTACTAAAATCCCCGGGGGAACAATAGTTTTTGAAGGTAAAATATTATTGGGAAC
>Ga0079224_100013776_pt1 | contig 11275 bp, 14 predicted proteins | sample Stecom2015_FD_80414 | JGI IMG/M metagenome (GOLD analysis project Ga0079224, IMG submission 80414) | Agricultural soil microbial communities from Utah to study Nitrogen management - Steer compost 2015 | ecosystem: Environmental > Terrestrial > Soil > Agricultural land | place: USA: Utah...
AGATTGGTTGCTTTTTTTATTCTTTACTTTAGTGGCAGAGTTTAGGCACCTTGTTCCTCAAGTGTTTTAAGCGCAGGTTGCCTGCGTTTTTCAAGATCATTGTATTCTTTCTGTAAATCTGATATTTTCTGAATGTCGATTTCACTAAGATTTCCTGTTGTCTCTTTTCGGTAACGTGCTATAAAAGGAATTGTGGCTCCTTCAGTGAGTAATGTAAGGGTATTAACTATAGATTTATTGCTCAAAGAGGTGTGGGTAGCAATGTATTTGGCAGAATTCAATAGGCTTAGTTTAAATATGTAGAACAAAGATATTCCATTATTAATTACCGAAAATATTCTGGTTATAATTAAAAGAATCAGGTAATTCCAATTCTAATAGAATGCAATATAGCTTTATCGCTATTTTTAAAATAACAAGTAGCAACGTTTAAACTGTCAATATTTTCCATAACAGCCTTCACCTTAGGGTTCTCATTTCTTCCGGTTTGTCTCAGGTAAACAGCTTTGATATTTTTCGGAAAGATCTTACAAATATGTTCATAAATAAAAGCATCATGTTGGGAATCATCTCCTAGAAGAACATATTGGAGTCCCGGATAAAAAGATATAATGTCTTTAATTTTATTGAATTTATGATCATGACTTCCCCTTCCGGTAAAAAGAAAATCTGAAATGCCTGTTTTTATTTTTTTTAATTTAATTACAGCTTTAGGAAGATTGTGCATTTCAGCCACATCATTTATAAATCCGTAAAGATTCCATTCACTGCTGGAGACATAAAAAAAGGAATTGGACGCTTCTCTACTATCCTGGCCGTGAACACTTAAATGCCTGTAATGTTCCACCACATCATCAAAGATCTTCCTGTTGTTTATATTTTTAAGAAGCATTACATACAACTTCTTAAAAAAGCTGTTGCTGTGGGAGATCAGGAAAGTATCATCAATATCTGAGATTATACCTAACTTACTTTCAAATGGTTTAAGTAACTCCCCTTGTTCCACTATACCTATTTTACCAACTTTACAGGTTACCTGATAGGTATGCCAACCACTTTCCAATTCCTCATTAAAGGGTACATCAAACCTAAAATATCCGTCGTCCAGAGTTTTGGTTGTTATTTCAAGATTTCTAAATGTTAAGGTGATATTTATATTATTGATGGGTTTGATCCTGAACATATGGATTATAGAAAAAGCATGCCTTATTCCTCTTCTATCTGTCCTGTATTTATCAGGTGCCCAGGATTCAAAAACATGGCCAAATACTACAAGATGATTATCATTCGCGTAACCCCGGTATAGCTTTAAATCTAATTTCACTCGTATTGACGTTTATTTAACTAATATTATCTTCCAAATTAATTAATTTTAGACACAAAATAAATAAATGGGACACATTAAAACCGTTTTGTTAGTGGTTAATCCCATTTCCGGAGATATAGATAAGTCTGATCTAATAGAGTTGGTAAAAAAGGAAACTATTAAATTAAATGCCAGGCTTATTATTTTTCAAACTTCCGGAGGAAAAGATGATATTTCCCTGGAAAAGATTATCAATATTGAAAATCCCAGTAGAATAATAGTTGCAGGAGGAGATGGCACTATAAAATTTGTGGCCGAGGCACTTCACGATAAAAAGATTCCTATGGGTATAATACCTGCCGGATCGGCCAATGGACTGGCAGTAAATTTAAACCTTCCGCCAACATTGGAGGAACAACTTGAGACTGCACTGGGAGAAAATTTTCTGGAAATGGATATCATTAGTATTAATGATGAATTTTGCCTCCATATGGGGGATTTTGGATTGAATGCTGAACTAATTAAGAATTATTCAAAGTCTAAAGTAAGAGGTAAATTAGGCTATCTTTTACAATCTATTCCTACCTTAGTGGAAAGTGAATATCCATTTGAATTTCAAATAGAGGTTAATAACCGGACAATAAACACGCAGGGGATCCTTTTAGCAATTGCTAATGCAAGATCTTATGGGACAGGAGCAACTGTAAACCCGAATGGGCAGATTAATGACGGTTTATTTGAATTATTATTATTTAAAAATTTAAATTTTTTTGAAATTCTCAAGACCTTAAGGAATGAGGTAGACCTGGATCCTGAATTTTTAGAAACTATTGTAACTGATAAGGCAAGAATATCTTGTAGTTATCCTGTGGCATTTCAAATAGATGGAGAATATCTGGGGGAGTATCAATCGGTCAGGGTTTCTATCCTACCTCACCAAATTCAATTGGCGGTACCTCTTAAAAAAGTAGTGGAGGAAAAACTTCTTTTATAAGAGTGCCGGAAGGCTTGAATTTAAAAAACAAGAAAGATGAAAATTAATTTTCCCAATAGTGATGGAGAAGAATTAACCGGATATCTGGATTTACCAACAAATCAGGTACCTCATAATTATGTGCTTTTTGCACATTGTTTTACTTGTAATAAGAATTTTTTAGCTGTAAAGAATATATGCAGAGCTTTAAATTTAAAAGGATTTGGAGTTTTACGATTCGATTTTACAGGACTTGGTGAAAGTGAAGGTGAATTTGAAAATTCAAATTTCTCAGGAAATGTTGAAGATCTTATTTCCGCCGGAGATTTTTTAAGAGCACAATATAAGGCCCCCGCCTTGCTAATAGGACATTCTTTAGGAGGTGCTGCAGCTATATTTGCTGCCCATGAAATTGAAGAAGTAACAGCAATAGCCACCATAGGAGCACCTTCTACTCTTACCCACGTTACCCATTTGATAAAAGACAATCTGGAGGAAATAAAACGGAAAGGAATGGCCTCAGTGAATATCGGGGGAAGACCATTTAAAATTAAAAAACAATTTCTTGATGACCTGGAATCTAAAAATGTTAAAACTATTCTTTCCAAATTGAGAAAATCTATTCTTATTCTACATTCTCCCCAGGATTTTACCGTAGAAATTAAAAATGCAGAAGAATTATATGTTGCTGCAAGACATCCAAAAAGTTTCGTCTCCCTGGATGGTGCCAATCACCTGCTCTCTAAAAGAGAAGATTCCATGTATGTAGGAGAATTAATAGGAAGCTGGGCATACAGATATATAGATATTCCGGAGGTGCCACAACCTTCTTCCCAACATAAGGTTGTAGCTCAACTTGCAGATCAGGGATATACTACGTATGTAAAAGCAGGAAGACATGATCTTATTGCAGATGAACCGGTAAGTTTTGGTGGAAATGATTTTGGGCCTACTCCTTATGATTATTTGTCGGTAGCACTTGCCACCTGTACTTCCATGACAATACAAATGTATGCCAGGAGAAAAAAATGGAACCTGGATTTTGTAGAAACTCACGTCAATCATTCAAAAACTCATGCTATAGATTGCGATAACTGTGAGAATACCGCAGCCAAAATTGATACATTTGAGAGGGAAATCATTTTAACCGGAGAACTAACTGAAGACCAAAAAACTAAAATTCTGGAAATTGCAGATAAGTGTCCTGTCCATAAAACTTTAAACAACCCGGTCCAGATTATCAAAAAAGAGCACACAGATAACTGATATTTAAAAAGATGGAAGGGCAAAATTAACTGGAATCATCTATTATATCCACTGTTAAGCAAACCCTAAAACTTTGGTAAATAGTCCTAATCATTTTACTTTAGTAGATTGGAATAATAAATTAACCTTAATTATGAAAAAATTTAGCTTAACTGTTATTGTTTGTGCCGCTCTTGTCTTTACAGGATGTAAGAACAATAAAACCGATGATACCGATAATATAACAGATTTAGAAACTACTGGAACTGATCGGGCTTTACAATCTAATGAATCTAAGAAATTAACTCTTGCTCTTGAGCCAAAAAGTGGAAGCAACCTTTCCGGAAATGTGGTATTTACCGAAGAAAATGGAGAAGTTACAATTACTGCTGTTATAGATGGTCTGTCTGAAGGGATGCATGCAATCCATTTACATGAAAGCGCCGATTGTTCAGCGGAGGATGGTTCTTCGGCAGGTGGACATTGGAATCCTACCCGGGAGAAACACGGAAAATGGGGAGCAACAGATGGTTATCATAGGGGTGATATTGGCAATTTTAAAGTAGATGCCAATGGAAATGGTACTATTACAATGACTACGGATCAATGGTGTATTGGTTGCGATGATTCAAATAAGAATATAATTGGTAAATCTGTAGTGGTCCACGATGGTGTTGACGATTTTACCTCACAACCTGCGGGAGATGCCGGTACAAGGGTTGGTTGTGGAAGCATTAGAGAATAACACTAACCCCCTTAGGAAATTATAATTCACCTTTATTATAGAATACCCTCTTTTCGGAGGGTATTTTTTTGTGCTTTATGTATTAATAGTGGCCTTAAATCCCTCCAAAGTTGTGGAACGCCACCTGATTTTCCCTGGATCGGGTCCCTTTCAGGGATTGGGACAGTTGCAATATTTACCTCGGCTTGCGGGCGTTCATCCTCCTTTCCTTTTTTAATGTCATAATCCCTACCATTAGGATAAGCTCCGACTATTCGTAAATTTTCACTTTTAAGATTTTTATGTCCTACTCCTGCAGGAATAACAATAATATCTCCCGCATATACCTCTACCCTCTCTCCTTCTTCTCCACCCAGGTGCAATAATGCATTACCCTGGAAAACTCCCAGGACCTCATGTGTAATGCTGTGATAATGGTGATAATCATAAACTCCATTTCTCCAGGAATTGGTCCAATTATTTTCAGCAAACCTTTTTTCGAGCTAATGGGCACCTTCTTCTCCTCGTTCTTTAAATACATTCCTGTAAATAAGCACAGGATATTCACTGTTAGGAATTTTGCCTGTACTTTTAAATTTATATTGTAGAGGTTTCATATTTTACTGAAAAATTTTGACTAAATCTTCTGAAGAGATCAAACTTATTCTATTTAATAATATTTATTACATTAACCTAAAAATAAAAAATGGATCAGAAAATTTATGATGAAATAGCCAAAGAAATTTCCAGTGACTCAAGTCCGGTGGGAATAGATGCAAAAAAAACGCATATTATTATAATCGAAAAATTAATGACTTTTGAACGACGTTTAAATGAACTTGAGCAAAAACTAGGATAATATCAAATCTTTCCAGGGGTTGAAGGTAAAATCCCGGAAGAGAACCCGGAACAAGGTTATCTTAATAATGTTTTTCAATTGACCCCAAAAGAGGGAATTTAAATTCTGAGTGGTGGAGTGTAACTGGAAACTTTTGGCAATAAAATATTACCCCATAAGAATTTTGGGATATGGGAAAAAATTAACTGAATAATTTTTATCCAAGGATATCAGGAATTACACCAAGAATAGCAAAAATCACCGCAATAAAAATAAATGATACCACAATTGTAACAATTATTTTAGGCACCATTGTTAACTCTTTAGTTGCGTTTTTGTAATTTTCGATAAAAGTTTCTAGCGGATTCATAATCAAAATATTTAGGTTAATAAATATTGCATTCATAGCATTACAATAGTAACCTAAAATGAAGCGTAAAGGGTAAATCCTATGGGTATATATACATAATAAGCCAGGTATATAACCTTACCCTGGTTTATTAATTCTAATATAAATTTTTGTAGTTTTATACCATAGCTTCAGATTAAGTTTACACAGTATGTTGTTTAACACCGCGCTTTTTATAGAGCTTATCTAAAGCTATGAAAATTCTTTAAGATTTCCAAATATCTGATAATTAACTTTCTTACATCGGATTTCTGATCTTTTCAACAAACCACGATATGAACCCTTATCTGCTATAGAAATCAAACCAGAATTAACACTGCACTATAGAAAATCACCCCCACAATAAAAGCACCCAGATTACTTTCTCTTTCCCTGGGTAATTCCTCTTTCATTACGTTCATTATTATGCCCCCGGCAATAAATGAAAAAATTAGCCCTACATAAATTTTAGGAATAGTAATAAATAGGGAAAGTAACCAACCGGAAATAAGTGCGGTAACAAGTATCCATCTACCTTTATTCCTGTATGCGGCTGAAAAATGGCTTTCCAGGGAATGATCGGTGACGATAAGATGAAAAGACATGGCAATGGCATAAGTGAGCATTGGGATTATTGAAATTTCCTCTCTGTTGAGCAAAAGGTAACCTATTATAAAATTATAAACGGCAAAGGAGGAAATATGTATCCAGAACATACCAATATTCTTTTCCGGTTCCCCCTCAATTGGCATTCTGTTTGAATCCTGGGACTTGCTGGTTTTGTTTTCCAAACCGTAGAAAAAAGTTAAGCCAAGTAGGCCAACAAGATAAATTTCGAGGTCTTCAAATTTCCTTAAATTTAATAAACTCTCTTCATTAAATTTTATCTGAAATTCCTGGAGCTCAGGAAACGCCTGCAGAAAAATATAAGTTACAGAAATACCTCCGGCAAGTGAAAGCCACTTGCTCCTCGGAAGTCCCGTGAGTCGAAGCTTGTTTACAAAAATATGTGTAAAACACAACATCAATATAGCAAGGAAAGAACTGAATATCATAAAAAATATTAATCTGTATTTAAATATAATTTTCTGCCAGAATTTTAAAAAAGTATTCGAATTTATTTTGAAGGTTTTAATTCTTCAACGTTAAGTCGGTTCAGACAAAAATGTCCTCTATCTAAATAAATAATGTCTGTCTTATAATTATTTTCCAATAATTGAATTAAGAAATGTCGTATCCTACGCAACCTTTTTGATTTTTTTGGTCATTATAATATAAACATTTATTTGTGCTCCTGTAAGTTTATTAAGTAACTCCGTAATTAATTCTCACTAAATTTTGTATTGATAATGAGCAAAAACAATTATTATCCTCATAACAGGGACTGGATGTTCCTCAAAGGATTTATGATTTTTGGAAGTTTTCTGGTTGTAGCATTTTTTATTTACTGTCTTTATCTGTTACAGTAATAAATAATTATTTTTTTAATAATTAATAATCCAGAAAAACTCTGGAGAAAATTATTAATTAATAAGCCGGTACATAATTTTTTCTGCAGATGTTAAAACAACCGCTTTTTTTTGCATTTCTTCCCAGGGATCTCCATTCTTTTTTAATCTATTGAAGATGGTTTTTATATTCCATGATTGGGAGTTAAGGGAGGATTCATTAAGTTCATCCCATTCCAGTGGAGTGGCTACGGGGGCACCTTCAATAGGCCGAACCGCATAAGGGGCTACAGCTGTCTGGCCAAAAGCATTTCGACCAACATCAAGATATATCTTCCCTTCACGCTTGTTTTTTCTTGCTGCAGTGGTAACGAGTTCAGGATTTTCCTTTTCCAGGTGGTTTGCTACTAATTGAGCAAATTCTCTTACTTTATCAAAATCTCGGGTTCTTTTTAATGGTACCACTACATGAAGGCCCCGGGAACCGGAAGTCATAACGTATGTTGGTAATTCTAAGGTTTTTTCAAACAAATCCCGGGTTTTAAGGGCAATGGTTTTTACTTTTGAAAAATCATCCACCTCAGGATCCAGATCAATTATTAGCTTATCCGGTTTTTCAGGTTTATCTTTTCTGCTTAACCAGATGTGGGGAGTAATACAAGCCTGATTCGCAAGGTACACCAATGTTGCTTTTTTATTGCATATAACATAATTTGTAGTCCCCTCTTCCCTGTTCTGAATAAGCTTTTTATCGATCCATTTCGGAAAGTATTCCGGGGTTTCCTTTTGATAAAATTTTACACCCTGAATGCCATTAGGAAATCTTACCATGGTAACCATGCGATCTTTGAGATACGGAAGCATTGTTTCGGAGATTTTCTCATAATACTCTATAAGGTCCCCTTTTGTATATTTACTTTCAGGGAAAAATACCTTATCTGTATTACTAATTTCAAATGAATATTTTCCGTAAGCCTTATTTTTCATAATCTCCCTGTATTCTTACCTTTCTATTCTCAAACTTAATTAATTTAAAGGTTGTGAGTTTTTTTCATTTAACGAAATCACTCTGTTTTTTTTAAAATATTTATTTTTTCTTCTTATAATCCCGTTTGATTTGGGTCATCGTTCTTCCCGTAAGTACCGATTTATTTTGGGTATTCGTAGGATTACGTCGTGCATCAGCTTCTTCATCATCTATTTTTTTCAGTAACCAGTTATTGTCTTTGTCTTTTCCTTTGCCTATTTTTATTAGTGTATAACCCCCTTTCAATTTTTTGCCGTGGAGGACCACAGTGCACTTCCCTTTTTTTAGCTGATCTGTAATTGAGACCTCATTTCCCTCTTTATCCTTTTTTTCATTTTCATATGTTCCCGCATCCCAAACCATCACAGTTCCACCCCCGTATTGATCTTCGGGAATTATTCCTTCGAAATCAGCATATTCAAGTGGATGGTCTTCAGTTTGCACCGCCAGCCTTTTCACCTTAGGATCTGTAGAAGGCCCCTTGGGAACAGCCCAACTTTTTAATACTCCATCAACCAACAAACGAAAATCATAGTGAAGATTTGTTGCATCGTGTTTCTGAATTACGAAAAGGTTCTTACCCAAAGTACCGGGATTCGTTTTCGTACCCCTGGGCTCTTCAGTAATTTGAAAATTTCTTTTATTGTTATACTCTTTCAGAATTTTGCCCATAACCAAATGCCCCAACTTTTGTTGCCTTTATAAATGGTGTTTTTAATAAGTATGTCAAGAATAATTAAGTATTAAAGTAGTAATTCTTCTGCATATATTTTTGAACAATATGGTGGAGAATAAGAATCTCAAAAGAATTATAATGAAGAATTGTTCGATTTTTTGTATTACCCATAAATTTTTAAATTTAGGGCTGAATTATTGTAATTAATTAACAAAGTTTTAAATCTTTAACCAGGGGGAATAAAGAGTACACAAATAATTTTGCATAGATTTGCGAGTTAACAATTATTTAAAACCTTTTTATAATTGAAGTAACAAGTTGGTAAAATAATATATGAAACCAGTTTCCCCGACACCTCTTCACTCAACTAAAATTAAAACGGATTTTAGAAACATAGTAGAGGATTCTCCTATAGCCTTTTATACATGTGATCTGGAGGGATTTATAACATATTTTAACAAGGCCGCTGCACTTTTGTGGGGAAGAGAACCCGAAGTGGGAAAAGATCTTTGGTGTGGTTCATGGAAAATATATTATCCTGATGGAAGCCCGATGTCATATAGTGAGTGCCCCATGGCAAAAACTCTTAAACAGGGTATTTCTTTTGAAAATATAAAAATAAATATAGAAAGACCAGATCATTCCTTTAGGAATCTCCTGGTATTTCCCAAACCTGTTTTTGATAGGTCGGGTAAAATAACAGGCGCTCATAATACGCTGGTAGACATAACTGACCAATTACAGGACGACATTAAAAATTCAACATTATCTGCCATCGTGGAATCCTCTGTAGATGCCATTGTTGGAAAGAATCTAAATGGGATCATTACCAGCTGGAACAAAGGTGCTGAAAGAATTTTTGGATATAAAGAAAGTGAAGTCTTAGGGAAAACCATAGATATTCTTATTCCTGAAAACAGGTTAAAAGAAGAAAACAAAATTATTGCAAGGCTTAAAAGAGGCCGCAGAATTGACCATTTTGAGACTATTCGGATTACGAAAAATGGCAGGGAAATTCCCCTGTCATTAACCATTTCCCCAATAAAAGACTCGGCTGGCAACATTGTTGGTGCTTCCAAGGTAGCGCGGGACATAACTGCCCAGGTTCGGGCTCAGGCCGATATTCAAAAATACACCAGAAATTTAGAGATCATCAATTCCATAGGAAAAAGTATTTCTAAAAACCTGGATGTACAGGTGGTACTTCAATTGGTTACAGAAGCAACCACTAAACTAACCCTAGCAGCTTTCGGAGCTTTCTTTTACAATCACATAGATGAAGATGGAAAGTTACTTACATTTTTTTCTTTTTCGGAAGATGAAGATAGATCTGGTGTAAAATTTGGATTGCAGCCAAATAATATAGTTTTTGACCAATGTTTTAAGGGTATAGGAGTGATAAGGGAGAAAAACATAGCTAAAGTTCCGGATTATGAAAAAATGGTACCGTTCAAAGACATTCCCGAAAAACATTTACCTGCGGCAAGTTATATGGCTGTACCAGTAATATCTTCATCAGGCACTGTCATAGGAGGATTATTTTATTGGCATCCTGAAGAGGATGTTTTTCAGAAAGAGCACGAAGATATGGTAGTGGGTATTGCTGCCCAGGCGGCCATTAGTTTAGATAATTCAAAATTGTTTGAAAGAGTGAAATCCCTTAGTGCAAAAAAAGATGAATTTATAGCTCTGGCCAGTCATGAACTTAAAACTCCTCTTACAACTATAAAAGGTTATTTACAGGTTTTAGGTCGAAGCAAGAATTCTGGAATGAATGATCTTTTTCTTGAAAAATCGATTCCCAGGTAGAAAAGCTCAATACACTTATTGATGATCTTCTGAATATGTCAAGAATAGAGGCGGGTAAACTGGAATTTGAATTTAAAACCTTTGATCTCAAGATATCACTTCAGGAAATTTCAGATACTTTTTCTTATTCTTATTCATCCCACCAACTTATAACGGACCTGGGCGAGGAACCGGTTCATGTAAGAGGTGACCGGCACCGCCTGGAACAGGTTGTGAACAACCTATTGTCCAATGCTCAGAAATATTCCCCCGGGGCCGATAAGATTTATTTAAAACTGGAGGTTGAAAAGGATGTGGTACTGGTCAAGGTTTTGGATGAAGGTATAGGCCTCACCCCTGAACAGCAAAACCAATTATTTACCCGATTTTACAGGGCTTGTAATAATTCAGGGATAAGTGGTTTAGGTCTTGGATTGTATTTATCCAAACAGATCATCGATGCACATGAAGGTAGGTTTTTAGTTAACAGTGAATCTGGCAAAGGATCAGATTTCACTTTTATACTTCCTAAGGATACACCATTAGAAAATTAGTTTGAATATTATGTTAAGAGTTTTTAGGAGCAGTAAATTAGCTTTATTTTTGCCAGGATTTAATATTTTGCGGTAATTTGGTGATGAAAGAAATATTTGTTGTAGAAGATAATGATCATATTAGAGAACTTATAGAGTTTTTACTTGCAGATCGGGAATACGTAGTCCGGAGTTTTCCCAATGCGAGCTCATTTCAAAAGCTTATTTCCAATAAACATCCCGACCTTATATTGATGGATATTATGCTTCCGGATGGAAATGGTCTGGAAATGTGCAATAAGCTTGGCAACAATCAAAGGACCAGTGCA